>Ga0302178_10000584_pt1 | contig 32775 bp, 27 predicted proteins | sample I_Palsa_E1_3_FD_198790 | JGI IMG/M metagenome (GOLD analysis project Ga0302178, IMG submission 198790) | Peat permafrost microbial communities from Stordalen Mire near Abisko, Sweden - I_Palsa_E1_3 | ecosystem: Environmental > Terrestrial > Soil > Palsa > Peat permafrost | place: Sweden... | reverse complement strand
CCGGCAGCCGAACAGACGCTTTCGGACGAGTCGTTCCCGATCATCGAGCTGGCGGTGCGCCGGCCCGGCGACGTCAACCGCCACTCCTACGCCGACGGCCGACGGCTGCGCGAACTGATCGCCGAGGTCAGGCCGGACGTCCTCGACATCCGCGAGGAGCCCTTCAGCCTCGCCACGCGGCAGCTGCTCGCCGCCGCCGACCCCGCGACGCCGGTCGTGATGTACACGGCGCAGAACATCGACAAGCGCCTGCCGCCGCCGTTCTCGGGCTATGAGCGCCGCGCGTTGCGCCGCGCCGCCGGCCTCTACCCATGCAGCCGCCAGGCGGCCGCGGTCGCACGCGGCAAGGGCTTCGCCGGCACCGTCAGCGTGCTGCCGCTGGGCTACGACGACACGCTGTTCCATGCCGGAGCGCAGACGCTTGCGAGCGAGGAGATCACGCTGCTGCTCGCCGGTCGCCTGGTTCGCGAGAAGGGCATCGCGACGGCGGTTCGCGTCCTCCAGCGCGTACACGCCGTCCGCCCCGCGCGGCTCGTGCTCGTCGGCCAGGGACCGCTCGCCGACAGTGCCCGCCAGCTCGCCCGCACGCTCGACGTCGCCTCCCAGCTTGAGCTGCGCCCGTGGCTCCAGGGCGCTGAGCTCGCCGCGCTCTATCGCTCCGCCCACGTCGTGCTCGTCCCGAGTCGCGCGACCCACACCTGGGCTGAGCAGTTCGGCCGCGTCATCACCGAAGCGCAGGCCAGCGGCGCGGTCGTCGCCGGCTACGCGAGCGGCGCGATCGCCGAGGTCGCCGGCGAGGCCGGCATCATCGTCGCGCCGGGCGATTTCGAGCGCCTCGCCCAGCGCGTCAGCGACGTCGTATCCGACGCGGAGGAGTTCGAGCGCCGGCGCGAGGCCGGCCGGCTCAGCGCCGCCAGGCAGACCTGGCACCAGGTGGCGCGCACCCAGCTCGAGCTCTACGAGGCGGTCAGCGGTCCGGGCGTCGCACGCCGCCAGCTGCCACGCTCACCGCGGGCGCGCCGCGCGCTGGCGCGCGAGGAGTTCGGCGCGACCGCGGCAGCGGCCGGTGGCATGCGGCCGTTTGCGCTGCCGGTGCTGCGAAACAGCGGCTCGCCGGCGCGCGCCCTCGCCGTCACGATCGATGCTGTGGCCGAGCTCGCGGCGAGGCTGCACCGATGAGCAGCGCCGCCGGCGACGCGACGCAGGCTGTGGCTCTGAGCTTCGACGACGGCCCGCATCCTGAGGGCACGCGGCGAATCCTCGAGGCGCTCGCCGTGCACGACGTCAAGGCGACGTTCTTCGTCTGGGGCGCCCAGGCGCAAGCCCATCCAGACGTCGTGAGCGAAACCCTGGCAGAGGGCCATTCGGTGCAGCCGCACTGCTGGGAGCACACCTCACACTTCCAGATGAGCGCAGCTGCGATCGGCGCGGACATCGATGCGGTGTTGGCGCTGTTGCGCGAGCTCGGCGTCCCCACGCCACAGTTCTGGCGCACGCCGTGGGGACACCTTCAAAGCGGTGTCACCCGTGCAGCCGCCGAGCAGCGCGCACTGGCGCTCACCGGCTGGACGATCGACAGCACCGACTACGCGGGCAACTCAGCAAGCGAGATGCACGCGAACGTGACGCAGGAGCTGGAGCGAGGACCGGGCGAGCCCGCGACGCTGCTGATGCACGACAGCAACCTCGAGCCGATCCAGCGCCGCAGTCGCAGCGACGTCGGCGAAACCGTGGAGCTGGTGCGACGCCTCACCGCAGATCGTCGCTACGTGTTCGGGCCTTTGCTGAGCGGGCTCGACGACGGGCTCGAGGAGCATCCACGGAGTGGGCCGCCGCCGCCGCTGGCGCGCCGCGTCCTGCGACGGCTCAAGCGCGATGCGCTCGCAGCGCGGCGCCGTAGGCATTGAGCAGCAGTGGGTGCAGCTGCTCCATCGAGAGCTCACGCCGCCAGAGCTCGCGTGCGGCGACCTGCGCGCCACGCAGATCCTGGCCGACCAGCTGACCGACCGCCGCCGCGACAGCGTCAGCGGTTGCCGGCACGCGCGTCACAGCCGGGGACTGCAGGCGCAGGTCCAGCCAGGGTACCTCCGAGGTGACGACACAGATCCCCGCCTGTAGTGCCTCGAGGACCGCGTACGGCACGCCGCCATCCGAGCGGGTCGGAGCGAGCAGGATGTCGATCTGCGGCAGCAGGTCGCGCAGCACCGCCTCGCGGGGCGGATCGATGACCAGCTCGATGCCCGGCTCTGGCTTGACGTAGCGCTCCGCGGCGGCGGAGCTCGTCACGACCAGTAGGCGCCAGCTGGGATCGGACTCACGCAGCCTGCGCAGTGCGGCGAGCGCGACGTCGCCACCCTTGAGCTGGAAATCCCGCGCGATGAACGCGAGCGTCCGGCCATCGGAGGCCTTCGGCGTCAGCCCGAGGTCGCCGAGCGCCGTCGAGACGACCTGGACCCGATCGGGGTCGGCGCCGCGTTCCAGCAGCCACTGGCGGAAATGCTCGGTGTAGACGGTCATCACCGCGCCACTCGTCGGGCGAAGCCACGGCACGTGGACATCGAGCAGCCGCGACGCGGCGGACTCGATCGCCAGCGCCAGGCGCAGATGCGGCTCGCTCCAGCGCTCGCGGGCCCGGTAGAGCTCGGGCAGCGGGTAGCCGGCACCGGACACGACCGGCACGCTGGAGCCGATCTGCCGCACCGCGAACAGATGCTGGTGCACAAGATCGAAGCTGGAGCCGTCGATCGAGACGAACCAGTAAGGCTCGCGGAAGATAACTCCGCGACGCAGCAGCGACTCGACACTGCGAATGCCGTAGATCGCGAGATCGCCAGGGATTGGGCGCCGCCACGGCTTCTCGCCACGGACTCGCAGCGTCCCGTCGCGCAGTGCCTCGTCGTAGGTCGTGTACGACACCCCGGGCGGCGGGTCCGCGAGCAGCGCCTCGGCGTAGGAGCTGTCTCCAGACGCCGCGTCGCCCTGGCGCTCGGCGAACAGCAGCACCCTGAGCGCACGCGCAGGCACAGCCGTTGCCGCCGCCGTGCCCCCCGGCACGTCTGACGTCGCGCCACCGGGCGCGCCGGGAGTCATAGTCACATTCTGCACCCTGGCGCCGGCGAACCCGGGTGCGAGCCGATCTCGCTCGTGCAAGGGTCTGCCTGCGGGCACGCGGACGGGCTCAACCACGCGGCGCAAGTGGTCGATATCTGGGTGAGCGCCCGGCGCGGGCTCGGCGGACGCAGGACAGGCTGGACTACCCGCCGCGTCTGCCCCGGCTCTGCGCCGCAACCATGACTTCCAAAGCCACTCCGGCGCCCGCGCTGCCGCCCTTGCGCGATTAGGGGGCCGTCGAAGTCGAGGTCAGAGCCGCCGTGATGTGCTTGCCAACCGAGTCCACACGCCGTGGATCGCGGGGTCCAACCCGCGCCTTAGGCAAGCTCGTCGCCAGACCGGCGAGCAGCGCGCCAAATCCCAAGCCGCCACGGATCAGGCGCCGCAGCGGTCCACCGGGACCAGGCAGCCTGACAATCTCGCGCACGTTCAGCACGAGCCAGCGGCGCAACAGCGGCGAGGCCAACCCGTAGTTGCGCGCCAGCAGCAGGACGTGATTGTGTCGTGCCCAGAACATGTAGCGCCAATCGAACCGCCGTCCCGACATATGCGGGGCCCCCACATGATCGACTATCACGTCGGGCGCGAACACGACCCGCCCCCCAGTAGCTCGCACGCGCAGAAAGAGATCCGTCTCCTCTCGTAGCGCCGTTCCCGGGAAGTCGTCGCGCATGCCACCGAGGTCCGCGAGGACGCTCCGCCGAAACGCCATGTTCGCGCCGATGCCGTGCTCGACATCGATCACGCGGCGGGTGTCGGCTGCGAAGTTGCCGGTCAGCTCGCCGTCACTGCGCAGCTGCCCAACGGCATCGACCCCCCGGTGCTCCTCCCCAGGCAGCCCGTCACAAGTCCGCCCAGCCACCGCCGCGACCGTTGGATCCGCGAACGCCGCCTTGAGGTTCGCCGACCAATCGGCTCGGGGATAGGCATCGTCATCGAGGAACGCGATGATCTCGCTGGACGCGTGAAGGAGTGCCTCGTTGCGCGCGCGCGTCCGGTGGCCGCCGACCTCGGTCGACTCCAGCTTCGTCACCCAGCCAAGCGAGTCGACGACAGCCGCCCCCGGGTCGTCGGCAGCGACAACGACGAGCACCTGCTCCACCGGCACGCGCTGGCGCGAGAGGTGCTCGAGCGTCTCGCGCAGGAACTCCGGGCGTCGCCACGTCACGATCCCCACCGTGACGGTCAACCCCTCTACCGCCACGCCACTGCGAGGCGCCATTACGCCTCCTTTGGCGCGTTGCCGGTCCGCGCTCGATCGTAGACCTCGAGGTAGCGCTCACAGATCCGCTGCCAGCTGAGCACGCTCGCGCGTGCCCGCCCCTCGGCCGGATCGGTCGGATCGGCGAGCTCGGCTTTCATCGCCTGTGCGAACGCCGCCGGATCGTGCACGTCCGCCGCGCGGCCGAGGCCGCCTGCCGCCTCGGCGATGCCTGTGCCCTGCGTATAGACGAGCCCACGCCCTGCCGCGAGCGCCTCGAGCGCGACGATGCCGAACGGCTCGATCCGGCTCGGGACGATCGCGACGCGCGAGCCCGCAAGCAGGTCACGGACACCGGCCCGATCGACGGCGCCGACGAACTCGACGCCGTCGCCGGCGAGCGCGCGCAGCCTTGCCGTCTCGGCTCCCTCACCGCCGATCAGCAACCGGGCGGCGGGGATCTGCTCACGCAAAACGGCGAACGCGCGGATCGCCAGATCGAAGCCCTTCTGCTGCACGTGGCGTCCCCAGGCACACAGCACCGGCGCCTGCGGGCTGCTCGCCATCGACCACTGCGTCGGGTCGACGCCGTTGGCAATCACGGTCGCGTGCGCAAACCGCGGCGCGTAGGGCACGCATTGCTGGGCGGTCCACGCCGAGCAGGCGGTCAATACCGCCGCGAGCCTGGCGGCCAGTCGCAGGCTGAGGCGCATGTAGAGGCTCCGCTGGTAGACGTGGTCGGCATCCATCACGACCTCCCCCTGGCTCGTCAGCACCACGGGCACTCCGTGGCGCCGTGCGTAGAGCACCAGCGGGAGCGTCTGCACGCTCGGGCACTGGATGTGAAGCACGTCGGGCTGCTCTGCAAGCCCGTCAAGCGAGCGTTGCAGCGCCGCCTGCTCGCGCAGATAACGGAGGGCTGCAAGCGGACGCGCCCGCGGCGCGCTGAACGGGACTCGATGGATCTCGACGCCCTCATGCGTTTCCCGTGGCGCGAGCGTGCCCGGGTGGCGATTGGTGAGGACGAGCGTGTCGTGTCCGCTCGCGTTCAACCGCTTTGCGAGTTGCAGCGTCAGTTCCTCGACGCCGCCGCGGTGCGGGAAGAACGCGCTCGGCGCGAGCCAGATGCGCATCACGTTCGCCTCTAGTGGGTCGTCGTCCCGCTCGCGAGCTCGGACGCGAAGCGGTAGTAGGCGTTCTGGCGGCTGAGGCGGGCGGCGGTGTCGAACGCCTCGACCTGCCCGGCTTCGATCACCATCACTCGATCGCAGATCTCGAGCGTCGACATCCGGTGGGCGATGATGAACAGCGTCAGGCCGGCCTGTAGCGAGCGCAGTGACTCCTGCAGGAGGTTCTCCGAGTGTGGATCGAGCGCACTCGTCGGCTCGTCAAGGACGAGCACCGTGGGCTGCGCAACGAGCGCGCGGGCAATGCAGATTCGCTGCTGCTGACCACCGGAGACCGCGTCGGCGCGCGGCCCGATGATCGTGTCGTAACCCTCGGCCCAGCTCACGATGTCGTCGTGGATCCGTGCGAGCTGCGCTGCGTGCTCCACCGCCGCATCGCTGACGTCGCGGAAATAGCGGATGTTCTCTGCCACCGATGCGTGCAGCAGCTTCGGCTCCTGCGGGACATAGGCAACGGCCGTGTGCCAGTCGTCGGCGGTGAACTGCTCGGCGCTGACACCGTTGACGAGATAGCTGCCGCTGTCTGGAGCTCGCAGGCGCAGAAGCAGCTGCACGAGCGTCGATTTGCCGGCACCGGACGGGCCGATGATGCCGATCGTCTCGCCACCGGCGATCTCGAACGTGAGATCGCTGAGGACGGGCCGCCCGGGCGTGTAGGCGAAGGAAACGTTCTCGAACGCGACGCTGCGTACCACGTCGAGTGCGCGCTCGCCGCTCGGCGGCGCGCTCGCCGCGTAGCGCTGCTCCGCCTGCCGGAGTCGCTCGACGAACGGCAGCGTCTGGCGCAACATCTGGTAGCTGCCCTGGACCTGCTGGCCGTAGGATCCCGCCCGCACGAGCAGCAACACGACGGCTCCAAGCGACGCGACGTCACCGGCATGGGCGGCGCTGATCAGCGCGAGACCGCCGACGACGAGCAGGTAGATCGCGCTCTGGTAGAGATTCGGTCCGAGCCGGCCGAGCATCTGTGCCTGGTAGAAGAAGGTCTTCGTCGTCGTGACGTATCCGTTCATCTGCTCGCGCTGCGCGCCGGCGACCCCGAAGACATGGGTCTCCTCGGCGAGACGCGTCGCCTGCCCGACCCCGCTCGCCAGGTCCATCTGCGATTGCGACATCGATCGCGCGCGCCCCGTCGTCACTTGGTTCAGCGGTCGCAGAACCACGAGCAGTGCGATCGACGCGCCGGCTACCGCGACCGCCGCCACGGCGTTCAGCAGCAGCGCTGAGAAGAGCAGCACCGCGAGCGTGATCCCGGCGGTCAGCAATGCCGTGAGCGACAGCGCGCCGTAGGCCGCCTGCAGCGTCTGGTTGGTGATCAGTTCCTGGAGGGTGCCCTCACGATCGCGCGACTGCTCGGTCCACGATGCGCGCGTGTATGCGGAGAAGAGCCCCGCTTGCAGTCGAGCCCCGACTCCGGCGGCCATCCGCGCCGGGAGGATCGACAGCGGTGCTTGGAGAGCGAGGCGCGCAAGCGCGAGGCCGAACCCGATCGCGAGCAGCGCTCCGATCGTCTCGTGCACGTGGATCGAGCCGATGTCAGCATGGACGCTCCGCGTCCCGTTGACCAGCGCACCGGCGGCTTGCGCGACGGTCCCGAGGATCGCCGCTTCGCAGAGTCCGCAGAGGACCGAGCTCACGACCAGCACGATGACCCCGGTGCGGCTGGCTCCGAGTAGCGCCGAGACCTGCCGCAGGGCCGAGTCGGACGGTGGCTCGGTTGCGTTGGCTGATCTCATCGTGTGGGAAGGATGATCCGCAAGGCCATTATCGTCCGCGCCGCCACCAGAGGCGAGCGCCGCGCGGCGGCCGCTTTGCGTTCCTGCGAGCTTCTCTGCGCCTGCCCCAATGCATTCATCGCGCTCGCTCGCGATCGAGCAGCCGCAGGTAGAGCTCCTCATAGGCCAGGGCCACCGCCTGGATGTCGTAGCGCGGAACGTCCGCCAGAGCGGCCTGAGCAAAGCGCGCGCGCTCGTCGGCTGAGCTCAGGAGGCCGACGATCGCGCCGCCAAGCCCTCGATCGTCGGCGATCACGCCGAGACGACCCTTGTTGGTGACCTCGACGGCCCCAGGGTTCGGACTGGCGATGACCGCGCAGCCAGACGCCATCGCTTCGACGTACGGGATTCCGAAGCCCTCGTAGCTGCTCGGAAGGCAGAAGGTCCAGGCGCGGCCGTAGAGGTCGGCTAGCTCGTCGTCGGAGATCCGACCGAGCACGCTGACACTCGGTCGCTGCGGCGCGTCCTCACACACCATCCAAAGCTCGGCGTCGGGGACCGCCGGCAGCACCTCGCGCTCGAAGATGTCGGCCAGCAGCTGCCCACGCTTGCGCGCGTGGTAGGTCCCCACGAACAGCACCGACGGCTTCGGCGAACGCTCGCGCGGATGGAAGCGCACCAGATCGACGCCGTTGGGGATCACCGTGCGCACCCACGGCATCCAACGCCGCGTGTTCTCAGAGACGGCAACCGTCCGATCGGCGACGACGGTCGCGACGATCTCGCTGATCCCGAGCAGCAGCATCCGCAGTCGCTCGCGCGCGCCCTTGATCCGCCGAGCCTCGCTCAGGCAGCTGCCGTGCATCGTCCGCACGTGGACGGGCGTACGGCGCCACAGCCAGTAGTCATCGCCGTGGGCGTGCAACACGTCGAACGCCGTCCAATCGACGCGGCGCAGCGCCAGCGCGAACTTGAACGTCCGGTTCGCGCCGGCCGGCACGAGGGTCTCGGTGCGATAGTCGGCGCCGGCCGTCGGCCCACAGGCGCTGAACATCGTGACCTCATTGCCGCGCGCGACGAGCGTATTCGCGAGCGCGTGGGCCTGGTAGCCGACCCCGATCTTGCTCCCGCTCGGCAGATAGTGGGAGATCATCGCGATCCGCAGCGGGGCGGTCGCGCTGCTCACGCAATCCTCCGGGTGTCCGGTGCCACGCGGGCCCGTGCCAGCGCGAGCGCAAACGCCTCGGCCCGCTGATCCCAACTGATCGGAGCCATCGCGACACGGGCTCTCGGCGGCGCGGCGAGCGACGCCTCGACGGCGCCGACAAACGACTCGCGCGAAACGACCTTGAAGCGCTCGCCGAGCTCGCGAAAGCCGGCGACCGGCGTCGCGACGGTCGGCGTGTCGACCGCCAGGCACTCCTGCGCCTTGATCGGATCGAGGCTGTCGGTGAATGGCGTGACCAGATGCGGCACCAGCAGGACGTCCGCATGCTGCAGGTAGGCGGGCACCTCGGCGTAGGGGCGGGCACCGAGCAGGTGGACGTTCGGCTGGTCCGAGAGCCGGCGACGATTGTCGTGGCTCAGGGCATCGGGCCCGACGAGCACGACGGCGAGCGCCGGCAGGGCGCGCGCGAGCTCGAGAACCAGCTCGACGTCGAGGCGCGCCTCGTGCAGCGTGCCGACGTAGACGCCGGTGGGAGCCGGCGGCAGGTCGCTCGGCCGGAGCCGGGGCCGGCGGAAGTGCTCGCTGTCGACGCCGTTGGGCACGAGCGTCACTGCGCGCCGCTCGCCCCGGCTCGCGGCAAGCGCCGGCGAGCAGACGACGACCTCCTGAGCCCGTTCGAGCGCGAGGCAATCCAGACGCCGCAGCCGTGCGATCTCGCGCGGGGGAAACGGGGCGAGCAGCCAGTCGTCGGTGACGTCGTAGAGCGTCGGCCAGCCGGTGCGCTCGATCAACGGTGCGTAGGTGACGTCGTTGAGCCACAGCGTCGGCCTGGCGAAGCCGAGCCTGCGAGCGGCGCGAATGACGCTCCGCTGGAGCGCCAGATCGCTGAACGAGCCGAGTCGTCGCGGCGCGAGCTTGAGCGGCCGCAATGCCTGCAGACGCCCGTCGCCGCGCGGCTGCGCAAGGCGCGGCAGCGCTGGGCGACGCCCCGAGGCGATGTCGAAGAGGGCATCCGCGGGCGGCTCGACGAACAGCACCCGCAGCGCCGGATCGCGGCGCAGCAGCGCATCGACAAAGAACTGGTTGCGCCGCCAGACCTCATCCCAGGACTCGAGCGAGCAGACGACAAGCTCGTGCGAAAGCGACGCCGGCGCGGTCGACGCCTCCACCGGCCCCAGTTCGGTCGTGCTCATGCGGCCCGCCGCGCCAGCTCGTCACGCCCGCGCGAGCATGGCTCACCGCGCACGGCGTCGTAGGCCGCCAGCAGGAGCTCGACATGACCGTCGATCGTGAAGTTCTCGGCCACGAGGCTGCGCTCGGCCTGCGATAGGCGGGCGCGCGCCGATTCGTCCAGCAGTGAGCGCAGCGCGCCGGCGCCGGCGTGGTGGTCGCCGGGCGGGAACAGTGGCGCGCCGCCGAGCAGGCCGATCGTCTCCAGGTGCCCACCCGAGGCGGAGGCGACGACCGGCACGCCCGCAGCCATCGCCTCGAGCACGGAGAGGCCGAGCGGCTCGGCGACGGCCGAGGCGAGCAGGATTCCGGCGCCGGCCAGCTCCGCCGAGACGTCGTCGGTCCAACCGGCAAAGCTGACGCCGGCGACGGCCTCCCGCTGGACCCATTGCTCGAGCTCGCGGCGCTCGGAGCCCTCACCGCAGACGCGCAGCGACCAGCCCTCGCCGGCCAGCTGTGACGCCTGCCACGCGCGCAGCGCAGTGATCGTGTCCTTGTCGGCTTCGAGGCGTTGGAGCAGCACAACCCTGCGGTTGTCGGCTCGCCAGAGGGAGGGCGTGTCCGGGACGCCCGAGACGATCACGGCATCGGGGCGCCGCTCGAGACTCTCCGCGATGAACTCGCCGACCGCGATCTGGTAGGCGAGCCGCGCCGAGATCGACGTGGCCGCCAGCCTCCCGAGCACGCTCGCCCCGCGGTGCCTTGCGAAGTGGCGCGTGCTGATCACCGGTGCATGGTGAATCGGACGGCTGAGCACCGCCACGGTCTCAGCCGCAGTCATATGCGCATGGCAGATATCGACGCGACCGACCCGGCGCACCGAGCGCAGCGCCTCGAGCGGCGTCGCCCCGGGCTCCCAGCGTCCGTGTCCATCGAGCGCAGCGTGCATCCGCTCAGGGTCGCCGCCGACGACCGTGACCTCCCAGCCGTGGCGTTCGGTCGCCGCGACGAGGTTGCAGACGTAGCGCTCGACGCCCGCAAACCCGCCCGTGGTGACGATGTGCATCACGCGTGGCATGGCTCAGTCGTGCTCGCCAGCCGCGCAGCGCCTCGGCCCACGGAGGTAGAGGAGCATCCGTCGCGCCGCCTCCCGGCGGCGTGCTCGCGTCAACAGGAGCGCGCGCAGCGTTGCGCCGCCGCAGGCGGCGAGGCGGTAAAGCGACCAGCCCGCGGCGCCGTACCACTTGCGGATGTAGCTCTCCTGCGAGGCATGGAAGAGCAGCTCGCGTCGACGCTCATTCGTGCTGGTGCCGGCGCCAACGTGCTCGGCAACGACGCCGGGATAGAAGGCGGAGCGCCAGCCGCGGGCGCCTGCACGGCGCTGCCAGTCGGCCTCCTCGGCGTAGAGGAAGAACCGCTCGTCGAATGGACCGACCTCCTCGAGCGCTGCTCGGCGCAGCAGCAGCACGGCGCCGACGACGAACGTGCGGCGCGCCGGCACGCCGGTCAGCCCGATCGCCTCGGCGCACATCCGCAGTGGTGAGGGAAACGGCCAGCGCACCTGCTGTTCGGCGCCCGCGGCGTCGCGCAGCGTCGGCGCCACGGCTGCGACCCGCGCGTTGGCAGGGGCCTCGAGAAACGCGGCCAGCTCCGCGACCGCGGTGGGCGCGATGACCGCGTCGGGGTTGAGCAGCAGGACATCGCGGTGATCGTCCGCGAGTCCGGCGCAGGCGATGTTCACCGCCGCGGCAAAGCCGCGGTTGGAACCGCAATCGATGTACGTCACGCCGTGGGCTTCGGCGACGGTGGCAACCGCCTGCGAGGAGGAGTTGTCGGCGACCGTCACGTCGAGCTTGCCCTCGAGGCCATCGAGGCTGCGCGCGAGCGCATCCGCTGCGCCATAGGCGACGATCACCACGTGGGGCAGGCGCCCGCTCACGCCGGCGCCCCGGTGGCGCGCCGGTTCGCCGCGACGCCGCAGACGATTCCGACCAGCAGGAAGCCGAACACCGGGGTGCCGCGGACCCAATAGACGTCGACGAGCCCGTGAGCGAAGGTCGCGAGCAGGACCGCCGCCGCGGCTGCTGCGATCTCGATCCGCCGCAGGCGCCACATCGCCAACGCCAGCCCACCGATCAGCAGCAGGAAGCTCGCGGCGAACAGGTAGCCACCCTCCGCCGCCTCGAGCAGGATCACGTTATGCGGGTCGGTCGTCTGGGTGCCCAGGTAGTTGCTGCCCGCGAGGTAGTTACCGACCCCGACGCCGGTCCATGGATGGGCGGCGATCAGATGCTCGGCGTCGGCGTCGTACTCCTGGCGGATATAGAGGGCGTAGCTGCTGCGCGACTTTTGTCCGGCCGAGTAGTTGCTGAGCCGTGAGGTGACGTTCGACGGCAGGAACTGGTAGACGACCACCGCCGTCACGATCAGTGCAAGCACGCGCGTCAGCATCTGCCCGCGACGCCCCGCACTCGAGTGGAGCAGGAACATCACGATCACGACGACGCCGACGCCGAGCGCCAGCAGCGCGCCGCGGCTCTCCGTCAGGGCGACGCCGACCAGCAGCACCGGCATGCACCACAGCCAACGCCGCAGCGACCGCACGCTGAGCAGCAAGAGGATCGCGCTGGCGATGAAGCCGCCGGTCGGGTTCTTCTGGAACTCCGCGGCAAGGCCGCCCGAGTCCACCGACCAGGCGATCGCGAGCAGCGTACAGCCGATGACGTAGCCCCGCAGGACGTTCATGTGCTGCCCCCGCAGCGCAAGATAGGCGCCGACCAGGGCCGGCAGCGCAAACAGCTCGACGCGCTGCAGGCTCTTGGCGATCGTACCGAGGCCGAGGTGGAACACGAGCAGCAGCACAATCATCCAGGCGTACTGCAGCAGCGGCAGACGCACGCGACGCAGCGCACGAAGAGCCGGAGCCTGCTGGTGCACGGTGGCCTCCGCGAGCACGCGTCCGCCGATCAGCACGAGCAACAGGTCACTCGCAGCGATATGCAACCCGAGGTGACCGCCCGTGAGGTCCTGCACCTCCGGTATCGAAGCACCGAGCAGTACCGCCGAGAGCCCCGGCGACGCAAACACGACGAGCGCGACGATCACGCCGGCAGCCCCGACGATCACGAAGATCAACGGCAGAGCCGCATCGCCGGTGGCGATGGCTGCGGCGCCACCGAGCACGACGACGACCAGGAGGTCGCGCAGCCAGGCAAGAGGGCCGCGGCCGGCGAGCGTCCCCGGCCGGCGTGACAGTGCGCGAGCCGAGTTCGTTGCCGCGGTCACAGGCCGCTTACCAGGTCGACGTGTTCGCTGACGGTGGCAGGCGTGACTACGCGCTCAGCTGGTCTTAGCTGGCGTATTCCGCGCATTCGAGGCGCCGTGGTAGCCGTAGCCGTAGCCGCCGTAGCGGTCGGAGTACATGCCGCCGTGACCGGTTTCGAGGAACGTCGCGCGCATGTCGTTGGCGACGACGCCGACGACGAATGCGTGGGGAACCCTCGCGATGGTCTCGTTGAGGCGCTCCGCGGCGTCGCGCGTGGTCACACCAAGGCGGGCAACGATCAGGACCGCATCCGCCTCGCTGAGCAGCGGCACCGAGTCGGTCACCGCAAGCAGCGGCGCGCTGTCGATGATCACCAGGTCGTAGTGCTCGCCGGCCGAGCTCAGCAGCGTCTCCATCGCCTGCGATGCGAGCAGCGTGACCGGGTTGTCCATGATCTGGCCGTGGGTCAGCACATCGAGGCTGCCGTGGCTCGGAGCCGCCAGCGGCGTTCCAAAACCGTGCTGCTCAGGCCCATGGCCGTTCGTGCTGGGCGGCTCGCTGCCGGCGATCACCTTGATCACGGCGTCGCCGGGCGAGACGGTCCCCTCAAGCACGTCGGTCAACCCGTATTGGGCGTCGACGATCCCAAAGAGGCCGGGCACACTCGGACGCCGCAGGTCCCCGTCAATCAGCAGCACACGGTCGCCGCCTTCGGCGTGCACCAGCGCGAGATTCCGCGCGACGCTGGATTTCCCCTCGCCAGGCATCGCGCTCGTCACAAGCAGGGTGCGCGGTCCATCCTGGCCGTGGCGCAACTGAACGTTGATCCGCAGCGCCCGCAGCGCCTCGAGCAACGGCGCCGGGACGATCGCTTGGCCGCGGTCGATCGGCGCTGCTTCACCGACGTGCGAAAGCACGGCAAGCACCTCGCGACCGTAGCTGCGCTCGATCGCCGTCACGCGTTGTAGGCGACGATCCACCAGGCCGAGGCCAAAGGCCAGCGCCAGACCGAGCATCAGGCCGACAACGGCCCCGAACACCCCATCGACTGCGGCTGAGCGCGGCGCCGAGACTGCCTGCGGCGCCGCGGGAACGGGCGCCGCCGCGACCTGGTAGGCCTCGGCATTCGGGCTGGCCGCCTGTGTGCTGACGATCGCCAACTGACCCTCGAGCGCCTGGCGGGCACTCGCGTTTCCCTTGTTCCGCGGTAGAGCTGCAAGCTGCGCCTGGTAGGCGGCGGTTTGCGATTGCGCGGCCTGCGCATACAGACCCTTGCGCCAGTCGAGATACACCTTCACGTAGGCGTTCGCGAGGCGCGCCGCCAGCTGTGCCGTCCGGCTGGTGGCCGTCACGACGAGGATGCTCGTGCCGTTATAGAGCGCCAAGCCCGACGAGAGCGGTGAGGCCGTGACCGTCCCGGCGCTGCCGATCGGCATCTTCAGCCGCTGGTAGACCTCTGCCGTCCGGGCCTGGGCCATCAGGAGGGTCGCCTGGTCGCCGACCTCCTGCCCGTCGGGCGGGTCGATCGTCGAGCTGCCCGAGTCCGGCCCGACGGCGCTCGCCGGATCGGCGGTCTCGATGTAGACCTGCGAGTGCGAAACGTAGCGCCGGGCGGCCGGCGCGCTGTGGTGGAACTTGCCAAAGGCGAAGGCGCCGCCGCCGGCGATGATGACGATCGCGAGAATCAGCCACTTGCGCTGCCAGACCGGGCGTACGTACTCGCGGAGGTCGATCGACTCCTCCTTGGTGATGCGTTCCGTCAATGAAGTTTGGCTCATGGGCGTCCGGGCCTCGGGCAGGTCTCGAGAGGTGATAGAAAAACGCGCCGACGCATTTCAAGTGTACGCCGCGTAAGCGAAGGTACTGCAGGGTTCCCCCCACCCCCGGGGTAAGAAATGCACCGCGCGGGCGGTGCCTGGACGACCGTTCGATCGGCTGCTTGGAACGCGCTCACCGATTCTCCGCCTTGGGTAGTCGGCTGGAGATCTCACTCAGCAGATTACGCCGGAAAGCTGCACGCGAGAAGGGCTTCGCGTGTTCGGCGATCACCTCCGGCGGCGTGTCGAGCTTCTCGCTTTCGACGATCGCAGCCACAAGGCTCTCCTCATTCTGCTCGTAGAAGAACACGCCCGTCACACCGCCTGTGACGGTTTCTAGTGCGCCACCGCCGGCGAACGCGATCACCGGCTTGCCGGCTGCCTGTGCCTCGACCGGGACGAGCCCGAAGTCCTCCTCGCCGGCGACGCAGACGGCGCGACAGCCCTCGAGCAGCTCAGTCGCCACGGCCTTCGTGACGGAGCCGTGAAAGGTCACGTCCGGTCCGGCGAGGTCGCGGAGCGTCGCCAGCATCGGTCCGTCGCCAATCACGTCGAGGCCGATGCCCAGGCGCGCGGCGGCGCGCACGACGAGGTCAACGCGCTTGTAGGAGATCAGGCGGCCGATCACGAGCAGCCGCTCACCGCGCGGGCGCGGAACGAAGCGATCGATGTCGACCGGCGGGTAGACGACGGTCGCATCGATCCCGTAGGCATCGCGGATCCGTCCGCGAACCTCGCGGCTGTTGGCGATGTAGACGTCGGCGCGGCGCGCGGCGTTGCGGTCCAGCCGGCGCATCTCGCCGGCCAGCGGCTGGATCAGCGTCTGCTGCCAGGGGCGGTGGTTGCCGTCGCGCAGCGATTCGCCGCGATACAGCCATCGCGCCGGCGTGTGGCAGTAGACGACGTGCAGCGCGTTGGGCACGGCGCGTGCCATGTGCGCCCAGCCGCTCGAGCTCGCGATGACGACGTCGGCATCGATCTCCCCGAGCGAGTGAAACGCCGACGGATAGAGCGGGAACAGGGCGCGGAAGCTCGCGTTGACGGGGAGGCGCTCGAGCCATGAGCTGCGGATGTCGTGCTCGCGGAAGCGCTGGAAGGTCGATTCCGGCCGGTACAGCGAGGTGTAGATCGGCGCGTTCGGCCAGATGTCGGCCAGCTCGAGCACGACCATCTCGGCGCCGCCGTGCTGGTTGAGGTAGTCGTGCACCAGCGCCACCCGCCCCAGCGAGGCGCGCAACCGGGCCGTGTCATCGATGCCGGCGGCGGTGGCATCGACCGGACGGGCCGGGACCTCGCGCGTACGTACGGCGACCGTCGACAACACGGGGCGGGTTGTCGCGGTGGCGCTGGGCGACGCGGGCCAGCGCTGCAACTCGGTGAACACGCCGGGCTCCGCCGGCTCATTCTCGAGCCAGGCGTGAGCACCGAAATCCGAGGCCGTCCCGCGCACTCCGATGATCACGTCCAGCGGCAGGCCACGCGACGCATGCCAGGCCTGGAGTACGAGCGATTGCTCGAGGCAGGACGCCGAGGCCGCGCGCAGCAGGCGGTGAATGCCGTTGGCGACGCCCTCGCGCTCGGCCGGAGGTAGCGGGAGCTTGATCGCGTAAAGCCCGCCACGATGCAGCTGCGAATGGCAGCGCCGCCACGCTCGCAGCGCCCACCACCAACCGGAGGCGAAGGCGGGGATTCGAGCCCGGCGCTCGCGCGGCAGCGCAGCCCGCAGCCAGGCAGCGGCGCCGCCCGGAACATGCCACAAAAGCCAGAACGGTCGCCACAGGTATGCCAGCGCAAGGCCCACGGGGCCACGCCGCGCCAGTCGCTTCCACTGGCGCATGTAGGCCGGCGACGGCGCGAAGCGGCCCGCGATCAGCGCGAGCCGCGCGCGCGTTCCGCGGGTGCGCAGCAGACGCTCGATGCCACTCGATGTCGGCGGTGGAGTGCGGGCGTGCAGACGGATGAGGCGCGTCGCGCCCCTGGTGAGACCGAGCTGCTCTGCGAGCTCGCTGCCGCCCTCCACGAGCTTCAGCCCCTCGCGCATCGCGCCGGCCGCGTGGAGTCTCGTACCGAGCAGCGCGGCCTCACGCCACGTATCGCGGTCGACGCGGTCGATCGAGCGGCGTAGGTCACCCAACGGCTTGCGCTGCTCGACGCCGTGATGGGCTGCGTGGAGCGCCAGGATCACCAGGTGAGCGGCGTGCGAGGGAACGTCAATCGACACGCCGGCGACCGTGATCGTGCGCATATCCGCGGTCAGCTCGGCCCAGGCAACATCGGGCCTCACTCCGACCAGAGACAGGCTGTGATGCAGGTCGACCGTCACGTGGCGGTCGCGCAAGCGCTCCCAGTGACTTTCGTTTGGATGGCGCTCGTCAGCACGCAGGGCCACGCTCGTGTCCCGAAAACCGAGCCCGCCGAGCGTTTCACCCGCGGCGTCCCAGAGCGCCGGATCGACCAGCAGGTCGAGGTCGCCGTAGGGTCGCTCGCGGACGTCGTCGTAGAGCCAGCGCGCGACGGCCGGTCCACGGATCAGCAGCGGACGGACGCCGTCGGCTTGAAGCGCGGCAGCGACCTCGGCGAGCGTTGCGTCCTGGGCGATCGCCCAGGCCGTGTCAGAAAGGGTTTTGCTCGCTAGCACAGCTCATGCCCGCCATCGCCAAGCTGTCCGCAGGCCTGCGGCGGTGGGGCAGAGTTTGGCGCGCTTCTCATCGTCGTGTCAGCTTGCACGCACAGGACCAACATACCTTTGAGGTCGGCCGCTTGGGCGCAGTGCTTGAGCGCTGGGATTAGCCGTTCTGCTTGAGCAGCTCGCGCTGAGCGAGCTCGGCGAGGAACGCGTCGGTATCGCGCTGGGCGGCCGCTTCATCAAGCCCGTAGGTGTCAGTGAGCAACTGGACGAGCTTGTCGCGCGTGGTACCGCGTGCGAGCTCCTCCCAGAGCCTCCGTCCGCTTTCGTTGACGGCGAGGTAGGCTGATTCGCTCATGTCAAGCGCGACGATCTCACCCTCGACCGTCCTCCATTCCAGCCCGCTGTCGCGCAGTCGCAGCTCCTCGCTCATCGCACGAATGAGGCTAGCAGCGTCGGCTCGATGCGACCAGCGTCTTGCCGCCTTCTGACGCCAAGACGCTGCTCGTCGTCGCGCATCCCGACGATGAGGCGCTGTGGTTCTCATCGGTCCTGACGCGGCACGCGCCGGTCGATCTCGTCGTCGCAACCTGCGGCGAGGATCCGCAGAGCGCCAAGCGCCGCCGCGCCGAGCTCGAATCGTCGGCAGAGCTGTACGGCGTCGCGAGCACGACGGTGCTCGACCAGCAGGACGTGGCGGGGCGACATCTCGATCTCGACGCGCTGCGCTCCCAGCTGCGTCCGTTCGCCGAGCGCGAGTACGCCGCCGTGTACACGCACGGACCGCTCGGCGAGACGTTCGAGCACCCCCATCACCAGGACGTCTGCCTCGTCGTGCATGAGCTGTTCGACGAGGTCCTCGCAACCAGCTGGAACCAGATCCCGAGCGTTGTCGTGACGCTGAGTGCCGACGAGTTTCGTCTCAAGCAGCGTGTGATGGGCTCGGTCTACTGGCCGGAGTACCTGCGCGTGCGCAGCACGCACGAGCTTTCCGCCGTCGAGAAGTTCGCTCGACACACGCGCAGCGTGGTGCTGACCGCCTACGGGCGCGAGCGCCAGCCCGGGGACGACAGCCCCTACGAGATCGAGCGGCGAGCAGCCATGTCCGATCTGCTGGCACGAGCGGGCGCCGACGCGGCGGGCGAGCTGGCGGTGATCACGGCGCCCGGGAGCATCGGCGAGCTTTACGACGCGTTCGTGCGGTCGCGGGGCGCACACGTCATCAGCGATCTCGACCCGCGACTCGAAGCAGCTGCGCGGGACGCGGCGAGCGGAGCCGGCTACGAGATCGAGTGGGGATCGCTGGTGGCACCACGCTTCGAGCGCCTCCCGAATCAGGCTGACGGCGACCCACTAGACGTGTACCGCGCGGGCGCGGTGCTGACGCTGTGGGCGCGCAAGCGCCGTCCGGGCCCCGGGCTGCGCGCGCGCCGGCGACTACGGTCCTGGCTCGCCTCTGTAACAAAGTTACGCGAGAGCTAAGCGCCGTAGGCCTCGATCAGCTGCGCAGCGGTGCGATCCCAGCTGAAGTGGCGGGCGCGCGCGATCTCGCTCCCGGTGGGGCCTTCGAGCGCGTGCTGGATCGCTCGCCGGATGCTCCTGACCGACGGCGGGCGGCAGAATGCGGCGCAGCCATCGAAGTACTCGTGTTGGGGCGCACCATTGCCGACGACCACCGCGGTACCGGCCGCCAGCGCCTCGAGCGTCGCGAGGCCGGTCGTCTCGTAGCGCGAGGCAAGCACGTGGACCGCGGCCGCCGCATAGGCGTGACGCAGGCTGTCGTGGTCGAGGTGATCGAGCTGGACCAGCGCCGGAGCCACCTGCTGCACCGCGGCGAAGTAGCGTCTGTAGTTGGGGCGCACCGCCCCCACCAGCACGAGCCGCTGGGGAAGTCCGCGCATGGCGAGCGCAACCCCGAGCGTGTTCTTGTTGTGGTCGACGCGTGCGACCGACAGGACGAAGGGCTCCTCGCCGACTCCGAGCATCGCTCGACCCCGCTCCGGGTCGCCGCCGAACATCTCCGCGGCGACACCGCTGTAGGCGACGCGCAGCGGCGGCAGTCGGCGAGCATCGCGTCGCAGCTTTGCCGCCTCGGCATTGCTGTTGACGACGATGAGATCGACGCTCGAAAGCGCGGCGAGCTGTGCCTCGAAGACACGGTAGCGCGTGTAGCAGGCCCGCGGGTGGCGCAGCCATGCGGCACGCCTGCGAGCTCGCTTCGCCAGCAGGTGGGCATAGCCCGGGCGCTGCACGATCGGTCCGAGCATGATTCTGCGCGAGAAGTAGATCGGCGTCACCACCAGCCGGCTGTCGGGACGTCCGAGCCTGAGCAGCCGGCCGACGTCGCCGAGCACGTGGACGACATCGAAACCTCCGCTCAACGCCTCCTCCGGTGAGCCGACGCGGGCGTCAACCCCGGCACGGAGGAGCGCCGAGACGGTCTCGTCGCGCTGCGTCACGTGGCCACCGATGAAGTCTTCGGAGCCCTCATGGGACACGAAGATGACCCGGGTCAAGCTGAATTCCGTCGTGCAGCGATCACGGACGGAGTATGATCGGGGGCGGAGAAGGCCGCGGATTCTTGGGTGATGAATGCCCCCAATTTACGTCCGCACGGATGCTATAGTTCGCCTCGCAGTCACCCACACGACGTGGGTCAATCACAACCGGAGGTGCCGGCAGGATGGCAAGAATGACTAACACGAACTCGCTTGCCGGCGATTCGCGTGCGATGGCCGACGGACGCGGCTCGTACACGGCGCCCGCGATCATCGCCTTGGGGACGCTGGCCGAGCTGACGGAGGGGCACACGATGAGCGGCAAAGACGATGCTTACTCCATGGGCGGCAGCCACCCCGCGGGTTACTAGCTAGCGCGCGTTTGTAGCACTGGGGCCAGCGCCGCGACGGACCGGTGCTTGGCCCACACGACGTAGCGTTTGGATTCATCAGCGGGCAACGGCTCGAGCTGGAGTCGTTGACGGTCACCCCGGGGGAGCCCGTACCCCTCATGCGCCTCGAGGAGGCGATGCGGCCGGCTTTGCTTCGCCCGCCGTGCCTTGTCTCGTTCTCCGGCGGGCGCGACTCATCTGCAGTTCTGGCGGTAGCAGCCCACGCGGCTCGGCGCGAGGGGCTTGCGCTGCCGATACCGGTGACGGCACGCTTCGCCTGGGCGCAGAGCGCCGAGGAGACGGCGTGGCAGGAGCTCGTCGTCAAGCATCTCCGGCTACCCGATTGGGAGCTGTCGCTGACCAGCGAGAACACCGGGCTGCTCGACAGCGTTGGCCCGGTTGCCACGCGCGGTCTGCTCCGCCACGGCGCGCTGTTCCCGCACAACGCCCACTTTCACACGCCGCTGCTCGAGCTCGCTCGCGGCGGGTCGCTGCTGACAGGCATCGACGGCGACGGGCTGTTCGGCAGCTGGCCGTGGTGGCGCGCCGCCGCGGTCCTGGCCGGCAAGACGGCGCCGCAGCCGCGCGACCTGCTGCGCGTAGGCCACGCGCTCGCGCCTGCGTCGTTGCGACGCCGGTACTCCACACGCCGGCATGCACAGCGGGAGGCGCCGACCTGGCTCACCGCGCCGGCGCAGCTGGCGTTTGCTCGCGCCGTAACCACGTTCAGCGAGGAGCCGCTGCGCTGGAGCTCCCACGTCGAGGCATTCGCGCGGCGACGCGAGCTGGCCGTCGGGTCGGCCAGTCTCAGCCTCCTCGCCGATGACGCCGATGCATTGATCGTGCACCCGTTCCTCGATCGAGCCTTCTTGTCCTCGCTGAAACGCGCCGGTGGCACGTCCGGCTGGGGCGATCGGACCGCGACGATGACGGCCCTGTTCGGCGGGCTGCTGCCCAGCAGCGCACTCACGCGAACGACCAAGGCGATCTTCGGCGAGGTCTTCTGGAGCGAGCCGAGCCGGGAGTTCGCGCGCTCCTGGGATGGTCGCGGCGTCGACACGGATCTGGTCGATGTCGAGGCGCTACGGGCCGAGTGGCTCTCTCCGAGCCCCGATGGCCGGACCGGACTGCTGCTCCAGTCGGCGTGGCTGCACGCCAACGGACGCAGCGGCGCGGGGGCCTGATGGCGACGCCCACAGCACACGACGGCGCCTGCACCTACGCCCTGCACGGCCTTTGCGTCCGCAGCGAAGTGCCGCTCGACGCCCCGGTCGTCGATGCCTCCCCGCACGACATCGAGATCGTCTGGGGCGAGCGTCGCGTGATCGCCGACGCCGCCCCCGACGGCGAGCTGCTCTCCTACCTCAGCCCGCCAGACGGCGATTCCTGGCTGGTGCGGGGTGCCGACGGATACGTCTGGCGCGTCCAGGGCGCGTGCGAGTTCATCACCGACGCCACCCGCAGGCATGTCCGCGTTCACCTGGCACCCGACACCGAGGCGGAGCTTGCGTCGCTGCTGGCCGTCACGTTCCTCGCCCGGATGCTGGTCCTCGACGGCCATTGCGTGCTGCACGCGAGCGCGGTCGAGGTGGACGGCAGCGCGATTGCGCTGGTCGGGCACACCGGCAGCGGCAAGACGACGCTCGCCGCGCTCTGCTGCGCGGTCGGCACGCTGCTGATCACCGACGATGCCCTGCGCGTCGAGCCGGGCGACTCCGGCGCCTCGTGCTACAGCGGCTCGTGCGAGCTGCGCCTGCGCCCGCAGGCGGCACGCTTCGCCGAGCTGTTCGAGCCCCAGGCGCAGCGGACGACGCTCGATGGGCGTACCGCCGTGCGTCCGGCCCACGCCGAGGGGGTCACCTTCCCGCTTGCGGCGCTGGTTGCCCCGCGCTGCGTCGAGGCGCTCGCCACGATCCATGTCGAGCGCCTGCGCGGCGCCGTGGCAGCGCTCGAGCTGATGCGCTTTCCACGCACCCTCGGCTGGACCGATGACGCGCCGGCACAGCACAGCCTCGAGATCCTGTCGGAGCTGGCTGCGTCGGTCCCGATCTACCGCGCAGACCTGCCGTGGAGCGACGACCTTGGTCCACAGCTCGCGAGCGACCTGCTGGCGGAGGTCCTGGCGGAATCGGCCGGGGTCAGCGGCCGCCGACGCCGCTGACGTCCACGGCGCCGCGGGAGGCAACCTCGAGCGCCGCGCGGAAGTAGCTGTTGTCGATGTGCAGGTTGGCCGGCGTGTCGAACGCCTGGAGCCGCCCGTCGACGATCACCATGATCCGGTTGCAGATGTCGAGCGTCGACATCCGGTGCGCGACGATGAAGAGCGTCAGCTCATCCTTCAGCGAGGTCAGGGACTCCTGGATCAGGCTCTCCGACCGCGGATCGAGCGCACTAGTCGGCTCGTCGAGCACCAGGACCGAGGGCTTGCCGGCGAGCGCCCGAGCGATGCAGATGCGTTGCTGCTGACCACCGGACACAGCGTCGGCACGTGGGCCGACGATCGTGTCGTAGCCATCCGACCAGGAGAGGACATCGTCGTGGATCCGCGCCAGACGGGCCGCCTGCTGCACTGTGGCGTCGTCGATATCGCGGAAGAAGCGGATGTTGTCGGCCACCGATGCGTGCAACAGTCGCGGTTCCTGGGGCACGTAGGCAAAACGCGCGTGCCAGTCCTCGCGCGCGAACTCCTCGGCCGCGACACCGTTGACGAGATAACGGCCGCCGCTGTCGGCTCGCAGCTGCACGAGCAGCTGCGAGAGCGTCGACTTTCCGGCTCCCGATGGGCCGACTATGCCGATCGTCTCACCGACATCGATCGTGAAGCTGACGTCGGAGAGCACCGGATTGCCCGGGGTATAGGCGTAGCCGAGGTGCTCGGCGGCCAATGTGCGGATCTCGCCGAGCCTGCGATCACCGGTCACCGGCGCGCTCGCCTGGTATCGGGTGACCGCTGCTCGCACGCGGTCGATGAACGGCAGGGTCGTCAACAGTCCCTGGTAGGAGGACTGAACGAGCTGGCCGTAGCTCCCCGCTCGAATCAGCAGCAGGACCACGGCGCCGAGCGACGCGACGTGGCTCGCGCGAACCGCGCCGAGCGTCGCGAGAGCCCCGACGACGAGCAGGTAGACGAAGCTCTGGTAGGTGCTCGGAACGACCTTTGAGAGAACCTGGATGCGGTAGGTGAGTCGCTGGGTCGCGCCGATCAACCCGTCCATCCGGCGCCGCTGTCCCTCACCCACCCCAAATGCGTGGACCTCCTGCGCCAGGCGCGCCGCCTGGCCGACGCCGTTTGCAAAGTCCATGTAGGCCTGCGAGAGCGCCCCTGAGCGTCGCACGAAGACGCGGTTCACCGGCCGCATCAGCACCGACAGGAAGATCACGACGGCCAGCACGATCAGCGCGGCGACGGCTTCGAGCAAGAGCGCCGCGACCAGCAGGACGATGAACGTCAGCAGCGTCGAGACGAGGCCGGCAACCGACGCCACGGCACCCGCAGCCTGCGATGCCTGGCTCGTGACGAGCTCCTGCAGGTGGCCCTCGGTGTCGCGCGACTGTTCTTCCCACGACGCGTTGCTGAATGCCGCGAACAGCTGGCGACGCATCCGCGCCTGTGCGTCGGAGGCCATCCGCGCCGGCAGCATCGCAATCGGCAGTTGCGTGACGAGCCGCAGCCCGGCAGCCGCGAAAGCGATGTCGACGAGGACCGAGAAGCGAACCGTCGTATGCAGGCCGCTCAGCGCAATGTGGACGCTCTTTGACCCCTCGACCAGCGCACCGGCCGCGAGCGCGATGATCGCCACGGTCGCCGCTTCGAAGAGCCCGGCCAGCAATCCGACGATCACCACGGCGACGACGAGTCCGCCGTGTCCGCGGAGCGCGAAGCGCAGCTGCCCGAGGATGGAGTTGGACGGTCTAGGAGTCCGCATGGCCTGAATTGGAGCTGTACAGCACTAAGAGCGTAGGCCTCCCCCAGCCGCCGTCATGCATGATCGTGCCCGCGAGCCAAGCGGCTCGCGGGCGCCAGTGCGAGGGCGATGATCTGCGGTCGACCTTTCTGGCGTGATCGGTGTTCATCGGCTCAGCTCAGCGACGGGTTGAGGACGTCGTCATAGCCGGCGGCAACAGAGCGATAGATCTGCGCGTGAAGCTCGCTCAGCTGGTCGTGGTCGCTCGTCACGCCGTAGGCGGTGAAGATGCGGCTCATCGTTCCCTCGCGCCAGTCGAGCGTGTCGCCGACCTGGCGGTGGCTGACCACGCGCGTGACGCCGGCGAGCGCCGCAACGGCATCCAGGCCGTCGAGTGCGAGCAGGCGCCGCGCAGTCGCCGGGGCGTGGTAGTTGATGGCGAACCCCACGCCGTCGAGCGGGAGCTGGGCGACCTCGGATGCCGGCGCCCCGAGCGCGAAGCGCATCGCCTCGCGCAGCAGCGGCGATCCACCGGCGAGCTCGATCAGCGTGTGAATCTCGCCGCCGATCCGGCCGTTGACCTCGAGCACCCGCGGGCCATCGGGCGTGAGGATCAGATCGGTGTTGGTGAAGCCGTTGTCGACGCCGAGCGCAGCGAGCGCAGCCGCCGTCGCTGCGATCAGCTGCGCGGCGCCGGGCTCTTCGAGGTCGCTTGGGATGAACGTTCCAGCGCCACGGAACGGCGGCGCCGGTATGAAGTGCCTCGTCAGCGCGTAGTGGCTCGCGCGACCGTCCTCGACCACGCTGTCAACCATGAACGTGTCGCCGAAGCGCTGCTGCTCGCGCGGGTGGGCTTCGACGAGCAGCTCCTCGACCAGCATGTCCACAGGTCCACCGTCGGGGTCCTCGACCATCCGCAGCAGCTCCGCCCGATCGTGCACGAGCGACGTGTTGCGGCTCGCGTTGCCGCGTTGGGGCTTGAGCACGACCGGGTAGCGCAACGCGTCGGCCAGCCGCTCCCGCGCCGCCATGTCGGCGTCACCCGCCAGCGGCCAGAAGGCGGGGCCCGGAACACCGGCGTCGGCCAGCGCGGCACGCTGGTCGTGCTTGTTGCTCATCAGAAGCGCAGTCGCCGGGCTGTGAAAACGCAGTCCGAAGGCGGCGGCGATCGCTGCCGCGAGGGGCAGCTGGCGCTCGGCGAACGTGATCACGCCGTCCGGCGGCGTCAGTCCGACGCGCTCCAGGATGTCAGCCTCGCGCAGGCCAGTGGTGTCGACGACCGTCCCGAGGCGACGGATCAGCGGTTGCAGCGGTCCGAGCAGCGGGTCGGCGAGATCGAGGACCCAGATCAGATCACAGATCGGCCGCGCCGCCTCCGCCAGCTCGAGCGGCGTCAGCGAGTGGCGGTCGTAGACGATCACAAGCCTCGGCCGGTGCGCGGCGGCCTGACTATCGGCACCCTCGCTGCTCACTGCGCCGGCTCAACCGCGATCGGGACGCGCGGCCCGTTGAGGGCGCGGACGGACCCGGCGGGACGCGGGTCGCCGCCACCCTCGGCGTGGAGGCGGAGCTCCACGCGCTCGCCGGGCAGGAGGTGAAACCACGAGTCCGAGGGCGCAAATCCCGGCGCGTCGATGCCGACGTACTGGGCATAGAGCCGCGTGGTCAATGTGAGCCTCCACTCCCCCTCGCCGAGCCGTGTCGCCTCCGCGCTGAGGCCCAGATCCGGCAGCCGCGGGCGGGCCGGGCCACCCGGCAGATACTGGGCGGCGGCGACCGACCGCCCTGCGCCGTCGAGCAGCTCCAGCGCCACGACGTCGTGCGCCGGCGGCCCGAAGCGGTAGGCCCGCGTGAGGTCGCGAAAGCCGCCGAGCAGGGAGTCGGCGTTGAGCTCGAGCGCACCACGCGCCTCGACCTGAACCTCACGCTCACCGACCTCGGACTCGACGCCGGCATCGCTGAAGGTGCGCAGGCGCAGCCGGCCGGCGAACGGCTCGCCGCCGTCGTGGATGACGTGCGCTCGTAGGCCGGCAAGGCCCTCATCGAGCAACAGCAGCGCGGTCGGAGCGAGCACGCGACGCAGGCCGAAGAGCGGCGCCTTCGCCCGTCCGTGCGCGTCGATCAGCCCCCAGCCCGCACCCGGCCAGGCATCCTGCCAGCACAGCACGATCGCGCCGTCGCAGCCTGAGCCGCTGCGCCGCCATTCACTCATCGCTGCGTTCATCAGCTCGCAGACCGCCGCCCTTGAAAGGTCGAGCGCACGCTCAGGTTCGGCGTAGCGCAGCTCGAACGGGTCGACGCCGAAGAGCTCACGAACGTAGTGATTGCAGACGTCCTCGAAGTCCCAGCTGCTCGCGGCGTCCCTGGCAACGCCGAGCTTCCAACGGGGATCGTGGCCGGCCACGGCCTCACCGCCAAATGCCTCGTTGATCGTCGCCCGCTCCGGTGGCGTCCCGAACGCCAGGCACTCGGCGGCAAAGCGCACCCCGGCGAGCCTCGCGTCGGCGGGCGGGCGCAGGTAGGCGCCGACGCCGAAGTAATGGGCGACACCGCTGTCCGGGGTGAATGGCGGGTCGCCGCCGGAGGGTGAGGACGGGACGTAGGGGATGCCCGGAGCGATCGTGGCGAGCAGTGTCGGGATCGTCTGCTCGAGCAGCGGCGAGCTCCAGCCATCGGGCGGCAGACCGAACATCGCCGCCTGCTGATACGTCTCGCTGCTGCCGCACGCCACGGCCAGCGAGGGGTGGGCCGCGAGCGCTCCAAAGACCTGGCGCAGCTCCTGCTCGAGCGCGGCGACGAACTCCGGCGTCTCCGGCGGATCGGTGCTTGCGAGCATGCAGTCCTGCCACACCAGCAATCCCAGCTCGTCGCACAGATCCCAGAATGCGGCGTTCTCATAGGTCGTGTAGCCGGGGATCCGCATCATGTTCATCCCGGCCTCGCGGGCACGGTCCAGCGACGCGCGAACCGCGTCGGCGCCGGCCGCGAAGGAGACGGCGTCCGGCGTGCCCCAGCAGGCGCCGCGACAGAAGATGCGCACACCGTTGACGAGCAGAGCGAAGCCACCGTCGCTGCGATCGACGTCGATCGTGCGAAAGCCGACGCGACCAAGCTCGATGCGCTCGCCGGCAAGCTCGACGACGACCGGATAGAGCGGCTGAGCTCCGTGCGTGTGCGGCCACCAACGCTCCACATCGGGCAGCTCGATCGTGCCCTCGAGGACCGCCTGCCCGGCCTCGGCCTCGGCCGCGGCCAGCACGCCGCGTACGCCGCCGACGCTCACTGTCGCGTCGTCCGGCGCCACGCCGGCGCGGAGCACCAGGCGCACCGTGACCGATCCGCCGCCGCCGGCTTCATCGCATACCGCGCGCAGCGAGCTCGCCACGATCTCGAGCGGTTCACGTGGCAGCAGACGCAGAGCCCGCCACGGCCCGACCGGCGCAGCCCAGCGAGCGGGGCCGGGCATCCGACCGAGCAGCGTGGTGCGCTGGAAGCGTAGGCTCTGGGAGCGCACGAGCCGGCTCTTCCAGCGTGGCCGCGGGCGGCGGGGCGTCGGCGCGGCGCTGAGTGAAGCGGACCGCAGCACGAGCTCGTTGGCATCGGCGAGCTCGTCCACGGCGACAACGTGGGCCAGGAACATGTTCTCGCTGTGGAGCATGTGCGTGCCGTTCAGCCAAAGGTCTGCGAGCGTCGCCAGCCCACCGACCTCGAGCCGCCAGCCGCGGGCGTGCGGGGCGCCGGCAAAACGGCAGCGAAACCACCAGTCACGCTCGTCGAGCAGTTTCTCGTCGTCGACTCCCCACGACCAGCGGCCGGCTGCCGCCAGCGCGGCCGCTGCGGTTCCGGGAACGTCGATCGGAAACCACTCGAGCGCCGCGCCCTCGAGCGCACTCGGTTCGCCCACGGCGTCGGGCTGGGTTGAAGCACAGCTCCAGTCGGCCGCCGCCAGCAGGTCTTCGCTCAATGGCCCCACCGGACCATTATCGGCCGCTGGTGGTGAGTGGGTCAGTTTGAATCTGGCGACCCGTGCGCGTTACGCTGGATCTATCCCCACCCGGCCCGCAGATGAGATTGATAACTCCGCTACGGCGGTCGCCCTTGCTCAACATCAGCTTTCCGCGAAGCGTTCCTACTTGGAGCACCTCAACACCCTTGCGTTAGGCCTGCTAGCGGCGAACATTGCCTTTATCGGCGCAGACCTCGCCGCGCAAGCGGACCTTGGCCACCGTTGGTGGTGGCCAATCCCCGGCTTCGTCGTCAGCGCTGCGATATGTGTCCTGACGTGCGGCTCCACCGCCAAGGTCGGGCTGGGTCCTAGCCCTGTCGACTTCTACAACAGCTATGGAGCTACGCCGACAGCGCAGGCCAACGCGGCATTGCTTGCGCTGCTCGGAAAGGCGATCGACGATGCACCCGAGCGACAGAAGAAGGCTACCTTCACGGGGGCGTTCTTTGTCTTGTTCGCGACCATGCTTGCGTGTCTCGTGATCTTCTTGGCGTAGGCAGCGAGGGAGAGTAGAATTGCGCTATGGCTTCTCGTAGGCGCACCCAAGGTACCGAGCTATCGACGATGCAAGTTTCTGGGCCAATGCCCATGGAGGGAATTACCCTGCCGCTCGCGCCGCCCACCTATCTCGCCTCCATGAACGACCTCGTGGAACTACGCCAAGTCACGGTGCCCAGCGGGGTTTTGTTTGTTCCCGGAGCGGGCACTATCTCGGGCGCTAGTGCAGCGGTCGGACACCGGCTGCACCTGTGGCCACAAGAGGCCAGCAACGAGTCCTAGAGGCTGGCGCGCGCAAGCGCCGTTCGTCCAATAGCGCCGCGATCTCCTCGACGCGACGCTATGTCGCATCGTGCGTCACGACAACGCGCAGTACACCACTGCCGTACGTGTCAACGCGCCAGCCGGGCCCCAGCGATCCCGATTCAGACTGACCCACTATCCGCTGGTGGTGAGCGCCGCAGGCGGCGCAAGGCCCGCTTCGGCGTCGGCCAGCTGCTCGCGGACCACCTCGACGACACGCTCGCGCAGCCAAACGCGGCCCATCGCGTGATCGATCTCGGGGATCTCGACGATCCGGATCGAGCCGTTGCGCTGAGCGTGCGCCAGCCGACGTGCCAGGCGGTTGCGCAGGAACTCGATGCCATCGTCGCCTTCGGCGAAGACGAGCGCGACGGGCACACCGCTCGCCTGTAGCGCGTCCAACCAGTGACCGGCCCAGGAGCGCAGGCCGAGCGCGTCGAGCGCGCTCCACAGGCCGGAGCGCCCGCCACGCGCTTCGCGCTCGCGTGTCGCGGTGCGCCGCAGGCGAGTCTCCGCCATCGTCGCTTCCACGGGGTCGCCGGGCTGCCAGTAGAGTTGCGGGTTCAGCGCGATCACCCCGTCGAGGGGTTCGCTCAGGGCCAGCCGCAACGCGACCCATGACGAGGCGCAGAGACCGAGCAGCACGATCGGCCCGTCGGCTTGCGCACGCAGTGCGCGAACAATCTCGCGGGCGTCATCGATGCAATGAGCGTCGTAAGGGCGTCCCGGCGCATGGCCGTCGTCAGGGCTCTCGCCCCAGCCGCGAAAGTCGACACGCACGCAGCGGTAGCCATCGGCGGCGAGTTGGCGCGAGTACTCGACCCAGGCGCGACCCGGTCCGATGTGCGGCTCCGAGCCGGTGTTCAGCAGGACGAGGGTGGTCGCGTCCTCCCCCGCCCCGGCCGCCGGCTCGGTCTGGACGCCCACGAAGCGCTGCGCGCCAAGCGTGATCACCGCTTCACGCAGCTCGACGCCCGCCTGGATCAAGTGCGCGGTGGTTCGCTCGAAGTTCGTGCCTGGCGCTGGTGCAGCGCGCGTGCTGGGATCGGCCGACGCAGCGGTGGCGATCCAGCCGGCGATTCCCGAGACGACCTCCTGCGGGACGGTCGCGTACTCGCTCGGGCGCTCGAGCGCACTCTCCGAGCCGTCGAGCCCGCGCTGCTGCACCGCGCAGCCGAGCTCCGCCAGACGCTCCACGAGAGCGGTCTCCTCGGCGGCAAGCAGCAGCACGTGCGACGCCGGCGCTGCCTTGACGTCGCCGACGCTGAGGGCGCCGAGATCGGCGAGCGTCTGGGGCAGATACACGCAGCCGGAGGCGACCAGGGCGCCCGGCGGAAGCGTGCTGACGCCCGGCGGAACCTCTGCACCGAGCAACCGAAGCTCCTTCACGTAGCGCCGCCCTGCGACGACCGGCGCCCAGGCGACGACGGCGTCCGCGGCAAGCTCGGCGCCGTCGAGCAGGGCGATCGTGGCGCCCAGTCGGACGCCGACGATCACGAGCCGCTCGCAGCCCAGCTCGCGCAGCTCTGCGCCGGCGGCCGCGGCGCTCGCGCGCCAGGCTTCCAGGCGCCCGCCATCGGACTGCTCACCGGCTGAGTCGCCGGTGCCGTCATAGTCGATCCGGAGTGTCAAATGACCATCGGCGGCGAGTCGCTCGGCGAGCACACGCAGCGTCCGATGGCTACTCCAGTAGGCATACCCAACCGGCGGCAGGATCAGCACGCCCGTCGCGCTGGGCTCACTGTGCGGAGCGGTCAGCCAACCGAGCAGCGGCCGCTCCGGTGGGCCGAACCAGTGCCCGCTGGTGCTCACCGCCCGTGGCGTTGGTGAAACGGCGGGCTGCTGCTCGCGCTCGATCACTCATTTAGGTTAGCCACCCGGCGGCGGAGGTCAGCGGAGGGCCTGTACGGGCGTCGGCGGGTCCCGGCCCGAGCGGCCAGGTAGCCTGCGTCTATGGGAGTTCACGTCGGCCTGGATCTGATCGAAGTGAGCGACGTCGAGGAGTCGCTACGTGTCCATCGCGCTCGCTATCTTGAGCGGGTGTATACCCCGCGCGAGGTGGCGGATTGTCGTCGTGCGACAGGCACGGTCGATGCCCGCGGGCTTGCCGAGCGGTTCGCCGCGAAGGAGGCGACGCTGAAGGCGCTGCGGGCTGGGGAGCGAGCGATTCCCTGGCGTTCGGTCGAGGTGGTCAGCGACGAGCGCGGACGGTTGTCGCTCGCGTTGACGGCTGTGGCCGCGGAGCTGGCCCAGGAGCGGGGTATCGTCGAGCTCGCGCTGAGCGTGACGAAGGCCGCCGGCAACGCGGCAGCGATCGTGATCGCTCGCGACGGTGGTTCGGGTTGAGCGCGGAGGCGAAGGCCGAGATCCGCCGGATCATCGGCGAGCACGGGCGCCTGCGAACCGACGTCGCCGTCCTCGGCGACGACGCTGACCTGTTTGCAGCCGGGATGACCTCGCACGCGAGCGTCAATCTGATGCTCGCCCTCGAGGATGCATTCGACCTGGAGTTCCCCGACAGCATGCTGCGTCGCGACGTGTTCGAGAGCGTCGACTCGATCGCAGCTGCGATCGGCTCGCTCGAGGCCGCGACGGAAGACGCGTAGCTCCGGCGAGGGGCTCGGCGATCGCCAAAGCGATGGACTCCAGCACGCGCTATCTCCGCGACGTACGGCGGATCGCCCAGGGGAGCGCCGCCGAGGCGGCGGCAGACGTCGACCGCGATGCGCGCTTCCCGGCTGAGGCGATTGCCGAGCTCAGGGCGATCGGAGCGCTCTCAGCGGCGATCCCGGAGTCGCTCGGTGGCGGCGGGCTGGACCTCGCGACGATCGCCCGCTCGTGCAGCGAGCTCGCAAGCGGCTGTGCCGCCACCGCAATGATCTTTGCGATGCATCAGATCCAGGTGATCCTGATCACCCGCCACCTCGATCGCGCAGCATGGTTCGAGGGCTACCTGCGGAGCGTCTGCGACGAGCAGCGGCTGATCGCGTCGGTTACGAGCGAGGTCGGCAAGGGCGGCGACATGAGCCGTTCGATCGCTGCGATCCAACCGGGTGAGGGCGCCGTCGTGTCGTTCGAGAAGCACGCGACGACGATCAGCTATGGCGCCTACGCCGATGACTTCCTGACGACGCTGCGGCGAGCCCCCGACAGCGAACCCACCGACCAGGTGCTTGCCCTGTCAGCACGCGAGCAGACGACGCTCGAGCCGAACGGGGCGTGGGACACGCTCGGGATGCGCGGCACCTGCTCGCCCGGCTTCGTCGTCAAGGCGAGCATCCCCTCCGAGCAGATCCTCGCGGCGCGCTTCGACCAGGCGATGAACGAGTCGATGGTGCCGCTGTCGCACATCCTCTGGTCGCACGTCTGGCTGGGAATCGCCGTGGCCGCGTTCGAGCGAGCACGCGCCTATCTGCGCGCGAGCGCGCGCCGCTCGCCCGATGCGCCGACGGCGGGGGCGAACCAGCTGTCGCGCGTGATGGCCGAGCTCGGGCTGCTGCGCGCCGAGGTGTCACGGGCGCTCGCGGACTTCGCGCGGATCGCCGATGAGGGAGAGCGTGCGGCGTTCTCGACGATGGCCACCGTGCTGCGCTTCAACAACCTGAAGCTCGCGGCATCCGAGCAGTCGGTGCGGGTCTGTCGCGGCGCGCTCGACGTGGTCGGGATCGCCGGCTACCGAAACGACGGCCCTTACAGCGTCGGGCGCCACCTGCGCGACGTTCTGTCGGCGCCGATCATGGTGGCCAACGAACGTATCGTCGAGACCAACGCGCGGTTGCTGCTGGTGGCAAAGGAGACCGAGTGACCAGTGGCGTGCCTGATGGCGACGCAGATTCCGCCGGCTTCCGCGACGAGCTGTTCGAGCACGGCCTGCTGATTCCCAGCGGCGTGCCGGGACTCTACGGCTGCGGCG
>Ga0302178_10000575_pt1 | contig 33004 bp, 31 predicted proteins | sample I_Palsa_E1_3_FD_198790 | JGI IMG/M metagenome (GOLD analysis project Ga0302178, IMG submission 198790) | Peat permafrost microbial communities from Stordalen Mire near Abisko, Sweden - I_Palsa_E1_3 | ecosystem: Environmental > Terrestrial > Soil > Palsa > Peat permafrost | place: Sweden... | reverse complement strand
TGAAGGACTACGCAGAACTTCTGCGTCACGATCCGCGCTACGCTGCACCCGCTGAGCGCGTGAGCGCGGCGACGCGCGACCTGTGCGAGGTGCTCAGCGTGGCCGATATCGCCGCCATTGTCGGCAGCAGCGCCCGCGAGCTGCGCGCGCGCGTTGCCTGGCAGTCGCCCTGCACTTTGCAGCACGGTCAGAAACTCACGGGACGCGTCGAGCCGCTGCTCGAGGCCGCCGGATTTTCGCTCACGCCGGTTCGCGATCCGCACCTGTGCTGCGGCTCGGCGGGAACCTATTCGATCCTGCAGCGCGAGCTTGCCGTGCGCCTGCGCCGCGCCAAGCTTGCGACGCTGCAGGCAGGGGCCCCCGCCGTGATCGCAACTGCGAACATTGGCTGCCTGCAGCATCTGGCTGCGGCGGCGGAAGTTCCGGTCAAACACTGGATCGAGCTCATAGATGAGGCGAGCGCCGCGTGAGTGACGCGCATCCGGAAAAGAGCCCGCCCCGCGGACAGCTCTTCGTCATCGCCGCCCCCTCGGGGGCGGGGAAAACCTCGCTCGTCAAGGCGCTGCTGGCGCGACGGCCGCAGCTGCGCCTGTCGGTCTCGCACACGACCCGTACCCCGCGGCCGAATGAGGTCGAGGGGCGCGAGTACTTTTTCGTGCCGGTCGAGGAGTTTCGCAAGTTGGCGGCGCGACGCGCGTTCCTCGAGCATGCGCAGGTCTTCGACAATCACTACGGGACGGGACGGGAGCCGGTGGAAGATCACCTTGCGAGCGGCCGCAGCGTCATTCTCGAGATCGACTGGCAGGGAGCGCGGCAGGTGCGTGCCTCGCTGCCGCAGTGCGTGACCATCTTCATTCTGCCGCCTTCGCGCGGCGCGCTCGAGAAGCGGCTGCGGGCGAGGAAGACCGAATCCGATGCGGCGATCGAACGGCGCCTGCGCGACGCGGTGGGGGATATGTCGCATTGGAACGAATTTGATTACATCGTCGTCAACGACGATTTCGACAGAGCCGTTGATGACTTGACCCGCATCGTCGACTCGCAGGCAGAGCAGCTGCGCGCAGACCGCCCGGCCCTAACACCCCTCATCGCAGAGCTACTGGCCTGACTCCCACCCCTTCGCTTATAGTGGTAGACCTTTCGCGCCCGACGCGGCGTTTCATTCCGAAGCTTTAAACCATGGCCCGTATTACCGTCGAAGACTGCCTGCACAACGTCGAGAACCTCTTTCAGCTCGTCCTCCTTGCGTCCCAGCGCGCCCGCCGCCTGGCGAACGGCGCCGAGCCCACGCTCGCCTGGGAGAACGACAAAGCAACCGTCGTCGCCCTGCGTGAGATCGCCGCTGGCAACATCACGGCCGAAATGCTCCGTGAGCCCGAGCCGCCGGCGCAGAATCCCCTGCCTGAAATGGAGCATCAGTCCACGTTCCGAGCACCACAGTTCGGCCTCGGAGACTGACCTCTAGCGGAAGGACCTATGGACTATGCGTCTTCGCTCCTGGGACTGCTCCCCGGCGGAAGGCGCACGCCGGGCCTGAAGGAGCTGCTCGCCAGCGTCGAGTCCTATCTGCCGGCGGAACAGGTAGCGCGCATCCGCGAAGCTGCCGAGTTCGGTGCCTCGGCCCATCAGGGCCAAAAACGCCTCTCCGGCGAGCCCTTCATCGCCCACCCGGTGGCCGCAGCGGCGATCCTCGCGGACCTGCATCTGGACCCGGACACGATCATCGCGGCGATCCTGCACGATGTTATCGAGGACACCCCGACGCCGAAGGACCAGCTCGTGGCGCGCTTCGGCGCGGACGTGGCCGAGCTCGTCGACGGCGTCACCAAGCTCGACCAGATCAAATTCAAGAGCCGCGAGGAAGCGCAGGCCGAGAGCTTCCGCAAAATGCTGCTCGCGATGGTGCGCGACCTGCGCGTCATCCTGGTGAAGCTTGCGGACCGCACGCACAACATGCGCACTATCGAGGCGATGGCGCCGCCGCGCCAGCGGGCGATAGCGCGCGAAACCATCGACATTTATGCGCCGATCGCGGAGCGCCTCGGCCTCTACAACATCAAGCTCGAGCTCGAAGACCTGGGGTTTCGCGCGCTCTACCCGCAGCGCTACCGCGTGCTCGAGCGCGCCCTGAAGCGCGCGCGCGGCAATCAGAAGGAGTTTCTGCAGAAGATCGAGCGGCAGCTGCAGGCGGCGCTCCTGAAGCACCACAGCGCAGCGCGCGTCGAGCGGCGCGAGAAGCATCTCTACAGCATCTATAAGAAGATGCGGCGCAAGCGCGCGCTGCTGAATGAAATCGTCGACGTCTATGGCCTGCGTGTCATCGTGGAAGACGTAGACACCTGCTATCGCGCGGTCGGATGGGTGCACGGCGTCTTCAAGCCCATGCCGAACCGCTTCAAGGATTACATCGCCATCCCGCGCGTCAACGGCTATCAGTCGCTGCATACGACGCTCTTCGGCCCGAACGGCGTGCCGCTCGAGGTGCAGATCCGCACCGAGGACATGCACCGCGTTGCCGAGTCGGGCATTGCGGCGCACTGGAAGTACAAGACCGGCGGCGATGTGGAGAGCATGCAGCAGGAGCGCGCGCGCGAGTGGCTCTCGCATCTGGTGGCATTACAGGAGGGCGGCAGCTCCGAGGAGTTTCTCGAGAGCGTCAAAGTTGACCTCTTTCCCGACAAGGTCTACGTGTTCACGCCGCGCGGCGCCATCCTGCGCCTGCCGAGCGGTTCGACCGTGGTCGATTTTGCCTACGCGGTGCACACCGACGTCGGCAACCGCTGTGTGGCCGCGAAAATCGACCGCCGCCTGACGCCGCTGCGCACCGTGCTGCGCAACGGGCAAACGATCGAGATCATTACCGCCAAGGGGGCCATGCCCAACCCCTCCTGGGTGAATTTCGTCGTGACCGCGAAGGCGCGCAGCGCCATCCGGCACTATTTGAAGAGCCTGAGGAGAAGCGAGGCGATCGGGCTCGGCCAGCGGCTCCTCGACCAGGCGCTGGCGGAGTTCACGCTGTCGCTGAAGGATGTGAGCGCCGAAGCGATGCAGGCGGCGTTGGGCGAGCTTGGCATCAGGGACCTCGATGAGCTCTACGAGAAAGTCGGCCTGGGCGAACGCCTCGCGCCGCTCGTGGCGCGCCGCCTGCTGCCGACGGGACCTACCACGCATGACGGCTCCGGCGCGCCGCTGCCGCTCGCCATCGCCGGCGCCGAGGGACTCCTCGTCACCTCCGCGCGCTGCTGTTTCCCGATTCCCGACGATCCGATCTTCGCCTTTCTGTCGAGCGGCCGCGGCATCGTGATTCATCGCGAAAACTGCGTGAACGTCGAGGATTACCGCAAGCACCCGGAAAAATGGTTGCCGGTCACCTGGCAGAGCGCGCCTGATCGGCACTTCAGCTCCGAGATCCGCGTCGACGCGGCCAATCGCACGGGGGTGCTGGCGGCGGTCGCCGCGGCCATTGCCAGCACCGACACCAATATCGATCATGTATCGGTAGAGACGCGCGACGAGAACACCTCGGTGCTGGTATTTGAGATCAAGGTGCGCAATCGCAAGCATTTGGCGCGCCTCGTCCGCATCATCCGGCGCATGCCCGACGTGCTGCGGGTCACGCGCACGATCGCAGCGCACGCCCGCGATCACAAGTATCACGAAAACCTGAAAGGCTCCTCATGACGACTACCCGCAAGACCATCCACACGCCCGGCGCACCGCAGGCGATCGGCAGCTACTCCCAGGCCGTGCACGTGGGCGATACGGTGTACCTCTCCGGCCAGATTCCGCTCGATCCTGCGACGATGCAGCTCGTCACCGGCGATATTCACGCAGAAATCCGCCGTGTGTTCGACAATCTGGCAGCCGTCGCCGGCGCCGCCGGCGGATCGCTCGCCAACACCGTGAGGCTCACCGTGTATCTCACGGATATGGCGCTCTTTGCCGCGGTGAGCGAAGTCATGACGGCGTACTTCACGGCTCCCTATCCGGCACGCGTCACCGTCGGCGTCGCGCAGCTGCCGCGCGGCGCACGCGTTGAAATCGAGGGCATCCTGCATCTTGGCTGACAGCGCCACGAGCTACGCCGCCGCACGTCCCGAGCAGCGGCCGGTGACGGCGCTGCCGGGCGTCGGCGCCGCGCTTGCCGAGCGCCTGGCGCGCCTCGGCGTCACGCAGGTGCAGGACCTGCTCTTTGTACTGCCGCTGCGCTACGAGGATCGCACCCAGATCGCGCCGCTCGGCACGCTCATCCCCGGTATGCGCGCGGCGGTTGAGGGCGAGGTCTATCTCACCGAAGTTACGTACCGCAAACGCCGTCAGCTGATCGTGCGCATCGGCGACGGCTCCGGCTTTCTTACCCTGCGCTTCTTCTATTTTTCGCTCGCGCAGCAGCAGGGCCTGGCACGCGGCACGCGCGTGCGCTGCTTCGGGGAGGCGCGCCGTGGGCCCTTTGGAGTTGAGATGGTGCATCCGGAGTACCGCCGCCTGGGCGCCGCGCCTGCGCCGCTCGAGGAACGCCTGACGCCAATCTATCCGGGAACCGAGGGCGTCGCGCAGGGCCGCCTGCGCGCGCTCATCACGCAGGCGTTACGGGAGCTGGACAGCGCCGCGGTGCGCGACTGGATTCCGCCGCACATCCTCGCCCCACTCGGGCTGCCGGCGCTCAAAGATGCCCTCGCCTACATGCACCGTCCGCCGCGCGAAGTGCATCTCGCCGAGCTCGCCGCCGGGCGCCATCCGGCACAGCGGCGGCTCGCATTTGAGGAACTGCTCGCGCATCATTTGAGTTTGAAACTCATGAAGCGGACCGTGCAGAGCGATGCCGCATGTACGGTCGATGATCGCGAGGGCCTGGCGGCGCGCTTCCGCCAAGCGTTGCCCTTCCAACTGACGAACGCGCAGCTGCGCGCGTTGCAGGAAGTCGATGCCGACTTGGGCGCCGGGCGCCCGATGCTGCGGCTCCTGCAGGGCGACGTGGGCTGTGGCAAGACGGTGGTGGCGGCCGCGGCGGCCGCGCGTGCTGCGGGCAGCGGCTTGCAGGCCGCGCTGATGGCGCCGACCGAGCTACTTGCCGAGCAGCACTGGCGAAATTTTCGCGACTGGTTTCATCCGCTCGGAGTCCCGGTTGCGCTCGTGTCGGGGTCACAGAGCGCGCGGCAGCGCAGAAGCGCGCTCGCGACCATCGCCGCGGGTGAAGTGCGGCTGATCGTGGGCACGCACGCGCTCTTCCAGGAGGGCATCGATTTTGCCGGTCTCGCGCTCGTCATCGTCGACGAGCAGCATCGCTTCGGCGTGCAGCAACGGCTGCGTCTGCAGGAGAAGGGCAAGAAGCTCGGGCGCTTTCCGCATCAGCTCATCATGACGGCGACGCCCATTCCGCGCACGCTCGCCATGACGGCGTTCGCGGATCTGGACATCTCCGTCATTGACGAACTGCCGCCCGGGCGCACGCCGGTGCAGACGGTCGTCGTCCCCGAGCAGCGCCGCGATGAGATCGTGATTCGCATCCGCGATGCCTGCCGCGCCGGCCGCCTCGCCTATTGGGTGTGCCCGATGATTGACGAGTCAGATGAGGCGCGCGCGCAGGCGGTCGAGGAAACCGCGGCACTCCTCGGCGCTGCGCTGCCGGACGTGCGCGTCGGACTCGTGCACGGCCGCATGCCCGGGCGGCAGAAGGATGCAGCGATGGCGGCCTTCAAGACAGGCAAGATCCAGCTGCTGGTTGCAACCACGGTGATCGAGGTGGGAGTAGACGTGCCCGACGCCACACTCATGGTGATCGAGAACGCCGAACGCATGGGACTCGCCCAGCTGCATCAGCTGCGCGGCCGCGTGGGACGCGGCGCCGCGGCGAGCACCTGCGTGCTCTTGTATCGAGCGCCGCTGTCCGAGCTCGCGCGCGCCCGCCTGCAGGTCATTCGCGAGACGTTTGACGGTTTTCAGATCGCGCGCCGCGACCTTGCGCTGCGCGGTCCGGGAGAGCTCCTGGGCACGCGCCAGACCGGGCTTGCGCAGCTGCGCATTGCCGATCTCTTGCGCGATGCGGACCTCCTGCCGCGCGTGCAGGAAGCCGCCGAATTGATGCTCCGGGCTTACCCGGATCACATCGCGCCGCTCGCCATGCGTTGGACCGGTGCCGGCGAGCGCTATGCACGCGTGGGATGACGCCGCACCGGTGGAGGCGCCCTACCTGCACCGCCTCGCACGCCGGCTCGAGCAGTACCTGCGCCTCATGCGCCTCGACCGGCCGATCGGGATCTGGCTGCTCCTGTGGCCAACGCTGTGGGCGCTGTGGGTGGCGGGCAACGGGCATCCCGATCCCAAGGTGCTGGTAGTGTTCGTGCTCGGCGTGACGGTGATGCGTTCGGCCGGCTGCATCGTGAACGACTTCGCCGACCGTAACGTCGATCCGCACGTCAGACGCACTCGCGAGCGACCGCTCGCGGCGCGGCGCGTCACGCCGACAGAGGCGCTGCTGCTATTTGCCGGCCTCATGGCCGTGGCGCTGTGGCTCGCGACGTACCTGAATCCATTTACGCTGCGTCTTGCCTGCGTGGGTGCCGCGCTTACCGTGTCCTATCCCTTTCTGAAGCGCTTCTTCGCGCTGCCGCAGCTGTATCTTGCGCTCGCCTTCAGCTGGGGAGTGCCGATGGCATTTGCGGCGCTCCTCGGCGCGCTGCCGCGAGTGGCCTGGGTCATGTTCGTGGCCACCATCATCTGGGTCACGATCTACGACACGCTATACGCGATGGTCGACCGCGAGGATGACCTGAAGATCGGTGTCAATTCGAGCGCCATCGTGTTTGCCGACATGGATCGGCTGATTGTCGGCGCGCTGCAGCTGACGATGCTCATGGCCTTGCTGCTCATGGGCAGGAGCCTCGCCTTTGGCAACGCATACCTCGTCGCCCTGGGAGTTGCGGCGCTGTTCTTCCTCTACCAGCAGTGGCTCATCCGTGCACGCGAGCCCGACGCGTGCCTGCGCGCCTTCCTCAACAATCACTACGTCGGCATGTCGATCTTTATCGGCATCCTGCTCGAATATATCTATCGCGCGCCCTAGGCGCGCGTGTGCAGCGACCACAGGCCCGCGAGGCGCTCGTATTTCGGGTCGCCCTTGATGGCATGGAAGGCCTTCAGAGCCTCGTCCTTGTTGCCGGCCTTGAGCTGCGCGATGCCAAGCAGCAATTGCGTGTCGGCCGGGTTTTGCAGCCCGCCCTTCTTCAGGGCGCGATTCAACGCTTCGATGGCCGGCGGGTACTGTTGCAGGCTGAGGAGCGTCAGGCCCAGAGCCGCATCCTTATTGCCGTCGGGCGATGCGGTAGCCTCGGCGGTGCGCTGCGCGATCGCCGCCTGGTCGGCCGCCGCGCGCTTCTGCGCCGCTGCAAGCAGCCGTCCGTTCTTATCCTTCTCGCGCTGCTCCGTGAAGACGTTGCCATCCATGCCTTTCTGCAGCACGCGCACCGACTCGCTCGAGGCTCCCTGGTCCATGTCCAGCTGCGCCATCTCGGTGTAGTCGGCCGGGTTCTTCAATACGTTGACGTCGACGGCCAGGCGCAGGAGCTGCAGGCGCGGCAGATCCGCCTTGTAGTCATCGCTGCTGAAGAGCGAATTGATGAGGTTTGCCCAGTAGTCGCCCTTCGGGTAGTACAGCACCAGGCGCTCGAACGCGTGCTGCACGCACACTTGGTCCTTCATAGCGATGCAGGTGGCCATGATGGTCTTCAGCGAGCGCTCCTTCGGAGTCTTGCCGGCCTTGATCTGCGCGTCGACGTAGTCGTTCACGAAGTGCAGGGTCGCCTTGTGATCCCCCTTCAGGTAGTAGGCCTGCTCGAGAAACTCGTAGGTGGCATCGTCGGCAAAGCCGCCCTTGATGGCGCGAGTGCCGAAATCGATCGCCTTCGTGTAGTCCTTCAACTGCAGGTTCAGCTCGAGAAGTTGCTTGACGTGCGCGGGCATCTCGGACTGTTTGGCAAAAGGCGAGTTCAAGTTCGCCTCGAGATCCTTTTCCGCGCCCGCGTAATCCTTATTGTGAAAGTCGAGAAACGCCTTCATCTCGTGCACGAGGAACTCGTCGTACGGGGACCTCTCCGGCAGCGCCTCGACTTCCTTGATCTTCGCCGCCGCGACGTCGAATTTCTTCGCGTGGATCGCATCCTCGGCCGCCTTCAGGGACTTCGCGGCGGCCCGGCTCGGCAGCGGCTTGCCCTGCGCGCACGCGAAGTTCACGGCGCCCAGCGCAAAAAGCACGACGAACCCGACGCTTACGATGCGCGCCATCCCGGGGAATCTGTTCTTCATATTGTCCTTCCGAATCGTCGAACCGAGGGTGACAACCATACTTTACCCGGCCGCCGCGCGTCAGGCTAATCATCCGGCGCGACGCCAAAGCCGGTGCCCGCGAACGGGGCGGCGGCGGTGCGCGGCGCCCTTTGCGGGTGCGCGGTGCGGACAGCGCCCGCCTGTTCGAAAAATAGCCAATCGTCGACTGTCTCGATGACGCTGCGTTGACAGGCGCCGATTGGATCGCGAACATCGGTGTCACGCGACATAAGCCATTCCACCCGGGACTCCATATGAACGCTTCGTTCGAGGCCGCAGTGCGCCATGACTGGACGCTTGCCGAGGTGCTGACCCTGTTTGCAGCGCCGTTTGCGGACCTCGTCTTCCACGCGCAAGAGGTACACCGCCGCCACCACGAGCCGAACACCGTGCAGATGAGCACGCTCCTGTCGATCAAGACCGGCGCCTGCCCTGAGGACTGCGCCTATTGCCCGCAGAGCGTCCGTTATGACACCGGCATCGAACGCGAGGCACTGATGGAGCTCAGCGCCGTGCGCGCCGCCGCGGCGCGCGCCCGCGACGCCGGCGCCACGCGTTTTTGCATGGGCGCCGCATACCGCTCGCCCAAAGGCAGGGATCTCAAGCTCATAATTGACATGATCCACGCGGTGCGCGCGCTCGGGCTTGAGACCTGCGCGACCTTAGGGATGCTCAGCCCCGATCAGGCGAGCGAGCTTGCCGCGGCGGGCCTCGACTACTACAACCACAATCTTGATACCTCGCGCGAGTTCTACCCGCAGATTATTTCCACCCGCAGCTATCAGGACCGGCTGGATACCCTGGCCGCGGTGCGCGCCGCGGGCCTCAAGGTATGCTGCGGTGGGATCATCGGCATGGGCGAGTCGCCGCGCGATCGTGCAGAGCTCTTGCGCACCCTTGCGAACCTGCCCGAACATCCCGAAAGCGTGCCGATCAATCAGCTCGTGCCGGTTGCTGGCACTCCCCTCGACGGCAGCGCACCTGTGGATCCCTTCGATTTCGTGCGCACGATTGCGGTCGCGCGCCTGCTCATGCCACAGGCGCAGGTGCGCCTCTCAGCCGGGCGCGGCGCGATGAGCGACGAGCTGCAGGCGCTGTGCTTTCTGGCGGGCGCCAACTCGATTTTCTACGGCGAGAAGCTCCTCACGACCGGCAACCCCGATGTGGAGCGGGACCAGCGCCTGTTCGCACGGCTGGGCGTGAACGCAGGCGTGGATGAAGCGCGACGCGCTGGCGCTTGAGGGCAGCCTCGACGCGCTCGATCGCGGGCTCTTAAGACGGCGGCGCGCGACCGTCAGCACGCTGAGCGCGGCAGCCGAGTGGCCGAGCGTGACCGTGGACGGGAGGCGAGCGCTCGACTTCTGCAGCAACGACTACCTGGCGCTGGCGCGCCATCCGGACATCGCAGCGGCAATGGCCGCCGCCGCCCTGCGTTACGGCGCGGGCAGCGGCGCCTCGCACCTCGTGGCCGGACACGGCGTCGAGCACGCAAGGCTCGAGGAGGAGCTCGCGCTCTTCACCGGCCGAGGCCGCGCGCTTCTCTTTTCCACCGGCTACATGGCGAATCTTGCCGTGCTCGGGGCGCTGGCCGGGCGGGGCGAGCAGGTGCTCCTCGACCGGCTCAGCCATGCCTCGCTCATCGATGCGGCGCTGCTGTGCCGCGCGCGGCTGCAGCGCTTCGCCCACGCGGATGCGGCCGCCGCGGAACGCGCGCTTGCACGCGCGGCTGGCACTGCAGCGCTCGTCGCAACCGACGGCGTCTTCAGCATGGATGGCGACCTTGCGCCGCTCGCCGAACTTGCGCGCGCAAGCCGCGCCCACAACTGCTGGCTCGTGGTCGATGATGCGCACGGCCTGGGAGTTCTCGGCGCCACGGGTCGCGGCTGCCTTGAGCACTGCGGGCTCGATGAGTCAGCCGTGCCGGTGCTCGTGGGCACGCTCGGCAAGGCCTTCGGTACCTTCGGCGCATTCGCTGCGGGGCCGGCGGATGTCATCGAGCTCCTGCTGCAGAAGGGTCGCCCGTATGCGTATACCACGGCGCTGCCGCAGCCGATCGCCGCCGCGACCCGCCAGGCGCTTGTCATCGCCGCGCGCGAACCCTGGCGCCGCGAGCGGGTGCTCTATCTGGCGCGCCGATTCTCGCAGGCGGCGCAACAACTGGGTCTGCCGGTCATGGCCTCCGCCACACCCATCCAGCCCGTGCTCCTGGGCAGCACCGCGCGCGTGCTGCGTGCTCAGGAAGAGCTCTTGCAGGCGGGCTTCTGGGTCGTCGCGATTCGGCCGCCGACGGTGGCGCCAGGAAGCTCGCGCCTGCGCGTCACACTCTCCGCCGGCCATACCGAGGATCAGGTGGACGCCCTAGTTGAAGTACTGGGCAGGATCGTTGCGCGGCTCCCGCCATGAGCGACCCGCACAACAGCGACGCTGCACGCCTCGACACGCACCGCGTGCGCGCCTCCTTCGACCGGGCAAGCAGTGGCTACGACCTCGCCGCGGCGCTGCAGGCGCGCGTGCGCGCTGAATTGCTCGAGCGCCTTGCACTTTTCAAGCTCGCGCCGCGGGTCGCGCTTGATCTTGGCACCGGCACCGGGGGCGGCGCGCAGGCGCTGCGCGGCGCCTATCGCCGCGCCCTCATCCTCGCGCTCGACAGCGCACCGGGCATGCTGCGCGAAGCGCGCCGCCGCAGTGGTTTGTTCCGAAGATTCGAGCGTATTCAGGCGGATGCGGCGCAGTTGCCGCTCGCCACCGCGAGCGTGGATCTGGTGTTGAGCAGCCTGATGCTGCAATGGTGCGACGATCTTGCGGCTCCGCTTGCCGAGGTGCGGCGCGTGCTCGCACCCGGTGGCCTCTTTGCCTTGAGCACCTTCGGCCCTGACACGCTGCATGAGCTGCGCGAATCGTGGGCGGCCGTGGATGGCGACAGCCACGTCAACCGCTTTCTCGATCTGCATGACGTTGGGGACGCGCTCATGCGTGCAGGATTTGCCGAACCGGTGCTCGATGTCGAGCGCGTCGTGCTCACCTACCCCGACACCGTGGCGCTGATGCGCGATCTGAAGTCGATCGGCGCGCATAACGCGACCCGCGGGCGGCCCCGCTCTTTGACAGGACCTGCGCGCATGCAAAGGATGCGTGCCGCGTACGAAGAGTTCAGGCGCGACGGGCTCCTCCCGGCAAGCTTCGAGGTGGTCTACGCCACTGCATGGGGCGGCACGGACCGTGCCGCCGCGCCCCTCATCGCAGGCGAAGCGCGCATCTCGGTCGCTGCAATCCGCCGCCGCCCATGACGCGGGCCGTCAAGCGCGGCGTGTTCATAGCCGGCACGGACACCGGGGTCGGCAAGACGGTCATTGCCGCGGCTCTCATCAAAGCGCTCGCGCGCGCGGGCGTACGCGTTGCGGCAATGAAGCCCGTCGCCGCTGGCGCCAGCATGACGCCGTCGGGTCTACGCAATGCGGACGCGCTTGCGCTCATCCAGGCGGCAAATGTCGCGGCGCCGTACGAGACGGTGAATCCCTATTGTCTTGCCGCGCCGGTTTCCCCGCACATCGCCGCACGCGACGCGCGTGTCGTCATCGACATCGAACTCCTGCGCCTGCGTTTCGCTGAGCTCGCAAGAGATGCCGATTGCGTCGTCGTCGAGGGCGCCGGCGGCTGGCTTACGCCGATCGGCGCCGGCGCAAGCATGGCCGACGTGGCAGCGGCGCTGGCGCTGCCCGTGGTGCTCGTCGTCGGTCTCAGGCTCGGCTGTCTCAACCACGCATTTCTCACCGCGCGCGCTCTGGCAGAGCACGCCGCCGGCGTTGCCGGCTGGATCGGCAATTCGATTGATCCCGCATTCGAGCGCGCCTCCGATAATATCGCGGAACTCGAGAGGCGCCTGCAGCCCGCCGCGGCGGTTGTGCCGTACGCGTCACATGCGCCCGATGCACTCGAGCTGCCGCAGGCCGCCGCGCTCACTTTGATGGGCCTGCGCCTTTAGTTCGGTGACGTGGACGCGCCGCCTGCTGTAAAATCGCGAAAACCACCGTTCGGAACTTTTCGAAGAATCAGGTGTGCCCCCGTCCGACGCGGCGCACCGTCAAGGTCGCAATGATGATGCGCTACGCACACAGCAAGCTCGCCGCCGCCGCTGCCCTCCTGCCGCTCGCCGCACCGGTGCGCGCCGATTCGGGCTGGGGGCTTCTTAACATGACGCCGGGGGTGACCGATATCAGCCGCAAGATCTACGCCCTGCACATGGAGGTCTTCTGGATCTGCGTTGCCATCGGCGTCGTCGTCTTCGGCTGGATGATCTGGTCGCTTGTTGCCTTTCGCAAGTCGAAGGGCGCCGTGGCCGACACCTCCCTTGTCCACAACACTAAAGTAGAGATCCTCTGGACGGCTATTCCGGTATTCATCCTCATCGCCATGGCGGTGCCGGCCGCGCGCACGCTGGTCGACATCGAAGACACGCGCAATACCGAGCTCACGATCAAAGTGACCGGGTTCCAATGGGGCTGGAACTACGATTACCTGGACAACGGGGTCAATTACTTCTCGCGGCTCGATCGGGCGAGCGACGCCGCACGCCAGCTGCTCTCGGGCATCGATCCCACGACAGTGCCGAACTATCTGCTGAGCGTCGATCATCCGCTCATCGTCCCCGCAGGCGTCAAGATACGCCTCCTCATCACCGGTGCGGATGTCATCCATTCGTGGTGGGTGCCCGCCTTTGGGCTCAAGAAAGATGCGATTCCTGGCTTCATCAATGAGCTGTGGTTTCGCGTCGATCCGGACAAGACCGGGCTCTACCGCGGCCAGTGCGTGGAGCTTTGCGGACGCGATCATGGCTTCATGCCGATCGTCGTCGACGTACGCAGCAAGGAAGATTTCGGCACCTGGCTGAAGACGACTGCGGCCGAGCAGAAGCAGGCCGCCGCTGCGACAGCGCCTGCGGCTACACCCGCGGGCTGAACGGAGAAATCACGATCATGGCTTATGCACAAGTCGCCGTCGCGCACGACGATCATTCAACGGACGCTGACCACAAGCCGCATGGCTGGCGTCGCTGGGTCTACGCGACCAATCACAAAGACATCGGCACGATGTACCTCATCTTTGCCGGCATCATGTTCTTCGTGGGCGGCTCGCTGGCGATGCTCATTCGGCTGGAGCTCTTCAAGCCGGGGCTGCAGTTCTTCGACCCCTTGTTCTTCAATTCGCTGACCACGATGCATGCGCTCATCATGATCTTCGGCGCCATCATGCCGGCGTGGACCGGGCTTGCGAACTGGCAGATTCCCATGCAGGTGGGCGCACCGGACATGGCGCTGCCGCGTCTCAATAATTTCAGCTTCTGGATCCTGCCCTTTGCCTTCCTGCTGCTCCTGTCGACGTTCTTCGTGCCTGGCGGCGCGCCGGCGGGCGGCTGGACCATGTACCCGCCGCTCATGCTGCAGGGTGGCGCCGCGTTTCCGATGACGATCTTCGCCATCCATCTCATGGGCGCTTCCTCGATCCTTGGCGCCATGAACGTGATCGTGACCATCCTCAACATGCGCGCGCCCGGCATGACGCTCTTGCGGATGCCGCTCTTCGTGTGGTCATGGCTCATCACGGCCTATCTTCTGATCGCGGTGATGCCGGTGCTCGCAGGCGCCGTGACGATGCTTCTCACCGACCACTTCTTCGGGACGACGTTCTTTACCGCCGCCGGCGGCGGCGATCCGGTGATGTTCCAGCATATCTTCTGGTTCTTCGGTCACCCGGAAGTTTACATCCTGATTCTGCCGGCCTTCGGCATCATCTCGGAGATCATTCCGACCTTCGCCAGGAAGCCGATCTTCGGCTACGAAGCGATGGTGTATGCGATCGCTTCGATCGCATTCCTGTCCTTCATCGTCTGGGCGCATCACATGTTCACCGTGGGAATGCCGCTGGCGGGCGAGCTCTTCTTCATGCTGACGACCATGCTCATCGCCATTCCGACGGGCGTTAAGGTATTCAACTGGTGCGCGACGATCTGGAAGGGCTCGCTCACCTTCGAGCCGCCCATGCTCTTTGCGCTGTCGTTCGTATTCCTCTTCACCATCGGCGGCTTCTCGGGCGTGATGCTCGCCATCGTGCCGGCCGACTTTCAGTATCAGGACACTTATTTCGTAGTTGCCCATTTTCATTACGTGCTCGTGCCCGGCACCATCTTCGGCATCATGGCGGGAGTGTATTACTGGCTGCCGAAGTGGACCGGGCGCATGTATGATCAGACTTTGGGCAAGTGGCACTTCTGGCTGTCGGCCATCTTCGTGAACGTGCTGTTCTTCCCGCAGCACTTCCTCGGCCTTGCCGGGATGCCGCGCCGCATCCCCGACTATGCCGTGCAGTTCACCGACTGGAACATGGTGTCGTCGATCGGCGGCTTCGGCTTTGGGCTCTCGCAGTTCCTCTTTCCGTATCTCATCTGGAAGTGCATCAAGCACGGCACGCCCATCGGCAATCGTGCTTGGGAAGGCGCCCACGGCCTTGAATGGGAGCTGCCGTCGCCACCGCCCTTCCACTCCTGGGAGACGCCGCCAACGGAAGCCGTCCTCGCGCATGCCGCCGTGCATTGAGCGCGCGTGAGTACTGCCGTCGTGGTCGATGAGGATGCAACCGAGCAGAAGAGGCGCATACGGCGTTCTGCGATTCTGTTCGGCAGCATCGCTCTCGCGTTCTATCTCGCCTTCATCGTGATGTCGCTGGTGCGTGGCTGGCGATGAAAGCGCCGCGCACGAATCGGCCGCATCGCGGGTTGACTTTGAAGCTGCTGGCGATTGTCTTGGGAAGTTTCGCGTTCGGCTATGCGCTCGTGCCGTTCTACAATGTGCTCTGCGCCATCACGGGCTTGGGCGATCAGACGGCGCTCGCGCGACGCGCGGTCGCGGTAGAAAAGCCGGATCTCAACCGCACCATTACCGTGGACTTCATGGCGGAGCTGCCGAGCATCGGCAGCTGGGCGTTCCGCCCGCTCGTGCGTTCGATCCAGATCCATCCGGGCAAGCTCTACTCCACGGAATATTTCGCGCAGAATCTCACCGGCTACGACACGATTGCGCAGGCGGTGCCGGATATCTCGCCGTCAAAGGCGGCGGCCTACTTCCACAAGACGGAGTGCTTCTGCTTCACCCCGCAGCGCTTCGCAAAAGGTGAATCGCGCACGATGCCGGTGCGCTTCATTGTCGATCCGTCGCTGCCGATCTATCTTGACCGGATCACCCTGTCCTACATGTTCTACGACACCTCAACACACGTCGGTGCACAGCTGATAGCGCCGACGGCCAACAGCAGGAACTGATATGGATCTGGCACATACTCACGACGCCAACAAATACTACATTCCGACGCCGAGTCCCTGGCCGATCGTCGGCGCGATCGCGCTCTTCAGCATGATGCTCGGCGCCATCTGCTATTTGGACGAACTCAGCGGCGCCTGGTCGTTGCTGCCCGGAGCGGCGCTCCTGACATTCATGTTCAGCGGCTGGTTCCACACCGTGATCGGCGAGAGCCAGCACGGCACCTTCAATCTGCAGGTGGATAAGTCCTTCCGCATGGGCATGATGTGGTTCATCTTCTCCGAGGTGATGTTCTTCGTCGCCTTCTTCGGGGCGCTCTTCTACGCGCGCCGGCTTTCCGTGCCGTGGCTCGGCGGCGAAGGCGTCAAGATCTTCAACAACATCGTGCTCTGGCCGGGATTCGAGAATCACTGGCCCACCAACGGGCCGGGTCACGTCGGCGGCCGCGCGGATTCAACTTTCAGCACCATCCCCGCTTTTGGCATTCCGGCGCTCAACACGGCGATCCTGCTGACGAGCGGCGTCACCGTGACGATTGCGCACCATGCGCTGCGCGCCGGCAAGCGTGGCGTGCTCACGGTGTTCCTCGCGGCAACCTTCCTTCTGGGATTCACCTTCGTCGCGCTGCAGGCGCACGAGTACGGCGAGGCTTACAAGGATCTCGGCCTGCGCCTGTCGACGGGCGTATACGGTTCGACTTTTTTCATGCTGACCGGCTTTCACGGCCTGCACGTGACCATCGGCGCCATCATGCTGCTCGTCATCTGGCTGCGCGTGTTGAAGGGCCATTTCACACCGAACCGCCACTTCGCCTTTGAGGCGGTGTCCTGGTACTGGCACTTCGTCGATGTCGTATGGCTCGGGCTTTTTATCTTCGTATACTGGCTGTAGAGGAAGCCTCAGCGCACTCCCATCGGATCGATGCCATGAGGCGCAATGAGGCCGGTGTACCAGGCGAGCATCAGCAGGACGAAGAGCGCAACCGATAATCCGATGCGCCAGGTGAGCGCCCGCACCATGCGGCGCGAATCGCCGGCGCCGCGCGTGAGATGTCTCAACGCCGATACCAGGCTCGCGACGATCGCGATAAATACGCCGATGATGAGCGCGGGAATCAAGGATTCCATAAGCCGATGATCTTACTCCAGCGCCCCATGCTCAGGCCGTCGGCGCCATGGTGGGCGCTGACGGCGCTTGCGGTTGCGCTCTGCATCGCATTCGTCGGCCTGGGCCGCTGGCAATGGCGGCGCGGCGAGGTGCGCCAGGAGGAGTGGGATGCCTTCGCGCGCGGTGCGGATGACGTGCGCCCGCTCGGTGCGTCGAAACTGGACGATATAGCGCGCTTCGCACGCGTAGCGGTGAGCGGCCACTGGCGCCCCGACCGTCAGTTCCTGCTCGACAACCGCTCGCACGCGGGCCTGCCGGGCTATGAAGTGCTCACGCCGCTCGAGCTCGCCGATGGCCGCGCACTGCTCGTCGATCGCGGCTGGGTTGCCTTCACAGGGTCGCGCGCGCGGCTGCCGGATGTCTCTTTCGCGCCCGCACCGACCGTGACGCTCATCGGCCGAGTGAATGAGTTGCCAAGCGCGGGCCTTGCCTATGGACGCGCAGCCCCGGCGCTCGAGGGAAGCTGGCCGCGCATCACGAGTTATCCGCGCATGAGCGAACTCGATGCGGCATTGGGCCGCCTCCTCGAGCGGCGCATCGTGCTTCTGGATCCGGGTGCCGCCGACGGCTATGTGCGCGACTGGCAGCCGCCGGGCCTGCCGCCGGCGCGGCATTGGGCCTACGCCATCCAGTGGTGGCTTTTCGCGGTGACTCTCGTCGTGATCTGGAGCGTGGCGTCCGTGCGGCGCGCGCGGCGGGCGCCGTGAACGCGTCCTTGCGCGAGGTGCGCGCGCGCAATTTGCGCACCGTGGCGCTGCTCGCGGCGCTTTTTCTGCTACCGCTGGCGGCGGCGTTCTGCGTGTACTACGGCGCGAGCTGGCGCCCCGCGCAGCGCACCAACCACGGCGAGCTCATCCTGCCGGCGCGCCAACTGCCGCGCGCGAGTGCGGCGTACGGCGCACGGACCTTCACGCACCTGTGGTCGCTCGTCTACGTGGGCGCAGGCGCCTGCGATGACGCCTGCGCGAGCGCGCTCTATGTGATGCGCCAGACGCATCTGGCGCTCAATAGCGACATGCAGCGGGTGCAGCGCGTCTTTGTCGCCAGCGGCGACGCGCCGCCACGGGAGTCGCTGGCGCGCGAGTATCCGGGGCTCGTCGTCGTCCAGGCACGCGGCCTTGAGGGCGAGGACCTTCTGCGGCAATTTTCTGCGGACGAGCGCGCTCATGCCATCTTCATCGTCGACCCGCTCGGCAATCTCATGATGCGCTTCGACGCGCGCGCGAACCCCAAGGGGCTGCGCGAAGACCTCAGCAAGCTCCTGAAGCTGTCGAACGTGGGCTGAGTGATGCCGCTTCCCGTGTGGGTCCGCCGCCTCGCACTCACCGGACTCGTACTGTGCTTCCTCGTCGTGGTTCTCGGCGCCTACGTGCGCCTGAGCGCCGCGGGCCTCGGCTGCCCGGACTGGCCCGGGTGCTACGGCGCGCCAACGCCGCTCAACATCGCACAGGATGCGATTGCGCAAGGTAGCTTCGCGCAGGCTGTGCCCGATGTGGGCAAGGCCTGGCGCGAGATGATCCATCGTTATGCGGCCGGAACCCTGGGCCTCATCATCGTCTCACTCGCCGCGCTTGCGCTGGCGGCGAGCGGCCGGCGGATGATCGGGCTGCGCTTCGCATGCGCGCTCCTCGCCATCCTCATCCTGCAGGCGAGCCTCGGCATGCTCACCGTCACCTTGCGGCTCACGCCGCTCATCGTGACTTTGCATCTCATCTTTGGAATGACGACGCTCGCTCTTCTGGCGTGGCTCTGGCTCGGCGTGAGGAAGTCGGGGCGCGACGGCACCACGGCCGCGCCGTCCTCCCGAATGCCGCGCCGGCTGTGCCTGGCGGCGCTCATCGTCCTCGCCATGCAGATCGCGCTCGGCGGGTGGACCAGCAGCAATTATGCCGCCACCGCCTGTCCGGATTTTCCCACCTGCGACGGCCGCTGGTGGCCGCCGAGCGATTTTGCCCATGCTTTCGTGCTGTGGAGGCCGGTCGGCATCAACTATGAGGGCGGCGTGCTCGAGGAGCCGGCGCGCGCGGCCATTCAGCTGACTCATCGGCTCGGCGCCTGCGCGGCGACGCTCATGCTCGTGCTGGCAGCGGGACTCACTCTGCGCCGAATGCCGGCGCGTGCCGCGCGGCGGGCCGCCTGGGCGGTGCTCGCCTTCCTCGTGCTGCAGCTCCTGATTGCCGTGTCGATGGTCGAGGCGCGCTTTCCGCTGTGGCTCGCCACGGCCCATAACGCCGGGGCGGCGCTGCTGCTGTTGGCAACCATCGCCCTGTACGACGCCCTAAGCGCGCGGCCGCGCAGTGAGGGATGCCAGGAATGAGCTTCTGTTACGCTCGCGGCCCGATCGGACACCGTCGACTTATCGCGGACAGGCACATTGGCGACTCGATCTGAATCCGTGCGGGCCGCGCGCGCGCCCTGGCGGGACTACCTTGAACTCACCAAGCCCAAGGTGGTCGCGCTCATCGTGTTCACGGCCATCGTCGGGACCTTGCTCGCAAGCCCGGGGATGCCGCCGCTTGATGCGCTCATCTGGGGAAACCTCGGCATCGCCTGCGCGGCCGCCTGCGCCGCCGTGATCAATCACGTCCTCGACCGGCGCATCGATGAGCAGATGGGGCGCACCCGCGGGCGGCCGCTGCCCACCGGACGCCTGAGCGAGACGCGCGCACTCATTTTTGCAGCGCTCCTCGGCGTGACCGCCATGAGCATCTTGAGCCTCAGGGTCAATCTGCTCACCGCGGTGCTGACCTTCGCCTCGCTCATCGGCTATGCGGTGGTCTACACCGTGTGGCTGAAGCGCGCGACCTCGCAGAATATCGTCATCGGCGGCGCCGCCGGCGCCGCGCCGCCGGTGCTCGGGTGGACCGCGGTCACGGGCCACGTCGACCCGAATGCGCTACTCCTTTTTCTCATCATTTTCGCGTGGACTCCGCCGCACTTCTGGGCGCTCGCGATCGCGCGCCGCGACGAGTACGCGCGCGCCGGCATACCGATGCTGCCGGTGACGCATGGCGTCGAGTACACGCGCCTGCACGTCCTCCTCTACACGGTGCTGCTGGTCCTCGTCACGCTGATGCCGTTTCTCACGCGCATGAGCGGGCTCATTTATCTCGCAAGCGCCCTCGTTCTGAATGGCATGTTTCTCTATCACGCGCTCGTGATGAAGATTACGGCCCGCGTGGAATTGCCTATGCGCGTGTTCCGATTTTCGATCACCTATTTGATGTGGCTCTTTGCCGCGCTTTTGGTTGATCACTATCTGCCGACAACTCAGGGCGGCTTCTAGGCTGACCTTCGACTACGGACGCGCCGAGCGCAGACCTGCGGAGCGGCGCTGTGTTTGTTGCTCGCGCAGTGATCACTCGCCGGCCCGGGGGAGTGGACCTAGTCACTGGGAGAAGCGGACGAGCGCGGCGCGTTGCGCGGCCGCCCGTGCGGCACTAATTTATGCACCGGTGTCAGGAACTGGACAGTAATGAGCGAGCCCACCAAGGCCGTATTTCTAAGCTATGCATCGCAGGACGCCGCGGCGGCGCGGCCCATTTGCGATGCGCTGCGCGCCGCCGGCATCGAGGTGTGGTTTGACCAGAGCGAACTGCGCGGCGGTGATGTCTGGGATCAGACGATTCGCCGACAGATCCGCGATTGCGCGCTCTTCTTGCCAATCATTTCTAACCATACTCAGGCGCGGCCGGAAGGATACTTCCGGCTCGAGTGGCGCCTCGCGGAGCAGCGCACGCACCTCATGGGGCGCAGCCGCACGTTTGTCGTGCCCGTGTGCGTGGACGACACGCCCGAGGCCGAAGCGGATGTCCCGGACTCATTCTCGGCTGCGCAATGGACGCGCCTGTCCGCGGGAACCACGCCGCCTGCCTTCGTTGAGCGAATAGGGCGCCTGCTGTCCTCTAACGAGCAGATTGCGTCGAAACCCGCCCGATCGGAAGCCGCAGCGCCGCCCGCCAACGCAAATCTGCACGCCGCGACCTCTGCTCGGGTCGACAACGCGGCGGCTCGCCATGCCGCGGCAGCGGGCCGGCCGAAACTTGCGTGGCTGCTGCTGGCGGGGGCAGTCGTCATCGCGGCGGGTTACTTCGCGCTCGACCGCTGGGTCCTCGCGAAGCGCGCCGTGGAACCCGGAGCTGGCGCGATCCAGGCGGTTGCTCCCGCCCAGAACGCCATCCCAGAGAAATCGATCGCGGTGCTGCCGTTTGTCGACATGAGCGAGAAGAAAGACCAGGAATATTTCTCCGATGGTCTTGCCGAAGAGCTCATCGACCTCCTGGCTCAGGTGCCGAATTTGAAGGTCACTGCGCGCACGTCGTCGTTCTACTTCAAGGGAAAATCCGAGGACATCGCGACCATCGCGCAGAAACTGCGCGTAGCCCACGTTCTCGAAGGCAGCGTGCGCAAGGCGGGCAATACCATGCGCGTCACGGCACAGCTGATCCGCGCCGACAACGGCTACCATCTTTGGTCAAAAACCTACGATCAAGACGTCAAGGACATCTTCAAAGTCCAGGACGAGATCGCAGCCGCCGTTGTCGCTGCATTGAAAGCACAGCTGCTGCCCGCACAGCAGATCTCGAGCCGCCACCGCACCGACAACACGGAAGCCTATACAGAGTACCTGCTCGGCAACCAGTTCCGGGTTCACGATGCGGTGGAAACCAACCAGCAGGCACTTGCGGCCTACCGCAACGCCGTGGCGCTTGATGCCGGCTATGCTGCGGCCTACAGCGGGATCGCCGATGCGCAATGGCGCCTCGCCGACCAAGTGTCCGGGCAGGCGGCCGATTACGCGACCGCCCTTGCAGCGGCCGAGAAGGCCATCGAGCTCGCACCCGACTCTCCGGAGGGCTACTGGGCGCGAGGACAGCTCAGAAATTATTATTATTTCGATTGGCATGGCGCTGAAGAGGACTTCCAGAAGGCGCTGGCGCTCGATGCGAATTTTGTGCCGGCGCAGGTGCGCTATGCCGAGCTGCTCGCGACGCTCGGACGCATGTCCGATGCGCTCGCCATGCTGCGCCGTACTATTGCGCTCGATCCGCTGTCAGTGGCGGCTTGGCGCTCGCTCGCCGGACTCTTGATCGATGAAGGCCAGTTTGCCGAAGCTCGCCTCGCCGCACATCGTCTGACTGAGCTCAGGGGCGGAGACCCCAGGCAAACGGCATCCTTAATCGATCTGTTTGACGGTCATCCCGATCAAGCTCTTGCAGAGCTGCAAACAAGCAGCGACTCCCGGCGCTTATACGCTCTGGTACTTACTGCGATGGCCAACTACACGCTAGGCCACAGCACCGAGTCCCAGCGCGCGCTCGACGCTATCGTCGCGGAGCGAGCCATGACGCTCGCCTACCAGATCGCGGAAATTCATGCATGGCGCGGCGAGCGCGACCAGGCATTCGAGTGGCTCGAGCGGGCCCGGCGGCAGCACGACGGCGGACTCACCTACATCAAAAATGATCGCAGTCTGGTGAGCCTACGCAATGATCCGCGCTACCACGCCCTGCTGCGCGAGCTCAAGCTGCCGGAATGATTGGGGTGATCGCTAAGCGGAGGCGTCGGTCTTCATGCTGAGTCTTCCTTGACGGCGCGCGCAGCGCTGCATAGCCGCGCCCTCACGTGGCTTTGCGCAGCACTCCCCGTACACCGTCCCCTCCCGATGCAGAGCGTTTCTTGGCACGCCGCTCGATGCGCGTCAGCTCCACCTGCCAGGAGGATAATTTGCGATCATTGAAGAGCAGCATGGCGCAGGCGCGATAACTATCTTCGTCGATCAGCGCCAAATGCTCCGTGCCCTGATAGGTGCCGTCGCTGGAGTGAAAGATCGACAGTATCGAGCCGCCGACGACCGAGAACACGCCCTGCAGTTTGCCGAGCATGGCGTTTTCCGCAGTCCATTTCAAAGTGGTAGCGTCGCGCCCCGGAAGCTCGATCGAGTAGGCGCTGACGAACTCCACCGGCGGAGAACTCAGGACCTTCATTGACCCCGCGAGCAGCCAGCAGGCGTCGCGATGGCTGATCTCGATGCGCCCCTCAGCATCGACGGGCCGCCGGTCGCCGGCCCAGAACGTGCCGTCCACGCGCCACTCGGCTGGCTCAAACAGGAAGGTATGCTTCACGCGGTAGCGCTCCTGCAGTCGGGGACATTATGGCGCGCCGCGAGGTTTGCGGGTACGGTGTGCAGCATGCTGATCGAGCGGATCTGGACGGCGAACTCGTTTCGCAACTTCCACTATCTCATCGCCTGCGCCGAGACGGGAGAGGCGCTCGCGGTAGACCCCCTCGACTGGCGGCGCTGCCTCGCGGCGGCGCAGGTGCGCGGCTGGCAGATCCGCCAGATCCTCAACACGCACGAGCACCGCGATCACACCGGAGGCAATACGAGCCTCGTCGCAGCCACCGGAGCGCGCCTGCTCGCGCATGCCGGCGCCGCGCAGCGCATCGGCGCAGTTGATCGGGGCCTGGCCGCGGGCGACATCATCCGCGTGGGGCGGACCGTGGAGCTGCGCTGCCTCGACACGCCCGGCCACACGCTCACCCACATCTGTGCGCTCGCCGATGGCGAGGAGCCGGCGCTTTTCTCCGGCGACACGCTCTTCAATGCCGGCGTCGGCAACTGCCACAACGGCGGTGAGCCCGAGCTTCTCTATGAGACTTTCGCGCAGCAGCTGACGCATCTGCCGGATACGACCCGCATCTACCCCGGGCACGAGTACCTCGCGCGCAACCTCGAATTCACGCTCGATCGCGAGCCGGGCAACGCGGCAGCAGCGGCGCTCCTGGCACGCGCGCGTCAACAGGACCCGGCCAACGGTATCGTCACGACCCTCGCCGATGAAAGGCGCATCAACACCTTCCTGCGCCTGCAGGAGCGGGAGGTCATCGCGCGCCTGCGCGCAAGCTTTCCCGAGCTGGGCGCGGCGCCCGATGAGCGCACAGTGTTCCTGGCGCTGCGCCAGCTGCGCAACAGCTGGTAACTTCAGGGGCGGCGCTCGAGCGGCACGTGCCCGGGCTCTGCCGCGACGCGCGCAAGCCAGGCGCGCAGGTGCGCATACGGCGCAAGCTCGAATCCCCCTTCGTCGGCCACATGCGTATAGGCATAGAGCGCAACGTCGGCAATCGTGTAGCGCTCCATCACGAAATAACGCCGCGTGGCCAGGTGCGCATCCATGATGGCGAGCGCCGCGCGTCCGTTCTCAAGACGCATGGAAAGCTCCGCGCGGCGCGGCGAGTCCGCGGCCAGATGCCTCATGATGAAGCGCGCGGTCGCGACGTACGGCTCGTGGCTATATTGCTCAAAGAACATCCACTGCAGGACCTGGGCGCGGCCTAAAAGCCCGGCCGGGATGAAGCGGGTGCCTTCGGCCAGATACCAGAGGATGGCGTTCGACTCGGCAAGGTAGGTGCCGTCCTCAAGCGCAAGCGTCGGAATCCTGCCATTCGGATTTTTTGCGAGGAACGCAGGCTTGCGCGTCGCGCCGGCGAGGATGTCGACCTCCACCCAGCGGTACGGGCGAGCGAGAAGCGCGCAGAGGAGCCGGATCTTGTAGCCGTTGCCCGAGTCGAGGTAGTCGTAGAGAGTGAGCACGGCGATTTCGCACCCGCGTTCGAAGCGCCTGCAGTATCCACGGCGGCCGCCGCCACGCCAACTGATGAACGACGAGGAGGCGGCGGCTGTTGTACGCTCCCGCTCCATTCGGCCCTTGCGGGTGCGGCGACCATGTACTCAGCGTTTTACCGGCGCTCTTTCACGATCGCGACCGTCCTCATCCTGGGGTATGCGCTCCTCAAGATGCTCGCGCCGTTCTGGGGGCCGCTCGGCTGGGCCGCGTTCCTCGCATTCTTTCTGCATCCGCTGCACCTGCGCCTGACGCGCAAATGGGGCGGCCGCGCCGGCTGGTCCGCCTTGTTCATCACCGTGCTCACGCCCTTCGTGCTGATCGCGCCGCTGTCGGCTCTGGGGCTGGTATTTGCCAGGCAGGTCGGCATCCTCATCGGCTACCTGCGGGCGCGCTCAATACCGTCATTTCCGACCATGCGGCAGGATCTGGACGGCTATCCCCTGATTGGGCCGCTCCTGCGCTGGGTGGATGCGGACGTGTCGGTCACGGCGGCGCAGGTGCAGGAGTGGCTGGTGAACGGCGCGCAGTCGATATTGCGCGCGGCCGCAGGAGTGGGCGAGCAGGTGGCGCTCGGGGTCTTCGGCACGCTCGTCGGCTTTGCCCTCATGGTGTTCCTGTTCTTCTATCTGCTGCGCGACGGGGAGCGGATCTTCAGCCGCCTCATGGACCTCGTGCCGCTCGAGCCGCAGCGCCGTCGCAAGCTCATTCAATACCTCGCGGAAGTGACGCGCGCAGTGGTGTACGGCCACTCGTTGACGGCGCTCGCGCAGGGCGCGCTCGTCGGCATCGGCTTTGCGATCGTGCACCTGCCCTCCCCGCTGGTGTTCGGTGTGCTGGCGGCGCTCGCAGCTCTCCTGCCCGGCGCCGGCACCGGCTTCGTGCTGATTCCGGCGGTGCTGTACCTGGCATTTGACGGCCGCTGGGGAGCGGCGCTCTTCCTGGCGCTTTGGAGCGTGGGCATTGGCCTGTGCGACAACCTCTTGCGCCCGTATCTCACCCGGCAGCACGCCGCCGTGTCGACGCTGACGGTGTTCGTCGGCGTCATCGGCGGTCTCGTGGCCTTCGGCCTCATCGGGCTCGTGCTCGGGCCGGTGCTCTTGAGCCTGATCGTGGCTCTCCTGCGTTTCGCGCAGGAGAGCCTCACGCACACGGATCACGAGCCCTCCTGAGCTTGGCAAGGGGCGAAGCAGTTACAATGCCGCCCCGATGGATGTCTCTCCCCTCCTCGATCCGCTGAATGATGCGCAGCGCGCAGCGGTAACGGCACCGCTTGGCGCCATGCTGGTGCTGGCCGGTGCCGGCAGCGGCAAGACGCGCGTACTCACGCACCGGGTGGCCTGGCTGATCCAGGTCGAGGGCGCCGCCCCGCAGAGCATTCTCGCCGTCACGTTCACAAATAAGGCTGCCGGGGAAATGCGCGGCCGCATCGAGCAGCTGCTCGGCATGCCCGGGCCGGCCCTGTGGGTGGGCACGTTCCACGGCATTGCGCATCGCCTGCTGCGCATCCATTGGCGCGAGGCGAACCTGCCGCAGAGCTTCCAGATCCTCGATGCGGAGGACCAGATACGCCTCATCCGCAAGATCCTGAAGGCGCAGGAGCTCGACGAGACGCGCTGGATTCCGCGCGAGATCCAGTGGTTCATCAACTCCAACAAGGATGAGGGCCGCCGCCCGGCGGCGCTCAAGGACGGGGGCGATTCCACGCGCCGCCAGCTCATCAGGCTGTACGCGGCCTACGAGGCCGCCTGCGCGCAGGCCGGCGTCGTCGATTTCGCGGAGCTGCTGCTGCGCGCCTTCGAGCTGTGGCGCGATCAGCCCGAGGTGCTCGCGCATTATCGGCGCCGCTTCCGCCACGTGATGATCGATGAGTTCCAGGATACCAATGCCATCCAGTACGCGTGGATGCGGCTGCTCGTCGGCAGCGAGGGCTTTCCATTCGCCGTATTTGACGATGACCAGTCGATTTACCGCTGGCGCGGCGCGCGCGTCGAAAACGTGCAGCAGTTTCGCAGCGACTTTCCGGGAGCGCAGCTGTATCGCCTCGAGCAGAACTACCGCTCGACCGGCGCAATTCTGGAAGCCGCGAACGCCCTCATCGCGCACAATTCCGGGCGGCTCGGCAAGAACCTCTGGACGCACGGGGAGCGCGGCGAAAAGATCCGCCTGTACGCCGCGTACAACGAGCGCGACGAGGCGGACTTTGTCGTGCAGCGCATCCGGCAGTGGGCGAACGGCGGCGGCGCGCGGCGTGATGTCGCCATCCTGTACCGCTCGAACGCACAGTCGCGCGTGCTTGAGGAGGCGCTGCTGACGGCGCGCATGCCGTATCGCGTGTACGGCGGCCTGCGATTCTTCGAGCGTGCGGAAATCAAGGATGCGCTCGCGTACCTCAGGCTCATCGCCAATCGCCGCGACGACGCCTCCTTCGAGCGGGTGGTGAACCTGCCGACGCGCGGCATCGGCGCGAAGAGTCTGGATGTCATACGCGCGCAGGCAAAAGCAGCCGCCGGTTCCTCCTTGTGGGAGGCGGCGGCGGCGTGCATGGGCGATGCACTCGGGCCGAAGGCATCCGGCGCAGTGCACGGCTTCATGGCACTCATCGAGCGCATGGCGCGCGAGATGCAGGATCTGCCGCTCTTTGAGCAGGTGGATCACATGCTGCAGGCGAGCGGCCTCCTCGATCACCACAAGCGCGAGAAGGCCGAACGCGGCGAAGCGCGCGTCGAGAACCTGCTCGAGCTCGTGAGCGCGGCGCGCGGCTACGAGCCCGACGGCGCGGTCGAGGAGCTGCCACCGCTGCAGGCGTTTCTCGCGCACGCCGTGCTCGAATCCGGCGAAGGCCAGGCGGAGGCCTGGGAGGATTGCGTGCAGATGATGACCCTGCATTCGGCGAAGGGCCTGGAATTCCCGGTCGTCTTCATGTGCGGCATGGAGGACGGGCTCTTCCCCCACCAGCGCTCGCTCACCGACATTGATGGCCTCGAGGAGGAGCGCCGTCTGTGCTACGTCGGCATGACGCGCGCCATGCGGCAGCTCTACTTCACCTGCGCAGAACAGCGCCGGCTGCACGGCGCCGACAGCTACGCGCAGCCCTCGCGCTTCATCAAGGAAATACCCGCAGAGCTGATCGAAGAAGTGCGGCCGCGCATGCAGCTCTCGCGCCCCATCGCGGTCGGCCGCTTCCGCAGCGATGAGCCCGCCGCGCCCGGCGTGCGCTTGGGCGCGCGCGTGCGCCACGGCAAATTCGGCGAAGGCGTGATCCTCACCGTCGAGGGCAACGGCCCGCACGCGCGCGTGCAGGTGAGCTTCGAGAAGCAGGGCACGAAGTGGCTCATGATCCAGTACGCAAACCTGGAGCCGATGCGTTGAAAATCGTGATCCTGGGGGCGGGTCAGGTGGGCCGCACGGCCGCCTATCATCTCTCCCGAGAGGAGGCGAACGAAGTCACCGTGGTCGATACGGACGAGGAGGTGCTGCGCGATCTGCAGGACCGCCTCGACGTGCGCACCGTTGCCGGCAACGCCTCCTATCCTTCGGTGCTCGAGGCGGCCGGCTGCGCCGAGGCCGACATCCTGATCGCGCTCACCTCGAGCGATGAGGTCAACATGATGGCCTGCGAGGTGGCCTTTACTCTGTATCGCACGCCGACCAAGATCGCGCGCATCCGCGCCTCCGAGTACACCAGCCGCCCCGAGCTCTTCAGCGAAGAGGCGCTGCCGGTCGACGTCTTCATCAGCCCCGAGCAGCTCGTCACCGAGTACGTCGAACGGCTGATCCACTATCCCGGCGCGCTGCAGGTGCTCGATTTCGCCGACGGCAAGGTGCGCCTGGTTGCCGTGCGCGCGCACGAGGGCGGGCTACTCGTCGGGCAGCAGCTGCGCGCGCTGCGCGAGCACGTGCGCGACATCGAGGCGCGCATCGTCGCCATCTACCGCGCCGGCCGCAGCATCACGCCCGGCGGCGACACCATCGTCGAAGACGGCGACGAGGTGTTCTTCCTCGCGGCGCGCAACGACATCCGCCGCGTCATGAGCGAAATGCGCAAGGAGGAGCATCCGTTGCGGCGCGTCGTCATCGCCGGCGGCGGCAACGTCGGCTTCCGCCTCGCCAAGGTCCTGGAGAAGCACAACCAGGTGAAGCTCATCGAGCGCGACGCCAAGCGTGCGCGGCGCATCTCGGAGCTCCTCGAGAACACCATCGTGTTGAACGGCGATGCCGCTGACGAGGAGCTCCTCATCGAAGAAAACATCGACGGCACGGACGTGTTCGCCGCGCTCACCAATTCGGAAGAGGCCAACATCCTCTCGGCAATGCTCGCCAAGCGCCTGGGCGCGCGCAAGGTGATGGCGCTCATCAACAAGCCCTCGTATGCCGAGCTCATCGAAAGCGGCAGCATCGACATCGCCATCTCACCGCAGATGATCACCATCGGCTCATTGCTCGCGCACGTGCGTCGCGGCGATGTGGTGCGCGTGCACTCCCTGCGCCGTGGAGCGGCTGAAGCGCTGGAAGCGATCGTGCATGGCGATGAGCGCAGCTCGCGCGTGGTCGGCAAGCGCGTCGATGAAATCAAGCTGCCCGACGGTGCCTCGATCGGCGCCATCGTGCGCGGCGAAACGGTGATCATGGCGCATCACGACACGCTCGTGCAGTGCGACGACCACATCATCCTGTTCCTCTCCGACCGCAGGCATGTCGAGGCGGTCGAGCGTCTGTTCCTCGGGCCCGCGCGCTAGGACGACGTCACGCGTGCTGCGGGTTGCACACGTTCTTGGCCTGATGCTCGCCGCGTTCGGCGCGGCGTTCGTCCTGCCGATCGTCACCTCGTGGGTGTACGGCGGCAGCGGCAAGTCGTTTGTCATCGCGGCGCTCGTGTGCGCGGCCGCAGGCATGCTGCTGGCAACGAGCACGCGCCGCTATGCGCGCGAGTTGAAGCCGCGCGACGGCTTCCTGCTGGTCACCCTGGGCTGGATACTGATGTCGGCGGCGGCGACCATCCCGCTGCTCCTCATGCTTCCGGGGCTTTCCTTTACCGACGCCTTCTTCGAGACGATGTCGGGCCTGACAACGACCGGCGCCACGGTATTCAAGGGGCTCGATACCATGCCGCCCGCCATCAACCTGTGGCGCGCCGCGCTGCATTGGTACGGGGGACTCGGCATCATCGTGCTCGCGATCGCCATCCTGCCGCTCCTCGGCGTCGGCGGCATGCAGCTCTACCGCGCCGATTCGCCCGGCCCGGTGAAGGAGGAGCGTCTCGCGCCGCGCATCTTCCAGACGGCAAAGTCCCTGTGGTTCGCCTACACGTTCCTGACCATCGTCGGGATCGTTGCGCTGCGCGTTTGCGGCATGTCGTGGTTTGACGCCATCTGCCATGCCTTCTCGGCGGTCGGGCTCGGCGGCTTCTCCACCCACGATGCGAACATCGCTTTTTTCAACTCCGCGTCGGTCGAATTCGTGCTGATCGTCATCATGATCGCCGCGTCGCTCAACTTCGCCTGCCATTTTGCCGCCCTGCGCCGTCTCACCCTGGAGCCGTATTTCACGCACCCGGAGACCAAGGCGATATTTTTGCTCCTGGGCGTGAGCGTGGTCGGCATCGCAATCCTGCTCACGGCGCACGGCGTGTACCCGGATTTCTTCACCTCGCTGCGCCACTCGGCCTTCAATGTCGTGTCGCTCGCGACCACGACCGGCTTCGTCACGCAGGACTACACGCGCTGGCCGGTATTCGCGCCGATCTGGATGCTGTTCCTGTCCTGCATCCTGTGCAGCACCGGCTCGATCGGCGGCGGCATCAAGATGTTCCGCACTCTGGTGCTCTCGCGCCAGGCGCTGCGCGAATTGCGCCTGCTCGTGCACCCGAGCGCCGTGGCGCCCGTGCGCGTGGGCGGCAAGCCCGTTCCGGACCGGGTCGCAGCCTCGATCCTCGCGTTCATTTTTCTGTATTTCATGACCGTGGCGGCGCTCACCTTCGCGCTCCTCTTGACGGGACTGGATTTCGATTCGTCCTTCGGAGCCATCATCGCCTGCATCAATAATACGGGTCCGGGCCTGGGTGTAGTCGGGCCGTTCAAGACCTATCAGAGTCTCACCGACCTGCAGACGTGGATCTGCACCTTCGCCATGCTCCTCGGGCGGCTTGAGATCTTCAGCGTGCTGGTGCTCTTCACGCCGACGTTCTGGCGCAAGTAGCGCACGCGCGCGCGCACTCAATGCTCGATGTGGAAGCGGATCGCCCAGAATGACACCGGCCCGCGGGCGGCGTTGAAGCCCGGATTGCGGATGAATTGATAGTCGGGGGACAGCTGCACATGCGCCCATTGCCAGGGCAGCTGCAGCCGGTAATAGGTCTCGAGGATCTCTTCGTGCGCGTAGTCAAGGCGCCCATCGCCCAGGAGAAAGCCCAAGCCCCCTGCCGCGAGGTACTCGCGATGCCAGGCGGAGAGCCCTTCATCCGCGACTGCGATGCCCGCGACGTCATCCGCTCTTTGCCAGTGGCTGCCCGATACTTCGCCGCCGATGCTTGCCAGGCGATCGACCTCGGTGAAAGCGAAGCTTTCCGTCTTGCCGTCGTTCCAGCCGAACCTCGCAAAGACTCCGGTCGCACCGTTGTCCGCGAGCGGCTGCTCGGCATTGATGCCGAAGCCATATTTTTTGCGTCCGTCGCGATCATCCGCCACGATATTTGGCGTGGCATCCTCGGCAGCCGCGATGGCGAGCGTCTGCGAGTAAATGCCCATGCGCGCGGTATTGCGATAGGCGAGCAGGCGCACGACAGTGCTCACCTGCGAGGGCGAGAGGGTGAGCTCGAGGTTGTCGCCCTGTGCGCGCCACAACGACGCCTCGAGTTCCTGGCCGTTCGCGCGCACCGGCATGCGGTACATGCCGTACTTCAGCGACCAGAGCGGGCTTATGTAGCCGAGCACGAAGCCGGCTGTGTAGCCGCGCGTATCGGCCGCATAGTCCCAGGCGGTATTGTTCCACAGCGACCAGTTCATGAACTCGGTGCGCGTGCTGCCGGCATAGCGGTTCTTGTCGAAATCGTCATTCACGGCAAGCCAGCCGACCTTGAACTCGAGGCGCTGCGCAGCCTCGGTGCCCGCGATCTGATCCTGGCCGGCCGCGACCTTGGTGAGCTCCGGACCGAGCGGCAACATGAAGCGCAGATAGCTGCGCGCGATGTAGAACCTCTTCGGCAGGTTGTTGGCCCCTTCGCGCACCACGTCGCCGTTGGTAAGTCCCCCCAAGCCGGTCGCGTCGCTCACCCCCGCCCCCATGAATTTTTCGGTGTCGAAATACAGCTGCGCCCAATCGGTGAGCGCCCAGCCGAGGTAGAAGCCGATCGTGTGCGTGGGCTGCGTGTCGCCGTCGGGCTTCAAGCTCAGCGGGCCCGCGTACGGCGAATGCAGCGCGGATTGGTGCTGCAGCACGAAGGTGTATTGCTCGCCGATGAGGCGCGGCCAGTAGCTCTGCGGCGCGGGCGCTCCGGAGAGCGCTTCAGCGGCAGGATCGGCCGGCGCGTCGGCGAAACTCGCGCACGGCAACGCGATCGACAGCACGGCGGTGCCGATGATGAGGGAATGAAGGGACATCAGCTGTGGATGTAGCTTTCCAGCTGCTCGATCGTGTGCTGCTGCTCTTCGATGACCGCTTTGATGAGATCGCCGATCGATACTACGCCGATCACGCCGCCGTTCTCTATCACGGGCAGGTAGCGCACGCGGTGTTGTGTGACCACACGCATGCATTCATCGAGTGTGCTCAGGAGCGACACGGTAATGACCGGCGCCGTCATGATCTCGCGCACCGCCGTGTGCGCGGACGAGCGTCCGAGGAGGATCACCTTGCGCGCATAGTCGCGCTCGGACACGATTCCGAGGAGCTCTGCCTGCTGCATGACGACGAGCGCACCAACATGGTGCTCCGCCATGAGGCGGATCGCATCGAGCACCGGAGCTTCGGGCTCTACCGAGCGCACCGCGTGCGGTTTCTTCTCGAGCAAGTGCCGTACCGTCAGCATCGAGTCCCCCTACGGGCGCCCTTCATTCGAGCGCGTCGGCGATGTCCTGCATCAGGCCCTTGTCTTCCGGTTTCGTGTCCGAAGCGTAGCGCTTCAGCACCCGCCCGTCACGACTGATCAGGAATTTCTCGAAATTCCAGCCGATGTCTCCCGGAAAGCCGTTCTGCGCCGCAGTAAGAAAGCTGTACAGCGGATGACGCTGCGGGCCGTTCACGTCGAGCTTGGCACTCATCGGAAACGTCACATCGTAGGTCGTCTGGCAAAAACGCATGATCTGCGCTTCATTGCCCGGCTCCTGCTGCCCGAACTGATTGCAGGGAAATCCGATCACGCTGAAGGCTTCCGCGCTGAGGTCGCGCTGCAACTGCTCAAGCCCCGCGTACTGCGGGGTGTAGCCGCAGCGGCTGGCGACGTTGACCGCGAGGACCACCTTGCCGCGCAAGGGCCCCAACAGGTCCGCCGCGCCATCGATGCTGCTTACGGGAATGGAGAAGAAATCGCTCATGTCGGTGCCGGGGCTGCCTCAGGTCTTGCAAATGCCGTGGTCGCGGCAT
>Ga0302178_10000574_pt1 | contig 33018 bp, 28 predicted proteins | sample I_Palsa_E1_3_FD_198790 | JGI IMG/M metagenome (GOLD analysis project Ga0302178, IMG submission 198790) | Peat permafrost microbial communities from Stordalen Mire near Abisko, Sweden - I_Palsa_E1_3 | ecosystem: Environmental > Terrestrial > Soil > Palsa > Peat permafrost | place: Sweden... | reverse complement strand
GCAGTGGGAGAAAACGCTGCTGGTCATCTTCTATGACGAGCACGGCGGCTTCTTCGATCACCTCGCGCCGCCCGGCGCGCCCGACGACGACCCGCAGGTATTCGGCCGCTACGGGGTACGGGTGCCGACGCTGGTCGTCTCGCCGTGGGTCGAGCCACGCTCGGTATCACATACGGTCTTCGACCACACGTCGATCATCAAGACGATCCTGCTGCGCTTCTGCCCCGACGCACTCCACGAGCCCGAGCGGCAGCACGGGCTGCTCGCGCGGATCAGCAGCGCCGGGCGCCCTCATCCCACGGGGGCGCGGGTGGCGCACGCCCATGATCTGGGAGAACTGCTCACCCGCACCGCGCCACGGTCAGCTCCGGCCCGGTACGCGCTGATCCACGACGCCGCGGCGCGCGCGGTAGCCAGAACCCAAAACGCGCCCATAGACGGGGATCCGATCGGCCGCCAGCACTCGACTGACCTCCAGATCCGCATCGCCGCAGCGACGCGCGAGCTGAGAAGGCGAGGACACCCGGCAAACCGGCCGTAGCCGCCCTTACGCAGCCTCACCCGTGCCGTCCCGGCGCGCCGCGACCCGGGCGAGCTCCGCGATTGTCGAGCCGGAAAGCACGTGCACCATCCTGGCCGCAGGCGAGGCCCCCAAGGCGTGGCGCGGCAGCCGTACTCGCAACGCGCCCGGCCGGGATTCGAAGACCAGGGGCGGATCCATCGTCAGTGCCTCACCGTCGACGCCGATCCGTACCGGCGCGCCAGAGCCGAGCTCGAATCGCGGCGCGCTCCACTCGACCCATCCGGGGAACCGGCGGACCTGGCCCGTCGCCTCGAGCGCGGCGAACTTACTGGCATCAGCCGCGTCGGCGATCATGACCGCTACCATCCCGAGCACGCCCTGGTCGATCTGCGCGCGGGTGCCCCGGCCACCCGGATGGTCGAGCTGATACGGGTTGTTCGACACGAGGATCAGGTGTGCCGTCGGGTGCGCCGTGCCGTCCGGTCCGGTGTAGCGCAGGTCGAGCTGGGTCGCGTCCGGGCCGAGCAGGTCAGGCAGGATAAAGGCGGCGGTCTTCAGCTTTGCGTCACGGTACTCGGGCGACTGGACGACCTCCGCGTAGAGGCCGAGCGAGGCATTGTTCACGAACGTCCGGCCGTTAACGGCGGCCAGGTCGATCCGGCGCTCCACCCCGTCCGTGAACGCGTCAAGCGCGCCCACCACGTCGTCGCGATCCAGCCCGAGGTCGAGCGCGAAATGGTTCCGGGTGCCCGCGGGTACGCACACGTGCGGGATATCATGCCGCGCGGCGACCGAGGCGATCTTCGCCTGGGAGCCGTCGCCGCCCGCCATGCCGATCACGTCGGCGCCCCGTGCGATGGCGTCCTCGGCCAGCTGGAGCAGGTCATCCTCGGGCCGCAGGACGACCGGCTCAATGCCGCGCTTCCGGCATTCCTCGGCGAGGTGGAACCGTTCCGCCTTACCGCCCCCCGACTTCAGATTCATGATCAGAACGGGATGCGCCGGGGACCCGGCGGCGGCGAGGTGCGCCATGTTGGCGCGCAACTGCCTGCGAGTGCGCTCCAGTGCGTACTTCGCGGCCAGCACGGACGCGCCGCCCAGGACCACGATGAGAACTACCCGCCAGATCCTGAGGTCGGCGAAGAAAAGGGCGGTGCCGAACGCCGCGACAGACGCCACCACCACGACCATCGCGATCACCCGCACCACGCCGCGCCGTGACACCGCATACCAGCCGCCCGTGGCGCAGACCAGCAAGGAGATAAAGGCCAGGATCACGGCGACCAGATGGACAACGACGCCGACGAAGAATATAGCGGCCGCTGCCACCAGCGCCGCCATGGCGACCATGGCCGCTAGCTGCCGCCCCACGCTCGGCCGCTGCGGCTCAGCCGCAGCGTCCTGCTCCGGCACCTGACCCCTCCTGACTGGCAGCTCGTCCCGCGTTCCCGGTCGACCCGAGTGCTAGGATACGCCGGTGGCAGGACGAGATGCCGCCCGCGAGGCGCCCGCTGACGCCGGGGCGGTCGCACAGCGGCTGGCTGGCAAGCTCGCGCAACTAAGCGGGCCAATCCGCCGGCAGGTGGGCGAAGCGCTGCGGGAGCTGGGTGCCCTGGACCAGGCGATCTACTCCGCGGTAGCCTCGACCCCCACTCCATCCCTCGACGAACCGCTGCGCCGACTCTCCGGCGCCGCCAATAACTCCCGCCTCTGGCTGGCCATCGCGGCCGGGCTCGCCGTCGGAGGGGGCAGGAGCGGCCGTCGTGCCGCCGTGCAGGGAACACTGGCCATCGGCGCGACGTCCGCGCTGGTGAACCTCGTTGTCAAATCCCTCTGGTCCCGGCAGCGGCCGGACCGGGCCGCGGCCAGAGTCCCGGGCCAGCGGAACGTGCCGATGCCGGCCTCCACCTCGTTCCCGTCCGGTCACGCGGCATCAGGGTTCGCCTTCGCCTCGGCGATCGGTCGGGACCAGCCCTGGCTCGGCCTCGCGCTGCGGTTCCTGGCAGCAGCTGTCGCGTACTCCCGGGTGCACACCGGAGTGCATTACCCAGGCGACGCCGTGGCCGGCTCGCTGATCGGCGCGAGCACCGGGCAGGCCGTGGCGGCCCTGACGGAGCGGCTGCCGCCGGCCCGGAGCCCTTCGGCGTCAGGTCCCGATAAAGCGGTGTGAGAACGAGGGCAGCCTCGCCCAGGCTCAGTGGCCGGTGAGGTGGATCACGCCGACGTCGGACAAGCCGTCGAGCACCAGCTGCACCCCGAGCGCGGCGAGCAGGAACCCGAAGACCTTCTCTGTCACCAGCATCCGGCTCGCGTCCAGGTGGCTGCTGACCTGCACGGCCCAGCGGAACACCACGACGTCGAGGGCGAGTATCACGATGAGGATGCCGACGACGACCGCGACCACCGAGATCGAGGCGGCTTCGGCCGAGGCAGTGACCAGGACGACAATCCCCGCCGGGTTGAGCAGGTAGGGCACGGCCAGCGGGAAGACGGCGACCTGCATCGGGTCCCGGTCTTCGGCCGGGTCGCTGCCGCTGTCCTGGTCGTGCTGCCCGAGGACCATGGTGACGGCGATGATGAGCAGGATGATCCCGCTGGCGACGCCTAGCGCGCCCGGGGAGAAGTGCAGCAGCCTGGTCAGCAGGCCGCCGAGGACCAGCAGGAGCACCGCGACAATGGCGGCGGTGGTCAGCATCTTGCGCAGGACACGGCGCTGGATGGCCTCCGGCATCTGCTTGGTCGTCTCCAGGAACGGCACCAGCGCGATCTTGGGTCCGATCCCGATCAGGAGCAGCAGGAACGTGTCGATGACGAAGGTGACGTTCAGCGATTCCAGTTCCATCCCGCCTCCTTAAGTCTGGCCCGCTCAGATCCGGTGCGCCCTGGACGGCAGGCGCATGGCCCGCAGTACGCGGGGCTGCAGCTGCGCCAGGACGTCGGAGGCGGCCAGTTTGTAACCATAGCTGTACGTCGGGGTGTTGTAGGCCATCTTCGCGGCCGCGTTACGCTGAAGCGTCGTTGGCCGGGGCGGTACCGTCCGGTACCGGCGGAGAGCTCTGCGCGGCGAGGTGGGTCTCAACGCGGGCGGAGGGGAGGCGTTCCTGCTCGCGGGCCAGCAGGGCCAGCGCGCGGGCGTCGGCCGCGGTGGGGCGGTTCGGGTCCAGGGCGCGTGGCCACAGCCGGGCATAGTGGACGGCTGCCACTTCGGCCGAATACACCAGCGCCTGACCGACCAGGTACAGCAGCGCGAACATGCCCGCCACGGTGGCGAAGCTGCCGTAGACGGGCCCGGCCTTGGCCACCAGCCTGGCCAGCAACGGCGCCCCGGCCTTGAGCACGACCGTCACCGCCACCGCGCCCAAGATGGCCCCCGGCCACAGCGCCCGGACCGGAGCGGGCCGCGCCAACAGCAACTTGGCGCCAAACAGCAGCACCGCGAAGACGACCAGCGCCGACCCGAGCACCGCGGCCGCCCGCTCCACACTGGACGGGCCGGGCAGCACAGTGGCCACCACCGAGAGCGCACCGACGGCCACTGCCCCGACCAGCAGCATCGCCAGCACCGTGAACACCCGGACGTACCGTGAGACGAAACCGGCCCGGCAGCGATACCGGACCCCCGCGACGTGGTTCAGCGTCTGGTAGACCGAGAACACGACACCAGTTCCGGACAGCAGCAAGCCGATCAGGCCGGCCACGAACGGGATGGCCGACGTCGGCAAGGTGGCCAGCGAATGCTCGACCGTGGACCGCAGCGCCGGCGGCACGATCTCGTTGATCAGCCGCTGACGCAGGTCCGGATGATCGGCCAGCACCCGCGACAGGACCGCCACCCCGAGCAGCAGCAGCGGAAAGATGCTTAGGAATCCGTAGTAGGTGATGAGCGCCGCCTGCCGCCCGCCCTCATCGTCGCCGTACTTCTTCACCACCGCGTAGGGGAACCCCAGCACACCATGCTTGCGCTGCAGGCGGTCCGCCCACGCGATGATCCGGTCCACCAGACCGCTCAGTCCTTCCAAGCTCATGGGTCTAGCGTGCCCGGTGTCACACGTATTCGCGTCGGCGCATCCAGGCGAGGGTGATCCAACCCCAGATCGGGGGGAAGGTAGGCGGTGAACAGCCGCTGGATGAACACCGCCGCGACGGCCTGGTCCTGGGGCACGCCGACGCTGGTCAGCCCGCCGATCAGGCCCGCCTCCACGACGCCGAGGCCGCCTGGGACGGGAACGGCTCCGCCGATGATCGAGGCCAGCGTGATAACCACGAGCAGCGTCGCGATGCTGGCCCGCTGCCCGACCGCGTGCAGCGACGCGCCGAGGCTCATGGCCACCAGCAGCTGCGCCAGCACCGAGCCGCCCAGAATATAAAAGATCTTGCGCGGCTCGGCGGCGATCGTCTTGATGTTGGCCCAGATGCTGACCAGATGCGGCCGGATCCGCGTGCTCGCCAGCCGCCGCAGCCGGGGCACCAAGGCGATCAACGCGGTGGCGATCCCCACCGCGAGCACGACGCCGATCACGATCCAGATCACCGTCTGGTGCCCGCCTGAATCTGCCGGCCGGTGGAAGTCGCCGGCGGCGAAGCCGATGGAGGCCAGGAACAGCAGGATCTTCGCGGTCCAGCTCGCGGTGGACGCGATGGCGCCGGAGCTGACCGCGGCCGCCGCGTCGTAGCCGTTGCGCTGGAAGAACCTGACCCGGAGCGCGAACACCGCGACGTCCCCGCCGGCCAGCGAGGTAAAGGTGTTCGAGGTCTCCAGCGCGAGGCACCGGCCGTAGGGCAGCTGGCCCGGGACGGCGCCGTTCAGCGCCCACGCCTCCGCGGCCACCGGGAGCTGGGCGAGCACGAAAGCCAGCGCCACCCAGCCCCAGCTGACGCCCTTGATGACGTCCAGCGACCCGCGCACGTCGGCCAGCACCCCGAGAATCGCCCAGAGGCCGATCAGCGTGCCGAGGCCGAACACCAGGTTGACCCAGCTGACCCGCTTCGCCTCGGCCAGCTTGGGCACCTCGATGCCGGCCGCGCTGGCCACCGCCGTCCGCAACTGGGCAAGCAGGGCCTTCTCCTGCTGGAGAGCGGCCACCGTGACCGGGTCGAGCGCCGAGCGCTGCAGGTGCACCAGGGCCCCGCGGGCGGTGTCGGCGTCGAGCACCCGGCCCGCCGCCGCGGCCGTGCGCTCGGCACCGACCCGCACCGCCACTGCGGCCAGCACGGCCGCGAGGTCGCCATCGAGGCGGTCGCCGGGGGCAGAAGAGGACGCGGAGCGGAAATCCTTCAGGCAGACTCCGCCCTCCGCAGACACGATGATCGTTTCTGACCCGAGCGCTCCATGTGCGAGGCCGGCCTCGCGCAGTCGCATCATGGTCCGCAGGAGTTCGTCCACGGTCTCGTCCGGCAGGACGGCGTCGTCGGCCTCGGCCAAAGCCCGGCCGGCCGGCCGGCAGCCTGGTGACCAGCGCCGCGTCCCGGCTGGGCCCGAACCGGCCCACGGCGAGCACCTCCGGCACCAAGACACCGGCGCGTCCGGCCATCAGGGTGAGGAACGCCTCGTGCTCGACCTGCTGCAGACGATCAAGAATGAGGGTGGGCCCTGAATCGCGGTAGAAGCAGAACCGCCACAGTTTCGCCATCACGCGCGCATCGGAGGCGTCACGACCGTAGACCGACAGCTCGATGGCCCGGCCGGCGGCGTCCTGCCCGGCGAGTTTCTCCACCCCCAGATCTGGCGGGGGGCCCGGGCGATGCTCCCGACCGCGACATTCAGGTCGGCGATCCAGCCGGTGATCTCCTCCGCCGAAGGCAGGCCGAGCGGCGACCCCACCGCCAGATGGAGAGCGGCCGCGACGCCCCAGCCGAGGGCAAGGCTGGAGACCGCGTTGACCGGTAGCGCGGACCCTTCGATGACCGCGGCGATCGACGCCGTCGCGATCAGGAACGTCGCCAGTCGGTGCAGCGGGCGGCTCAGGTAGGGCAGCGCGGTAGCCGCCATGGCCATCGTGACCGCGAGCTGCGTCACCGGATACTTCGCATCAACGCCGGCCAGCGAGTCGGTCGCCGACCGCCCGGCCGACGGTCCCAGGATCTCGCCGAGCAGCAGGCACACACCCCAGGTGATCACGGCGGCCAGCGCCGTCCACCGGACCGCGGCCAGCCGCGGAACCAGCAGCCCGAGGATGACCAGAAGGACGATGACGCCGGCCGAACCGAGCCAGAAGACCGAGGTCACCAGCCAGCTGATCGCCGCGGGCGGCGGGTTCAGGGCGTGTACGAGCCGCAGTTCCACCGCCGAGTTGGCCCGCATGACCGGAACCGATACCGCCACCACGACGATTGCGAAACCCAACCGAACGCATCAGATGCCCGCCGGCGGGCCGTTCCCCCACCCCGCGGCCCGAGCACCGCCGCACGCAACCGTCCGGACACCACCCGGCGGTCCGCACCCGCCACGCCCTCGCTGGTTACCGAGGCCACGGGTTCCTCCTGCCTCACGGCCGACCAGGCAGCCCGGCCTGCCGGTGACGGCGTCGCAGCCAGAGATTATCGCCAGCAGCCCGGCGTTGTCAGCCCTGACGTGCCTGTTCCATCTCCGCTTCACTGCCGGTCAGCGCCAGGGGAACGCGGGCCTGATCGTTCCGCGATTCTTACTGGCGGGACATCGCCATGCGAATCTCGCTGTCGGTGTCGGTGATGAGGTCGCCGGAGAGGTCGACGGTGACGGTGTAGAGGGTGCCGGTGAAGGGGAACGGGGACTGGTAATCCCCGACGATCGCGGAGCCGGGGTTGGCGCCGCAGGTGAGCCCGCCGTGGTTGAAGGCGGTTGCCGGTCTGTGATCCGAACTGATCATCCGTCGGGGGTGATTTCCGGCGCCGAACGGGGACTTAGGATGCGCATACGAGCTGGGGAGCGGAAGCGGCAGGGCGAGCAGGGCTTCTGCCGGTTCTCGCCGCGATAGGCGCCGCCATGAACAGCCGCGGCGTAGGCCGCCGGGACCTTGGAGCCTGATGATGAGCTCGGCGTGGGCCGGCGATCACCGTTCGGGCGGGCTCAGCGCGGCGGTCGATGCTGGCTTCCCGGGTGCTGATGTGCTGGTGAGTCGGTGAGCGTTTCGGACCTGGCTCTGGTCGCCGCTCTGGTGTTCGTGTGGGGTGCGGTGTCGGCCCGGCTTGAGCGGTTTGACGTGACGGCGCCGATCACGTTCGTCATCGCCGGGCTGGTGCTCACGCACGGCCCGCTGGGGGTGCTGGGGATCGCGCCTTCGCACGAGGCGGTGAAGGTGCTGGCCGAGACCACCCTGGTGCTGGTGCTGTTCTCCGATGCGTCCCGGGTCGGGTTCCGGGACCTGCGGGCCGAACTCGGCCTGTGCCTGCGGCTGCTGGGGATCGGGCTGCCGCTCACGATCGGCCTGGGCATGCTGCTGGCGCTGGCCCTGTTCGGGGGCATCAACATCTGGCTGGCCCTGCTGATCGGCGCGGCCCTGGCCCCGACGGATGCGGCGCTGGGCGCCGGCGTGATGGTCAATCGCGCGGTCCCGGCCAGGATCCGCCGCCTGATCAACCTGGAAAGCGGGCTCAACGACGGGATCGCCACGCCGTTCGTGCTGGTCGCGGTGGCGGGGGCGGGGGTCGCCGCGCATGAGTCCGGGATCGGGCCGGGCGGGGCTGTCGCGGAGCTGGCTCTCGGTCTGGCCGTGGGTGTCGTGGTGGGCGGCGCCGGCGGCTGGCTGGTCAGTGTGGCCCGCCGCCGCGACTGGGTCGCCGAGGGTTTCGCCGGCGCGGCCGTGCTCGGCCTGGCGGTGTGCGCGTATGCCTCAGCGGTCGCTTTGCACGGTAACGGCTTCATCGCCGCGTTTATCGGCGGCCTGGCGTTCGGCAGCACGGCGGGGCGGCGCGGCGAGCCGCTCGTGCCGTTCGTCGAGGAGACCGGGGCGCTGGTGTCGCTGCTGGTGTGGCTGGCGTTCGGCGCGGTCGCCGTCGCACCGATGTTTGAGCACCTGACCTGGCAACTGGTGGTGTATGCCGTGCTCAGCCTGACCGTGGTCCGGATGGTCCCGGTCGCTCTGGCGCTGGCCGGGGCCAGGCTCGGCTGGCCGACCACGGCGTTCGTGGGCTGGTTCGGTCCCCGGGGCCTGGCCTCGGTCGTGTTCGCGCTCATCGCGCTGGAAGATCTCGGCGAGAAGGCGGCCAGCCCCGCGGTGGCGGTCATCACGGCCACGGTGCTGCTCAGCGTGATTGCTCACGGTGCCAGCGCAGAGCCGCTGGCCCGCCGCTACGGGGCAGTGACGGCCCGGGCCGCGAAGCGCAGGGACTCCGGTGGCCTGCCCGAGGTGCCGACACGACGGCTCATCCGCCGGGCGCGGGCACCGGGCACCGAACCCGCACCGGGCACCGAACCCGCACCGGGCACCGAACCCGCACCGCCCCCCGTGCCGGGTGAGCTTCACCCCTGAAGGGGGATGCTGGCCAGCGCGGGTGTCGATAGCGTGCTGGACATAACCGTCGCCGGAGTCGGGAGCATCCACGGCATGTCCAGGGCGAGATCGTCGTTCGCGGCGACCGCAAACAGCCATGCGCCACGGCCGGTTCCGCCGGACCCGGTAAGGAACCGGGTCCGAGGCCGATGACGTGGCCGTCCGCCGCCCGCCAGCCGGAGCGGTTGAGCCGGCCCCAGCGGCGCGTGCGGGCCGGGCTGGTCCAGCTGCTGTGCGTGATCGCCGGGCTGGGGCTGGGCCTGCTGCTGCCGCGGATCAGCACCGATCCCAGCGTGGCCGGCACCCGAGTGACCGAATCGCTGGTCACCTTGGGCTTCGGCACCCTGGGCGTGGTAGCCATCATTTTCTCGCTGCTCTTCCTGGTGGTGCAGTGGGCCTTCGGGAGCCTTTCACCCAGGCTGAACCTGTTCCGTGACGACCCGATCGTGTGGCGGACGTTCGGCGCGGCCGTTGGCGTGTTCGTGTTTTCGGTCACTGCGGCCCTGGCCATCGGCAACGACCAGAAGGTGTCGGTGATCGTGCCCGCCGTGGAAGTAGCAGGCGTGCTCCTCACCCTGGCCCTGGTGCGGGTCTTGCAATTGAAAGCCTTTACCTCGATCCAGCTGGCACCGACCCTGGCAGCGATCGCCACGGAAGGCCGCGCCATCCTGGATGACCTGTACCACCGTCCCTGGACGACCGGGCCGCGTCCTGCCGCTGCGCTGCCGCCATTGCGCCGCACCGTCCTTTGGCCACACGGGCAGGCCACCCTGCAGCAAGTCCACCTGCCCCGCCTGCTGCACGCGGCCGGCAGTGCCGTCATCGTGCTCCAGGCCGGCATCGGCGACACCCTCTGGCAAGGTACCCCGGTCGCGGATCTGCACGGTGGCGACGTGACGGACACGGCCCTCCTAGGCGGCCTGGTGACCGGGGAGGAACGCACCTTCCACCAGGATCCGCTGTTCGCCTTCCGACTCCTCGCCGACATCGGCCTGCGCGCCCTGTCTCCCGCGGTCAACGATCCGGCCACCGCCGTCCAGGTACTGGACACCATCCAGAGCATCCTTAGCCCCCTGGTAATCCGGGACCTTGACGTCGCTGACATGGCCGACGGATCCGGAACGGTCCGCGTGGTCCTGGCCCTTCCTTCCTGGGATGACTACCTGCGGACGAGCCTGGACGATCTCATCGAGGCCAGTTCCCGCTCGCCCATGGTGCTGCTGCGAGTACGGACCCTGCTCACCAGCCTGCTGAAAGCCGCGCCGCCAGAGCGCCGACCCTCGATCGCATGGCGGCTCGAGCACGCCCAAGATCTCCTGGCCGGCAACTTCCCGCTGATCTGGCGAGACGCAGGCGGGAAAGACCCAGGATGAGCTCAGGCCGGAGGGCCCTGCCCAGCTGATCGTTCTTGCCGGATGGCGTGCCACTTCGACACCCCTGCCTTGATACCCAGTCCGATTGCGACGATCACGACCACCCCGAGCACCGCCTTCGTGCCAGCATCCCCGATACGCTTGGCGATCTCCGCGCCAAGGAAGTACGAGAGCCCGACATATATTCCTATCCAGCCGACACCTGCGACTAGCGCTCCCAGCATAAATACGGAGAAACCCACCCGGAAAATCCCAGACACGAAAGCCGGCATCGACAGGGCCGCCACGAAGTTGTTATGAGCGAAGGCATGGTCGCCTTTGGCCAGCTGGAACGCGGCTTCTACGGAACCGCGCCGAATCGCCGCTGGGTGGCGGACATCACGTACGTGCCCGTCGTCGCCGCGGATTTCGTGTATACCGCGTTCGTGATGGACCTGTTCGCCCGCCGCATTCTGGGCTGGCAGGTCACTGATCACTTGCAGGCAGATCTTGCCCTCGATGCGCTGGAAATGGCGATCTGGACGCGGCGGCACGAGAGCATTGAGGGGCTGGTCCACCATTCCGATCGCGGCGTCCAGTACACGTCGATCCGTTACGCCAAGCGGCTAGAGGACGCCGGTGCGGTGCGTTCGGTCGGGAGGAAAGGTGACTCCTATGATAATGCTGCGGCGGAATCGCTGAACAGCTTGTACAAGAGAGAGCTTATCGATCTCCGTGGCGATTGGAAAGGGGCTGATGATGTGATGGTCGCCACGGCGGACTGGGTGCGGTGGTATAACGAGGTGCGTATCCATTCTTACAGCGGCGATATGCCGCCGAAAATGTACGAGGAAATCTACTATAAAGCACTGGCGTCTGGTAAACTGGGCACCAGTTTCGCAGACATGAGGGCCTCTAGACTCGCCGGGGCGGACCAGTGTATACGTGCTCGCGAGCTCCCCTCGAAGACCCGCAGGGACCTCTGCCCGCGTAATCGCTAGCGTCATGGCACGCTCCGTGAGTCTCTGGACCGTGAGTCTCCGTGGCCGGGCAGGATCAATGCTAGCCGCGCCCAGCTCGGATCTGCGAAGCACGAGATCCTTGGAGGTCTGGGTCCGAAGGCCGGTCCGGGGCAGAGCGTCAGCAGCGCCCTAGGTAGGCGCCGCTGGTGAAGGTGGTCCAGGGGGTCCAGTTGGTGCCGTCGTCGGAGATGATGACGGCGGCCTTGGCGTTGCCCAGCGGGTCATAGGTGGACAGCGAACCGTGGTCCGGGTTGATCTGCCAGTAGCCGCGCTCGCCGGCGGCACCGGTGGCGAACTGCTGGCCACTGGATTCGGCCATGGCGATCGAGGCGGCCGTGACGGCCTGGGCGGGCGAGCCGCCGCCCTCTTCCCAGAGCTCCTCGAGGCTGGAGCAGCCCAGCGTCCCGCTGAAAGCCGAGGACGCGGCCAGCACGGTAGAAGCGGCGTGCCGGGGAGTATAAGTCGCGGTGCTGGCGGGCAGCTGAGCTGGGACGTCGAGCACCTCGCCCCGGTAGATCAGGTTCGGGTTCTGCACCACGGACCTGTTGAGCTGGTAAAGCGGTTGCCAGTCCGCTGGATTGCCGTAAAACCGCTGTGCGATCGAGGACAGGGTGTCGCCCGGCTGCACGGTGTAGTGGCGGCTGGCCGGCTGATCGCGGGTGATGACGGCGTCGGTATGAACCTGCTCGACGACCGTAGCGGCGCTCGCGGGGACCACGGCGGCGCGTGCCTGCGGGGCAGCGGCGAGCACGCCCACGATGGCCAGGGCCGGGGCGGCCTTGCCTGCCGTCTCCGTTACCTTCTGCACCTGCGACGGCGCCGTATGCCTTCCCGTGCGCCTGATCTTCCGCGGACGGCGGTGTATGTGCGCTGAATTCACGGCACTCCCTGGTTGGTTCCGCACCCGGCGCGTAATGGGCGCAACGGGCGCAACTGGGCAGCCGCCATTATTCGCCGGGCGGTGGTCATCAAACCCGTAATTGTCAGCGCTCTGACCGACTGGCTTGCGGTCTATAACGGCCACCACGGCACGGTCGATAACGGCCACCGCGGCACTAGTTACTCACTTAGGGTACGGACCGCCTAATCGGCACGTTCAAACACGAAGCTCCGTGTTATAAATTGGCAATATCTGCCTAGTCCGCAGCGGCGAGATCCCGAAGCCGGACCGCCCTAGGCAGCCGGGACCGGCGAGCCGCAACTACGCTCAGGTGACACGAGCGGCCTGTTCGCGGGCACCCAACCGCGGCCTGACCAGGGGCAATGAAGGCGCAGGCAGCAGGGCCCGTTCTGCCTATAGATCTTAAGTTTCTCTTACGGGAAGGACGGTAGCGAGCGTCTTATGCTATAAAGCGGTTGACGAAATCGCGGCGCATTCTTGACCATCGCACCGACTTCACGGCGTAGCCTATTCCGTGATACGCAGAGTTACCATGAGGGTTATTCAGGCGAGGGTGCCAGGCTTGTTACAAATTTCCGGTTAGCGGCGCGCCTACGTGAAAGGCGGCCTGCTTCTCGAAAGGATTGGGTTACCACACTCAGTCCCGCAGAAACAGGGCGCGCATGTATCATACCACCGGATTCACCAAAGACGAGATCATCGACCTGTGCGCACTGATATACGCAAGTGAGGAGAACTGCGACATCGATCCGTGGCCGCCGTCCCTCGGTCTTTACAAGTCAGTGGTTATAGCGTTCACCTACATGAGGAGAAACCGCGTTCAGCAGGAACTCGCAGAGACATACAAGACTTCCCAGCCAACCATTAGCCGAGCTAATTCGAGGATAACTTCCCGGCTGGCGGTCGCACTCGCCTCGTTCGTACCCACGGCGGAAGACCTCGACCCGGACACCCAGTACATCTACGACGGCACGCTGCTTCCCTGCTGGTCGTGGCGCGGGCGCCGGGAGCTGTATTCAGGCAAGCGAAAAACCACCGGTAAGAACGTCCAGGTCGCGTGCAATCTTTACGGAGAGCTCGCATGGATATCCGACCCGGTCGACGGAAGCCGCCACGACGCACATTGCATCCACGAATCATCAGTGCTTGTCGGGTTTCCCGAGGGAAGCCAGATGGGTGATAAAGGATACATCGGCAAGGGGATGATCACGCCCATCAGGAAGCCGGAGTGCCGGGATCTTCTGGACTGGGAGAAGGAGTTCACCACTCAGGTAAACAAGATTCGATACATAATCGAGCAGGTCATCGCAAACTTCAAGACCTGGAGGATTATGCACACCGATTACCGTCGCCCGATCGACACCTTTGACACCACCATCTCAGCCGTTGTTGGGCTGCACTTCTACCGGATGACGTGAATAAGCCTCCATACCTCGACTTAGGCAATATGGCCAAATGCCTCGTGTGTTCGCGCCTTAGCTGTCACCATCATGTTTTAGCACGAGCAACGGTCCGGCCTGCACCATGCTCATGGGACATGCCCCCACTACCGTTTTCCCGAATGCTGGAGACGGAGACGATGAACGCCGACAAGGGTTTTCGGCAAGCACCGGCGGACTTTGTGCAGCCGACCGCAGCCGGCCACCGGCGGGGCGACGGCAGGCGGGCCGCCACGCACGCCAGGACCTCAAGGCGCCGGACCGGCGACAGAGGTAACTCCTTCGCGGCCCCTTCCCCGTCAGACCGACATGCTGACGCTGGCCGTCGCTGGCCCGACGGCGACCCCCTGGATCGGCCGTCCCGACCCGCCCCGGCCCGCCGCCGAGCCACCCGCGCCCGAGGACAACTACCCCAGCTGGCCCGGACGCCCGGGCCCGGGCGCCCTCCACCCCGATCACCCCAGCTGGCCCGGACGCCCGATCCCGGACTGGGCCGCGACGGAAGCGGCCTTGCGGGCGGACGACTACCCCAGCTGGCCCGAGGGCAAGGTCCCGCCCTGGCAAGACCCCGAACCGGAGCAGATGGTGGCCAGCCAGTACGAGGCGATCGTGACCCCGGCCACCCAGCAACTGAATACCGAGATGGCCGCCTACGCCGTCGACGAAAGGCGCGATCTCGCCGCAGCCGAAGCGGATCTGTCGGCGGAGGTGGCGACGGAGCAGGCGTTCGACAAGAGCCTGGCGGCGGCCACGTTCACGCCCCAGAACAGGGCCACAGCCGATGCGCTGATCCAGAGCGCTACCTCATCCGCGACCCCCGTGCCGTTGGCCGCGGCCATTTTCACGCCCCAGGTCACAGCGATAGCCGATGCGCTGATCCAGGCTAACCTGGCCCGCGCCGAGCTGACCGCCGAGCAGGCACGGTCGTCCTCACTCACCCAGTTGCGGTCGTTCAACCAGCGGGTTCAGGTCGCCAGCGTCGCCGTCCAGACCGAAATGACGCTCATCGGCAAGGCTCTTGATTCGCCCTCCCCATAACATCGGGTGACGCGGAGAGCGACCCGGCGCTCCTGCTCCCGAGGAGACGCGATGATCATCGACTGCCACGGCCACTACACCACTGCGCCGCGGTCTCATACCGAGTGGCGGACGGCGCAGAAGGCCGCCTTCACGGCCGGCCTGCTGCCGCCGCCCTACCCGGACATCTCCGACGATGACATCCGCGCGTCGGTCGACGGCAGCCAGCTGAAGCTCATGACCGAACGAGGCATCGACCTGACGATCTTCTCACCGCGCGCGTCGGCGATGGAGCATCACTTCGGCGACGAGGCGGTCAGCGCCCGGTGGGCGCAGGTCAGTAACGACCTCATCGCTCGCGTGGTCCAGCTGTACCCGGACCGCTTCGCGGGGGTGTGCCAGCTGCCGCAGTCCCCAGGCGTCCCGATCGCACGGTCTGTCGCGGAGCTGCGCCGGTGCGTTCTCGAACTCGGCTTCGTGGGCTGCAACCTCAACCCCGATCCGAGCGGGGGCCACTGGACGTCCCCGCCGCTGACCGACCGGTCCTGGTACCCGTTCTACGAGGCGATGGCCGAGCTCGATGTGCCGGCCATGGTGCACGTGTCCGCGGTGACGAACCCTGTTTTCCACGCCACCGGATCGCACTACCTCAACGCCGACACGACCGCGTTCATGCAGCTCATGCAGGCAGACCTGTTCACAGACTTCCCGGACCTGCGGCTGATCATCCCGCACGGCGGCGGCGCGGTCCCCTATCACTGGGGACGCTTCCGCGGGCTGGCCGACATGCTCGGCCGGCCCCCGCTGGAGCAGTCGGTGATGGGGAACGTCTTCTTCGACACCTGCGTGTACCACCAGCCGGGCATCGACCTGCTGTTCAACGTCATCGACACCGGCAACATCGTGTTCGGCTCGGAGATGATCGGAGCGGTCCGCGGCGTCGACCCGCAGACCGGGCATCATTTCGACGACACCCGGCGGTACGTCGACGCGCTCGACCTGCCGCCCGGCGACCGGGACAGGGTCTACGCGCTCAACGCCCGCCGGATATACCCGCGGCTGGCCGCGCTCTGAAGCACCGGACGTGCGCGTCCTGGGCTGGTGGGGGTGGGTAACTTAGGACATGGTGGTGAGCATGCCGGTACCCTTCTGCGGCCGAGACGCACAGCTGGCTGCGTTGAGTGAGCGGCTCGACCGGGCCTGCGGCGGCGCTGGCACGGTGGTCCTCGTCGAAGGGGACGCCGGGATGGGCAAAAGCCGGCTCCTCGCCGAAGCGGTGGCGGTGGCGCGGCGCCGCGGTTTCCGGATTGGGATCGGCGTGGCTGATCCTGGCGACGGCATGGTAGAGCTAGCGACCCTGATGGCGGCGCTGTTCGACGGGCCTGAGCCGATCGGTGACCGAGCTGAGCTCCCGGACTCGCGTACCCTGCCCGAGCAGAGGTACTGGGTACTACAGGATCTTCAGAGTTTGCTCGAGCGCGCAGCGCGCCAGGCGCCACTTCTGATCTGTCTTGACGACTTGCAGTGGACCGACGGCGGCACGGCGGCTGCGCTGCGAGCCCTCCCGAACCGCCTGGCGACAGTTCCGGTGGCCTGGATTCTGGCGTTCCGGCCCAGCCCCGGATCTCGCCAGCTGAAGAGCGCCCTCGGCTACCTGGAGCACAACGGGGCCCAGAAGATGGTTCTTGACCCCCTGGACGAGGGGGCCGTGAGACAGCTGACGGCCAGTATCGTGCAAGCGGAACCCGATACCGGCCTGCTCAAGATGGCCGAACAGGCCGGCGGTAACCCGTTCTTCCTCGTGGAGATGCTCTCGGGCCTGAAAGAGGAGCAGCTCGTCCGGATCGAATCCGGACGGGCCGGGTTGGCGGAGACCCGGCTCCCGCGCCGGGCGGGGGAAACCATGCGGTGGCGATTGGACCAGATGTCCGAGCTCGCGCATCAGGTAGCGGCCGTAGCCACGGCACTCGGCCGGCGGTTTCCGTTCGACGACCTGGCCGCGATGCTTGAGCGCCCGCCATCGGCGTTGATGGGCCCGGTGGAAGAGATGCTCCAGGCCGGCCTGTTCGTCGAGAGCGACAATATGCTCACCTTCCGCCACGACCTGATCCTCGAGGCGGTCCGGGCCAGCTTGCCCAGACCAGTGAGCCGGGCCCTGGATCGGCAGGCGGCCACCGTCCTGATGGCCCGTGGCGCAGTACCGCTTGAGGTGGCGGCGCGGCTCGCGGCGAGCGCCGAGCCGGGCGACGAAGTCGCGATCACGACCTTGGAGAAGGCCGCCGACACGCTGGAAACAACCGATCCGGGAGCGGCCGCCGACTTGAGCCGGCGGGCCCTGGACCTCGCCCCGCGTGATCATCGCCTGCGCCGGGCGCTCGTGGCCAAAACCGCCGTTCGCCTGCACGCCGCCGCGCGCGGGGACGAAGCGAAGGCGTTCGCGGACACCGTCCTGCGCCAAGCCCTGCCACCCGAAGAAGAAGCTGACTTCCGGCTCATCATCGCCGCCATGTTCACGCTGTCCCCCGACATCCGCGCGGACTCCTGCCACAAGGGCCTGGCCCTTCCCGATATCTCGACCTACCTGCGCTCCCTCCTGTTCGCCAACCTGCTGCACAACCTGGTGACCGCGGGCCGGCTGGACGAGGCGCGTGCCGTGCTCCCGGAGGCGAAGACGGCCGCGGGCAGATCCGGCGATGCGTGCAGTCGATTCGTCCTGGAGCTGGCCGAATCCGGTCTGGAGTACGCCGACGGCCGCTTCTCGCGAGCGCTTGAACTCGTGGAACGCGCTCAGCGCAGCGGTCGCGTAGCCGCCGACGAGGCAGGGTTGTCACCTCAGTACTGGCGTATTGGGCAAGCCCGGCGGCAACTCACCACCCAGTGGCTCTGCGATGCACTCACCGCGGTCGACCGACTCGAGGAGTCGCTAGAAATATCAACCGGGAGCATCACGGCCGCCCGGCACGAGCGGCAGGCCTGGGCGCTGAATATCTTCGAGACCGGGCGGGCCAGGCAGTGGCTCCAGATGGGCCGGCTCACCGACGCTGGCGCGGCCCTCGCAAAACTGTTCACCTCCGACCTTGCGCACCAGGTCGTCAGCGTCCTGGATGCCGCCGGCGTCGTCGCTCTCGGGCGGGTGGCGATTCACACCGGTGACCTGAACCTGGCGCGGCAGGCTGGAGATAGTGCCCGGGTGATGCTCGGCCGGGACACTCCCAGCGTCCGTCGCCACGCGGCCTGGTTGCTCGCCATGCAGGCCATGGCGGATGGCGACCCGCTCCACGCTCGCCAGTACCTGTGCGTCCTCGGCGAGGACGCGCGCACCTCGGTACTTCCCTTGTTTCCGATGGACATTACCGATGAGGTCCAGCTGATTCGCATCGCGCTCGCCGCGGACGAGAAGGTGCTCGCCGGACACGCCGCCGACACCGTTCGGCGCCGCTGCGAGCTCAACCCCGATGTCAGGTCCCTGAAAGCCGCCGCGGCGCAGGCCACCGGCCTCCTGAATCACAGCGAGAAGGACCTCGCTGAGGCGGTGGAGCAGTACGAGGACGGCCCGCGACCGCTGGCCCTTGCCTCGGCGCTGGAGGATCTGGGTCGCGTCGCCCTGGATGACGGCGGAACAGACCGCGCCGTAGATGCGTTCAGCCGCGCCCTGGTGCTGTACGCCGGGACTGGAGCCAGCTGGGATGCCGGCCGGGTGCGGCGGCGGCTGTGGTCGGTGGGCGTGCGCCGTCGCCTGGTCCCGGCCCGGCGCCCTGATAATGGCTGGGCTGCCTTGACGGACTCCGAGCTGGCCGTGGCGCGGCTGGTAGCTCAGGGCCTGAGCAACCGGGAGGTGGCCGAGCACCTGTTCCTGTCGCCGCACACCGTGAGCGGCCATCTGCGCCATGTCTTTGCCAAGCTCGGCGTCAATTCGCGAGTCGACTTGGCCCGGATCGCCGCCGGTCATGAAGCAGAACGCTGAGCCCGCAGGCAAGCTTGCCGTCCACCTCGCTGCGGCTTGCCGTCCGCCACGCTGCGTCCAGGGTTGGCCTCGACCTGGACCGCGAGCGTGAATAGGGTGGCAGGGCAGAGTTAGGAGTGGGTTGTGAAATCTGAGCACTCAGCGCCATGACTAGCCCGACGACCGTACGGGTAAGCCGCCGCGAGACGTTCAACGCCGCGCACCAGCTGTGCAATCCGCGCCTATCGGAGGATGAGAACCGTCGCCTTTTCGGAAAGTGTGTCAACATACATGGTCACAATTACGCGCTAGACGTGGTGGTGGCCGGAAAGATCGACGACACGAGCGGCTATGTCCTGGATTTGAAACGGCTTTCAGACATCATGTACCAGCAGATCATCCAGGACGTGGACCATCGCAATCTGAATACTGACGTGCCGTGGCTGAAGGGAGTCATCCCGACGGCCGAAAACCTCGCGGTGGCCTTCTGGGAGAGGCTCCGGCGCGAGCTTCCCGAAGGGGCGCTGCGATCGGTCCGGGTCTGCGAGACGGACAAGAACTGGGCCGAGGTCGGTGATCACCGCTGAGGACCCGGCCCGCCTGGGCCGGGAGCTGCGCAGCCGTTACACAGCTGCCGACCTGCGGGTACTCACCAGCGACGAGGCGCGGCTCTTCGCGCCTGAGGGGGCGCGCGATCCGCAGGACGACATCACCGTGGCCTGGGAATTGCTGTACCGGCTAGAGCCGGAGCTTTACGATCGTCTGGCCAGCGCCGAGCCGCTCCATCCCGGCATTTTGGGCTGGCTGCCGCGCAGCGCGGACCGGATTGTCGAGGTCGGCGCCGGTTCCGGGCGGCTGACGCTGGACCTTATCGACCGAGGGCGGGAGGTCGTGGCGATCGAGCCCGCGGCCGGCCTGCGCCGGATACTCGAGCGAAAGCTCGCACAAGCCGATCACGGCGACCGCGCCCGCGTGACGCACGGGTTTTTCGACGACCTGCCCGTCGCGAGCGGATGCGCCGATCTGGTCGTCGCGTGCTCGGTCCTTACCCCCGCACCGGGCCACGGCGGCGACGGCGGCCTGGCCGAGATGGAGCGGGTCTGCCGGCCCGGTGGCCGGGTCGCGATTATCTGGCCGAACAACCTGGACTGGCTGGCCGCCCGCCAGTACCAGTACCAGAGCTTCGGCGGACCGGTGGCGATGGAGTTCGCCAGCCACCGCGAGGCGGTTGAGCTGGCCGAGATCTTCTATCCGCACGCGGTCACCGAGATCCGCCGCCGCGGCAGCCGCCGGGTCCCGTATGAGGTGCTGGATATCAATCCGCCGTGCGACCTTGCCTTCAAGGTGATCACGCGGTGAAGGTCGCGATCATGGCGCCGCTCGTATCGGCCATCCGCGAGCCGCAGGGCGGCGGCTCTCAGGCCTTCGTGTCCGATCTCGCGCGCGGCCTGGTCAGCCGGGGCCACGACGTGCACGTCTACGCGGCCACGGGATCGGAGATACCGGGGGTCACGGTCATCGACACCGGAGTTGACCCGGGATCTCTGGCGGCCACCCTGTACCGGGCCGGCGCCGCACCGAGCGGCGACCCGGCCGCGGCTGAGCCGGCCTTTGCCAGCGCCTACTCCGCTGTCCGCGGGACCCGGTACGACGTCATCCACAATCACGCCTTCGACGCCCCGGCGATCAGTCTCGCCGCGGGCTTGCGCACGCCTGTCGTGCACACGCTCCACCTGCCACCGGACGCGGCGATCGCGGCAGCGCTTCGTCAGGCCGCCGAGGACCGTCGGCCTCCGGCGGTGGCCTGCGTGTCCGACTTCCAGGCGAGCACCTGGAGCGGGCTGGTCCGAGTCGACGCGATCCTCCCGCCCTATGTGCCGACGCGTTCTGTCCCCTGGTCGGATACGGCCGGGGGCGGCGTCGTCTTCGCCGGCCGGCTCAGTCCCGAGAAAGGAGCCGCCGAGGCGATCGACATTGCCCAGGCGGCCGGAGCCCGGATCGACGTCTACGGCGACGTCTACGATGCCGAGTACGCCCGAGAACGGATCGACCCCCGACGCGACGAGCCAGGCGTGACCGTGCACCAAGGCGTGCCCCGAGCATCGATGTGGGCGGTCATGTCCCGCGCCGCGGTCGTGGTCTGCCCGGCCAGGTGGGACGAGCCCTTCGGCATGGCCGCCGCCGATGCCCAGGCGTGCGGGACTCCTGTCGTCGCGTTCGATCGCGGCGGGCTCGGCGGGATAATCGTGGACGGCGTGACCGGCTTCCTGGTCGCGCCGGACGACATCGGCGCGGCGGCAGATAGTGTCCGGAGAGCGAGCAAGATCTCTCGTTCGGCCTGCCGCGAGCATGCCGAACGTCATCTCGACCTGGAACGGAGTCTGGATGCTCACGAGCAGCTCTACCGCCGAGTCATCGCCCGGCCTCCCGGAGCCCCGGGTCGTGAGTGACACGGGGCACTGGCTCGCGGGACGGGTCGCGGTGGTTACTGGCGCCAGCCGGGGAATCGGAGCGGCCACCGCCGCGGCGCTGGCCGGCGCCGGCGCCCGCGTCCTACTCGCGGCCCGTGACCGCGACGCTCTCGCCAGCGTCGCCGAAGGTATCCGGGCTGCCGGGGGCCAGGCCATATCCGTCCCCACGGACGTGAGCAAGCCAGGAGATGTCGAGGAGCTGTTTGCCGCCGCCGCGCAGGCCGGCGGCCTCGCCGCCCTGGTCTGCGCGGCGGCTGTGCTGACGGCCGCGCCGTTCGCCGAGACCACGTGGGACATCTGGGAGGAGACGCTCGGAGTCAACCTGACCGGCTCGTTCCTCTGCTGCCGGGCGGCATTCACCGCTATGCGCGCAGCGGGCGAGGGACGGATCGTCAACATCGCCTCGCTCTCGGGCGTCTACGCCACCGAGAAGTTTCCCGGGATGACGGCCTACAACGTCTCCAAGTACGGGGTCATCGGCCTGACGGAGGCGATCGCCGTGGAAGGAAAGCCGCACGGCATCAGCGCCATCTGCGTAAGTCCCGGAGCAGTCGACACTGAGATGCTGCGCCGGGCCAATCCCGACCTTCGTCCCGGCCTGACCCCTGCTGATGTCGCGGAACTGATCCTCGCGCTGCTGGACAGCCCGCTGGCTCCGGCGAGCGGGGCGAACATCCCCCTCTTCTCCAATGCGTAGGCCGTTACCTGGATCAGCCCGAGCGGCAGCTACGGCTGTTTCCCCAGTGACCACAGGTCGACCTGCTCGTCGGCGAGCAGTCCGGGAGCTGGCTGGGCTTGCGTGGCCACCAGACGCGCCGCTGCCGCCATCTCCGACTCGCGGTCCAGCTCGGGGTCACCGCCTCGGTCGAGCCCGACCGCGGCCCGCACTACCCCGCCGACGAGGTAGAACCCGACGAGCTTGGCTTCCTTCAGGCTCCCGCGGACCACGAAGTCATCCCATTTCGTGACGTGGCCGACGTATTCGAGCTTGTGCTCGTACTGATCTGACCAGAAGCTATGGATGTAGTCATAGGGGGCATCCGAGCCCAGCATGGATCTCGCCGCCGCGGCCCCCTGTTTCTCCGCGTTGTTGTAGTGCTCGACCCGGATCCGGCCGAAGATCGGGTGCAGATGGTTCGCGACATCGCCGGCCGCGTAGACGTCGGCGGCGCTGGCCCGGCACTGCAGGTCGACCAGGACGCCGTTGTCCTGCGCGATCGGCTGCCCCGCGAAGGCCGGCACCACGGGCTCAATCCCCACGCCGGCCACGGCGAAGTCGCACGCCACCCGAACGCCGCCGGCGGTCGTGACCGCCTCCAGCCGTTCGGTCCCTTCGAACGCGGCCACCTGATCTCCGGCGATCAGGTCGACGCCGTTCGCGCGGTGGATGGCACCGAACAGCGCGCCGATTTCCCCGCCCAGCACGCCCTCAAGGGGAAACTTGCCGGGAAAGATGGCGGTGACGTGCACCCCGAGCTGCGTCAGCGAGGCCGCCACCTCGGAGCCGATGAAGCTCATGCCGACTACGACTGCGTGCCGACCCGCCACGGCGTCGCCCTTGATCGCCTCGCAGTCAGTGACCGTGCGCAGGTAGTGAAGGCCAGTCAGGTCAGCTCCGGGAAGCTCGAGTCTCCGGTTCCGTCCACCCGTTGCTATCAGGATCTTCTGATACGGCAACTCCTGGCCCGGGCCAAGCAGCACGGTATGCGCGGCGGTATCGATGGCCGTGACGCTAGACCCCACGAGACGGTCTACGTTGTGCTCTTCGTACCAGCCGGCAGGCCTGACATACCAGCCCGCGAGATCCTCCTCCGAGCGCATATACGTCTTGGAGAGCGGAGGCCGGCCGAAGGGGACGCCCGGTTCTTGGCCGACGATGGTGACCGGGTCCCGGAATCCCTCCTCCCGCAGGGTCACGGCGGCATTGCCCCCGGCCATGCCGCCGCCGACGATCACGACTCCGGTCCCACTGGCACCCTGAGGCATCTCATACATTTGCCCGCCCCAGCATCCGGGAAACCCGGGGGTGGTGAGCAGGTCGCCGAGACCTCCACTCGCGAGTACAGCGCGGCGGCTTGCCCTGGCAGGCTAGCCTGCGGCCGACACGGCTGCGGCGGCCGTCTCGATGAGCTGGGTCACCTCGTCCGGGTGGGAGACCATGGCCACGTGACTGGACGGGACCTCGACCGTAGTCGCGCCCATCCGGCTGGCGAAAAGACGCTCGGCGTCGGGCGGGATGGCCTGGTCTTCGGTGGCGACCAGGTACCAGGATGGCAGCGATTTCCAGGCCGGGACGCCCATCACGTCGGTGAAGGCGGATCCGGCCAGCGCCTGCTGCACGGCATACATCGCCTTGGCCTTGACCGGATCGACGTCGGCCGCGAAGTGATGCACGAAGTCGTCTTCCGACAGCCAGCCGAAGCCCTGCTTGTCGGTGAACAAGTGGGCCAGGGCCGGGGTCACCGGACCCTGCGACAGCAGCGCACCCAGCGATTCGCCCTGGTCAATCCCGAACGCGGCGATGTAGACGAGGCCGGCGACGTTGGGCGCGTCGGTCCCCAGGGAGGTCATGATCTGGCCGCCGTAGGAGTGGCCGGCCACGACCGTCGGGCCATCCTGGAAGTCCAGCACCTGGCGCAGCCGGGCGACGTCATCGGCTATCGCGGTCATCGGGAACTGCGGTGCCGTGACGTGGTAGCCACTGGCCTGCAGGCGCTCGATGACCGCGCTCCAGCTAGAACCATCAGCCCACGCGCCGTGGACGAGAACGATATTGGGTCGTGCAGTCATGTCAGCGGTTCCTTCCTGGTGACGGCGGTACGGCCATGGTGCTGAGCCGGGCCACGGCAGAGGTATCCGCATGTTGACTGCACTTCAGGCAGGCGCGGACCGGCCCGGAGTGCCTTATACGCTGTGTTGTCATGAGCCTGGACGTATCGGCGGCGGCCGCGGTTCCTGGGCTGGTGCGCAGCGATCCGCGTAGTCCGGGCATCACCCGGTCAAGGACCGGGGAAGGTTTCCGGTACTGCGACCCGGCCGACACGGAGGTCACGGACACCGAGACGCTGTTGCGCCTCGGCGCACTGGCGATCCCGCCTGCCTGGACGAGCGTGTGGATCTCGCCGGACCCGCTGGGGCACATCCAGGCCACCGGCGTGGACAGCCGGGGCCGGACCCAGTACCGCTACCACCAGCTGTGGCGAGAGCAGCGAGATGCGCAGAAGTTTGCTCACATGCTGCGGTTCGCCGGGGCGCTGCCGGTGTTGCGGACCGCCACCTTGCATGACCTGAAGCGCCGAGGGCTCGACCGGGACCGTGTGGTGGCCAGCGCCGTCCGGCTGATCGACCTCGGCCTGTTCCGCATCGGCGGCGAGAAGTACGCCGAGCTGGATCATCACTACGGCGCGACCACGCTGGAGAAACGGCATGTGCGGGTGAGGCGGGACGCCGTGACGTTCGACTACACCGCCAAGGAGGGAAAGCACCGGGCAGTCACCGTCACCGACGAGGCCATCTTGCCGACGGTGCGGGCGCTGGCCCGCAGCGGCAATGGCCTCGACACGCTGTTCTGCTGGGAGCACGCCGGCGCCTGGCAGCCCATGCGCTCGCACGACGTGAGCAGCTACATAGCCGCGCAGGCCGGCGGCCACTTCACGGCCAAGGAGTTCCGCACCTGGAATGCCACCGTGCTGATGGCGCTGATGCTGGCGAACGCGGGGCCCTCGCCGGCCGCCCGGACCCGGCGAAAGGTCATCGCCGCCGGCGTTCACGAGGTGGCGGATTGGCTCGGAGACACCCCGACGGTGACCCGCGCGTCCTACATCGATCCACGGCTGATCAGCCGGTATGAATCCGACGGCCAGCTTCCCGGCATCCCCGCGCTCCCAGCCGTGCTGCCGGCCGCCGCCGAAGCCGAGATCGCGGTCGCCGCGCTGCTCACGGCCAGTCCCTAATCTCCTGGAGGCCGGGGATCTGCTGTCGGCCGGGCTCCGGCACGGGTGATTATGTCGCGTAGCTGGTGGCGGCCGGCTACGCCAAGCTTGGGGTAGGAGCGGTACAGGTGCGAACTGACCGTTCGCGGGGACAGGTACAGCCGGTCGGCGATCTCGCGGTTGGTGAGGCCATCGCTCGCCAGGTGGATGATCTGGCGTTGCTGGGGCGTGAGCTCGGCCAGGGCGTCGGGCGAATCGGGCGCATCGGGGATGCTGACCCCGGACGCTCGCAGCTCGGTTTCGGCACGCTGCGCCCAGGACCTGGCCCCGAGTCGCCGGAAGGTCTCCAAGGCGGCGGCGAGCAGGGGTTTGGCGTCGTTGATCCGGCGCTGGCGCCGCAGCCATTCGGCGTAGTCGAGCTGGAGCTGGGCTCGCTCGAACGGCCAGCGCTCCGCGGCCTGGTCGGATAGCGCCTTATCGAAGTGGGGTTCGGCGCTGGCCGGGTCGGCGAGTATGCCGCGGGCGCGGGCCAGGAGCTGTTCCAGCCGGGGAGATGGCGCGCCGTCCAGGTGGCGCAGCGCGCGGTCCAGGATTTCGCGGCCTTCCAGCTGCCGGCCCGCGCGGACCGCGGCGGCGGCGAGGTCGGCGACGCCGAGGTAGGAGACGTGGTAATGCAGCGGGCTGCCGTCCGGGTAGAACAGCTGGCGGAGCTGACCGTAGGCCATCAGGTGATCGCCGTCGGCGAGGGCGGCGATACCGAGCGCGTGCCAGGCCCGGGCGGTGACGCCCCGGCTTTGCGCGGGATCGATGCGGGCCAGGGCCTTGGCCGCGTGGGCGCGGGCCGCCGCCGGGTCCGCGCGGGCGGCCAGGACGGTGGCGACGGTCACGTCGGCGGCCGCCGCCACGATATCCATCTGGTACGCCTCGGCCAGGTCGCTGGCCTGGGCGCAGACGGCCAGGGCGTTGTCCCAGCGGCCGGTGTCGATGTAGGTCCAGCCGAGCGCGGACAGCGCGGCGCCGCTGGCGCCGCGAACGCCGGAGGCTTGAAGCCGGCGCACGGCTTCCTGGAGCAGTTCGACCGCCAGTTCGGGCTCGTCCAGGAGCCACGCGGCGGCACCTGGCACGGATGGGTCGTCGAGCGCTGCGGCGGTGAGGCGGTGCAGGCGCGGGATGAGCGCGCTCCTGCTGGCGAACGGGTTGATGCCGGCCCGTATCCACACCTGCAGCGCGTCGAAGTCTGCGGATGGTGCGCCCCCAGCAGGTGGTGGCTGCCCTGCTCGCTCGAGATGATCCAGGGTGCGGGCGACGGCCTGGCGGCTGGCAGGCGTGCCGGACTGGTAGGCCACGGCCGCTGCCGTCCCGAGGGCGCCCCAGGCCAGGGCCGGCCGGGCGGCCGAAGCCTCTTCCACGACGGCGATCAGGACCGACAGCGCCGCGACATGCTGGCTAGTCCAGGCCAGCGCCCAGCCGACCGCCCGGCGGGCAGCGATTTGCCGCTCCGGGTCCGCGGTGATGGCCAGGGCCCGGCCGGCCAGATCTTCGACCCAGTCCGCCTGGCCGGTGGAGACGGCGACCGAGGCAGCCGATATCAGCCGCCTGGCCTGGTCCTCACGATCCGGGCTCAGCTCGGCGGCACGCTCCAGCGCCAGCGCGGCGGTCGCCGCGCCGCCGCGCCGCTGCGCCTGCACTGCCGTGGCCTCAAGCAGCGACGCAACCTGTTCGTCCGGTGGCAGCGACGCTGCGGCCAGGTGCCATGCCTGCCGGTCGGGCTGATCCGCGAGTGCCTCGGCCAGTCGCCGGTGCGCTGCGGCGCGCTCCGCGAACGGCGCGGTGTGGTAGATGGCCGAGCGGACCAGGGGATGGGAAAACTGCAGCCCTGTTCGGTTCACCTTGACCAGGCCCAGCCGCTCGGCCGGGGCCAGCACGTCAGCCGCGAGCCCGTACGTGCCACCTGCGGCTGCGCTGGTGCCTGCGCCGGTGCCCGGGCCGGGGCTGCCGGCAATCGCGGCCAGCAGCAGTGCGGCTCGCGTCGGCTCCGGCAGGCCCGCGAATCGGGCCGTGAGCACAGCCGAGAGCTGGCGGCTCAGGGGTAGCGGCTCGGCGCCCCAGCGACGCCCCACGGAGGGATCGGCGGCGATCACCTTGGCTAGCTCGATCAGGGCCATAGGGTTACCGGCCGCCTGGGCGAGGACCTGACCGCGGGCACGTCCGCGCGGCGGATGCGGCTGGGAGTCCAGTAGCCGGTTCGCGTCTGAGGCCAGCAGCGGCTCAAGACGCAACTCAGGGAAGCCTGAGTCCAGGCCGGCCAGTGGTGCCGGGCCCCGCCCGGCCAGAACCAGCACCACGCGCTCAGCGCCGAGGCGGCGGCCGACGAAGGAAAGCACGTCCAGGGAGCTGCGGTCAAGCAAGTGGGCGTCGTCAACGATCACGAGTAGCGGGGAGACTTCCGAGATCCCCGACAGGAGGGTCAGTGCGGCGATTCCGGTCAGAAGCCGGTCGGGAGGGACAGTCCCCGCGGTAAGGCCGAACGCACCGCGTAGCGCCTTGCTCTGCCGCGCCGGTAGGTCATTCGCGCTGTCCGCCACTGGCCGCAGAAGCTGGTGCAGGGCCGCGAAAGGCAGGTTCGTTTCGGATTCCCGGCCTGTGACCGCCAGCACTCGCACCCCGGCCGACCGGGCTCGCTGCGCCATGACCGCCAGGAGCACGCTCTTACCTGTGCCCGTGTCACCGAGCACGACCAGCACGCGGCTTGCCACCGGGATGGGGTCAACCATGCCCCGGAGCAGGGACAGCTCAGCGTCCCGGCCGACCAGCGGACCGCGGGCCGGATCACCCGGCCACGCCCCCGCGCCAGGGTGCGACTCAAGCGTGAGGCTCATTCGGCGCTCCCTCCTGGCTATGGGCAGGCCGGGCTGCGGTGATGGCCGGCCAGTCGGCCCCGGCGGATCCTCGCGGGTCTGCGGTACTCGCCCCGGTGCACCCAATATCTCTGGTGATCGCGCCCGCGCGCACCGCATGGTCGTGTCATATCTACGGTGCTGACCGGGCCATGTGGGGCGTGCTACTGACACCGACGGCGCCCGCCCCCGTGGGGCTGGGCGCCGTCGGCCGGTCGGCGTGGGTTAAGTCGTCGCGTGGATGGCCTGCAGGATGACGCTGGTGACGGCGCCGGGTCGGAGATCGTGGACAGGTGAGGGGCGTTGATCTCATGTGGGCGTGCGCGTTCTCAGCCATGGCCAGCGGCAGCGCCGGAGGGGATGGCGTAGTCGGCGGTGCCGACCACGGCCCAGGACGGGATGGTCTCCCAGGCCGGGAGGCCGGTGGGCTGTGCCCATCCACGGCTATCCGTTCATGAAACGTGTGAAAGCGTGTCATGAGCCGTTGCCTCGCGGCACGGCGTTGACCTACACAGGGGTCTTCCCGTGGCAGTACCCGCTGCCAGCCTTGTGCCGGTCTTACATGGGTTTCCACCGGGCTCGTTTTCTGTCACCCGCCAACTGCGGGAAGACACCAGCGCCGCCAGGTTCAGCGCGGCGTTCAGGTCACGGTCCAGGACGAGTCCGCACTGACCGCAGATGAACGTGCGCTCGGACAGGCGCAGCTTGGCTTTCACCGCACCGCAGCCCGAGCACGTCTTGGAGGACGGGAACCACCGGTCAGCGACCGCGGCTCGGCCGCCGCGCCACGCGGCCTTGTAGGCGACCTGGCGGCGGAACTCTGCCATGCCGACCCCGGCGACGTGCCGGGCCAGCCGCCTGTTGCTCATCATCCCGGCCACGTTCAGGTCTTCGACCACGACCGTGCCGTAAGTAGAGGTGAGCTGGGCCGACAGCTTGTGCAGCCCGTCCCGTCGGGCGCAGGCCACCTTGGCATGCAGGCGGGCGATGCGGGCCTGGGTCTTGCGCCATCCCGCCGACGGTACGGCCTTGGTTCGCTTGTCTAGCCCGTGACGGCGCGCAGCCTGCCGCTGCAGGCGCCGCAGGTCCCGCTGCGCCGCCTCCAGGTGCCGCGGGTTCGGCACGACCTCCCCGGTCGACAAGACAGCGAGAGACTTGATGCCGAGATCGACGCCTACAACCCCCGTCGGATGCACGGCGGCGGGGTCCTGGCGGGTGATCTCCACCGAGAACGACACCAGCCACCGGCCCCGGCGGAACGAGACGACCGCCGAACAGATCCGGGCCGTGCCGGCGTCCAGGCGGCGGGCGAGTTTGCGGGTCGACTCGTGGGTGCGGATCACCCCGATCCGGGGCAGCTGCCCATGCCGCCGCCCGGCGCCGGCCAACCCGAACGCCCCGGTGGTGAACCGGCACGACAGCCCGGCCCGCTTCCCCTTGAACCGGGGGAACCGGACCTTCGGGCCTTTCCGCTGCCCGGATCTGGAGTCCTTCCAGTTCGCCAGCCCGGCCGCCAGGTTCGCCAGGCCGCCCGCGTACGCCTCCTTGGAGTTCTCCGCCCACCAGGGCGCGACCCCGGTCTTGGCCTGGTTCCAGTCGTTGCGCAGCGACCACGCCGACCAGGACAGGGCGGGGGTCAGGTCATCGGCGGTGAGGCCGTAGGACTTCTCCGCTTCTCGCTGACCCAGGTTCGCCTTGACCCGGGCCAGGCCCCAGTTGAACGCGTACCGCTGCGCGCCGCAGTGCGACCGGAGCATGGCCTCCTGCTCCGGCGTCGGGTCCAGCGCGAACTGGTACGCCTGGACCACAGCCGTCATCACGTCGCGCTCCGTGCGGCCCGGACATCGGCGCGCTGACCCGCCGATCGGTGCCCGTACAGCCGGGCGCACATCGACGTCAGGACTTCGGCCATGTCCCGCACCAGGTCGTCTTTGGCCTCGCTGGGGTTCAGCACGAGGATGCTCCGCCCGGTGGCCGACAGAGCGGCTTGCAGATGCTCCACGCCGAACCGGGCGAGCCGGTCCCGGTGCTCCACCACGATCATGGTCACCTCCAGGTCGTCACGATGATCTGCGCTGGACACCCGGCAGTACGCAACGGTCCGGCCCGCCGCCGCCTGCAGGGGGCCGGCCAGGATCGCACCGGTCGGAAACTGGCGCGCGGGCACGGCCAGCTCGCCCGCATGGAACCAGTTCAGCGCAGTCCGATACGAGACCCCTATCCGTGCGCCCACTCCTTCAGCTCAACGGGTACATTTTAGCAGTTTCCTGCGCTTTTTCGATCAGACACGCTAACAGTTCGCGCCCTCTTGTAAATCCCGACAAGGTCCTCCGGCCCGCCGCGGGGTGCGACGGAGCCGGGGCCTACTGGCGCTCCGGCCATCTCCCGCCGCCCGGCGGCGGACCAGGCGCGGCGACGTAGGGCAAGACCAGGCCGGCGGCGGCGATCAGCGCGCCCGCCGCCACCAGCCGCAGCAGCGCCGAGCCGGCCCCGGGGCCCACCGCGGGAACCATCCCGGCCCCCGCGCCGAGCGCGAGCAGGCCCGCGCCCACGGCCAGCACCCGGACCTGGGGCCGGAGCGCATCGGGGGAGGCGCCCGACTCAGCCAGATGGGTGGCGAGCAGGTAGGCGATGAGCGCGGCACCCAGGAAGGCCGTGTGCCACGGCCGGGCCCGGTGCAGCACCTCCAGCCACAACACGGCGATCAGCGCGCCTTCCTCCCAGGGCACCAGCCGGAGGACCTCAAGGAACCTGAGACAGAGCTGCAGCGGCAGCGGCAGCAGGTAGTTTTCTTCCGGCACGGGGACCGCGGCCAGGACGAGCCGCAGCGCGCCCGCCGCCACCCCCAAGATCGCCAGGAACAGGGCGAAGTCCGCGTAGCCCCGGTGCACCGGCGGCGCGGTGGCCCACACGACGCAGCCTGCCCCGAGCAGGATCGCGGCACCCCGCATCGCGCCACCTCGGATCGCGGCACCTCGGATCGCGGCGCCCCGGATCGCGGCGGTGCCGGTCATCGGCGGCCCGCCAGGGGACGGCGGGTGTGGGCGGCCAGCGGCAGGTCCAGGGATTGCACGCCGTCCCAGTGGACCACGGGGACACCGAGCTCGCGCAGCGAGAACCTGATCGCCTCCTGCTCCATCTGCCAGATCCGCCTGGCCATCCGGTCCTCGCGGCGCCGCCGGACCGGCGGCTCGGCGTTGAGCACGTCCACGACCAGCATGTGGAAACCGCGCTCACGCATGTCCCGCAGCGATTCGACGAAACGCTGGTCGAGCAGCGGGCTGAACACCACCACCAGCGCGCCGGGCGGCAGCGCGGCGCGCGGCAGCCGGCGGAAGCTCGCGCCGCGGGCGTAGCCAGAATCGCTGGCCAGCATCGAGTCGATGATCCGGTACAGCTGCCGCCGGCCGAGCCCGGGCCCGAGCCAGCTGACCCCGCCCCACTGGTAGGTGATCACGCCCACCCGGTCCCGGCCTTCCAGGTAGGCGCGCGCCGCCGCGGCCGCGCCGCGCAGCGCGAGGTCAAGAGCCGACGACCCGGGCACGCCCACGTCCGAGGTGGCGTCCGCGAGCAGCACGACGTCCTGCGAGCGCTCGGCGGCGAAGGTGTTCACCTGCAGGCGCCCGCGCCGGGTGCTGGCCGGCCAGTTGATGCTGCGCTGCCGGTCGCCCGGCACGTACTCGCGCACGCCGAAGAACTCGATGCCCTCGCCGGAGGTCCGGGCCGGGTGCTCGCCGAGCCGGTTCGGCAGCCGCCTGAGCACCACCCTCGTCCGCTGGTCCGCCGGGGCCGGATAGCAGTCAAGCTTGGGCAAGGTCACGGTCAGGTGTCCCTCGGCCAGCCGCCAGCGGTCCCGCAGCACCACGTCCATGGTGCCGATCTGCCGCCGTCCCCAGCGCTCCGGGGTGAAGGTGAAGCGGGCCTGCGGTCCGTCAGCGGCGGTGACTTCACCGGGGTCGATGTCCGTACCCGGGTGCAGCGTCCACCGGACGTGGCTATCACCTTGGCCTTCGGCCCGCACGTCCAGGGCGACCAGCTCGCCCTCGAAGGCCCGGGTCGCGCTCGGCCGGACCCGCACGCTGATCCGGGAGGGCCGTCGCTGGACCCGCCCGGCCCCGAGCAGCAGCAGCGCCGGGGCGGCCACGCCCGCGAACTCCGGGCGTCGGGCGAGCAAGGCGATAAACACCCCGGCGACGCCGAGCGTGAGCAGGCGGCGCGCGTGCCGCGACGATCTCCAGTGCAGCTCAAGCTCATGACCGGGCACGCGAAGCAACCGATCGTTCTGGTCAGTGGATGACGACATCAGCCGGTGGCAACCTGAGCCTGGTCACGGCCGCCCGCCCGCGCGGCCGGGTCGGTTCTGGGCGTCGGCACGGCCGCGAGCAACTTGGTCACCACCTCATCGGAGGAGACCTGGCGGACCCACAGCTCCGGCCGGAGGGTGACCCGGTGCGCTAGGGCCGGCACCGCCACCTGCTTGATGTCGTCGGGGATCACGTAGTCGCGCTGGTTAACCAGCGCCTGGCCGCGGGCCAGCTGGACCAGCGCGAGGCCGCCGCGCGGGCTGGCCCCGACCTGGACCTGCGGGTCGTTCCTGGTCGCGGTGACGATGGCCACGATGTAATCGAGCAGGTCGGCGGTGATCTCCACGCGCTCGAGCGTCTCCCGCATGGCGAGCACCCCGTCCGGGCCGGTGACCGGCCGCAGCTCCACCTGCTCTGCGGCGCGGTCCACCCGGCGCCGGAGCATGGCCGTTTCGTCGTCGGCCGTCAGGTAACCAAGGCGCAGCCGCATCAGGAACCGGTCGAGCTGAGCCTCGGGCAGCTCATAGGTGCCCTCGTACTCGATCGGGTTGTCCGTGGCCAGCACGATGAACGGCTGGGGCAGCCTGCGGGTCTGCCCGTCCACGCTCACCTGGCCCTCGCCCATCGCCTCGAGCAGCGCCGCCTGGGTCTTCGGCGGTGTCCGGTTGATCTCGTCGGCCAGCAGCAGCTGGGTGAACACCGGTCCCGGCCGGAACACCATGTCGGCCGACCGCTGGTCGTACAGCGGG
>Ga0302178_10000573_pt1 | contig 33058 bp, 27 predicted proteins | sample I_Palsa_E1_3_FD_198790 | JGI IMG/M metagenome (GOLD analysis project Ga0302178, IMG submission 198790) | Peat permafrost microbial communities from Stordalen Mire near Abisko, Sweden - I_Palsa_E1_3 | ecosystem: Environmental > Terrestrial > Soil > Palsa > Peat permafrost | place: Sweden... | reverse complement strand
ATTGCCGGTCGGACGTACCGCCATCGTGAAAATCGCTCAAAACCACGTAGCCCAGGTCGAAAACCGCACAAGGCCATGAGTCAGAAAAATTGCTGAAATGTCTTAACTTGGGTGGATTGCCCTGTACCCAGTCACAGCCTTACCCGTAAGATCTGCGATATCTTGCGCAAATGATTGCGGGCCACCATTTGCGGAATAACAAGAAAATATATTAATGTGATCGTATTTCGAAAAATCGACATCCTCACCTACAAACGCTTCCCATATATGAAATGCATCCTGCGGCGGAGCAGTGTCATTAAAATACATTCTTGATCTGCGATTACCTGAAACATCATCCACGTCCAACGCTCCGTGTCCGCAAATATTAAAAACACTCTTTCCATTTTCCATGCTGTCCCAACCTATAATATCGTCACTTAACCAAACCTGATTATTCACCGGTTCACGCGGCAGCTTGTACCACGGCCGCTGATTATCCCCGTCATGACTCAAATCGAAGGAAGCAGATCGCCCTGTGACTTTCGCATGAATCGCATCCACAGCACCCGTGACAAAAGATATGATGCCCAATCCCTGCGCGGCGAATCCGAGCTTCCGAGAGAGGCTCGGATTGGCTGTCGAGGTCGCGCTACTGGCGATTCCAGTTGCCGCTGCGGCAAGCCCCGAAGCAGACGCAAGCGTCTCGACGGCCAACCCGGCCGTTAAATCCGACAGCGTTTCAAGGGCCCCGATCGCCGCGATCGATGCGCCAAAGGTCCAAATGGCAAACCCGGCGCCGACAATCCCCAAAATGGCGCCAACGATACCGCCTATCGTTCCCGAACTCATATGCCCGCTCGGATCGGCCCGGTTGATCGGGTCTCCTTGGCAATAGGTATATTGATTAAGGCCGCCGGGGCCGAAGGGACTCCAGCCGTCTGGCACATTAAAACGCATCAGGGTCGGCCTATAGGTGCGATAACCGTTGCCCAGATGATAGCTCTGGCCCAGCGGGTCAAGCCGCTCGCCATTAAAACCCGGCAACAGGCTATCGTTAACACTGCGAACAGAACTACTGCCGAACGGGGCATAAGCAAAGCTGCGTGGCGTGCCATTGTAGTTGGCCCACAGAAGACTGCCCATGTTATCCAGGGCATTAATGCAGACGTTCATTGCGTGATTCCTGGTTAAATTTCAACAATTGAATGGATTGATTCTGCGAAGTCAATTTTTTCGCCGGCATCATCACTCCCCATCGTTAAAACAGGAATCCTAACCAATATATTTGATGATGCCATCGCAATGACATAACCTTCGCCGCCGATTCTTGCACCGCAACAAGGTTCATCCAAATAAAATAAGATGAAATTTCATCAGCAAACAGGCTCGTCCAAGCGGGCATCGTGTTGGCAAGCAGAGTTATTCAATGCGCCCTTCTCTTCATGCCGCGCGCCTAGTGCCCGCTTCATGCGTGGATGACCATGTGCGCCAAGATAGTGGGCGACTTCCGTGCCCAGCGTCGGTATCAATTGAGGTCCGCCGTGTAGGCGCTCAAATTGAGCGTAATGACAATGTCGTTACGACGTGCTATTGTGAGTGAAACCGTAGGAGGTCTAGCCATGGCCACACTGAAGGCCGCACCCAAACGCGATACGCTGAATCTCCGTATCAAGCCCGAGGAACGAAATCTGATTGATCGTGCCGCCAAGGCACGAGGGAAGAACCGCACTGACTTCGTGCTGGAAGCTGCTCGGGCAGTGGCCGAAGAGGTGCTGCTCGACCAGATCATTTTCACAGCCAGTCCAGAAGCCTACGCCGCGTTCGTGGCGCGGCTGGACATGCCACCACAGCCTAACGAGCGCCTGCGTAAGACACTGCAAACGCCGGCACCGTGGGACAAAACATGACGGTTGCGGCACCAGAACCATTGGATTCGCATCACGACATCGATTCGTTTGTGTCGGGAGTAGAAAGTCTGGATTATTGGTTGAAGCGTCGCGCCCTGAAAAACCAGGGGACCGGGGCGTCCCGCACTTTCGTTGCCTGCGATGGTTACCGCGTGCAGGCGTACTATGCCCTGGCATCGAGTGCGATTATGGTCGATGCGGCACCGGGCCGTTTTCGCCGCAACATGCCCGACCCGATTCCGGTTGTCGTCCTTGGGCGGTTGGCGGTGGACCAATCGCAGCAAGGCAAGGGATTGGGTCGGGCGCTAGTACGTGACGCCTGCCTGCGCGTGATCCAGGCGGCAGACACCATTGGTATTCGCGGGATGATCGTGCATGCGCTCTCGACCGAGGCAAAGGTTTTTTACGAGCGAATCGGTTTCGAGCCGTCTGCGCTTGATCCACTGATGTTGATGGTCACGCTGGCAGATTTGAAAGCCAGCCTTTGAGCCGACGGGGAATGCATCGCCCCGCGTCAGCCATTTGCCCGGCGACATGCCGTTACTTTGCTTGAGTCCAACATTCATAAAGACGCATAAGGTAAAGGCTCAATTACGCGATCCGGACCGAGGCGCATATTCTGTTGATGGAAACCACCGGTAAGCCGAATAGCCGAGATCCGGCGTCGCGGCGTAAGATTTACAACAATATCAGCGACCGCTGCCTGGCGGATTGAACGAAAAAGCCTTGTAGATATCCGAAATCGCGCGGTCCACGTCTTGCCGCAAGCTGTCCAAGCGGGCATCGTGTTGGCAAGCAGAGCGATTCAAAGTGCCCTTCACATCATGCAGCACGCCTAGCGCCCGCTTCATGCGTGGATGACCGTGTGCTCCGAGATAGCGCGCGACTTCCGTACCCGGCGTCGGTGTCAATTGAGGTTCGCCGTGCAGACGCTCAAATTCGGCCAGGGCATCGCGGGTCATGTCGACGGCATGCTGCCGGGCAGGACCGAAATTATCTTTGGCCGCCGTCAAATAGACGACGGCGACTTCTAGATTATCGCGCACGCCTTGTATCTCGCCGACCGTGCCCAAACACTGCAAGGCAGCTTGCGGCGCAGCCATATCGGCTTCAGCCCAAGCAGGTGTGGAGGCAATCATCAGAGCAAGCAACAAGGTGCTGCCAGACGCGAATCGGCTATCAAGGCTGCTCTTGGAATGATGACGGCGCATCGCAAACTCCAGCTGATCGTCAGTGGCCCTCAGTCATACTCAGCATACATTATGTTCGATCAGCGAGCGCCTTTGCTCTCTTATTCGACTCCAGACGATTGCGCGGTCAAGCGGGTATCGCCAAGCCGAGGCTCATTCTAAACAAAACAATCGCTTGCGCAAATGCTATTGGAGGCATGTTTCGTCTTATGACATTTCACTCTTAGCACCGGATGATTCATTGGTTCGTCTCACGGCAAGGTATTGCTAAAGTTGCGACTGACCGCGCCACATGAGCACAACGGCACAGCACAGCGACCAACTCTCGGAACATAAAAATGAAAGTGAAAACACCCGCCGCAGTCATGATGAGCCTATTGCTCAGCCTGTCCGGCATCGCACATGCCGATCGTCTCGACGATATCAAAAGCGCGGGCGTGCTGAGGGTTGCCACCTTCGATAGCAATCCGCCATTCGGTTTTGTCGACCCCAAAACCAATCAAATCACCGGCCTCGATGTCGATTACGCCCAAGCCTTGGCCGCCAAGCTTGGCGTGAAGCTGGTTATACAGCCGACCAATCCGGCTAACCGCATCGCGTTTCTGACGTCGAATAAGGTCGATCTGGTATTTGCCAATTTCACCATTACCGATGAACGCAAGAAAGAAGTCGATTTCAGCACACCTTACTTTGCCTCGGGCACGCAGTTTATTTCCAAGAAAGGTGTTCTGACCTCGCCTGCGCAGTTGAATAGTTTGCGCATCGGTGCCGATAAGGGCACCACCAACGAGCAGCAGGTACGCGCGCAGTTCCCGAATGCCACCATCGTCGCTTACGACGATACCCCGTTCGCGTTCGCCGCCTTGCGCACCGGCAATGTGCAAGCGATCACTCAGGATGGCCCGAAGCTGGTGGCGTTGCTGGCGAAAGTGCCGGACCGCGACAAATATGAAATTCCGCCTTTCACCATTTCCAACGACTATGAAGGTGTCGGCGTACCTAAAGGCGAAACCCGCTTACTGGCGACCGTCAACGATACGCTGAAAGACCTGGAGGCCAATGGCACGGCGGCGAAGATTTATGACCAGTGGTTTGGTCCGAAGAGCCCGGCGCCTTTGCCGCGCCTATTTAAAATTGGCGATCCACAAAAGAGCTAAATGAACGGTTGGCTTGCACCCAAATACCTGCTTTGGCTCTGGCAGGGTTTCGGCATCACGCTCGAGCTGGCGGCGACGACCGCCATCACGGCGACCCTGCTCGGTTTTGTCCTGGCATTAGTGCGCAACGCGCGCACCCCATGGCTTAGGTGGCTGGCGTCCGGCTACGTGTTGATATTTCGCAACTCGCCGCTGATCGTGCAATTACTATTCTGGTATTTCGGCGTGGCGACACTACTGCCTGACGCCGCGATGACCTGGCTGAATACGCCGCACACGCTGCCACTTGGCCCTTGGACACTGGGCTGGCCATCGTTCGAATTTATTGCCGGCTGGCTCGGTTTGAGCTGTTATTCGACCGCTTTTATCGGCGAGGAGTTTCGCGCCGGCTTGCGCGGCGTGCCCGCTGGGCAATACCACGCAGCCGCGGCACTGGGCTTCAAACCGCTGACGGCATGGCGCTATATCATTTTGCCGCAAGCGGTGGGCATTGCGGTGCCGCCATTGTTCGGCCAGTATATGAATATCGTCAAGAACTCCTCACTGACCATGGCTATCGGTCTGGCCGAGCTGTCGTATGCCTCGCGCCAAGTCGATACCGAAACCTTCAAGACGTTCCAGGCTTTTGGCGCTGCGACGGTGCTTTATATACTCACCATCGCTGTCATCGAGATGTCGCTTGTCGTGTTTCAGCACACCGGGGCGCGTGCGCTGCGCAAGAGCTGACCATGCATCTGCCCGTACTACTGGCCAACCTACCCTATTTGTTGATCGGTGCGTTTCCTGATGGACCGCTGGGCGGGGCCGCCTTGACGCTGGTATTGGCACTGAGCTCAGCACTGCTGTCGGCCGTATTGGGATTGGCCGGCGGCATAGCGCTTGCTCTGACACGCGGTGTCGCGCATGTGGTGCTGCTTGCCACAATCGGATTTTTTCGTGCGATTCCGGTGCTGATGCTGATTTTCTGGACCTTCTTTCTATTACCCATTTTGCTGCACATCGACGTACCGGGCTTGGCCACCGTGGTCTGCGCGCTGGCCTTGATCGGCGGCGCCTATCTATCGCATTCGGTCCACGCCGGGGTCATCGCAGTCGGTAACGGTCAATGGCAAGCCGCGCTCTCGCTGGGCCTCACGCGCGCACAAGCATTGCGGCATGTGGTGCTGCCACAGGCCATTCGCATCATGGCGCCGTCATTTGTCAATCAATGGGTGTCGCTCGTCAAAGATACCTCGCTGGCGTATATCGTCGGCGTGCCGGAGTTATCGTTTCTGGCAAACCAAGTGAATAGTCGACTGATGGTCTATCCGGTACAAATCTTCCTATTAGTCGCTTTGATTTATCTGCTGATGTGCACGGCACTCGACTGGATCGCGACGCGCCTGCTGGGCTCTCGGCGAACGCGCAAACCTGACGCAGAAGGGGTTATCTCAAGCGCACCTGGTGTGTCGCGGGTCGAGCCGCATGCCGAATCGCCTATCAAGTCACGTATTGAGCCCGTCCAAGCCGGGTGACACAGCCCGGGTGACACAGGCCCCTCAAACCGCGATCAACTCGCGGATCCCATTGCGCTCCATATCCGCCCCCACTCCGTTGGCGATCACCTCACCTCGACTCATCACCCAATAGTGGTCGGCCAGTTCTCGCGCAAATTCGTAATATTGCTCGACCAGTAACACCGTCATGCCGAACTCGTCGACCAGTTGCCGCAAGGTGCGACCGATGTCGCGAATGATGGAAGGTTGGATACCTTCCGTCGGCTCATCGAGTATCAGCAATTGCGGCTCGCTCATCAGGGCTCGGCCAATCGCCAGTTGCTGTTGCTGGCCGCCCGATAAATCGCCGCCACGGCGATGCTTCATATCGCGCAGCACCGGAAACAGTTCGTAGATACGATCGGGAATTTTTGCCGGCGCCGCGCGGCTAGCGGCGCCCACCAGCAGATTTTCCTCGACAGTTAAACGCGGAAAAATATCGCGGCCTTGCGGCACATAAGCCAAACCACCGGCAACCCGCGCCGGCGTCGGCAAGTTTTCGTAAGCTTTGCCGCACCAGGCAATCTTGCCCGACTTCGTCGGCACGACTCCCATGACACATTTCAACAAAGTGGTCTTGCCCACGCCATTGCGGCCCAGCAATACCGTGAGCTTGTGCTCCGGTACGCTCAGCGTGATATCGCGCAGGATATGACTACCGCCGTAGTATTGGTTTAACAGGGTGATGTCCAGCATGGCTCAGCGCCCCAAGTAGGATTCAATCACGGCCTCGTCGCTTTGCACCTGTGCCAGCGTGCCGTCGGCCAAGACGCGACCTTCCGCCATCACGGTGACGCGCCCCGTGCTGCCCGCCAAGGCGGCGACAAAGTCCATATCGTGTTCGACCACCATCATCGAGCAGGTACCGCGCAAGCTATTCAACAACTCGGCCAGTTCCATGGTCTCCTGGTCGGTGATGCCGGCGGCCGGTTCGTCGAGCAACAGCAATTGCGGCTTTTGCATCAGCAACATACCGATCTCCAGTCGCTGTTTCTGACCGTGCGACAGCTCGCCCGCCAAGCGAAAAGCGTCGCCTTCCAGTCGTATGGTATGCAGCGTCTCTTCGATGCGTGCTTGAGCCGGGCGATCCAGGCGGGCGCGCAATGAAGCCCACCAAGACTTGTCGGTCTTCATGGCCAGCTCGAGATTTTCCCAGACAGGGTGATTTTCGAATACGGTGGGCTTTTGAAACTTGCGACCTATGCCGATGCGCGCAATCGCCGGCTCGTCCAAGCGTGTCAGGTCGATGCTCTGCCCCAGGAAGACCTTGCCCGCGGACGGCCGGGTTTTGCCGGTGATCACATCCATCATGGTGGTCTTGCCGGCGCCATTGGGGCCGATCACGCAGCGCAATTCACCCACGTCGATCGATAAGGTTAACTGATTCAAAGCGCGAAAACCATCGAAGCTGACGGTCACGTCCTCCAGATACAGAATCGGCCCATGGGATACATCGATCTCGTCGGTTTTGACCCAATGCCCCAAGCCGGTCGTCATATGACTGCCCGCGTTGCCGATATGATCGCTATCGACCACGTGTTCCAGCGCCTGGATCCGCGACTGCAAGGCCTTATCGCCCAGCGCCACGTTATCGCCGGCGGTATCTTCGCTCGCGTTCATGTGCGGCCTCCAGGGCGTTTCATAAGCAGACCGATAATGCCGCGCGGCAATAGCAGCGGCACCAGCACAAAAATTGCGCCCAGGCAAAATAGCCAGTACTCAGGAAAATAGTCGGTGAAGAGACTTTTGGCGCCGTTCACGGCAAATGCCCCGATGATCGGGCCGATCAGCGTGCCGCGCCCGCCGACCGCCACCCAGATTGCCATCTCGATCGAATTGCCGGGCGACATTTCGCTGGGGTTGATAATGCCCACTTGCGGCACATAGAGCGCACCGGCAATGCCGCACAGGGTGGCCGACAGTGTCCAGATAAACAACTTGTAGGCCAGCGGGCTATAACCCAAAAACATCAAGCGCGATTCACCGTCACGGATTGCCGTGACCACGCGCCCAAGCTTGGACGTGACGATGGCGCGCGCACCGATAAACGCCGCCACCAGCACCGCAAAGGTCATCAGAAACAACACCATGCGCGTTGCCGGATGCGTGATCGGAAACCCCACTATCTGCTTGAAATCGGTAAAACCATTGTTACCGCCAAAGCCGGTTTCATTGCGAAAAAATAGCAAGGTCGCGGCGTAGGTCAGCGCTTGCGTCATGATAGACAGATACACGCCCTTGACGCGCGAGCGAAAGGTGAAATAGCCGAACACCCAGGCGATCGCGGCGGGCACCAGCAGCACCAGCAACATCGCGTAGGCAAAATGCTGCGTCCCTTGCCAATACCAGGGCAATTGATGCCAATCGAGAAACACCATAAAGTCCGGCAAATCGCTGCCGTATTTGCCTTGGTGCCCGATCTCGCGCATTAAATACATGCCCATCGCATAGCCGCCGAGCGCAAAAAACAAACCATGGCCTAGGCTCAGTACGCCGCAATACCCCCAGACCAAGTCCAAGGCGAGCGCCGCGATGGCATAGCACATCAGCTTACCGCCCAGGGTCACGGCATAGGCGGACAAATGAAACGCGCTGGATTCGGGGATCGCCAGCGTTGCCAGAGGCACGCCAATGCCGACCAGCACAATCAAGACGATCAATGCGCCCCAGGCGGGTTTGCTTAACAAAGCCGGCCGAGTCGGCAAACCTAAGGAAAAGGGCACGACCAGGCTGGCGGCCGTTGCCGGCCCCAAGTTTGTTGACGGCGTGGACAGCCCGGCATCGGCAGTTTCCAGCGTTCCATCACCCGCGGCAGAAGTCACAATGTTCACCTCAGCTCTCAGCACTACGACCCTTCAAGGCAAACATGCCTTGCGGGCGTTTCTGGATAAACAACACAATGAACACGAGCACGGCAATTTTCGCCAGCACCGCACCATAGAACGGCTCGATCATCTTGCTGGCAACCCCCAGGCCAAACGCACCGATAATCGTGCCCGCCAATTGCCCGACGCCGCCCAACACGACAACCATAAATGAATCGATGATGTAACCTTGCCCGAGATCCGGGCCGACGTTGCCGATTTGCGCCAGCGCGCAACCACCCAGCCCCGCAATGCCGGCGCCGAACGCAAAGGCGTAGCTGTCGACCCGCCCGGTCTTGACGCCCACGCAGGCGGCCATCTGGCGATTCTGCGTGACAGCTCGGACAAACAATCCCAGGCGCGTACGATTCAACACCGTCCAGGCCAAGGTAATCACCGTCACCGAAAATGCCAGAATGATCAGCCGGTTATACGGCAGAATCAGATTCGGCAGTACGGTCAGCCCGCCGCTCATCCACGACGGATTGCTCACTTGCACGTTCTGCGCGCCGAAAATCATGCGGGTTGCCTGGATCAACAACAGGCTGACCCCGAAGGTCGTCAACAGGGTTTCGAGCGGCCGGCCATATAAATGCTTGAGGATCAAACGTTCCAGTGCGATGCCCACCAGCGCCGCGGCGACAAAAGCTACCGGGACCGCTGCCAGCGGATACCAGTCAAATGCACCGGGCCAATGTTGTTGAAAAATATTCTGGACAACATAGGTTGCGTACGCGCCTATCATCAGAAATTCACCGTGCGCCATATTGATCACACCGATCAAACCGTAGGTGATCGCCAAGCCCAGGGCGGCCAGCAGCAGCACACTACCGAGGCTCAGTCCCGCAAAGATAGTCCCAGCTATCTCGCCGCGCCGTTGGATCGAAGCCAGCTCGTCCAAGCCCGCCTGCGCCGCGCGGCGCACAGAAGCGTCAGGCTCGGTATAACTGCCATCCGGGCTTTTTGCCAGCAAGGGGCGCAGCAGTTCGCCCACTTCGAGATTGTGTCTGGCGTTGAGCAGCAACACGGCTTGCAGGCGCTGCGCCGGGTCGTGATTATGCAGCGCGGTCATGGCCCACAAAGTGTCGAGACGTTTTTTCAAGGTCGCATCGGTTTCTCGGCTACGCGCTTGGTCAACCAAGGTCTTCAACGATTCTTCAGGATTTTGCAGCAGCGTTTCCACGGCAGCGCGACGGGTTGCCAAATCGGGCGAGGTTAACTGAACCGCCGCCAAACCGCTGTTGACCCGATTGCGCAGCACATTGCTCAGCGTGATGGGTTGTGCGTCTGGTGCAAGTACGGTCTTGCCCGTCGCCGCATCGCGATAGGTATCGCCATCCTGCACTAAAATTTCACCGCTGCCGGAGGCCGACACCGCATCACTGGATAAGGCTTGCAATACCCGTAGCGATGGCGCGTCGCCGCTCTCCACCAGTTTGGCAATCAGCTGAGATTTGGCGTCGAAGTCATCGCCACCCAGCGGTTTCAAGTCGTCGGGCGTCAGCGCCTGGGCGCCGGCGCCGCTCGATAACAGCAGCAGCAGCGCCAGTCCATACAGAAATTTCATGGGGTACCGCAGCAAAAGCAACATAGCGTGCCCTTCTATAACAAAACTGCGCAATCGGCGCTCTGCCCGATTGCGCGTCCAGTACCTGACCGCCAAACAACTTGGCTACCCGAATTTTCTACGTGACCGACTCTCACACTCAAGCAGGTTGAATTGCATTTCAAGCTACACGAAATAAATCCCGTAGCGGCGTCGCCTGACTCACTACATCGGGTTTGCCTTCATTGCCCGAAATATACGGGCTCCAAGGTTGTGCGCGAATGGTCGTTTTGGTGGCCCAGACCACATTGAACTGGCCATCGGCGCGCACCTCGCCAATCATCACGGGTTTGTGCAGATGATGATTACCATCCATTTCCAGCACGAAACCAGACGGGGCGGCAAATTTCTGGCCGATCATCGCCACGCGCACCTTGTCGACATCGGTCGACTTGGCTTTCTCGACGGCTTGCTTCCACATGTGAATTCCCACATAAGTGGCTTCCATCGGGTCATTCGTCACCCGCTTGGCGCCGCCGGGCAGGTTGTTGGCCGCAACCCAGGCAGCCCACTGCTTCTTGAACTTGTCATTGGTCGGATTGCGCAAGGACATAAAGTAATTCCAGGCCGCCAGATTGCCCACCAGCGGCTTGGTGTCGATGCCGCGCAACTCTTCTTCACCGACCGAAAACGCCACCACCGGCACGTCCGTCGCCTTCAAGCCTTGATTGCCGAGTTCCTTATAGAAGGGCACATTGGAGTCACCGTTGACGGTCGAGATCACGCAGGTCTTGCCGCCTTGCGCAAAGGTCTTGATATTGGCGACGATGGTCTGGTAATCGCTATGCCCGAACGGTGTATAGACTTCCTGAATGTCGGCATCCTGCACACCCTTGGCATGCAGGAAGGCGCGCAGAATTTTATTGGTCGTGCGCGGGTATACGTAGTCGGTGCCGAGTAGGAAAAAGCGCTTCGCGCCGCCGCCCTCAGGGCTAATCAAGTATTCAGTGGCGGGAATCGCCTGCTGATTGGGCGCAGCCCCCGTATAGAAGACATTGCGCGACATTTCCTCGCCTTCGTATTGCACCGGGTAGAACAACATGCCGTTGAGTTCCTCGAACACCGGCAACACCGACTTGCGCGACACCGAAGTCCAGCAACCGAAGGTCACGGCGCATTTGTCCTGGGAAATCAATTGACGGGCTTTTTCAGCAAATAAAGGCCAGTTCGACGCCGGATCGACCACCACCGGCTGCAATTGGCGACCCAGCACACCGCCGCTTTTATTGATTTCCGCAATGGTCATCAGCGCCGTGTCTTTCAGCGATGTTTCCGAAATCGCCATGGTGCCGGACAGAGAATGCAGCACGCCGACTTTGATCGGCTCCTGGTTTTCTGCCCAACCCAACGACGCCTTCCCGGCCAATGCGGCCGCCCCGGTTAACGATCCTAACTTCAAGAGTTTGCGTCTGTTCATAGTCGTCCTCATTGCCGTTTTTTGGTCGGATACCAGCTTGAATACAAGGCTAGCTTACAAACCTTAGCAATAGATATGCCATGCATTGCGTATCCGACCCTAACATGAGCGTATTTTTCGGACCAAAGTCAGCTGTGTCCGGCGCGAGAAAATGCGCCGGACAGATTAAATCCACGCAAGCTTGAAGGCCGGACTCTGTGGTCGCGATAAATGGGGACGGCAACGGTCGGCGATGGTGCCGGAAATGACTGGGATGGTGCAAAAAGACAGATCCGCGTGCATAACCGGACCGGGATTGTGGCAAAAGCCTTGCGGCCAAGCGGCCCGCTTAGCTCGCGATAGGCAAACTATGCTCGTCGTGCCAGGTTTTAATAAATTCCAGCACCGCACCCGCACCAATCGGCTTGGAAAATAAGTAGCCCTGCACGCATACACAGCCCTTGTCCCTCAGGAATTCGAGCTGCGCCCAGCTTTCGACGCCTTCGGCGATCAGTGTCATGCCAAGATTATTCGCGATGGTAATAATCGTGGTCGCAATCGCCACATCGAAGGCATTGCCGGGCAGGCCGGAGACAAAAGACTGGTCGATCTTGATGACGTCAATGGCAAAGAATTTCAGATAGTTCAGTGAGGAATACCCCGTACCGAAATCGTCGATCGAAATTCTGACCCCCAGCTCCTTCAGGGCCAGCACCTCTTCCGCGGCATGCTGGCGGGCCAGGATACGTTCGGTCAGCTCCAGCTCCAGCGTGTGCGGCGGCAACTGGTAGCGTTCCAATGCGGTCTTGATCTCGTCGACCAGGTCGTCGCCGCGCATCTGGTTAGCCGCGATATTGATCGCCATCACCAAGTCGGGATAACCTTGCGAACTCCACATCGCGGCCTGTTGGCAGGCCGTGCGTATCACCCAGGTGCCAATCGGCACAATCAGTCCTGAAGCCTCGGCCAAGGGAATAAACTCATTCGGGCCGATTTCGCCCAAAGTGGGATGACGCCAACGTATCAAGGCCTCGACGCCGATCACCCGTTGCGTCTCGATGTTAATCTGCGGCTGAAACATCAAGTACAGCTCGCCGCCGCCCAGCGCGCGCGCCAGGTCATTGAGCAAAATAGTCTTGCGCGACGAATGTTGAAAATCTTGCGAGCGCGCAAAGCGATAGCGATGGCGCCCGGACTCCTTAGCTGCATACATCGCGTGATCGGCCTCCCGTATCAGGTCGGTCGCGATTTTGCCATCTTGCGGGTAGAAGGCAATGCCAATGCTGGCGCTGACGACATGGTCATACAGGATAGGCAGAATCGGCTCGTCTAACGCCTCGATCAGACGATCCGCCAGTGTGCCGACCGCCTCCAACGCCTTCACATGCGACACCAGGATAACAAACTCATCGGCGCCGACCCGCGCAAAAAAATCTGAATCGCGGGCTGTTTCGTTAAACCGACGTGTGACTTCGACTAGCACGGCATCGCCAACGCGCAGTCCAAAGCGTTCATTGACGGTCCTAAAACCATCCAGGTCGATATACAACACTGCTGCGATGCCGCCTTCAAGCCGAGCTTGCGAGATCCGATATTCGATCCAATCGATCAGTAAAGCCCGATTCGGCAATTGCGTCAGCGGATCGAGATTGATCTGCTGTTTAAGTCGCTGGGTCAGCAATTTTTTTTCGGTCAATTGCTTGCGTATCAGCAAATAGATCAAGGCCAGCACCAGTGAGACGGCGATGGCCAGCACCGTCATACTCTTTTGCGATTGGCGCGCGCGCTGGACCAGCGTATGCTGCACGACGAATTTATCCTGTTCCTTGATAATCAGGATACGTATCATGCTGGCGTGAATCTGCATGTCGTAATTAAGATTGCCACTGTCGACCGCGGCCCGCAGCGCTGCCGGAAAACCTTCGGTTCGCTGGATCTCGATGGGGCGCTCCAGCAGCGCCAATTGCCGGTCGAAACAACTGTGCAGCAGCGGCAATTCGCCGGCCAGTGGGGTATCGCCCGATAAAATCGAATCGAGCGAGGAGAGATTAATGCTGAGATTAGCGATTGCGTCCCGGTACTTGTGCAAATACTCGGGGTTTTCCGTCATCAGGAAACCGCGTTGACTGGCTTCGATCAGGTCAAGCCCAGCATCGATATTCTTAACCGTATTGATCGCCTGCTCAATCTCGATTAATTGATCGTTGCCGGCAAGGTAGGCGCGCGTATCAAACAGCGATGAAATCGCAAAACCCGCCATAAACAGCAAACCCGCGAGAAAACCGATCAATACCTTGTGTTCGACCCGTATCTGCTTGATACGTGCGCCCAGGCCGAGTAGTTGAATCGGTAGTGTGACTCTCATGGCCGGTGCGCCACTCTAGAACGTTAAGTTCAGATACCCTGTCTAGGCGATTATACGGAACGGCGCCCTTTGTGCGTATTTTCCGGCGCCCAATTTTCGCCCAAACGATGTCACCGGGCCCGCTCGAACCGGCTTCGATCGCCGCGCTCGGTGCGAAACACCGAGACCGCATCTTTCAGACGCCCGGCCTGCTCTTCCAAAGAGCTGGCCGCCGCCGTGGCTTGCTCAACCAATGCCGCATTCTGCTGGGTTACGCCGTCCATTTGCGTGACGGCAATATTCACTTGGTCGATGCCCTTACTCTGCTCGGCCGAGGCGACCGCAATTTCCTGCATGATGGCGCTAACTCGGGCGATAGCCGCCACGATCTCGTTCATGGTGACGCCCGAGCGCGTGACCAATTGCGCGCCGACTTCGACGCGTCCCGCGGAATCGGTGATCAGGGTTTTGATTTCCTTCGCGGCGCTCGCGCTGCGCTGCGCCAGCGCCCGCACCTCACTGGCCACCACGGCAAAGCCGCGCCCCTGTTCACCGGCACGCGCCGCTTCCACGGCGGCATTCAAGGCCAGAATATTGGTCTGAAAAGCAATCCCTTCGATCACCCCAACAATATCGGCAATTTTGTGTGAATCGCCGACCATATTTTGCATGGTGCCCACCACGTCCTGCGTGATCTGCCCACCCTGCTCGGCAAGCTGCGACGCATTGCGCGCCAGAGCACTCGCTTCCTGCGCATTTTCGGCGGTCTTTTTGACCGTCGAAGTCAATTCCTCCATGCTCGCCGAAGTCTCTTCCAGCGATGCGGCTTGCGCTTCCGTGCGCTGGGACAAATCCGAATTACCGACTGCGATTTCGCTGACCCCTGTATTGATCGATTCGGTCGCATCACGTAAGGTCGACACGGTATTGCGCAAACCGTCTTGCATATGCTTGAGTGCGGTACTTAATTGCCCCATCTCATTGCTGCTTTCAACCACGATCTGCTCGGTCAAATCACCCTCGGCGATATGATGGAAATAGCCGATCGCCGCGTTAACCGGGTTGACGATGGCCCTGACCAGCGCGATCCGAGCCAGCCACGACAACACTAGCGCCCCCGCCACCCCGACCAGCACCAGGGTCATGACGAAGCGAAACCGCGCCTGGGCTTGTTCAAAACTTTGCTGCTCATTGTCCAATTGCAGTTTTTCAACCGCCTGCATCGCCTTTTCATAATTGCCGTACAAGGCGTTCAATTTACGCGCCTGGAATTGCTGGAAGCCGTCCTTGTCACCGGCTTTGAGCGCTGCAAGCGCCGGTGCTACACCGTCGCGCAGGAAAATATCGCGCTTCTCCTGCATATCCTGACTCAAACGATGCTCTTCATCGCTGCTGCCCGCATGGCTGAGGTATTCATTGAGCCTATCGGTCGAGCCCTGCTGGTATTGAGTGGCGCGCTCCAGCACCGCCGCCGCACCGGCCGTATCGTTCAAGTTCACCAGCGACTCGTAGGTTGCCAGCGCCAGCCGCAGGCGCAGTAATTGGCTGGCGCTGCCTTCGAGATTGGCGACCGCCGGGGTATTCACGGTATACATCTGCAGTAGCGAGCTATTACTGGCGCTGAGCGACAGCAAACCGGTCGCAGCACCGACCACTAAAACCACACCGAACAAAACAATCATCAAGCTTAAATACGCTCGGATGGATAAGGTCTTAAGCATAGGAGTTGATCCCGAATAGAGGGTGGAGGGCGGCGGATACCCTCGACAATCGCCGGGTATATATCGTTATTTTCATTTTAAAAAATCTTATTTTTATATCAGGTGAAACGCAACACGGCCGACCCCTTCGATTTCACCGATCACTTCGTCGGGTCCAGGCGCCCAGTAAATGCCGGTGTACGAACCTGTGGTCACCACCGACGACGGCGTAATCACCTGCCCCGCCGCCAGCCATTTGCGCACCCACCAAATCAATAAACGCCGCGGGTCCCCAGCCGGATTGCCGGCGCTTCCGGAAAAAATGACTTGTGGGCCGCAGGCAAAGCTCATGCTGGGCGAGATAAAATCGAAATCGGGATCGTAGGGCGCCGCATCGCCAACCAGCAGCGCACCGTTGTTTTGCAGGTCCGCCAATTGCGCCAATTTGTCGACTTGTGGCCAATGGGTATAGCGGCTATCGACAATCTCGACCACCGCCATCATCTGCCGAATTTGCTCAAGGATCTCCCCATCGCTCAGTCCGGCATGGCTGGCATTGAGCTCCGACTTAAAGCGAAAGGCTATCTCGAGTTCCAGCCCGACGCGCGCAAAATCCCGATACACGACATCCTCCTCGGCCGACCACACTTTGGAGGCCGGGATAGGTGAATACTGGGGCGTGTCATGTGGCGTCTTGGCGCCGATCTTGAAAGCGCCGGCGCCGCCCAGCGCCGCCAGCGTCTCGCGCTGCACCTGATAAGCGTCGTCGGCATTTTTCGGCAAGTAAGCGCTATCGATAGCGTCCAGGGTGACGTTTGCTTGACGCGCCGCCAGGAGTTGTTGGGCAAGCAGATGCATGGCCGGATTGTCTGTCATAGGTGTCATAAGTCTGGGTTGATACGGTTTTCAAGTCGTTAAAGTCGCCCAAATGCGTAATCCGGAACACCCAGCCCGAGACATTACCCAGGCCCTGTCCCAGCGACATATTGAAATACTGCAGCACCAAGCGACGAAACTCATCCGCATTATGACGGCCGCCGCCGTTTTTTTCAGGCATCATAATAGCGGTCAATACCGGATTGTATTCATCGGGATAATACAGCGCCGCCCGCCAAGCAGGTATTCACCAGCGCGACGTCCCTGGCGCCCGTGCCCGGCCAGGGATAAATCACCACCGCGCTTTCGGTTTGGAAAATGTGCCGGACAGCCTTCAAGACCTTATGGCCCAGCGGTTGAAACTCAGGGCCCCGATGATCGATAGCCGGGTAATACATAGCCCGCAAAATCCGGTCCGGCACGCTGCTCGGGCCAGGAATTTGTAGAAAATGACGGCCACTAGGGTGAGAATTGAGCTTCAGCATCAAAGAGTCTCGTTCGGCTGGCAGATAAAAATCCATCGTACAGGCAGCGCCGCTGGGAATCGACGGAAATAATGCGGGTAAGCTGCACGTTGAGTCACCTATTGCATTTGATCCTCACTACATATTGACTGGCATTCTGGAGTAATGATGGATTCCCGTTCTTCCGCTACCACGCCATTGATCGCCGAAGCCGCAATAGCGGCCAAATTGACCATTGTGCGTCCTGTTCTGCACGAAGCCGTGACCCAAGCCGTGCGTAAAATGATCGTCGAGGGGGTCTTGCCGCCCGGCGCCCGGCTCAATGAACGCGATCTATGCATGTCGCTGGGCGTATCCCGCACGCCGTTGCGTGAAGCACTCAAGGTACTGGCCGCCGAAGGGCTGATCGTCCATCAGCCGAACCGAGGCGCCGTGGTTGCAGTATTGAACCAGCAGGAAGCCGGCGATATGTTCGACCTGCTGGGCTGCCTTGAAGCCTATGCGGGTGAATTGGCTTGTGAGCGTATTACACCCGATCAATTCAAACATCTTAGTGCATTAACCGACGAAATGGCGGCCTGCCATCAGCGTGGCGCATTGCCCGAGTATTATGAACTGAACCGCCGAATTCACGACACGATTAACGAAATTGCACACAATGGTGCATTACGGCAGACCTACCTTGCCTTGAATCGACGCGTCCAAGCCCTGCGCTTTCGCTCCAACCATGATCCCAAGAAATGGGAGCACGCCATGGAAGATCACCGGCAGATGATCGAAGCGCTTGAAACGCGGGACGGCCCACGACTCGCCGCCCTGATGCGCCGTCATTTACTAGAAAAGAAAATCGCGGTACTGGCGATGCTGGCAGCCACAACTTGAGACAGCAGAAGTCAACAGGTTTCCTTATACGAATTTCCTTGATGCATTATGCAGCAAGGCTGCTACCATCATTATATTGAGATGCGACGGTGTCAGCTGCAATGCGGCGCCGGCCCGCCCTAATCGGCACACTCGCTATCGATCTCCCAAGGGGACTTCATGCGGGGCAAAAAACGCCGGGCTGCTGCATTTTTAGCCCCCGCCCGAAGGAAGTGCCCGCACCCCGAAGGAAGTCCCCTCAACAAGGGACAGGACCTCGGGGCCTGGCGCGTAGCGACAGGTCTGGGGGCGCTCTATCTACTATTTACGACCGGTCGCACCCGGTATCCCGACCCATGAAGCAACACAACGTCGTCGAATTGCTGGCCCTGGCATTGAAACAACCCTCGCTGGGGGAGCGGATGCGCGTTGCCGGCAGTGGTATTGCGCTGGCCCACTTCAATGGCGATGACTTTACCAGCGACTATCAGCCTATCTTCGATGTCGGCGTTGGCGGGCTGACACAATCGCTGACGGCATCCCCGGACAGTGCCGACCGCTTTGGTGACGAAGTCGGTTTCGAGGCCACATTGCGCTTGGTCGATAAAGATGGCTCCCCCAAGAAATTGTTTGCCGCGGTCGACGACGACTCGCAACTGGTCGCCCTGGACCGACTGGCTCGCGCCTTACATGCGATCAATTTCTTTGGGTCCGGCCGCTCCAGTTTGTTATTTCTGAATGTGCATGAGCGGCTGCTGAAAAGCGTCAAGTATGATCACGGCCGGCATTTTTCGGAGGTGCTGCTGGCATTTGGATTAAATCCGGCGCGCATCGTAATCGAATTACCCGAAGCTGCGGTCGCGCACCGCACTTTCGTTGGCTATCTGATCAAAAGCTACCAGAGCTACGGCTTTAAAGTCGCGGGCAATCTACCGAACGCAGGCCAGATCCTGTCGGTCTCGGACATGGCGCGACTCGATTTTATCAAGATGGACACCGCCAATGCCTTGCGCGATTCAGTAGTCAAGCCGTTGGTGGGCTATGCCCACCGCTTGAAAATTCCGCTGATCTTCAAGAATGTCGATGACGACAGCCAATTCACCATGCTGCAGCAATACGATGTGCGCCTGGTGCAGGGCAAATTATTCACCCCGCGCAAAGCACTGGTGCTCACCGCGAATCCGGGCTGAGGCTGGCCGTGGCATAGACCAAGACGACATCTTGCGTAGACTGCGTTGCACCGGGCTAAAGCTTGAGCTCGCTGGGCCTACACGGCCAGCAGCGCGCTTTATCTTGCACCCCCGTGTTCAATGCGCCACCAAGCGGGTTTGCGGCAAGAAATGTTCGCCGACGCGCACTACCGGACAGTTAACTATCACATTGAGCGGCGCGATCACCAATTCGCCGGCGGCCTGCGCCTTCAAAACTTCATCCTCCGAACGCAACTCGCGTGGCGTATGGCCCGCTTGCCAGGTCACACCCATCAATTCCCAAATCGGGCTGTAGTTCGCGGCGTCACTATCGGCATCGCTGTCCCCACCAATAGACGGCGCCGACGGCAAGACACTGGGTTGCACGTAATTCAAGAACTTGTAAATGCGCGCAATAGCCGAATGCGGATTGGGCCGCGGCTGGTTGGCCGGCAACAGATTGGCTAGGCGCGGCGCATAGTTGGCGTTATTCGCGCGCGCCATCGACTCACTCGACATATCGGTCGTCACGTAATCGGCGATTTGCCCTTCATACCAGCCGTGCACCAGCGGCAGTTCTATGCGGGTTTGCTGTGCGCGATCCTGGGTGGGACTGCAGGCACAGGCTGATAAAAGCAGCAGGGCGCCCGCCGTCACGGCAGCTAGCATCCATTCACGGCCTGTAGGTCCGGCAATCCCCGGGCGTTTATCGATTTCGAACATACCTATCTCCGACTTGGACCGCCTTTAGCGGTAGGTGAAATGGTGAGTGTAAGTGCTAAGCCACACCCAGCGCTTGCAAAATCGGTAGTTGTACTTCAGCAAAATGCTGTGCTTGCGCAATCACTTCGGTCAGATCAGGCAAGGGCAAATGTGGCGCTTGAGTGGTCGACTCAGACGCCGTCAGCGCGATGTGAGCAAATTCGGCCCACTGTGCGGGCTGCGACAGATGATGCGAGCGCGCCAACAGAAACAGCTGCGGCACACGCGGCACACGTACGCCCGACCCCGAGACCGGGCTGACCAGGAATTGCACGTTTGCGTGAGCGCGAGCCTGCTCGCAAATCGCGGCATTCAACCTGGCTGCGACGGGTTGTGCGGCGCGTATCGCCGCGTCGTCCTGCGCATTGAGCACGACCCCGGCGCCAATCAGCAACATCACGGCCTTGACGATATGGGTCAGACTAATGCCCCGATCGCGAACACAGGTCTCAATATGGAACAGTGTCTCAGGCCGATACGAGGTCAATGCGTCGAGTATCGGGCCGTATAACGCTTGCGGCAAGTTCGCCTCGCCTAGTGCGCCACTGATTTTCAGCACCACTGATGCCCGAGGTAAAGCAAGGATCACACGTTGCGCGCGCAGGGCCGCGTGCTGCTCGCTCTCGGTCAGTAGCTGCGGTGCTTTGACCCAATAATCGCGACGAAACGCTTGATTCACACAGAAATCGCGCGTAGTTTCGCGCAACACAACATCCGGTATGCTGGTCAACAGTGTCATTTGCCCGGCGTTGAGATTGAGCGCATCGACATGATCGCGATAATGCGCCGACCCCGCGTAAGTCAAGCCGGCGTCGGCCAGTATCGATGCGACCTGACCGAATGCCATGGGCTGCCAATCGCGGTTGAAGTATTCGTGGGCAAGGTAGGCCGCGCTTTCCCCTGCCAAGGCGTTAAGCCGCTCGCCTAAAACGGGATAGTCCTGGACATAGCCTGGCTGCGTGGCAAACACCTTTTGTGCGAAAGCGACGGCCGCCGTAATGCGGGCTTCCATGCGCCGCGACGCTGGCATGACATCCGTCGTGTCTCCAATAAGCGCTGAGGCATCGGCCTGAACCGCACTGCCCAGAAAATGCCGATGCATCAATTCACGCACCGGCTGCATGGCAGTCCATCCGGGCAGCGTGTTATAGCTTAGATACAAGACACCACCCGGTTTGAGCTTGCGACGGATGAAATCGACAATAACAGCCCGGTTCTCCGCGGAAATCCAGCTCCAGATGCCATGCATGCCGATGTAATCGAAATCCGGCAGCTCGCCACGCTGACAAAACTCCATAAATCGCTCAAGCGATAACTGAGCCCGTGATTGCGCACAATCGGCCAATTGCTGAGCGAAACTCGCCTGAGCAACATTAAAGTCGTTGCCGTACCATTGCACGGCCGACCCAGCCGCATGGATATTCACGCTGACGCCATGGCCGAAGCCCAGTTCGCAAGCCGTATGCACCGTCGGCAAGGCCAATCCGGCATTCAGCAAAACGAGCTTCAGACGCAGCGGGTTAAGCTCATCACAATAGCCGTAGGTATAAGCAATTTCATCCACATAACCTGCGCCCCACTCGCTCATATTTCTACTCTGGTTCTAGGTTGATTCGGGGTTTAGGGCCGCATCGGGCCTGCAAGCGCGACAGAAATACTGGCGCTGCTTGGGAGCGCAAAGCACTGCCCTATTGTAGACTGGCAGGCTGCGTGTATTATCCGCAAACAACCCAGCAGGGCGACTTTTTGCAGCATGATAGCGCAGCAATCGGCACAATACGGCGCAGTGTCTATGCGCCAATCAGAATTTGGAGTCGGGCATGATGAACAAGCTAAGCCGGCAGATAGTCGCAAGCATACTGGCGATCGCCGGTTTAACCCTGTGTTCCTTGGTCAGTGCGCAAGCGCTGCACTATCCTGAGAGCAAAAAAATCGATCATACCGATACCTATTTCGGCACAGCCATCTCCGACCCCTATCACTGGCTCGAAGATAGCAACTCGCCGGACACCCAAGCCTGGGTGACTGCGCAAAACAAACTCACGTTCGATTATCTCGGCAAAATTCCATATCGCGAGCAGGTCTTCAAGCGTATCCAGGGCCTCGTCAATTACGCCAAGTACAGCGCGCCGTTCAAGAAAAACGGCAAGTTCTATTTCTATAAAAACGACGGCCTGCAAAATCAATCGGTACTCTATGTGCAACAGGGCGAAACCGGCCAACCCGAGGTGCTGCTCGACCCGAACACCTTTTCACCCGATGGCACAATCAGGCTGACCGCTTTCGATCTCAGTCATGATGGCCGCTACGCAGTCTATGGACGCACAGCCATCCCGGGCTCGGACTGGAACGATTTATATGTAATGGATATGGCCACGCACACCACCTTGCCCGAGGTCATCCATTGGGTGAAATTTTCGAGCGGCGCCTGGCATGGCGACGGCTTCTATTACAGCCGCTACCCGGAACCGATCAAAGGCCAGGAGCTGACTGCCCGCAACCAGAACCAGAAAGTCTATTTCCATAAAATCGGCACGCCGGTCGACACCGATACGCTGGTCTACGAAGACCCGGCCCATCCGAGCTATTTTGTCGGCGTCGGCACGACCGAAGACGAACGCTACGCGATCTTGAGCGTGCAAGATCCGAGCAAGCGCGGCAATAGCCTGTTTGTACGCGACGATAAACGGGGCGAGAAAACCTTCACCCCCGTCGTCAAGGATATTTCAGAAAGCAGCTACGGCGTGATCGACAATCTCGGCGACCATTTGCTGATCGAGACCAATCACGACGCCCCGAACCAGAAAATCATGCTGTACGACCCGAAGGCGCCCGACGAAGCCAACTGGAAAACCATTCTCCCGGAAAAACCGGAACTGCTTGAGTCCGTCACAACCGCCGGCGGCAAGTTGTTTGCGACCTATCTGCAAGACGTCAGCGCGCATACCTATGTATATGACCGCAACGGCCGGCTTGAGAACGAAATTGCCCTGCCCGGTCCGGGTACGGTCGGCGGCTTTGGCGGTGAGAAAGGCGATAAGGACGTGTTCTATGTGTTTACGACGCTCAATTATCCGCCGACTATCTTCCGCTACGACATTGCTACGCGCAAGACCAGCTTGTTCCGCGCCCCCGATATTCCGGGCTTCAATGCCGACCAATATGAAAGCCGACAGGTCTTCTTCCATTCCAAGGACGGCACCCGCGTGCCCATGTTCTTGGTGTACAAGAAAGGGCTGAAGCTTGATGGCAATAATCCGACGATACTATACGGTTACGGCGGCTTTAACATCACACTCAACCCGAACTTCAGCGCCGCGCGCATTGCCTGGCTGGAACAAGGCGGTGTCTACGCCATGGCCAATTTGCGTGGCGGCGGCGAGTATGGCGAGAAATGGCATGAGGCCGGCATGCGCCTGAACAAGCAAAATGTGTTCGACGACGCAATCGCCGCGGCGCAATACCTGATTCAGGAAAAATATACCTCGCCGTCTCGTTTGGCTTTGCTGGGCGGCAGCAATGGCGGTTTGATGGTTGGCGCGGTGATCAACCAGCGCCCTGATCTATTCAAGGTTGCCGTGCCCGAAGTCGGCGTGATGGATATGCTGCGCTTCCAGAAATTCTCGGCGGGCGCAGCCTGGGTATCGGATTATGGTTCCAGCGACGACGAAACCCAGTTCAAATATTTGCTGGCCTATTCGCCGCTGCATAACATCAAGGCGGGCGTGAACTATCCCGCTACGATGGTGATCACCTCGGACCACGATGACCGTGTGGTGCCGGCCCATTCGTTCAAATATACTGCCACGCTCCAGGCCAAGAGCAGCGGTGACGCGCCCATCTTGATACGGATCGAAACCAACTCGGGCCATGGATCGAGTAATTTGAGCAAGAGTCTGCAGGAAACGGCGGATATCTATTCATTTATCTGGGAAAACATGGGGTTTGTGCCACAGTATTAAATTTATGCAATGACACTTTCCAGATTGATCGCCACCTTTGTACGCCGCCATTGGTGGCCGTACTTGGCTTCGGCCGTGTTGCTGATCGGCGTGGCGCTGCTTAAAGCCTGGGTGCCGCATGCCATTGGGCTGATCGTCGATGGCCTGACAAGCCACACACTCGGCCACACAGGCTTGTTACTGGCGCTTGGCGAAATCGCGCTGGCCGGCGCGGGTGTCTATATTTTTCGAGTCGGCTGGCGCTTGCAATTATTTGCCGCGTCCTACCAATTGGGCGTCGAGTTGCGCACGCGTTTTTACCAGCGGATGTGCCTGCAAGGGCCGAGTTTTTATCAGCAGCAGCGCACGGGCGACCTGATGGCGCTGGCCACCAACGATGTCGATGCGATCGAAATGGCTGCCGGCGAAGCGATGCTGGCCGGCTTCGATGGCACGGTCACCCTGGTGATGGTGATCGCCGTGATGACGGTCGTGATCGATTGGCGGCTGGCGCTGGCGGCGCTCACGCCTTTCCCTCTGCTGGGATTCGCGTTCTGGAAAATCTCCGACCAAATCCACCGCGCCTCGAAACAATCGCTGGAAAGCTTTAGCAAGCTGAACGATCATATCCAGGAAACCCTGAGCGGCGTACGCACCGTGCGCTCATTGGGCCTGGAAGCCCGTTCCAGCACGCATTTTTCCGCCTTGGCGGCACGTGCTTGCGCCACCAGCCTGCGCGCGCAGCGCTGGGAAGCGGCTTTTGAGCCGGCCGTCGGTCTGGCCATGGTGTCGGCCGCGGTATTAACGCTGTCGGTCGGCGGCTACTTGGTGTGGCAGCATCAACTGACGATAGGCTCACTCACGGCCTTCAGCATTTACCTAGGCGACTTGATCTGGCCCATGTTTGCCGCCGGCTGGGTCTTGTCGCTGATCGAGCGCGGCCGCGCCGCTTGGGAGCGTCTGTACCCGGTATTGAATATGACATTAAGCATCGACGATGGCGGCACCATCGCCACCGTCCCGGCCGCCGAACTCAGCTACCAAGCCGTGCAATTTTTTTATCCGGGGCAATCTACACCCGCGCTCGCGAACCTGTCGTTCACTTTGCCCGCGGGCCAGACATTGGGTGTAGTCGGCCCCACCGGCGCAGGTAAATCGAGTATCGTCCGATTGCTGCTGCGGCAGTACACCGCACAAAGCGGAGAGACGCGCTGGGGCGGGCAGGCGCTTAGCCACTACACGCTGGAAGCCTTACATGCGGCAATTGCCTGGGTGCCGCAAGAGCCCTTCCTATTTTCGGCGTCGCTGGCCGACAATATCGCCTTGGTCAAACCCGCGGCCACACGCGCCGAGATCGAAGAAGTCGCACGACTCGCCGCGGTTCACGACGATATCGTGCGTTTCCCGCAAGGCTATGACACGCCGGTCGGCGAACGTGGCGTCACGCTGTCCGGCGGGCAGCGGCAGCGTATCGCCATCGCCCGCGCGCTACTGGCCGATGCCCCGCTGCTGCTGCTCGACGATGCACTCTCGGCGGTCGATACGCAAACCGAAACCGATATTCTCGGCCATTTGCGCAGCCAGCGTAGCCAGCGCACGGTGATTATCGTCAGCCATAGACTGAGCGCGGTGATGGATGCCGACCAGATCCTCGTGCTCAAACAGGGACAAGTCGTGGAGAGCGGCCAGCACGCCGAGTTGCTCGAACGCCAAGGCTGGTACGCTGACCAATGGCGCTACCAACAACTGGAGGCCAGTCTTGACGCCCTCTAATTTGACGCCCTCTAATACCTTAAATCGCGCCAATGCGAAACGCGCGATCGCCTTGCTGCGTCGCACCGCGGCGCCTGAGCATCGTCATCTGTGGCTAGGCTTATCCTGGCTGGTGGTTGCAGCCGGTCTGGAAGCGCTCGGGCCATTTCTGGGCAAACTGTTTATCGACCGCAACTTGGTACCGCGGGTACTCGATTGGCCGCAGATCTTCGCACTGCTGGGCGGCTGCCTGACGGTTGGCTGGACGGCCAGCGTGATTCGTTATCTGCAGCTGACCCGCTTGGCCGGGGTCGCCATGCGTTCGGTGCAACGTTTGCGCGAACAGGTCTACAACCATGTACTGCGTCTGCCCATGGCCTTCTTCGACAAAGCCATTACCGGACAACTGGTCAGCCGCGTCAGCAACGACACCGAACAGGTCAAGAATCTCTATATCCAAGTCTTGTTCGTGATCCTGGACAGCACCATCGTGCTGACCGGTGCGCTGATCGCCATGGCTTGGCTCGACTGGCGCTTGATGTTGATCGTGATGATACTGGCCCCGGCCAGCAGCATCGTCGTGTGGGTTTACCAACGTTGGAGCGCGCCCGCCGTCAGTCTCTCCCGGCAAATGCGCAGCGATATCAATGCGCAGATGGCCGAATCGATTTCCGGCATGGCGGTGCTGCAAGCAAGCAATGCCGAAGCCCGCTTTGAAGCGCGCTTTCGCCAGACCAATCAACGTCAATACGGCGCACGCATGGTACAACTGCGCGCCGATGCCTGGCTGCTGCGGCCCATGCTCGACCTGTTCAATACCCTGCTGCTGATCAGCGTGATCTACGCCTTTAGCCGACGGCCGATGAGTGCGCTGGAGGTAGGCATCCTGTATGCCTTTATCAGCTACATCAACCGCGTGATCGAACCATTGATGCAGATTACCCAGCAGTTCGGGCAATTACAGCAATCGGTGGTGGCCGCGTCGCGTGTCGATATTCTGTTGCAAGAGCCGCGTCCGGGCGCCCACGGCGGACATATTCGCATCCGGCAAGGCGGCGTGGCGATCCGCGATTTGACCTTCGGTTATGCATCGGAAAATCCGGTGATACACGATTTAAGCTTGACCGTGCCGGCCGGGCAATTCTTTGGCATCGTCGGCCATACCGGCAGCGGCAAATCGACTTTATTGAGTTTGTTGTTGCGCTTTTACAGCGCCCAGGCCGGCCGCATCGAAATCGACGGCATTCCGCTCGCGCAATTCAATGATGACGACTTCCGCGCCGATGTCGGCCTGGTGCCGCAAGATCCCTTTTTGCTAGCCGCCAGCGCCCGCGAAAATATCGCCATGGGCCGCGCGCTTAGCTCTGCGGACATCGAAACCGCCGCACGTGCCGCGCGTTGCCACGACTTTATCGCCGCGCTCGAAGACGGCTATGACACGCAACTCGGCGAAGGCGGCGCCCGCCTGTCGACCGGGCAAAAGCAATTGCTCGCCATTGCCCGTGCCTTGGCCGGCAAACCGCGGATTTTATTTCTCGACGAGGCAACCGCCAATATCGACAGCGAAACCGAGCAGATCGTCCAGCAATCCTTGGCGTCCTTGCGCGGCCAAGTCACCTTGATCGCCATCGCGCATCGGCTCTCGACGATACGCGACGCGGACCAGATCGTCGTGCTTAATCACGGCCGCATTGCCGAAATCGGCCGACACGAGCAATTGATGACCAAGACGGACGGCATCTACCAGCGTTTATACCTGCTGCAACAATGGGATCAGAGCCCGGCTTCCAGTCAGCCCGCTTGACAAACGACTCAGCAAAGATACCGCGGAGACATCCTTCAAGCGGCTTGACGAATGGCTCGCATGATTTGTCACAAGAACATCACACGGGCTCGCTAACATTCCGGCAGAAGCCATGCGCACCTGGAACGCCGCATGGCATTGCACTGGAAAGTCATTGCCACACAACGCACAACACACCGCACAACAAGCGCATAAGCTTCACCCCAATCAGCCGATCAAACGCATTCTGGTGGTTGAGGACGACGAGCTAACGGCCTTGGAAATTCTAGCCGCCTTGCGCGACCACGGCTTCGCTCCCGAGCTGGCCAGTACTGGACAAGAGGGTTTGAGTCGAATCCTGACCGGCGATTTTCACGGCATCGTACTTGATCGCCTGTTACCCGGCATTGACGGCTTATCGATACTCGCGACCGTCCGCAACGTCGGCGTCGACACGCCGGTATTGCTGTTAAGCGCGCTCGATACCGTCGACGAGCGCGTGCGCGGCTTGCGTGCCGGCGGCGACGATTATCTCACCAAGCCCTTCAGCTTCGACGAATTGACGGTGCGGCTGGACGTGCTGTTGCGTCGCCGTTTTGAAGTCGATCATCCGAGTTTGCTGCGGGTTGACGATTTGGTGCTCGACACCTTGCACGGCTTGGTACAGCGTGGCAGCACCCCGATCGAGTTAAAGCCGCGTGAATTGCAACTGCTTGAATATCTGATGCGCCATGCCGATCAGATCGTCACGCGCACACTGCTGTTCGAGTCGGTTTGGAACTACCATCACAATGCGCAAACCAATGTGATCGATGTGCATATCGGTCAATTGCGCAAAAAAATTACCCTCAATGGCCTGTTGCCGCCGATGATACATACGGTACATGGTTCGGGATACGTGCTACGTGGCCAACACTAATTATCCTCGCCATCCTTTATTTCGCAGCCTGTCAACCATCGGCCCCATTCTGGGCATGTTTGCCGCTTCGGTGTGCGTGTTATTCGGTATTTTTTATTGGCTTATCACGGGGTACCTGGTGCATGAAGTCGATGGACGCCTGACGCGCGAAACCACACAATTGATCAAGCGCACCCCGGACGATGCCCGCAAGAATATCGATGACCGCGGCAAACGCGAAGCTTCGAATGTCCGACCTTATGGCTATTTCGATGCGGCGGGCAGGCCGCTCACGGGCAATATACTCGCCCTCCCATCAAAACTGATCGATTGGAAGCCATTTCAATATACCCAACTGGTCAAAGATCATAACGGCAGGGAAATCATGCACTTCCGGGCCGTCTCCGCAACCTATGCGAACGGCGAACGTGTCGTGGTGGGGCAAGGCATCGACGATATGCAGCGCTTTGACACGCTGTTGATTCGAATTGCCCTGGGAGGGCTCGCCGGCACGATCTTGCTGGGAGCGGGTTGCGGTATCGCACTCAATGCCGCGTCAAATCGGCGCATCCGCGCAATTCGCGAATCCTGCCAGGAAATTATTTCCAGCCACTTCGAACGGCGCCTGCCCGTGCGCGGCTCCAACGACGATGTCGATTTGCTGGTGGTGATCGTCAATACCATGCTTGATGATATCGAACGGCTGGTTCATGAGTTGCGCGGAGTCTGTGCGTGGATCGCCCATGATCTGCGCACGCCCATGACCAGTCTGCGCGCCGGACTCGAACGGGCACGCCGCAATTCAGTCGAACCGGCAGAATACGCCGGCGCCATCGATCAAGCAATTATTCAATCCGATCGCGTGTTGACGCGCTTCTCGGCCTTGTTGCGCATCGCCGAAATCGAAGCCCATGCGCAACGCGCGAGTTTTCGTCAGATTGATCTCTGCGAAATATTGCGTGATGTCGCGGAATTTTATGAGCCCTTGGCGGATGAGCGCGGGGTGCGGATGATGGTTGAAACGCCGCTCGCGCCAACGCCGAGCCGTGCCCTATCGTCACTGACGCCCGAAGGAAGTGCCCATAGAATCTCTGAGGGCCTGGCCTGCGGCGACAGATTGGGGGGCGCTTCCGACGCCTCACGGAACGTCGGCACCAGCCTGATTGGCGATCGCGATTTACTGTTCGGCGCCATCGAAAACCTGCTCGACAACTCGCTGAAATTCACCCCCGCGGGAGGCTCCGTGAATCTGCGGCTACACCTGCAGGACAAGGAAATTGTGGTCGAAGTATCGGATACCGGTCCGGGCATTCCGCAAGCGGAACGCGAGGCCGTACTCAGGCCGTTTTATCGCAGCGCGCAGCTTTCCGGCATGCCCAAACCCGGACATGGATTGGGCCTGAGCCTGGTCGCCGCGACAGCGCGCCTGCATGGCGCAACGCTACTGATTGCAGACGGCAAACCTGGATGTCAGGTGCAGATGCGGTTTGCCGCCAAATCGTGAGCCGGTAGGACAAGTCGAAGCAATCCTTATTTTAAGGCAGGCAAACTCAAAGCACGGCGAGTCTCCTGCGTCGCCCGCCAAAGATCGGCGCGGAACACCGGGTTTTGCAGCATTGCTGCGGCGATCAAGGTGCCGCTTAGTTTGCCGGCTTCAATATCGCTGGGGTAATGCACGCCGCCGATCACGCGTCCTTGTGCAAATAAATCGGCTCGGGAAAAAATCTCGGCACGCTTTTCCGGAACCATATTCGCCAGCACCACGGCGCATAAGTAAGCATAAGTGGCGTGACCGCTTGGATAGCTCGGCGACGTGCCCTCGGTTTCAATGCCAGGATGCACCAAGGTGCTGCTGTTGTAAGGACGTGGACGATGCCAGTACGCCTTGACCGCCTTCATCGGTTCAGCACCTTGCTTGCTCAATTTTTCGAAAAATGCAGCCGTAACAGGAAGATTATCGGCATTGAAATTGTCGCCTAAAACGTTGTCAAAGCGGAACACACTTTTATGAGTATCTCCGTCTGCCAGTTGCAATTCGGCTAGCGTTCGAGAATTCTGGACCATCAGGACTGCTTGCAAATCCTGCTCCTGCGCGAGCGACCCCGGCGAAGGTGGTGGTGCAATTAGGACGGTCAGATCGGGTTGCCCACTTGCCAAATAGTGAGTATCTGCCGCCACGGCAGGAACCAGAAAGCCGAGCATCAATGCGGCGGCAGTACAGCGTATCCAACGGGACATAGTCTTACCTCGAAGGGGAAAGGCCCGAAGGCTACGCGCCGATTGTGACGTTTTTATAGCACCTACCTTACAGGTCGAATTCAGATTTCATGGGGGTCTCGCTTTAACTTTGTAAGTTTTGCATCACATGCGCATCATGCGCGTTGGTTAGCATCCGTCCCATTGCAAACAAGCTAGCCATCAGTGGCGCCCCCTCAAAAAAAAACATCCGCGTCGGAAATTCACGCCGGAAGCGGACAAATTTAACTTACCTGACTGGGAAACCTTACGTCATGAAACCTCGCAAGTTGCCGTCATCTTTGGGTACGGCTCGCAATCTTTCTTTGAGCGCCATTGCCTTTGCAGTGCTTACCACGTATGCCCACGCCGACGGCGTCACCGATATCGGCAATGTGTCGGCCAACGGCACGGCCGGCGCCAGCAATCAAGCCGCGCCCGCTGCGAAAAAAGCACCGACCCCGGCGGCCGCCAAAGCGATCACGCAAGCACCATTAAGCGCCACCTCGCCGCAATCGCAGATCAGCGGCGACTATATCCACAATCAAATGTCGCCGGTTGCCGACTATTCGACGATTGTCCTGATCACGCCAAGCTACGCCGTGTCCTCGCCAAACGGCCCGGGCCTGTCCGAAGGCAAGGATCAGACTTTGCGCGGGTTCCCCGACGGCCAGTTCAATGTCACCTATGACGGTATCCCATTTGGCGACACCAACGATTTCACGCACCACACAACATCCTATTTCCCGGCTTCGACCATCGGCAGCGTGACCGTCGATCGCAGCCCGGGGAACGCGACCACGCTGGGCTATGCCACGTTCGGCGGCTCAATCAATATGTTCTCGCCGACCTTGAGCCCGACCTTCAAGTTCTCGACGGAACAAACCTATGGCTCAAACAATACCTGGGTGAATGACTTTTCCGTCACCACCGGCATCATGCCGCAACTGCTGGACAGCAATTTATTTATCGATATTTCGCATACCCAATCGGATGGCGCGTTGACCAATGGCAATCTGCGTGACGACAGTATCTTCTTGAAGGACATCACGCCGCTGGGTAATAACACGGTAGCCACGATCGTTTTCGCTTACGACAAAATCCACTTTAACAATCCGGACGGCACCACCTTGAACCAGGTCGCGCAATTCGGCTACAACTATGGCTTGAACAACAACCCGAAAAGCCCGGATTTCTACGGCTACAACTACCAAGATAAAAATACCGATTTTGGCTATTTCGATTTGAAACACACCTTCAGCAATGACTGGGTGGTCGATAACAAGCTCTACACCTATTACTACTACAACCTTAGCCACGAACTCGACGGCGACACAACCTCATCGCCGCTGTCGTCTTTAAAGACTGCCATCCCCTATACGGCAGGCCAGTCCGGCACTGATATCGCGGGCGCGCTGAAACTTAATGAATACACTACGGTGGGCGACACCATCAGTGTTTCGCACGCAGACGACTACGGCACGTTCACCGGGGGCTTGTGGTTCGAGCATACGCAGAACTCGCGCAACCGCTATGCCATCGACGACAACACCGGCAGCCCATATAACCAGAACGCGACTTATAAAAACGTTTTCTATAATATGGTGGACCAGGTCAATACCGCGCAGGTATTCGCCCAGTATGCATGGAAAGCCACGTCCAACCTGACGGTTACGCCAGGCGTGCGCGAGCAGAATTTCGAGCGCACCTTGTTTGCGACCGAAAACCAGAACAATCTACCCGGCACCAATGGCGACCTCAACAAAACCTGGGATAGTTTCCTGCCCAGCCTGGACGCAAACTATCGTCTGTCATCGTTATGGTCGGCCTACGCGCAGATTGCTAAAGGCGCGCTTGCACCGAACCTGAACACCCTGTACTCGGCCAACCCGACCGCCAACGACCAAGTCGCGCCGCAAACTTCGCTCGGCTACCAAATCGGTACGGTGCTGAAGGCGGATCGCTACACCTTCGATGCCGATGTCTACCTGATCAACTTCAACAACTACATTACGAAGACCGGTTCAGGCGCCAATGCAAGCTATTTCAATGCCGGCGGCGTGCGCTATACCGGCGCAGAAGTCGAAGGTAATGTGTTGCTGGGCGCAGGCTTCTCGCTGTACGGCAACGCATCGCTAAACAAGGCGGTGTTTACACAGAACGGCACCGGCAGTCAGGCTTGGGTTTCGGGGCAGTCGATTTCCTTTGTTCCCAAGTACACGGCCGCCGTGTCCTTGAATTATGACCACGCACTCTGGCATGCCAACCTGACCACCAAGTTTGTCGGCTCGGACTACCAAGGGTCCAATGGGCAGGCCGACGGCAGCATTTATCAAGTCGGCGGCTATAGCGTCACCAATATGTCGGTAGCGCGCGAGTTTATCAGTCCGAACTCGGTCATCAAGACCTTCCGTGTCACGGTGGGACTGGACAATCTGTTCAACACCCATGCGATTACCGACAACCTCGGACCTTCCGCTTCGGACACCAGCAAGGGCACCGATCCTAATCAGTTCCTGTACTACTTTGTGCCGGGCCGCAGCGTCTATATCACGTTACGCGCCGACATTTAAGCCGGCTGTTGCGCTGAATCCGCTGCGAGGCGGATTCAGCGC
>Ga0302178_10000571_pt1 | contig 33122 bp, 30 predicted proteins | sample I_Palsa_E1_3_FD_198790 | JGI IMG/M metagenome (GOLD analysis project Ga0302178, IMG submission 198790) | Peat permafrost microbial communities from Stordalen Mire near Abisko, Sweden - I_Palsa_E1_3 | ecosystem: Environmental > Terrestrial > Soil > Palsa > Peat permafrost | place: Sweden... | reverse complement strand
CCTGCTCGACGAACCGCTCGACGGATGCCGAGAACGAGTCGTAGGGATGGTGGACGAGGACATCGCCGCTGCGCATCGCGGCCATCACGTCCGCGCGTCCTTCGTCGTCCTCGCGGAAGCGCGGCGGCGTCAGCGGAACCCACGGCGTCTGGCGTAGCTCCGGGTAGCCCGCCAGCTTCGTCAGGTTCAGCAGACCGGTCAGGTCGAGCGGCCCTTCGACCTCGTAGACGTCATGCGGCTCCAGGTGCATCGCATCCGTCAGCTCGGCGCGCAGGCGCGCGGACATCCTCGCGCCGACCTCGACCCGCACGACCTCGCCGAAGCGCCGGCGGCGCAGCTCGTTCTCGACCGCCTGCAGCAGGTCGTCGGCCTCGTCGGAGACCGAGAGGTCGGCGTCCCTGGTGACGCGGAAGCAGTCGTACTCGTCGATGACCATCCCCGGGAACAGCGAGCCGAGGTTGTGGGCGATCACGTCCTCCAGCAGCACGAACGTGTCGCCCGCGGCGACGTTGACGAACCGTGGCAGGATCTCGGTAGGCACCTTGACGCGCGCGAAGGCGGTGTGGCCGGAGTCCGGGTCGCTGACCATCACACCGAGGCTCAGTGACAGGTTGGAGATGTAGGGGAACGGCTGACCGGGCCCGACCGCCAGCGGCGTCAGCGCCGGGAAGATGACGCGGCGAAAGTGCGCCGCGAGCGCGTCGCGCTGCTGCTCGCTGACCTCGCTCACGGCCTTGATCACGATTCCGTGCTCGGCCAGGCTGGGGATCAGCTGCTGGCTCACGCAGCGCTGCAGGCGCGCACTCTGGCGCAGCGTCTGCTCGTGCACCAGATCGAGCGTCTGCGCCGGGGTCAGGCCGTCGACGCTGGGGCGGTCAACGCCGGCGTCGATCTGATCGTGCAGCCCGGCGACGCGCACCATGAAGAACTCGTCGAGGTTCGACGTGTAGATCGCCGCGAACTTGACGCGTTCGAGCAGTGGCAGCGAAACGTCCTCGGCGAGCTCGCAGACGCGCAGGTTGAAGTCGAGCCAGGACAGCTCGCGGTTGATGTAGAGCGCGGGGTCGGGCGGGCGTGGGCGCTCCCCGGCTCCGTCGCCGCCGTCGGTCAGGACGATCGCGTCAGTGCTGCTCATTCGCGCGATCCATTATGCGCTGCGCAGGGCCCCGTTCGGTGAAGAGCTCGTTGCGGCAATGATTCGCCCGCGCAGATCGCTCGCCTCGACTGCCGCCCAGAGCGTCGTGAACTGGACGAACAGCGTCGCCCGTCGCGTGCTCAGCGTGCGCTCGAGGCGGCGCATTCCCTTCGCCCCCGCGTCCGCGCGATGCTCGATCCGCCCGATCAGGACGTCGCAGTCGTGGATGTCGCCGATCACGGTCTGCAGCTCGCGCGCCCGTGCCTCAGCCTCCACGGCGACGTCGGTGAGGCAGAACCCAACCAGCTCGAGCACGTAGCGCAGGCGCTTCGCGGCGATCCGCATGTCGTGCAGGACGACCGTGTTGCGCTCGTCGAGCGCTGCCGGAACGAAGGCGTAGAGCTCGGCGGCGCGCGCCGCCACGATCCGCTCGGCGGCCTGCTTGAGAGCCATCGACGGGTCGAGGCCACTGACCTCGCGGGCCTTCATTGCGCCAGCTTTCGCAGGCGGCGCTCGAGCTTCGCGGTCGTCGCGTGCTCGACCGCGGCCGCGAGTCGCCTGTTCGCGCCGAGCTGCTCAGCGTGCAGCTCGTCGAGCAGCAGGTCGATCGCTTGGCGCTCGGACCGGCCGGCGTTGGCGCGCAGCGTGCTCAGCAGCGCGACCTGGACGTCGCAGTCACGGCGCTCGCCAAGCACTGCGGCGAGGCGCTTCAGCTCGTCCAGCACCACTGCCAGCTGCTTGCGCGGAAAGCAGATCGCAAACACCTCCAGCCCCGCGCGCAGTCGTCGCGTCGCGACGCGCATCTTGTGAACGCGCTCGGGCCGGTCGATGTCGAGCAGGCCGTCGAGATGGGCAAACAGCTCGCCGGTCCGCGCAGCGACTACGCGCCGCGCCGCCTGCGCATACGACTGTTCCGCATCGAGGCCGAGCTGAGCCACTAGTGGGCGGCGCCCCAGCCGGCGGCGATCAGCAGGTCGACGATGACGCCCTCGCGCAGACCGCCGCGCCCGACGTGCAGCCGCCGCCCGAGGCGGTCGGCGATCTCTTCGAGGATCAGCAGGCCCGCCGGCAGCAGGCGCACGCGCTCAGGCTCGAGCTCGGCCATACGGGCGAGCTGCTCGCTCGGCGTCGTCGCGAGGATCCGCAGGCCGCGCTCCAGTGACTCGTGGTCGAGGACCGTACCGACGAGGCGGCGCAGCGAGCTCGCGCTGCCGCCGGCCGCGACCGCGAGCTCGGGAATTGGCAACACGAAGCCCTCGAATGTGCCGCTGACGTGTGCTCGCAGCTGCTGCAGCTCGCTCACCGACGGCGGGTCGGAGTGCAGGTAGGAGTCGGCGAGCATTCCCGAGCCGATCCGGAATGACGAGCTCGCGCGAACGCCGCCGGCGATCGTGCCGATCGCGATCTCCGACGAGGCGCCGCCGACGTCAACGACGGCGATGTCGCCGTCCGGCGGGTGGTCGAGTGCGCTCGTCGCGCCGACGAAGGCGAGTCGGGCCTCCTCCTCGTCGGTCAGCACGGCGACCTCGAGGCCGGTTCGCTCGGCGATCGCCCCGGTCAGCTCCTCCTGGTTCGCCGCGTCGCGAATCGCCGCGGTCGCGACCGCGCGGATCGTCTCGCTGCCGAGCTCGCGGGCCACCCGGACCTGCGTCGCGACGACCTCGACGACCTCGCTGATCTTCTTCGGCGGAATCGTGTCGTCGCGCTGGAGGCCCTTGCCGATTCGCGTAAAGGCGCGCTGGCGCAGCAGCTCGCGGACGCGGCCGTCAGCCGGTTCGGCGACCAGCAGGCGCGTCGTGTTCGAGCCGATGTCGATGCATGCGCAGATCACGGGTCCAGGCTATAGCCTCGGGCGATGTCGAAAACTCTCTGGCTGCTGCGCCACGGGGATGCCGAGGATCCTCGCGGGTCCGACTTCGATCGCCGGCTGACCGCGCGCGGCGAGCGCCAGTCGCGTGCCGCGGGGCGCGCGCTCGCACGGCTCGATCTGCGCTTCGAACATGTCTTCACCAGTCCACGCGTGCGGGCGCTCGACACGGCGCGGCTGGCCTGCTCCGAGCTCGCCATTGAGCCGATCGTGCATCAGCCGCTGAGCGCCGACTTCGGCGACGACGACGCAGCCGAGTTGCTGGCCGCGACGAGCGACGGTGGCGCGCTGCTGCTGGTCGGCCACGAGCCGGATCTCTCGAGCCTTGTCGCCGGATACACCGGTGCCCACATCGTGATGAAGAAGGGCGGGATCGCCGCGATCCGTCTCGACGGACGGCTCGGCGAGCTGGCGCTCCTCCTACGTCCGCGCGAGATCGAGTTCCTCGCTGGGCTCCGGTAGCGCGTCGAGCGCCGCGAACTCCTCGGCGGTCTGCGACCCGTCGACCGGCTCTGCGGCGAAGCGGTAGCCGATGCCGAAATGCGTGTGGATGTAGCGCCAGTCGGGTGAGACGCGCTCGAGCTTCTGGCGCAGCTTGCGCACGAAGACGTCGACCGAGCGGTCGCCGCGAACCATCGAATAGCCCCAGAGGCGCTGGTAGACGAACTCGCGCTCGAGCACCCGTCCGCCGGATCCGGCGAGCAGCTCGATCAGCTCGAATTCGCGTCGCGTCAGGTCGATGCTGGTGCCGGCGACGAAGGCCTGATACTGGTCGCGATGGATCTCCACCTCACCGGCGAGGATCGGCAGGCTGTCGGTCGGTGACTCGAGCCGCCGCCGGCGACGGACGACCGCCTCGACGCGGGCGATCAGCTCCTCCGGGTGGCAGGGCTTCGTCAGCCAGTCGTCAGCGCCGAGCCGCAGGCCGCGGACACGCTGAGCGACGGTTGACGAGCCGGTGCAGACCACGACCGGCAGCTCCGGCAGCTCGCTGCAGAGTCGCTCGAGCCACTCCCAGCAGGTGGGACCGAGGACGGCGAGGTCGACGATCACGGCGCTCAGGCGCATCGGCACGATCGTCTCGGGCGAGACCGACGAGGCAAGCACGCGCCGCTCCCAGCCGAGGCGCTCGAGCCGCTTGTCGAGCACCTGCAGGAACCCGGAGTCGCGGTCGAGCACCGCGATCCGCAGCGTGACCGGGGTCGGATCGAGGACAAGCCCCTCGCTCTGCAGCAAACCCGCGGCGGAAGTGTCTTCCGTCATCTGCGCTGATTGTAGTGGCGCGCCGAGGCGCTCCGCGAACGGTTGCTCGGCAGGTAACAGGATGTTCACAGCAGTAGCCGGCGTCTGCACGCTGCGAGCGGGATTCCGCCGGCGGGCGGCGCTAAGCGGATGGCAGGTGCGAGGAGTCGGAGAACTCGCGGAACAGGCCCGTCACGACGAACGCGGTCTGCTCGCCGATATCGACGGCGTTGTCGCCGATCCGCTCGAGCGCGCGCGCCACCATTGTCATGTGCATCGCCCACTCGCGCGTGTCGAAGTCGTCGCCGACCTCGATCGCCATCCTGAACGTCTCACGCTGGATCTGGTTGACCTCGCGGTCCTGGCGCACGAGATCCTCGGCCAACGCGACGTCGCGGTCGGCGAAGGCGCGCTTGGCCTGGGAGACCTCGGAGCGCACCACCTCGCCCATCCGCGCGAGGCGCGAGAGGATCTCGGGCTGGGTCGGCGGCTCGTGGCCCGACAGCGGCAGCAGCTTGCAGATGTTCACGCACTGGTCGCCCATGCGCTCGACGTTGCGAATCAGATGCAGCAGCGCCGCGACTGTTCGCAGGTCGCCGGCGACCGGCGCCTGGCGGGCGAGCAGCGAGAGGACGCCCTGATGGATCTCGAGATAGCGGCCATCGACGCGGTCGTCGTCGGCGATCACCATCGCGGCGAGCTCGACGTCCTGGTGTGCCAGGGCCTCGAGCGTCCGGTCGAGCTGCTCGATGACGATGTCGATGCCGCCGAGCGCATTGACCTCCAGCTCGCGCAGCTCGTCGTGAAAGTGGAGCCTCGAGGTCTGGGTGGCGCTGGCCGACGGTGCGGTTGACATGTTCCTCGCTTCGCTCTTGGTCCGGACGGCGAAGGCTACGCCGTTATGCCTCAGCCCAGCGGTCCGGTGCGCGCACCGTCTCCGGGCAATGTATCCCTGGGAGTCTCCGCTGCCGGCACCGGGGCCGTGTCAAATTCTCGTGAAAGCTGCGGCTGGAAGCGGTAGCCGAAGCCCGGATGGGTATGGATGAAACGGCGCCCGGGCGCGGCTGCCTCGAGCTTCGCCCGCAGCTTGCTCACGTAGACATCGACGGAGCGGTCGCCGGCGCGAAGCTCGCGCTGCCAGACAACGCGGCACAGCTCGTCGCGGCGGACGATCCCGCCGGCGCGGTCGACCATCGCCACGAGCAACTGGAACTCGCGCACTGACAGCGTCAGCACGCTGCCGCCGGCGAGCACCAGCCCCTCGCCGTAGCGGATCTCGAAGTCGTCGAAGCGAACCGTTCGCGGCTCCTGCTGGTCCTGTTGCACGGCCATGCCCGCTCAGACTCGCGCGCGGCGAGCCCGGCGGGGTTAAGATGCGGTGACGCAACGGTGAAAAAGTCGTGAAGCGCAGGCGCGTCTTCACGCAGCGGTCTAGGCTGCTCTGATGAACCTCCTGCGCCGGTCTCCCGACGAACAGCTGCTTGCGCTGCTCGAGGAATCCGGCCGAAACGTCCAGCGCACGGCGCTGCTGCTGCGCGACCTGCTCGCCGACTATCCGGAGCGGGCGACGCTCGCACAGGACCTCCGGCTGTGCGAGCAGGAGGGCGATCGGATCACGCACGACCTGATTCACCGCCTCAACGGAACCGGGCGCGTTCGCGCTCCATTCGACGCTGGCGACGGCTACAGGCTGGCGACCGCGCTCGACGACATCGTCGATCACGCCGAGCAGGCTGCCGACACGCTCGGGCTCTACGGCGTTGAGGCGACGATGGAGTCCGCCGTCGACCTGGCCGACGTGCTCGTCGGGGCATCCGAGCAGGTCGCGCACGCGCTGCGGAGCATGCGCACTCGCAGCGACCTCGGGCCGCATCTGGTCGAGATTCACCGGCTCGAGAACGAGGGCGATCGGATTCGCCGTGACGCGGTCGCGTCGCTGTTCGTCAGCGGAACGGACCCGATGGTCGTGATCCGCTGGCGTGACATCTTCGAGTCGCTCGAGGCGGCGGTCGACGCGTGCGAGACGGTCGCCCACGTCCTCGAGGGGATCGCCCTGCGCGATCGCCGCCGGCGCTGATCAGCCGCGCTTGGACTTCTTGGCGGCCGGTTTGCTGCCGGCGGAGCGGATCGCGAGCGTCGAGACCACCGTCGGAACCCGCGGTTGCGGGATCGCCAGCAGGTGCGCGTCGAGCTGTTCCCAGCGGGTCGGCCCGAGCGCGTATCCACTCGTGTAGTTGGCCGTCGTGGAGAGCGCGACCGGCGCGCTCTGCGGTGAGAAGGTCAGCACGATCTGGTCGGCGTCGCTCGGATCGGCGACCGTGCTTGCGGCCCCCGGAATCGTCTCGAGGCTCGCGATCTGCGCTGGTGCGTTCGCGCTCGGGAGCGTCAACAGCGCCTGGATGGCTGCATCCGTCGGCGTTCCCGTGCCCTGGTTGCCGGCGACCGGCACGGCGTTGATCGCGGTGATGTCGATGCTGTCGCTGCCTGCTGCGGCGTCCTTGTTCGCGTCGCCGTGAGGGTCGGCGGGACACTCGCCGGAGCCGACTGTCGGGTTGAGTCCGCTCTGGACCAGGAACTCGATGCTCGCGAGCACGCGGCGGTCAACGTCGCCGGCGGCGATCGCGTCGCGCTCGCAGAGCGCGAGGTGCAGGTGCGAGTCGCCGAGGACGATCCGTTCGAGATCGATCTGACTCATCTTCAGCGTGTCGCCGGCGTCGCTGCTCTGCAGGTCCGGCCCGTACAGCGGATCGCCGAGTGCCTTGCGGTGCAGCTCGAGCGTGGCCAGTTGCGTCCACGCGTCGAGGAACGGGCGCGGGTTGATCAGCGACTGGTCGGCGCCGGCAGGACGCAGCTCGAACAGCAGGTGTGGGGCCTCGCCCGGCGTGGCTCCGAGATGGCCGAGGATCGCGCCGGCGAGCACGTGCGAACCGACGCGCAACGGCTTCGCTTCGAGCTGATCGCGGCGCAGCCCGAACGCGCTCGTGAAGTAGCGCTTGATGATGCTGCGCTCCTGCGACGGTCGTAGGCCGGCCTGCGACCGGCTCGAGGAGCCGTGCGGCGTCGTGCCGAAGATCAGCGCATCAGCGGTCACGCCGGGACGGAAGTCGAAGGCGGCGAACGGCGAGGCTGCTTTGCTGATCGCGACCGAGTCGTGCAGCTGCCCATCCGCCAGCGTGGCTGCGGCGACCGCGCCGAGGCCCCCGGTCGGCTGCTCACCCGCTGTTGCCGGGGCGGTCGGGGTCGGTCCGCTGGCCAGCGCGCTCGGCGTGTTCAGCGAGGCGGTGCTCGACGGCTTCGCCGGCTTGGGGATCAGGTTGTAGGCAGCGACCGAGGCGAGGTTCCCGTACGTGTATTCGTTGCCGAAGCTGTCCTTGAGGCGGACGTAGGTGCCGAGCCGATGGTCGTGGCCGATCGCCACGACGGTGCCCTGGGCGACGGCGACCGCCGCCGCGTGCGTCGACGCGAAGATCTCGGCAGCGGGCACCCGTCGCTGGCGACTGGTGTCGCTCACCGCCGCTCCGACTGCCGATGGCGCCGGCGCGACGCCGGCTTTGGCGCTTGCGCTCGTTGTGCCGGCGCCCGCCTTCGCGGCTGTCTGCTCGACGCTCTTGTATTTCGGGTGGTAGCGCAACTCGATCGGGAAGAGGCCCTCGGAAAGCTCACTGACCGAGTTGACGAGGGTTGTCGGGACGCCGCTGAGCAACTCGGCGCGCAGCAGCACGGACTGCACGTAAGCGGTCGAGTGGTTGTAGGCGAAGATCGCCGCGGGCAGGTCGGTGGACGCCCCGGCCGCCGCGAGGTAGCGAGCGGCGGCGAAGATGGCGTCAGCGGCGTTGTACGGATCGGCGACGTCCGATCCGGTCGCGTCCATGCCGTATTGCACCCAGGTGCTCGGCATGAACTGCATCCAGCCGACTGCTCCGGCCGAGGAGACGTTGAGGTCGGTGCCGAAGTCGGTCTCGACCTGGTTGATCGCGGCCAGGACCTCCCACGGCACGCCGTACGCTGCGCTGGCCGACTGGTAGATCGGCAGCAGGAACGCTGGAACGTCGAAGTGCTCGACGTAGAACTCCGGCACGTCGGCGCCGATCGCTGCGCTCACAAACGTGTCGAACGGTGAGCCGGGCAGGACGCCGGCCAGTGGGTTCGACGCCGAGAACAGGCCGGACCCCGGAGCGACCGCGCCGCCGGCCTCGGTGGCACCGGTCTCGCCGGGGATGTTCGACAGCAACTCGGCGCCGGTGGTCGGCTGCGTCTTCACCGACGTCACCGCCGGACGCGGCTCATGCGCGCCGCCCCCGGTCGAGCCGCCGGTGCTCGTCGTTCCGCTTGTACCGGTCGTTGACAGCGGCGCCGTCGAGCCCTGTGCGGGCGTTCCCCCGGTCGTGCCGGTGTTTCCGCTCGCCCCGCCACTGCCGCCGACGCTCGACCCGGTGGTGCCGGTTGCGCCGCCGGAGCCGCCGGACGCGCCGGTGCTGCCCGAGCCCGTGGCGCCGCCACCCGGCGACGTGCCTGAGCTGCCGGTGCTGGTCGATCCGCTGGAGCCAGTCGGGCCGGTCGCGCCGGTCGAGCCGCTCGAGCCGGTCGCGTTGCTCGGTCCATAGCCGTTGTAACCGCCCGGGCCGCCCGGGTCGTTCGAGTTGGCCGCGCTGTCGTGGGCGCTGGGATTGGTCGAAGCTGCGCCCGACGTCCCGATCTGCGGAGCGGCACCAGCGGCACTTAGGGCGAGTAGGGCAAGTGCCGTGGGGGGCACTCGGGAGATCCGCATGACGCCTGCGTTTCTATCATGCGCACCAGCCGGCGCGCGGAAACAGTTTGGCAATAACCCGTGGCGCAAGGGAATTCCCGCACGCTGCGGCAAGTACGTTGAGCGCGTTCAGGCCTGGCAGCGGTCCTCGCTTCAGGTGGCTGTCGCGGCCAGCTCGTCGTAGGTTACCGGCCGTCGGCGCGGAACCGAGCGGCGCAGCACCCACTCCAAGGTGAGCATGTGGCTTGGCAGCGCCAGATCGCTTGGATGCAGGTCGAGTCTCAGCGTGTCGCCCGCCAGCAGCGTCGCCGCGCGCAACAGCGCCGGTGAGATCGCGCGGCGCGCGACACTCGCATTGCCGAGGCCGATCGCCGGCGCGGACAGGCTCAAGGAGCGGGCGTGGTCCGGGCGGCGTTGCGTCCCAGTGTCGGCCAGGCCGGTGGCGTGCAGGCCCCAGGAACCGGCCCACCAGCGAAAGCGCGTGGCGAGCATTCCGCGCAGCGCCGGCGTGTACGCGTAGGCGGGGGCAACGAAACCACGCGCGTCCACGCCGGCCAGCTTGAGCACGCGACGCCCGGCGTCGAGCGCGCGCTCGGTCTCGCGCACGTCAAGACCGACGAACTCCGCCGGCTCGTGGCGCAGCCGCGGCCGGCCGGGACGCGACCAGTGTCCGGGATGGGCCCGGAGGTGCTGGAAGCCATGTTGGGCGACTGCGTCCCCGGCCTTCACCCGCTCCGTCAGCCAGCTCGCGATCTCGGGTCTGCGGTCGGCCAGCGGGTGCAGGTCGCGCGCCGGAATCACGAGCAGCGTCACCCGGTCCACACCGTGGTCGTCGAGCCAATCGCGGATCAGCGCGCAGCGTTCGAACGTCGCCGGCTCGACGTCGTGCAGAGCGACCGCGATCCGCCCCTCGGCGCTACGCGGCATCGCGCACCGCGGCCGCGGCCTCGAGGGCCGCCATGTAGCCCGCCGCCAGCCGCCCCAGCGCGCGATCCCAGGTGCGTTCGGCGGCGCTGCGCAGCGCCGCCTGCCCCAGTCGCTCTCGCAGCAGCGGTGAGGAGGCCAGCGTCAGCATGGCCTCCGCGAACGCCGCCGGCGTGGCCGGGCGTAGGATCCCGTCGACGCCGCCGGTGATCAGGTCGCGCGGGCCGCCGGCGTCGGCAGCGAGCACCGCCAGCCCACTCGCCTGCGCTTCGAGGACGACCTGGCCGAAGGTGTCCGTGACGCTCGCAAAGCAGAAGAAGTCGGCGCTTGCATATGCCGTCGCGAGCTCCTCGCCCTGCAGCCATCCGAGCCAGGTCGCGCGATCTCCCAGCCGCGCGCGGAGCCGGCCGGCCTCCGGGCCGTCACCCGCGATGACGAGGCGCAGGCGCGGATCGCTGGCGTACGCCTGCTCGAATGCGTCGGCCAGCAGGTCGATGTTCTTCTCCGCCGCGACGCGCCCGGCATAGAGCATGTTGATCACGTTGCCGCGCGGGCGATCGTCGCGGCGCGCCGGAGCGAAGCGCCCCGTATCGACGCCGCGGTCCCATCGCGCTACCCGGGACGCCTCGATCCCCAGCTCGCCGAGCGCGCCATCCGCCGCGGAGCTGGGGGAGAGGATCAGCCGGCACTGGCCATAGAACGCGCTCAGCGCGAGCGATGCGGCAAGCTCGAGTGACGCGCTGCCGGAGCGCAGGCCGGCATAGGTTGCGAGCTCGGTGTGGTAGGAACCGACCAGCGGCGTCTCCATCGCCCGCGCCACGAGGACTGCGGCGATCGCGCTCGGGCCTGGGGAGCACACGTGGATCAGGTCGTAGCGGCCGGCGGTGATCGCCTCAACCGCAGCGGGCAGGCTCGGAACGCCGATCTCGATCCCGGCGTAGTGGGGAATCTCGATGTCCGCGACCGACGGCAGGCGCCGGTCGACATTCGGGTCCGTGCCGATCACGTCGATCTCGAATCCTTGGACGCCGCGTTCGCGAATCTCCTCGATCGTGCGCGTCACCCCGTGCATCGCGCCGATCCCGTCGTCAACGATCGCAACGCGGGGCGGCTCGAAATCCCTGCTCGCCAGCTTGGCTCGCTCGCGCGCCACGAAGGCCGCGGCCGGCGCGTATGGAATCGCCGGCAGGCAGGCGTCGAACAGCAGCGGGCCGATCGTGACGAGGTCGCCGCGGCCGGCGGCCGCGAAGGCATCCTCGATCGCGCCGCGCAGCGCTCGCTCGTGGGCGCGCCGCGCGCGCCGGAAGAGGTCCGAGTGAGCGAAGTCGTCCTGCTGCATGTAGGCGACGAGGTCACGCTCGGATAGGCCCTCCAGCCCGACTGATTCGAGCCACGCGCGCAGCAGGGCGCGCGCGTCCGCCGGTCGCAGGTCCCTGTGCCCGACGCCCTCGCGCACGTCGCCCTCGCGCAGCAGGCGCTCGGCGATCTTGAGCACCGTGACCGGATCGAGCGAGGAGACCTCGCCGCCGTGGCCGAGCGCGCGGACCGTCAACGCCATCGCAGCGTGCGCCCATTTCTCGGCGCTGCCCTGCTCGCCGCCGGGGGTGACCCGCCCGGCGGCGAGGTGGTTGAGGAACTCGGCCGGGCTGGCGGCCGGCGGCGCTTCGGTGAAGGTCCTGCCGATGTCGACTCCGGCGTGATCGTCGCTGCCCCCGATCGCGATGCCGCCGTTGGTCTCGACGTAGATGCTGGCGGGCATGTTGAGCTCCGCTGCGCGCGAGCCGTTGCGCGTCTCCCAGACGCCGAACAGCTCGGCCAGACGTCGCCGGTGGCGGCTGCGCAGCGGCGCGCCGACCGCGTAGAACGGATGCGCCAGCGCGCAGGCGATACCGTTGGCGCTGAGGTACTCGGCGCACTCCTCGACGTCGTCGCGGTGCGCGGCCAGCCAGTCGTGGTCGTCCGCGCTGATGTCGAAGCACAGCAGGTGGACCGCCTGCGGTTCGCCGTGGAAGTGGGCGGTCAGCTCCTCGGAGACGAAGACATCGTCGTAGTGGGCGATCTCGAGCGCACCGTCGATCGTGTCGTGGTCGGTGATCGTCACGAAGTCCATCCCGCGACGCTTGGCGAGCTCGTACACCTCCTCCGGAGGCGTGGCACACTCGGGCAGGCCGAGAGCGCGCTGGACGCCGAGGCGCGAGACCGCCGAGGCTGTGGAGTGGCAGTGCAGGTCGACGCGGGCTACGGACCGCTCCTGGCTGATCTTCGATCGTGTTGTCATGCAGAGGATGATTCCCCTGCAATCACCGGCTTTCTGTGACCAGGCGGTGAACTTGCGGGCTTGCTATCAAGATCTTCACTTCCTGGGCGTGTGCTGCTGCTGAAGTGGCGGACGCGAGCCTGACCAACTCGCCAGCGAGCTCTCGAGCCCCCAGGCAGCGATCACGGGGGAGGGCGATCCACCGGGTCGCGCCCGAGGGCCACACCCCGGCCGGTGCCCCGGGCTCAGGAATGAGCCCGGGGCGCTCGGCGCCGGAGCGATAGCCGGACGCCCGGCGAATCCGGGTCGCTAGGATGGCTCGGGCCTATGGCGGTGCTCGAGACCAATCGCCTCGAGAAAGCGCGTGAGCAAACGCTTGCGCTCGTTGACGCAGTCGCCGACGGTGATCTCGAGCGAGTCCACTCGCCGCTGATGAGCCCTCTGGTCTGGGATCTCGGTCACATTGCAGCGTTCGAGGACCTCTGGCTTGCCCACCGCCACGGCGGCCTGCCGCTGCTTCACCCCGAGCTGATGGCCGTATACGACGCGTTCGAGACGCCGCGAGCGGAGCGTGGCGAGCTGCCCTACCTCCGTCGCGCCGACGCCGAGCAGTACCTGAGCGCGGTTCGTGAGCGTGTCCGCGGCCTCGCACTGGACGGCGGCGAGCCGCTGGCCGAGCTGGTCCTCCGCCACGAGCGCCAGCACGCCGAAACGATGCTCCAGACGATTGGACTTGCCGCGCTCGAGGGCTGGCACGCGTCCGTGGCCGCCGCGCCGGCTCCGGCGCCGCCTGAGACCTCCTTCAGCGGACTCGAGCTGGTCGAGGTCGCTGCTGCCACGGTGCCGGTTGGCGCCGCGGCCGATGGGTTCTCCTACGACAACGAGCGACCCCAACATGAGGTTGAGGTTGATGGTTTCGCGATCGGTCGCGTGCCGGTGACGAACGCCGACTGGCAGGCCTTCGTCGCTGATGGTGGCTATGCCCGCCGCGAATGGTGGACGGCGGAAGGCTGGGCATGGCGCAGCGCCGAGCAGGTCGAGCGTCCATTGCGCTGGCTCGATGGTCACCGCGAGCGCCGGCTCACCGGTAGCGGCCCGATCGACGCGACGGCTCCGGTCGTCCACGTGTCCTGCCACGAGGCCGACGCCTTCGCGCGCGCGCGGGGGCTGCGGCTCCCGACCGAGATCGAGTGGGAGGTCGCGGCGACGTGGCAGCCCTCGGTCGCGGCTAAGCTGGCCTGGCCCTGGGGCGATCAGGCCCCCGAGCCACGCCATGCGAACCTGATCGAATCGGGCAGCTTCGCGCCGCTCCGCGCCGGCGCCCTGCCTGACGGCGCGGCACCGTGCGGGGCGCTGGGCATGATCGGCGACGTCTGGGAATGGACGGCGAGCGAGTTTCGTGGCTACCCCGGGTTCACCGCGTACCCCTACCGCGAGTACTCCGAGGTCTTCTTCGGCGCGGACTACCGCGTGCTGCGGGGGGGATCGTTTGCCGCGAGCGCGGATGTCGTCACCGCGACCTTCCGCAACTGGGACCTCCCTCAGCGTCGGCAGATCTTCGCCGGCCTGCGCGTCGCGGCTGACCTGCGGTGAGCGGCCGGATCCCAGTTGCCCCGGCGCCGATCCGCGTCGACCACGCCTTCGAGGACGGCGACGCGCGAACGCTCGCCGATGATGTGCTCGACGGGCTCACGCAGCCGCTCAAGGAGCTGCCGCCGAAGCACTTCTACGACTCGCGCGGCGCGGCGTTGTTCGAGCGGATCTGCGAGTTGCCCGAGTACTACCCGACCCGCACGGAGCGCTCGATTCTCGAGCGGGTTGCCGACGCGATCGTTGCCGAGAGCGGCGCCGGCGAGCTGGTCGAGCTTGGTTCGGGCAGTGCGACGAAGACCCGGCTGCTGCTCGACGCGATGGCACGCGCGGGAACGCTCACCCGCTACGTTCCGATCGACGTCACGGAGAGCGCCGTTCGCGACAGCGCGGCGCAGCTGATCGAGGAGTACCCGGGGCTGCTCGTGCACGGCCTGATCGGCGATTTCGAGCGCCATCTCGACCGTCTGCCGCCGCCGCGGGCGCGACGGCTGGTGGCCTTTCTCGGCGGCACGATCGGCAACTTCCGTCCCGGTTCGCGACGGCGGTTCCTGCGTACGATCGCCGGCATGCTCGGTCCCGACGACCGGCTCCTGCTCGGCACCGACCTCGTCAAGGAGCGCTCGATCCTCGAGGCGGCCTACGACGATTCGGCGGGCATCACGGCGGAGTTCAACCGCAACATCCTGCACGTGCTGAACCGTGAGCTCGATGGCACCTTCGACCCCGAGCAATTCGACCACGTCGCATTCTTCGATCAGCGCAACGAGTGGATCGAGATGCGCCTGCGCGCGCGTGCGGCCCAGACGGTTGAGCTGGCGGCGATCGGCCTGCGCGTCGACTTCGCAGCCGGCGAGGAGCTGCGGACCGAGATCAGCGCCAAGTTCACGCGCGAACGGCTCGAGGCCGACCTGGTGGCCGCGGGCCTCGAGCTCGCCGGCTGGTACACCGACGAGCGCGACTGGTTCGCGCTCTCGCTCTCCCAGCCGGCCTAGCTGGCTTAGCGGCGGGCCAGGGCGGTTCTTAGAGCCCGAGCTCGCGGACGCCGAGCTCGTCGAAGCCGACATGGTGGGCCAGCTCGTGGCGCACCGTCCGCGTGACCTGCTCGCGCAGCGCATCCGGATCGTGGCCGAAGTCACGTCGCAGCGAGTCGCGAAAGATCACGATCCGGCTCGCGTGGTTGTCGCGGTGGCTGGCGTCGCCCTGGTAGAGGCCGTACAGGCCGAGCCTGCGTCCGCGGCTCGAAATGACCACGGCGACGTGGCGAAGCGCGTTCTGGAGCAGGTCTGGCAGGTCATCGAGAGCGTCGCGCACAAGCTCCTCGAAGTCGCCGTCATCGAGCGGGTCGAGCGTCAGGAACGCGACCTCGTCGGGCTCGACGGCGAGGCCGTCTCTGGCCAGCCGCTCGCTGCGCCGCACGACCAGCTCGAACTCCTCCTCGCTCTCCTGCCAGCCGGCCAGCCGCCTGATGATCAGCTCGACGACGCTCGCGAGGGTGACCAGGCCGAGCACCAGGATCGCGATCAGCTCGAGCGTCCGCAGCAACGCCGAATGGCTCGGTGGGTTCGCCACGAGCGCCACCACCAGAGCGACGAAGAGACCCGCCGCGAACGCCCGTGCGACGGTCCTCAGCGGTGGTGGAGCTGGTCGCATACCGAGCGCTTAAGCTAGCTTGCCGGAGTCAGATGAACGCCTTCGAGAACCCACAGATCGAGATTACGCCTCAGCGTGCGGCCGAGCTGCTCGCCGAGGGCGCGACGGTGGTCGATGTGCGCGAGGGCTATGAACGCGACGCCGGCTACATCGACGGAACCCGCCACATCGAGCTCGAGCGGCTTGCCTCGCAGGCCGAGCAGATCGATCGTTCGGCCCCCGTCGTCTTTCACTGCCGGCTCGGCGTCCGCTCGGCGATGGCGGCGAGCGCGTTCCGCGCCGCCGGCTACGACGCCTACACGATGACCGGTGGGATTCAGGCCTGGGTCGATGCCGGCCTGCCGATTGCGCCTGACGGCGGCTACGTAGCCGAGCACTGAGCGCGGCGGCGCCCGGCGCTCAGCCGTCCAGGAGCGAATGCAGGTAGCGCTCGTTGGTGCGTCCGACGATCGTCGTGACCGGGTTGAGCCCGAGGTCGCGTTCGAACGTGGTCGCGTAGGGCATCCAGGAGAGGAACATGTAAACGCCGAGCAGGATCGCCGCCAGCCGGATCCGCCTGCCGTGCGCGAGCGCCGCGAACGGCAGCAGCCAGATGATGTACCAGGGCAGCTCCCAGCTCAGGCTGAGCAGCAGCGCCAGCGACGCGAGCCCGGCCGGCAGTACCCAGTCCCGCGAGCGCCACGCCCACACCGTGGCGCCGATCACGACCAGTACCAGTGCCGCCGTGAAGACGCTGCGCAGCCCGGCGGTTTCGCCGCCCAGCCCGAGGACATAGCCGGTCAGATTCGGGATCCCCTCGGGGATCACGAGCCGATCCTGCTGGCTCAGGTCCGGCAGGTTGGGCCCGAACGCCGCGAGCGTCGCCGCGCCGAAGCCGACGAAGCCGATGATCAACCCCGTGCACAGGCGCAGCCGCCTGGCGCTACCGGCCAGCACGACGGGGATCAGGATTGCCGAGGAGGCCTTGATCGCGACCGCTCCGGCGAGCGCGATGCCGGCCACGACCTCCCACCACCAGCCGGGTTCGCCGTCCGCGATCGGTCGCGGCGCGCCGTCGATCCAGGCGAGCACGTGCCGGGCCCGCTCGCGCAGTGCAGCCAGCGTCGTCGCGGCGTAATCCTGCGTCGGCGACTCGCCCGCAAGTTGATCGCGCTGCGCGCGGCGCACGCGTGCCTGGATCAGCACGTACATCGCGAGCGTGATCAGGAAGATCATCAGGAAGTCGTTGTGGTCGGCGCCAAGCCCCCAGACCAGCACGATCGGGTTCAGGCCGAGGAACATCGCGGCGCCGAGTCGGTGGCGCCCGAGCAGGCCGGCGCAGCGCCAGATCAGGAAGACGCTCGCAAGACTCGTCGCCAGCAGCAGCGTCTTCATCGCCCAGTACGAGCCGGCGACGCCGAGCGGAACGATTGCCATCGTCAGCAGCGTGAAGAGCGGGCCGTAAGGACTCTCGAGCCCGTGCCAGTTGCTGAGGGCGAACGTCGGATCGGTGTGCGGCTCGAGTGCCGGAATCGTCGTATACGGGTTGAGGCCGTGGACGACCTCCATCCGGCCGTAGTTGAGGTAGTTGAAGGCGTCGGTCAGCGGCAGCGGCGGCGAGACGAAGAAGATCAGTTGCAGGACGACGATCGCCCCCAGCGCATATGCCGGGCGCACGCGGGGCGCGCAGATCAGCAGGGCGACGTAGGCGACGTACATCGCCGCGATGCCGAACGTGAAGACGCCCTCGAGCGTCGCCGAGCTGAACGTGATCCAGCTGGTCAGCGGCGCCAGCGGTCCCGCCAGCCATGACGGGTAGTCGCCGACGCGCGCGGTCGGCGAGAGCCAGCTCGAGTGTGCCGAGGCGAGCGAGACGATGATCAGGCTGATCAGCACCATCAGCGTCAGCGCCGCGGCCGATATCGCCGCCGCCGCGCCGGCCTTGATCGAGTCGCTGCGATCCCAGGCAAGCCACTCGCTGGTGTCGGTGTGGTGCGGCTGGCCGCGACCGCTTCGGGGCAGGATCGGGGCCGCGGCTCCCGCCGCTGCGAGCGTCGGAGGCGTGCCGGCAGCGGTTGTCTCGGCTGACATAGGGGCGCGCGACGCTATCTAGCGGGGCGGAGCAAAGTGCAGCGAGGATACAGGCCGCGAACCCGGCCATTCGCCGGTCGCGGACCGGCTTGCCGGCGCGTACCGGGGTCCGTCACAGCGACGGACCCCGGAGCCGCGCTCAGCGGTGAGTGGCGCGCTCGGCGCGCTACAGCGTTACGACGTTGACGGCCTTCGGGCCCTTGTCGCCCGCCTCGGCGTCGAAGGACACCTTGGCGCCCTCCTGCAACGAGCGGTAGCCCTCGCCAACGATGCCTGTGTGATGGACGAACAGATCCTTGTCCCCATCGTCAGGCGTGATGAACCCGAATCCCTTGTCATCGCTGAACCACTTCACGGTGCCCGTAGGCATTGCGTTCCTCCACTGTCTTTGACTTGTGCTGCGACGCGGAGGACGCTTTGAAAGCTTCGACTGCGAGCGCGCACTGCTTGCGCCGGGTACTTCCCGGCATATTTCGCCAGTCACGCTAGCAGGTTGCGCTCGTTTCGAGGGGTGCTGCGGCGGTCGCGCTAACCTGTATCTATGGGCGATGAGACCAACAGCAGCGAGGTCGCCAAGAGCGACGATGAGTGGCGTGCGCAGCTGACGCCCGAGCAGTTCGCGGTCCTCCGCCAGCGCGGGACCGAGCCGCCGTTCTCGGGCGAGTTGAACGCGATGAAGGAGCCCGGCGTCTACCGCTGCGCCGGCTGCGGCGCGGAGCTGTTCCGCTCCGATACGAAGTTCGACTCCGGCACCGGCTGGCCGAGCTTCTGGCAGCCGAGCGAGTCGCAGGCGGTACGCACCGAGGCCGACCGCAGCCTGCTGATGCGCCGCACCGAGGTGCTCTGCGCGTCTTGCGAGGGTCACCTCGGCCATGTGTTCGAGGATGGGCCGCAGCCGACCGGGCTGCGCTACTGCATCAATTCGGCGGCGCTCGACTTCGACCCGGAAGCGGAATCGGAGTAGTTCCGCCCGTGCGGCGGATCTGATTCCCCGGCGCGAGCAGTGGCTGGCGCAACGTTTCGTCGGCTGATCCCGCCTGGCGGCGAGTGCACTGCGCACGAGGCGCTGGCGGGCTGGCGCGACGAGCATGGCCGCTCTCCTGAGCGGCCTCGTGTGGCGTTGAACATGGTCGCGAGCGTCGACGGCCGCGTGACGATCGATGGTCGCTCGGCGCCGCTCAGCAGCCCCGCCGACCGCGAGCTGTTTCACGCCCTGCGGGCCGAGGCCGACGCGGTGATGGTTGGCGCGCGAACCGCCAACATCGAGCGCTACGGCCCGATCATCCGCGACGGCGAGGTGCGTGAGCGCCGCTTGGCGGAGCGCCTGGCCGCCCAGCCGCTGGCGTTGATCGCGAGCCGCACGCTCGACCTCGACCCCGCCCTGCCACTGCTTGCCGACCCCGCCTCGCACGTCGTGCTGATCGGCGCATCGCAGGGCGAGCTCGGCGCGAGCGCTGCAACCGTCGACTACATCCGCTCCGATTCACTCGCTGCCGGCCTGGTCGAGCTCCGTGAGCGCTTCACCGTGAGCCTGGTCGTCTGTGAGGGCGGCCCGGCGCTGGCGGCCGCGCTGCTGCGCGAGCAGGCCCTCGACGAGCTCTTCCTGGCCCGCTCGCCAAAGCTCGTCGGCGGCGAGCCGGGTCCGAGCCTGCTGGCCGATCTGGGTGCCGCGGCCCCCGTCCCGCTGCGCCTGGCGCTGCTGCTCGCCCACGGCGACGAGCTCTACGCGCGTTACGTGCTGGAGCCGGACGCGTCCTGAACGAGGCTCGCGGCGGTGGCGAGCAGCTCGCTCGCGAGCTTCGCACCATCGGATGCGCTGATCGGCGTGGCGCTGATCTTGACGACGACGTGCGGTCCGTCGAGCTCCTCGAGCGTGATCGACGGTCGCGCGCGCAGTGGGATCGTCAGTCCGTCCTCGAGCAGCCGCTGCAGCTCGATCGGTGTCGTGCCGGGGCGCAGCCTTGCGCGCAGGCTCACCGCGCTGGGCTCCCGCAGTGGTGTCACGGCGACGGCCAGCACGACGCTGTTGGGTACGAGCACGTGGTCCTCGCCTGATGTGAACGTGGTGTAGAGCAGCCCGAGCGACGTCGCCGTGCCCTCGATCTGCCCGGCCAGCCCGCCGCCCTGCAGGCGAACGCGGTCGCCGACGCGGAATGGCCGCGCGCTCAGCAGCACCGTCCCCGCGATCAGGTTGCCAAGCGTCTGCTGTGCCGCCAGGCCGAAGACGACGGCGGTGAAGGACGCGCCGATCGCGATCGTCGCCGTGTCGACGCCGCCGATGCGCAGGGCCACGATGATCGCCGCGAGCAAAGTGACCAGCCGCACGAGAAAGCCGATCGTGCCGGCGGTCGCCGGATCCGCGCGTCGCAGCAGCGAGGGCAGCAGGATTCGCCCGAAATCGCGGGCGACCGCCCAGCCCAGCAGCACCAGCAGCGCCACCGTGATGACCTGCGTCGCAGTCGTCGCGGTTGTCGCGAGGTGCATCGCATGCTCACACGGATCCTTCCGCGGCCCATGGCAAACAAGCCTGCGCCGCACCCCCAGCAGGCTCGCACGGTGGTCGTAGACGAGGATCACGATCGCGAACAGCGCCGCCAGCAGCAGCGTCTGGGCGCGGGCGCGGCGGATCGCGCCGCGCGACAGCTCGATCGGCACGACGTCGCGCCAGCTCTCGATCCGCCCGGGGATCAAGCCCTTGCGGTCCGGGCGCTGGCGTGGGGGAGTCGGCGGCGAGTCGCTGCTCATGGGTTGGCTGCTCCGCGCAGACGACACGGCGCCCGCAAGGCTGCGGAGGCCGACGATAGCGCCGGCCACGGCGGGGCACGGTCAAAATCACGCCAGGTGTTTACGTCAACCGTCTATCTAAGGCTCAACTTGAGCGTTAGGTAGCACCAGTTTCCCTGGTTTTACAGGGTCGTCTCGCCTACACTGGGATTATGAAGACCTCGCGGATCGTGATCGCCGCGGCGATCATCCTGGGGCTCGCGCTGCTCGTGGTGGCCGGTATCTACTTCGTCGACAAGGCCGAGGCGCTGCCGTCCTTCTTCCCCGGCCATCAGGCCGGATCGACCACCCACCACACCAAGCACGGCATCGCGGCGATCGTCGTCGCGCTGGCGCTGTTCGTCTTCGCCTGGTTTGCGAGCGGCCCGCGCCGGGTTTCTGCCGCGCAATAGCCCCGAACAGCCGGCGTATTCGCCCGGCGCGGCTAGGCCACGAACGCGATCAGGCAGATCACGCCGGCGCCGATGCAGTACCAACCGAAGCGCGTCAGGCGGTTGGTCTCGAAGTAGCGCAGCAGGAAGCGCACGGCGATCACGGTCACTGCGCCCGCCACCAGCGCACCGACGAGGGCCTGCCCGCGCACGCCGTTGCCCTGGTGGCCAAGCAGATCGGGCAGCTTCAGCACGGCTGCGGCGCCGATGATCGGCGTCGCCAGCAGGAACGCGTAGCGCACGGCATCTTCGTTGGAGAGCCCGCACAGCAGCCCGCCGCCCATCGTGAATCCCGAGCGTGAGATGCCCGGAATCAGCGCTGCAGCCTGCGAAAGTCCGATCGCGGCGGCCCGCCGGAAGGAGAGCTTCGCGATTCGCGCGTCCGATTCTGCGTCATCTTCGGCTTCGTCCTGGGCCGGTGGGCGCGCCCGCCAGCGCTCGAAGATCAGCAGCGCAATCCCGTTGACGACCAGGAACGCCGCCGCTGAGGTGGCGGAGGCAAACAGCTTCTGCAACGGCGATTGCAGCGCCAGCCCGATCAGACCGACCGGAATCGTGCCCACGACCAGCAGCCAGCCGAGTCGCGCATCGACGTCGTCCTCACGAATCTCGCGCTGGGCGAGCGAGCGCAGCAGTCCGCGGACGATCCGCACCCAGTCGCGCCAGAAGTAGCAGAGCAGCACCAGCGCGGTCGCGAGGTGCAGGGCGACGAGAAAACTGAGGAAGTACTGGTCGTTCTGGTGGATGTTCCAGCCGAACAGCCGCGGCAGCACAACCGCATGCCCGAGGCTCGAGACCGGGAACGGCTCGGCCACCCCCTGGATGATCCCCAGGATCACCGCCTGGAAATAGGAGATCGGTGCGTGCATCGCCGCCGCAGCCTAGCCCAGACTGCTCAGGACGCGGCGCGCCCGCTCATGGTCGAGCAACGCCAGTCCGCCCGGGGCGATCGTGAAGAGGGCGCCCTGGGCCGGCGTCAGGCCAAGCCAGCGGGCGATCAGGACGCGCAGGAAGTGACCGTGCGAGAAGGCCAGCAGCGTGCCTGTCGCCGGCAGGCTCGCGAGGGCGCGGTCGGCCCGCGCGCCGACCGCGTTCGCGTCCTCGCCGCGGGGGCAGCCGTCGCGCCAGAGATCCCAGTCGGGGTCGAGCTCGTGGACCTGCGCCGTCGTAACGCCCTCATAGGCGCCGTAGTCCCATTCCACCAGCTCGTCGTGGCGCTCGGCACGCTCGCCGAAGCCGGTGATCTCGCAGGTCTCCAGCGCCCGGATCAGCGGGCTGCACCAGACAGCGTCGAATGACCACTGCGCGAGCCTGCCGGCAAGCCGGCCAGCAGCCTCGCGTCCCTCGGCGTTGAGCGGTAGATCGGTGTGGCCGGTGTGCTGGCCGCTGGCAGTCCAGGCGGTGTCCGCGTGGCGGACGACGACGAGCTGAACCGCCTCGGTGCTCACCGCGCGACGTCGGCGAGCGCGTCGGCGTCGGCGATCACGGTCAGCCGCTCACGCGCGAGCAGGCTCGACGGGACGTCGAGCGTCGGCGGCCCTAGCGCACCGGCGATCGCCTGCGCCTTGCCGGATCCGCTGGCCAGCAGCACGCACTCGCGGGCGGCGCGGAGCGCCTCGAGCGACAGCGACACCCGGTCCGGCGGCAGCTTGGGGGCGTCATGCACCGGCACGCAGGCAACGCCGCGCCGCTCGAGCGCCGGGTTGCGTGGAAAAAGCGATGCGGTGTGGCCGTCCTCGCCGATCCCCAGCAGGATCAGGTCGAACAGCGGTAGACCGTCCTCAGCCGCTGGGAGCGCGCCACGCAGCTCGGTCTCATAGGCGCTGGCCGCAGCCTCGGCGCCGAGTTCGCCCTCGATGCGGTGCACCCCGGCGCCGCTCGCGCGCGGCAGCAGCGTCTGCGCAACCATCCGGTAGTTGGACTGCGGGTCGTCAGGACCGACGCAGCGCTCGTCGCCGAACCACAGCTCGACGCCGTGCCAGCTCTCGAGCACGACGAGCGAGTACATCCGCTCAGGAGTCGTGCCGCCGGCGAGCGCGACGTGCGCGACACCACGCGCCGCGAGCGCAGCCGCGACCAGCTCGGCGAAGATCTCGGCCGCACGCGTGGCGACGCCGGTTGCGTCGCCCTCGCGGATCAGCTGCGCCGCCGGACCGCTCATTCCAGTAGCCCGCTTGCCTGCCGCAGTGCCTCGCCGTAGACCGGGTCGCCGACGAGCGATTGGCGGATCCCCTCGCCGAGGATGCCGCCCTCGCCGCGCGAGGCCCCGAGCAGCCTCCAGGTGCGCTCGCCGCCGTCCGCATCGCGGGTGCTGGCATGCAGACCACCCGGGCCGCGGTCGAGCGAGAGCCAGCTGCCGTCGCGCAGCGTCAGCGTCAGCCCGGAGAGGCCAGGGACGTCCTGCGGGACCGAATCGAGAGTCACCGCCACGTCGCCCATCATGCCCTCCGCGTGGCCGCGGCCGTCGCGGTGCAACGGGCTCGCCGGCCAGCCCAGGCGCGAGCCGAGCCAGCCGCAGATCAGCAGCGCCGCGGCGCCCGATACGGGGTGGTTGCGAACGGTGACGCTCGCGATCTCGCGCAGCCGCTGGCGCTGCGCCGGCGGGTCGAACATCGTCGCGATCCGCTCGCGCCAGGGCGTCGAGCGCAACCACGCGAGGTCGACGACGTTGCCCGTTTGGAGCAGGCCTGCGGCGCGGCGCAGGGCGACGGCGACCTCGGGATCCTCGACCGAGTCGAGCAGGACGCACTGTGCGAGCCCCTGCAGCGCGTCGACCGCCTGCCAATGACCGTGGGGCGCCCAGACCAGCGTCGGGATGTCCGTGACGACGAGCGGATCGACGATCGAGTCGAGGTGCTCGAGGTGCTCGCGACCAAGATCGATGACGATCGTCTCGAACGTCAACGTCGCTTCGCCGTCCGTCGGCGTCGCATCGGCGGCGACCGTCGCGACAGCGTCGAGCGTCGTGCGCCGATCGCTGACCGCGCAGACGATCGTGCGCGACGCGTGGTTGCGCCCGACCCGCCGCAGCCGGTTGGCGATCTCGCCGCTCCACTGCCGGTCGACGATGCAGACCAGGTTGAGGACCCGCGCGGGCACGTAGGCGGTGCTCTCGGCGTGGCGCTCGGCGAGCAGCTCCCGCAGCGCAGCTTCGATCGCGGCGGGCGAGGTGTTCTCCGCAGCCCAGACGGTGTCGTCGATCGCGGGCATCGGGCTAGTTAGATCGCGCGCCAGGTGTGGCCGGGCAGCAGCAGCGCGTCGGCTTCGTGGGGGCCCTGCGTCCCGGCGGCGTACGGCGCAGGGACGCGCTCGCTGTCGCTCCAGCCGGCGAGGATCGGGTCGCAGATCCGCCACTGCGCCTCGGCCTCGTCGTTGCGCGTGAACAGGGTCGCCTCGCCGCGCATCGCATCGACGATCAGGCGCTCGTAGGCCTCCGGCGACTGCGACAGGAACGAGGTGCCGTAGAGGAACTCCATGTTGACCGGGCGGATTCGCATCCGCGGACCCGGCACCTTCGCCCCGAGTGACAGCGACACGCCCTCGTTCGGCTGTAGCGTGAGCACGAGCTGGTTGGCGCGCACGCCGCCCGATCCGTCCTGCTCGAAGGCGAGGTGGGGGACGGGGCGCAGCGTGACGGCGATCTCGGTCACCTTGCGTGCCAGGCGCTTGCCGGTTCGCAGGTAGAACGGGACGCCGGCCCAGCGCCAGTTGTCGACGATCAGCCGCAACGCGACGTAGGTCTCGGTGCGCGAGCCTGCCGGCACGCCCTCCTCCTCGGCGTAGCCGACGACATGCTCGCCGCCGCTGACCCCGGCCGTGTACTGGCCCGGCACGCTCATCTGCGCCACTTCCTCGGCGCTGGGTGGGCGGATCGCGTGCAGGATCTTGACCTTCTCGTCGCGCACGTCGTCGGCGGCGAACGTCACCGGCGGCTCCATCGCCAGCAGCGTGAGCAGCTGGAGCATGTGGTTCTGGACTAGGTCCCGCAGCGCCCCGGCCTGGTCGTAGTAGCCGGCGCGGCTGCCGATCCCGAGGTCCTCCGCCGCGGTGATCTGGACATTCTCGATGAAGTTGCGGTTCCAGAGCGGCTCGAACATGCCGTTGGCGAAGCGAAACGCGAGCAGGTTCTGCACGGTTTCCTTGCCGAGGTAGTGGTCGATCCGGAAGATCTGCCGCTCCTGGAAGACGGAGAGCACCTGCCGGTTGAGGTCCCGTGCCTCCTGCAGCGAGGTCCCGAACGGCTTCTCGATGATGCAGCGAACGTCGACGTCGCCCTCGGTCGGCTCGGCCAGGCCGGCAAGGCCGAGGGCATTGACGATCACCGGGAAGAACTCGGGTGCCGTCGAGAGGTAGAAGGCGCGCGACATCGGCTCGCCGGCGGCCGCGTCGAGCTCCTCGAGCGCCTGGCGCAGCTGGCCGTAGGCGACCGCGTCGTCGAACTCGAGCTCGACGTAGCGCAGCTCGTCCAGCAGGCCGTCGAGGACGTTGGCGTCCGGCGGGGTGCGCGAGAAAGCCCGGATCGACTCGGCCGCGCTCTCGCGGTACTCGTCGTTGCTCATCGCGCCGCGCGAGACGCCGATCAGGTTGAAGCGCTCCGGCAGAGCGCCCTCGTGGGCGAGGTTGTAGACCGCCGGCAGCAGCTTGCGTCGCGCCAGGTCTCCCGTGGCACCGAAGATGACGAGGTTGGTCGGGCGGACCGGGAGTCGCTCGAGCCCCTCCGCAAGGGGGTTGTCGAGCTCGACCTCGCTCGCCATCAGTGGGCCTGCTCGGAACGCGGGCCCATCAGCTGCCTGCCTGCTTCACGGCGTGACCGCCGAACTGGTTGCGCAGCGCCGCGAGCACGCGCGCCGCGTAGTCGCCGTCCTCGCGAGAGTAGAACCGCGTGAACAGCGCGGCGCTGAGCGCCGGCGTCGGCACGTCGTGGTCGATCGCGTCCTGCAGCGTCCAGCGACCCTCGCCCGAGTCGTCGACCCAGCCCTCGAGGCTTGCCAGGTCGTTGCCGTCGCTGTCGAACGCACGGGCGGCGAGCTCGCACAGCCAGGAGCGCACGACCGAGGCCTGGTTCCACAGATGCGCGATCTTGGCGTTTTCGAGCTCGTACTCGGACGCGTGGAACAACTCGAAGCCCTCAGCGTAGGCCTGCATCATCCCGTACTCGACGGCGTTATGGACCATCTTCACGTAGTGGCCGGCACCGCTCGGACCGAAGTGCTGCCAGCCGTGCTTGCCGATCGAATGCACGCTGTCGGGGCTCGTCGTCGGTGCCAGCACGTCGAGGATCGGGGCCAGCCGGCGAACGGCCTTGGCCGGTCCGCCGACCATCATGCAGTAGCCGTTCTCGAGGCCCCAGACGCCGCCGCTCGTGCCGACATCGACGTAGTGGAGCTTCTTCTTGCGCAGCGCCGCGGAGCGCAGCTTGTCGTCGGTCCAGCGGGAGTTGCCGCCGTCGACGATCGCATCGTCGGGCGAGAGCAGCTTGGCGAGCGCGTCGACCGTCGACTGCGTCGCCTCACCGGCCGGGACCATGATCCAGACGGTCCGCGGCGGCTCGAGCTGCTTGACCAGATCCTTGAGCGTCGCGGCGCCGCTCGCGCCGCTCTTGGTCGCTCGCGCGACGGCCTTCGGGTCGAAGTCGAACGCGACGACCTCGTGCTCCGAGTCGCGGCGGATCCGCGTCACCATGTTGCCGCCCATCCGGCCGAGCCCGACGAAGCCGATCTGCATCAGAGCATCTCCTTGATCTGGTTGTGGAGCTTTCGCAGTGCCTCCGCCGGATCGCCCTCGAGGCGGACCAACTCGGCCGGCAGCTTGTGTGCGTGGAGCGTCTCGAGGTCGCCGAGCGCCTGTGCATTCTTCAGCGTCCGGAACGTAAAGGGCTGGTTGGGAATCTCGACGTCGTCGTCGGAATCGCAGATCAGTGAGAGGAAGCGGCCGATCGGCGCGCCGCCCTTGTGCAGCTGACCGGTCGAGTGCAGGAAGCGCGGGCCGTAGCCGAACGTCGTCGCCAGCTTGGTCCGCTCCATCAGCGTGGCGCGTAGCTCGGCGACCGCCTGATCGAACTCGGCCGATGGCGTGACGTAGCCCATCAGCGCGATGTAGTCGCCCGCCTTGCCGCCGCTGAGCAAAGCCTTGAGCGCATCCGCGCCGGCGTTCGGGAGCTCCGGCACCGCGCCGGCGCCAAGCACGCGCTTGGTGGCCTCCTTGGCCTCGGCGACGTTCGGCTGGTCGAACGGGTTGATCTCGAGCACCCAGCCGGCCACCGCGGTCGCGAACTCGAACTGGAAGAAGAGCCGCCCGAGATCCTCGCTGCCGTCGACCGTCAGCGTCAGCGTCGGATGCCCGGCCTCGGCGAGGTCGGCGATGTGCTGATCGCTCGCTTCATCCGGGCGCTCCTCATCGCGCAGCTGGACGAACACGCGATCCTCGCCATAGGCCTCGACCCCGAGCCGCGGCTCGTCGGCCACCGGCAGGATGCCGCGCCCGTGCTTGCCGGTGCTCTCGGCGACGAGTTGCTCGACCCACAGGCCGAAGCTCGAGACCGGGTCGCCGACGACAAAGGTCAGCTTGTCGCGGCCACGGCGGGCGAGCTCGCCGATCGCGAGACCCAGCCACAGCCCCGGGTTGGAGGCGCTGGAGTCGAAATGGGCGCAGGCCTGCTCGGCAATCACGGCCCGTTCCAGCAGCGCGTGGATCGGCGCACCGATCAGCGCCGCCGGCACGAGGCCGAACAGCGATAGCGCCGAGTAGCGCCCGCCGATGTTCGGATCGTTCTCGAAGCAGGCGCGGAAGCCGTGCTGCTTCGCCAGCTCGACGAGCGAGCTGCCCGGATCGGTGATCGCGACGAACTGCCTACCGTCGCCGACGAGCGAGTGGAAGTGCTCGAACAGCGACAGCGTCTCGATCGTGCCGCCGGACTTGGTCGAGACGATGAACAGCGTGTGCGCCAGGTCGACCTCGTTCTGAACCTCGAGGATCGCGTCGGGGTCGGTCGAGTCGAGCACGCGCAGATCGAGCGCCTCGTTCGGCGCGCCGAAGGTCCGCCAGAGCACCTCCGGCGCAAGGCTGGAGCCGCCCATGCCGAGCAGCACGGCATCCTTGAAGCCATCGGCCGCCACGGCGGCGGCGAACGCGACCAGCTCGTCGGCGCGTTCGAGCATCGTGTCGGAGATCGTCAGCCAGCCCAGCCGGTCAGCGATCTCTGGCACCCCGGGGCCGCCCCAGAGCGATTCGTCCTTCGCCCAGACGCGGCGGGTGACGTCCTTTGCCGCCGCCGCCTTGACCCGCTCGGCGATCTCCGCCGAGTCCTCCGGGGGGATCGTGGCGGCGATCGCGTCAGGCCTGCCGGTCAGCACCGCCTGGCGCACGCTGTCGATCCCGGCCAGCAGCTTGTTCATCGGAGTGACGAACGCTGCGATGCCCTCCTCGAGCAGCGTTTTCGTGACGTCGCCCATGTCGATCCCGGCCGCCTCGAGCGCTGCCAGATCAGCGGTCGGATCGCGGTCGGCGCTTCCCGGCTCGATCTGGCCGCGCTCGGCCACGGCGAGCAGCGTCTTCATCGGCATCGTGTTGACCGTGTGCGGCGCGACCAGCTGGTCGACGTACATCGTCTCCGAGTAAGCCGGGTTCTTCGTTCCGGTCGACGCCCACAGCGGCCGCTGCACCAGCGCCCCGGCGTCGGCGAGCGGCGCGAAGCGATCGCTTTCGAAGATCTCCTTGAAGCGCTTGTACGCCGCACGGGCGTTGGCGAGTGCCGCGGTGCCGGCGAGATCGCTGCGGTCGAGCGGCTGGAGCCGCTTGTCGACCTCGGTGTCGACGCGGGAGACGAAGAAGCTGGCGACCGAGTGGACGTCGAGCGACAGGCCCTCGGCGTGGCGGCGCTCGAGCCCGCGAATGTAGGCCTCGGCGACGGTCGTGTACTGCTCGACGCCGAACAGCAGCGTGACGTTGACGTTGATGCCCTCGTAGATCGCCTGCTCGATCGCGGGCACACCGGCGTCGGTGCCCGGGATCTTGATCATCACGTTCGGCCGGTCGAGTCGCTCCCAGTATTCGCGTGCCTTGACGATCGTCTGCTCGGTGTCGTGGGCGAGGTCCGGCGGTACCTCCAGCGAGATGAAGCCGTCGCCCTCGGAATCGAATACGGGGCGCAGGATGTCGGCCGCGTCCTGGACGTCGGCGACCGCGATCTGCTCATAGATCGCCACCGCATCGAGTCCGTCCCTGGCACCCTCGTGGAGCGTCTCGTCGTAGTCGTCGGAGCCGAGGATCGCCTGCTCGAAGATCGCCGGATTCGACGTCACCCCGTGCAGCGAGCATTCGTCGCGCAGCCGCGCGAGCTCGCCGCTCGTGATCAGCCCGCGGCGAATCTGATCGAGCCACGGCGCGGTTCCCGCTGCCGCCAGCGCGGCGAGGTTTGCGTTCTGGGTGTGGGGGAGGCTTGCCATCTGTCTTGTCCTCTCGAGTCTCTGCGGTCAGGTTCCAAGCAGTTCGTGGGCCTTGCTGACGATCGCGTCGGTCGTGATGCCGAAGTGCTTGTAGACGTCGGCCGCGGGCGCCGAGGCGCCGAAGCTGCGCATCGCGATGATCGCGCCGTGCTCGCCGACGAAGCGGTCCCAGCCGATCGGGCTGGCGGCCTCGACGACGATCCGCGCGGTCCCGCGCGGCCCGAGCACGGTCTGCTGCTCGTCGGCGTCGAGCAGCTCGAAGCGGTCGACGCAGGGCATCGACACCACGCGCACCGCGACGCCCTCGCCGGCCAGGCGATCGGCGGCCTCGAGGCAGAGCGAGACCTCCGAGCCGGTGCCGATCAGCACCACCTGCGGCGTGCCGTCGCTGTCGCGCAGCACGTAGCCGCCGCGCTCGATTGCATCCGCGGGGACCGCCTCCGGGTCGAGCACCGGCAGGCCCTGGCGCGAGAGCGCGAAGACCGTCGGGGTGCTCGTGGCGCGCAGCGCAAAGCTCCAGGCGAGCGCCGTTTCGTGCGCGTCGGCGGGGCGCACGACGTTGAGGTTCGGCGTCGCTCGCAGCGCGACGAGCTGCTCGATCGGCTGGTGCGTCGGTCCGTCCTCGCCGAGTCCGATCGAATCGTGGGTGTAGAGGAACAGGCAGGGGAGGCGGCTCAGTGCGGCCAGGCGCACCGCACCCTTCATGTAGTCGGAGAAGACGAGGAAGGTCGCGCCGTAGGCCCGCAGCCCGCTCAGCACGAGGCCGTTGACGACCGCGCCCATCGCGTGCTCGCGGATGCCGAAGTGGAAGTTGCGACCGCTGTAGTCGCTGCGCGACACGCTGCCGCCGTCGGCGATCAGCGTCAGCGTCGACGGCGAGAGGTCGGCCGAGCCGCCGACCAGCGCCGGGACCAGCCCGGCAGCGACCTGGACGACGTCCTCGGAGGCCTTGCGCGTCGCGATCTTCGCGCCCGGCTCGAAGCGCTTGAGCAATCCCTGCGGCAGCTTCGGCACGCGCCACTCGAAGATGTCCTCGAGCTCGGCCCACTCGTTCGGGTGGGCCTTCGAGTAGTTGTCGCGGACCGCCTCCCACTCGCGCTGGAGCTCCTGCCCGGCTGGGATCGTCGCCCGGAAGTGCTCGAGCGCCTCGTCCGGCACGAGGAACGTCGGCTCGGTCGGCCAGCCGTAGAACTCCTTCGTCAGCGCCACCTCCTCCTCGCCGAGCGGCGCGCCGTGCGCGGCGCCGGTGTCCTGCTTGTTCGGCGAGCCGTAGGCGATGTGGGTGCGGCAGATGATCAGCGACGGGCGGTCGCTGACCGACATCGCGTGGCGCGCCGCCTCTTCCACACGGTCGGGCGAAATGTCCTCGCCGAGGTGGACCACGTGCCAGCCGTAGGCTTCGTAGCGTGCGCCGACGTCCTCGCTGAACGCGATGTCGGTGTCGCCCTCGATCGAGATGTGGTTGTCGTCGTAGAAGGCGATCAGGCGGCCGAGCCCGAGATGGCCGGCGAGCGAGGACGCCTCCGAGGAGATGCCCTCCTCGAGGTCGCCATCGGAGCAGATCGTGAACGTGTAGTGATCGATGATGTTCGGGCCGGGGCGGTTGTAGCGCGCCGCGAGCATCCGCTCGGCGAGTGCGAGGCCGACGCAGGTCGATATCCCCTGGCCGAGCGGGCCGGTCGTCGCCTCGATGCCGGCGGCGTGGCCGTATTCGGGATGGCCGGCGCACGGCGAGCCGAGCTGGCGGAAGTTCTTCAGATCGTCGAGCTCGAGGCCATAGCCACAGAGATAGAGGCAGCTGTAGAGCAGCATCGAGGCGTGGCCGGCGGACAGCACGAAGCGGTCGCGGTTGGGCCAGGCGGCGTCGCTCGGGTTGTGGCGCATGATCCGCGTGTAGAGCGTGTAGGCGATCGGCGCGAGCGCCATCGGCGTGCCGGGATGGCCCGAGTCCGCCTTCTGGACTGCGTCCATCGCGAGCGTCCTGATCGTGTTGATGCAGAGCTGCTCGAGGTCAGTGTCGGTGTCGCGGGAAGTCGTCGTTGTCATTGCGCTGCCTTCGCGTAGTGGGTATCGGTCTGGGCGAGCTCGCTGCGCGCGAGCAGTGCCGCGCCGCGCACGCCGGCCTGCGGGCCCGAGCGGGCAAGGCGGATCTCGGTCTTCGTACCGACGCCGGGCAGCACGTAGCCCCAGGCGACCTGCCGCGCCGGGGCCAGCAGCAACTCGCCGGCGGCTGAAACGCCGCCGCCGATCGCGACGACATCGGGGTCGAAGGTGTTGATGACGTTGGCGACGGCGATGCCGACGCGCCGTCCGAGCAGCTCGAGCAATCCGATCGCGACCGCGTCGCCGGCCTGCGCGGCCTTGACGGTGTCCGGGCCGGCGACCTTGCCGGTCGCCGCCAGCACGGCGCCGATCGCCGAGTCGGGGTTCTCGCCGGCCGCGGCGCGCGTCAGCCGGTCCAGCTCGTGGCCGGCGGCGAGCGCTTCAAGCGAGCCTGATTGAGGAAAGTGCTCTATGGCAGGGGGGATGTCGTGCCCGATCCCGATCAGCGTGTGGCCGAGCTCCGCCGCGGCGCCGGTGGCGCCGCGGTACGGGCGTCCACCAATCACGATACCGCCGCCGACGCCCGTCCCGATCGTCAGCATCACGAGGTTGTCGACGTCGAGCCGTCCGTGCTCGTCGTGAGCCTCGGCGAGCGCCGCGACGGTGGCGTCGTTGTCGACGTAGACGGGGACGCCAAGCTCGCCCTCGAGGACGTGGCGCAGCGGCACGTCCTGCAGCGGGATGTTGACGCTCGAGCGCACGCGACCGGTCGCGAACTCGATGACCGAGGGGAGTCCGATGCCGACCGCGGCGATCTCCTCGCCCGCCGCCGCGTCGTGCACGGCACCGACGATCTGGGCGACTACGTGGTCGGAGCTCGTCAGATCGGTGGGGTGCAGGGCCGGCTTGCCGAGCTCGCCGCCGCGCAGCGTCGCGACCGAGACCTTCGTGCCGCCGACGTCGACGCCGATGATCAGCGCTGTCGTGCCGTTCTTGGCGGAGGCGTGTGTGTCTGTCATCTGCGGGTGATCACGCCATGTCGCACGTGGCGCAAGCTATCAGGAGGTCGGCCCGGCGCCGTTGCGCCGCCGTGCTCGGTGTAGGCTTGCCTCGATTCTGCCCACACGGTCGCATGTCCAAGCGCGAGGAGACGCCTGTGAGCGGACGCCTGACAGACGCCAAGCCTGATCGCAACCTCGCACTCGAGCTCGTCAGGGTGACCGAGGCCGCCGCGCTCGGCGCCGCGCGGCTGATCGGCCGCGGCGACAAGGAGGCGGCCGACCAGGCGGCCGTCGACGCGATGCGTCACATGCTCGACAGCGTCCGCTTCGACGGCGTCGTCGTGATCGGGGAGGGCGAGAAGGACAAGGCGCCGATGCTCTTCAACGGCGAGCACATCGGCGACGGATCGCCGCCCGAGGTCGATATCGCCGTCGATCCACTCGAGGGCACGACGCTCACCGCGCGCGGCATGCCCAGCGCGCTCTCGGTGATCGCGCTGGCGCCGCGGGGCACGATGTTCAATCCCGGCCCGATCGTCTACATGCAGAAGATCGCCGGCTCGGCGCAGATCGCCGACCTGCTCGACCTCGACCGCCCGCTCGAGGAGACGATCAAGCTCGTCGCGCAACGCAAGGGCAGCGACGTCGGCGACGTGATGGTCGTGATGCTCGACCGGCCCCGCCACGAGGACGCGCTGCGGCGTGTCCGCGAAGCCGGCGCGCGGGCGCGGCTGATCAGCGATGGCGACGTCTCGGGCGTGATGCTCGCCTGCGACGAGCGCTCGTCGGTCGATCTGCTGTGGGGAATCGGCGGGACCCCGGAGGGTGTGCTCGCGGCGGCCGCCGTCAAATGCATCGGCGGGCGCCTGCTCGGTCGGCTCTGGGCGCGCGACGACGCCGAGCGCGAGGCGGCGCATGCGGCCGGCTACGACCT
>Ga0302178_10000570_pt1 | contig 33141 bp, 29 predicted proteins | sample I_Palsa_E1_3_FD_198790 | JGI IMG/M metagenome (GOLD analysis project Ga0302178, IMG submission 198790) | Peat permafrost microbial communities from Stordalen Mire near Abisko, Sweden - I_Palsa_E1_3 | ecosystem: Environmental > Terrestrial > Soil > Palsa > Peat permafrost | place: Sweden... | reverse complement strand
AGATCGGGGCCGAGACGACCTTGAACTCGCCCCGGCCCAGGTACAGGCCGCCGGCGGTGAACCAGCCGAGCAGCGTCTCCTCGTAGTCGAGCCCCTTCAGAAGGTTGACGACGCCCACCGCGAGCATCAGCGCGATCGCAACCCGGAGCGCGCGCTCGCGCCGGCCGAGCAGGTAGGGCGCCACCAGCACGAGCGCGGCGCCGGCCGGCAGCGCGAGCGCGTGGAACACGCGCATCGTCTGGATCGCCTCGACCTGGAGGAGCAGATGCCCGCGCCAGCGGATGTCCGGCGTCAGCGCCGAGGCGATGTTGATCAGGCCGACGAGCGCCGTGACCGCGGCGGCGGCACGCGGAATCAACCGGCGGTGGCGGAAGGGGTCAGATGGCGTCAAGTGGTCCTGGCTCCTGCCGTCGCTTGATTCCCCGGCGGGCCGGTCCTCCGGCCCGCGACTTCAGACGGCAGTGCGATCGAGTCTTCTACCGCATTATCGGCGGATGGTTACTCGGGGCGGGGCGTCGACCCGGTCCCGTTGCGGCTGCACTACGCCGGCTGCGCCAGCTTGCTCGCGACGAGCGCCGCCTTGTCGAGGAGCCCCTGCTCGAGCGCCCGAAGCTCCGCGAGGCGCCCGCGCACCAGCTCGAGCTGGGTGGCGATGTGCCCCTGTGACTGCTCCAGCAGCTGACGCTGGCGCTCGGGGTTGTCGGTCTCGCGATACTCGCGGCGGATCTCGGCCCGGGCCGTCTCGGCCTCCACGAGCTCGGACAGCTGCTCGAGCGAGACTCCGAGCAGGTCCCGTAGGCGGATGATCTCCCTGACCCGCTCGACGTCGGCTTGCGTGTAGCAGCGGTGCTTGCCCTGCTCGCGGTCCGGTGCCGAGCCGAGCAGCCCGATCTCTTCGTAGTAGCGGATCGTCCGCACGGTCGTGCCGGCGAGCTCGGCGACCTCGCCGATCCGCATCAGCCGTCCGCCGTCGCCCGCTCGGGCGCCCGCTGCCTCGCCGGCGGTGAGGCTCATCGGGCCACCGCCTGCGCCTCGCTGCCGACCGGCGCCTGCACCTCGCTGCCGACCAGCGCGGGCGCCGGCGGGCCAGCCGGCGCCGTCGCCTCCTCGGGTACGTGCTTCGGCCGCGCGAACGACACAACCGCGCCGAGAATCGAGACGGCGCACAGGCACCACAGCGCGACGTGCATGTTGGCGAGGAACGGGTTCAACTGGCCGGTCGAGAGACCGTGGGCGAGCCCCGAGAACACCTTGAACAGCACCGTCTTCGGAATCGACGAGGTGACCACCGCCAGCACGAACGCAATCGATAGCACCGCACCCGTGTTCTGCACGAGGACGCGCGCACCCGATGCGATCCCGCGCCGGTGCGGCGCCACCGTCCCCATCATCGCCGCCGTGTTCGGGGAGTTGAACATCCCGGAGCCGATGCCGACGATGAACATGAACAAGCCCGGCTCCCAGTACGCCGTGTCCCGCTGCAGGATCGTCATCAGTCCGAGCCCGAGCGCCGTGACCAGCATCCCCAGCGAGGCAAGCGCGCGGGACCCGTTGCGATCGGCGTAGGCGCCTGCCAGCGGCGAAGAGATCAGCATCCCGACTGCCAGTGGCGCCAGCTTCAGGCCGGCGAGGATCGGCGTGTTGCCCTGGACGCCCTGGAAGTAGAAGACGAACACGAACATCAGCGCGAAGCGGGCGAGCCCATTGAGGAATGCCGCTGCGGACGCCGCCGCGAACAGGCGGTTGCGGAAGATCGAGAGGTCCAGCATCGGCGCGCGCTGCCTGCTCTCGACGAGCACGAACAGCGGCAGCAGCACCGCCGCGACCACGAGCGCGCCGATCACGAGCGGCGAGCCCCATCCGGAGATCCCGCCCTTCGAGATCCCGTAGACAAGCCCGGTGAGGCCGAGCAGGAACGTGATCGTGCCGGGGAAGTCGAAGCGGGTATCGCCCGAGCGGCCCGTGATCTCGCGCAGCACGATCCACGCCCAGGCGCTGCCGACCACGGCGAACGGAACGTTGAACCAGAACACCCAGTGCCATGAGATGGCAACGAGCGCGCCACCGAGAACCGGGCCGATCACGAGGCCGATCGCGGCGACCATCGTGTTGGTCCCCATCGCGACCCCGAGCTGTTCGCGCGGGAACGCGTCGGTCACGATTGCCGCGGCGTTTGCGAACAGGAACGAGCCGCCGATTCCCTGGAGGATCCGCCACAGGATCAGCTCGGTCCCGTTGCCAGAGAAGCCCGCCCCGAGCGAGGCGACCGCGAACACCAGAAAGCCGGCGATGTACGCCTGCTTGCGGCCGAACTGGTCCGACAGCCGGCCGGCGCTCAGCACGAGCACGGTCGACGCGATCATGTACACGAGGATCACCCAGACGAGCTCGAGCAAGCTCGTGTGAAGGCTCCTCTCCAGGTCCGGCAGGGCAATGATCAGGGTCCCGGAGTTGATCGTCGCGAGCAGCATCCCGACGCTCGTGCACGACAGCGCCCACCACTTGTAGCGGTCGTGCCCCGCGTCGACGCCGAGCCTGCGCCCCGTCGCCGCCCGCGAGCGGATCGCGTCTGTCGTCAAATCGTCTCCTCGGGAGAATCGAATTCTTACGTAAGCGTCAGATTACCACGCGCGAAGATTCGAAGCCGGCCGACGAGCGCCCCGCCACACAACACAAACGGGCTCAGAGCCGCCAACCGGCTCTGAGCCCGCAAGCTGCTGGCCCGGGTGACGAGCACCCGGGCCAGCCGTCACCGCTACCGCTTGGGCCGGCGGGTCACCGCCGGGCCCAGCGCCCGCAACCGCGCCAGCACGAGCGCGCCCCCGGATGCGTCCCGGACCGCTTTCGCCACACGCCTCGGCCCCATCCCAGGACCGTAGGCGACCTTGACCGCTCCGAAGTTGTTCTTGTAATTCGGATCGATCGTCTTGAAGGACAGCGAACCACCGACGATCGTCGCTGACCCGGAACCCGAGCTAGGCACCGTCAGATACACATCCAACGTGTACGACTGCCCGGGGTTCATGTACGGCAAGCACAACACGAGCAACTGTCCATGTTGCGTCGCGCCGTTGGCGCTCACGATCGCAAACTTCTTCGGCACCAGAAGCGCCGTGCAGACCTGCTTCGCGATCATCGGTCCGGCATTCGTGACCGTCACCGGCACGAACTCCGTGCCGCCGTTCCCGATCGACGTCGTCGTGCCCGCCAGCGAGAACTGGATGTCCGCGCCACCACTCGGCGGCGTCACGTCCACCGTCTCCGAGCCGCATGTGCTGCTCGACGGCGCATTGTTGGGATCGCCCGAGTACGACGCGACGTAGTAGTAGGTCCCTGGCGCGAGCTCGATCGGAGTCGAATTCGGAACCGTCCCGCCGGTCACCGTAACCGTTTCCGGAGTCCCGACCACATCCGTGCAGCCGGAGTCCGAGTACACCGTGTACGTCACGGTGCCGCCGGCCGAGCTGACGTTCGACCCGCTCAGCGTGGCGGAATCAGACTCGGACGAGCCGGACGGCACTGCGATGTTCAAGCCCGACCAGTAGTCGGTGCCGAGCCAACCACCCAACCACGTCGACACCCAGGTCGGCTGTGCGACCGAGGTCACCGTCTCGACCTCGGAGCCACACATGCTCGTCGAGCCGTCGTTGGCGCTGTCGCCGCCGTACGTTGCCTGCCAGTAGTACGTCCCCGGCGTGCTCAGCGTCACCGACGCCGATGACGGAATCGTCCCGGGCGTCGTGATGCCCTCAACGTCGGGACCACTCACGAGGTCCGTGCAGCCGCTGTCCGAGTAGACGTTGTAGGTCACGCTACCGGTTGCGGTCGAGGCGTTCGTGCCGATCAACGTACCCTGGTCGGTCACGGCCGTGCCCGCCGGCACGCTGATCGTCGCGCCGGACGAACCGCCGCCGCTGAGCGACGTCGACAGCTGCGTCCCCGCCGGACCGGAAGAGGTCCAGGTGATCGAGGCGGTGCCCTGCGTCGTCACGCCGCCGTTGATGCTCGTCGCGACGATCTGATCGGTGCCCGTCGAGCCGTCGTTGGTGTAGGTGAAGCTGACGTTCCCCGAGCCGTCGGTCGTGCCCGTGAACGTCTGCCCCGCATCCGGGCCGCTGGTGACGTCGAATGTGACCGACGCGCCGGACACGGGGCTCGTGCTCCCGCTCGGACCCGACACCAGATTTGCCGTGACGGTCCCGGCGGTGCTCACCGGCAGCGTTTGGGTCGCAGGCGTCACCGTCAGGTCGGAGGTGACGGTGATGCCGCCACCCGAGATCATGATGTATGGCGAGCCTGAAACTGAGGCTCCGGTATCGACGTCGGTGCCCGTGTATGTCACCGGCACCCCCTCGTCGGTACCGGTCGCCAGCGCCAGCGGCGTGTAGTCCGCCGGGAAGGTGTCGAAGAACTCGTGCACCGAGCACTCCCAGTTCGCCAGGTCGCTGTCGGGGAGCCCGGCCGTCGGGCCGGTCGCCGCGATGATCGAGACCGGGCCGTCGCACGGCGCGCCGCCGACCGTGAAGCTCCCCGGTCCAAACGTGCTGAGGCCATCCAGCAGCGGCACCGCCGTCCCCGGCGAAACAGACGAGTAGGTGCAGCTCAGATCGACGTAGGCCCCGGTCGCACCCGCAACCGCGCCCGCGTAGGCGATCCCGTTCTCCTCCAGGATGTTGGCGTTCGGGCCGCTCCCGCCGTACCAGTGGAACGTCGGGTCGGTCCCGATCAGCACCTTGTTGCCGCCGCTCGCCATCACGACCGGCTCCCAGGTGCTCTCGTTCGTGACCGCCGCCTGGAACTGGTAGCCGATCCCGTCATACGGGGCGCAATCCGGGTCGCCGATGATCAGCACCTGGTAGGAGGCGAACTGCGCCGCCGTCATCGAATCCCAGGTCGCGCCGTCAACGACTGTGACGTTGTAGCCGTCCTGCTCGGCCTCGTACTGCTCGATGCTCTCGGTGGGCGTCGCGCCCGGAAGACCGGCGTAGGACGGCAGTCCCGGGTAAACCGAGTCGCCGAGGACAAGGGCCTGCGGCGTATCGGCACGCGCCACACCTGACTGAAGCGCCAGCACCGCGACCATCACTACAAGCGCGGCGCCGAGGAGCGCTGCACCACGAACACCGCCCCGCAAACCTGTCCGCAAAGCTACGGTCGGGTGACCTCTCATCTAAGTTCCCCCTCGTGATGTCGATGTTGCGGCGCGAGCCGGGTGCTCGGTGCCATGCAACGAAAAGCGGTAGGACTCTATAAGGATTTGGTCAGCAAAGCGTTAGCGGCAGGTTAGGACCTTACGGCCACGTCGCTTTACTCGATCAACGCGCGGCGCCGCCGGTTTCTTCTTCGACGCTCGAGCACGACCAGAACCGCGGCCGCCACCGGGACCAGCAACAGCTCCCAGGGAAAACCCGACCCGCCCCCGCTGGATCCGCCCCCGCCCTCACCGGCGGGTCCGCCCCCTCCTGGCAGGGTCGGGATCGAGATCGGGTGCCCCACGTGCTTGGCGAACCGCGCAACCGCCAGGATCGCCGCCCGCGCGAGGCCGTTCGACTGTGCGGCCGAGTCGATCTTGATGCCGGCCAGCGCGGGCAGCGCCGATGGTGGGTAGGTCCCGAACCCGTGGGGCATCACGACCAGCAGCGGCGGTACGGTGTTGTACGAGATCTCGTAATCCAGGAACTTCGCGTACTGCTCTGGGTGACCGAACAGCTGGGGGATCGCGCCGAGATCGAGCGGGCCGGTGATCAGCGCCACCTTGATCGGGAAGCCGGCCGCGTGCGCACGGCTGATCGTCGTGTTGAGTGCGGTCTGGAAGGGCTGGCTGACGGGCGGCGCGTAGCTGTAGAAGACGTTCTCGATCAGCAGGACGTCGCTCGCGGGATCGCCATCCGCGCGAGCCGGCGCGGGCGCGAGCAGCGCTGCCGCCGCGATGACGGCAGCCGCGAGCGCGGCACCACTCAGCGCGTTACGAACGTGAAGCGCCCGACTACCGCGTATCGTGTTGGGTACGTGCGGCATGGTGGTGCGGACGTGCTGGTCCGGGGCGGGCAGCTCGGGTTTGTCTGGAGGAGCACGCGCACGTTGTATGGCCCCGCGCACCACCCGAGCACGAACGGCGGGCGCAGAACGATCTCCGCCCGGGTGCCGAACCTGGCGGCGTCGAGCTCGGTCCACTGGCCACAGCGGGGGTGGATGCCGGCCATCAGCACCTCGTAGTCGAGCCTGGCGTAGCCGTGGGCGCCGAGGTGCGAGCGGACGTTGAGATGCACGACGAAGACCGTCTTCGTGGTCCCGCTGGTCGGCGTCACGGTCGGCGCGGTCTGATCGGCCGGCGGAGCGGTCGGGTAATGGATTCTCAGCTGCGGAAGGATCGAGCTTTCCGGCCTCGAGGGCAGCGTTCTGGACGGGGATGCGAGGGTGGTCGAGGTGGCCGACGTTGCCCCGCCGGTCGTTCGGGTCGTGCTCGCGTGGTGGCCCGAGCCGCCGCACGCCGCGATCCCCGCCCCGCCGCCGACCGCGAGCAGGACCGTCGCGGCTCTGGGGGCCCGCGACAGCGCAGCGCGAACGGCAACAAGCCCCCTCGTCCTGGTCACCCGTCTCACTGGGTCAATGGTAAGGCCAGGGGACGGCCGTCATCGCTCGAACGCGGCCACCGTCGCGAGGATCACGAATGTGGCGATCAGCGCGACGCCCTCGAATGGCGTCGCCTCGCCGTCACCGGTGATCTGCCAGACGAGGACCGCCGTCCCGAACAGCGCGCCGATATACACCGGCGGGATCGCGAACGTCAGGTGGCTTGCGGTGAGCAGCGAGACCAGCACCAGCACCGGGTAGAGGAATGCCGCGATCTGCGCGACGGAGTTCTTGACGATGCTGATCGCCAGGTTGGCCCTGCCCTTTGCGGCCATCACGATCCCGGCCACGTTCTCGACGGCATTGCCCGCGATCGAGACGATCACAAGCCCGGCGAACGCCTGGGAGATGTGCAGGGTATGGATCGTCGGACGCAGCGCGTGGATGAACCAGTCAGACGTGAGCGCGGAAGCGGCGCCGGCCAGCACCAGCAGCCCAATCGCCGCCGGCATCCCCAGGCGAGCCGGTTCGGATGGGCGATCCCGCGACTCAGGCGACGTCAGGTACTGGCGCAGCCAGACCGCGTAGACGACGAGGATCGCCACCGCTCCGACCACCGAGATCGCGCGTGTGTGGTGGCTCGCCGGGTCGCCGGTCGCGTCGACCAGCCCGACCAGGACGATGATGAACGACGCGACGAGCAGCAACGTCGCGGTGTCGTTCGGCAGCTTGGCGCTGAACCGCATCAACGTGTTCGGGGATCGCAGCGAGCCGACGACGAGGACGAGCCCCAGGACGAGCAGCGCGTTGACGAGGATCGAGCCGATGATCGCGGTCTCGGCCACGGTCCGCTCCCTTGCCTGCAGCGCGAACAGGACGACGAAGAACTCGGGCAGGTTGCCGACGGTCGCTTGCAGTACGCCGGTGAGCGACGGTCCCAGCCGCCTGCCAACCTGATCGGCGCAGAGGGACACGATCCACGCCTGACCCGCGAGCGCCAGCGTCGCGAGCACGAACGCGCCGACGTGCGAGAAGCCGGAGACGTAGCGGCCGGCGGCCGCGAGCGCTGTCAGAACGGCGACTGCGACGAGCAGCGCCGCCTCGATTCTCGCCAGGCCGCGCAGCCGCCTCAGCGCCCCGTCAGCACCGTGTCGTGATGCGAATAGGCGGGGGCGCAGGAGCACAACAGGACGAGCGGGCGATCGCCCGTGTTCCACAGCTTGTGCGGCGTCCCCGGCGCGATCACGACGCAATCGCCGGCCTGGACCGGCGCCTCGTCGGACTCCCCGAGTCGCATGCGTCCGCTCCCGGCGACGAAGTAGTAGATCTCCTCGGCCTGCGGATGGAAGTGCTCAGCCGTCTCGCCCGCGGGCGGCACCGTCGCCTCCGCCAAGCTCTGGTTGCGCGCCGCCGTCCAGCTCGGGTGCGCCAGCTCCCTGATCGACGAGCCGTCGGCGGTGATGAACGCTTCCAACTCCTCCAACCGAGCTAGCTGCACTACTTGGCCACCGTCTCGAACTCGCCGGTCTCGATGTCGCGCTCGGCCGCCTCCTCGAGCTCGTGCTCGTCGGTGTCAGGCTCGAGCCGCCTGATCTGCATCACCCGCAGCCCCTTGAACTTGAGGATCTCGAGCACGTAGACCAGGTAGACGCTGGCCGCGGCGGCGATCACCAGGATCGCCGCCGTCACCAGCGTCCAGCCGAGGCGGTAGTGGCCGTCGTGCCCAGGGTCGTACGGAATGACGCTCAGCAGGATGGCGACGACCGCGAGCATGACCGTCCACGCGTACAGGTAGCCGATCGTCTTGCGCTGGCTGAACCCGATCCGGGCGAGCCGGTGGTGGAAGTGGTTCGCGTCGGCCTCCCACGGCTTGCGGTGGTACTTGAGACGCTTGGCGACGACGAAGCTCGTATCCATGAACGGCACCGCGAGGATCAGCAGCGGCACCGCCAGGGCGATCACGGTGCCCGTCTTCAGCGAACCGATGACGGCGACGACGCCGAGCAGGTAGCCGAGCAGGTTCGCGCCGCTGTCGCCCATGAACACCTTCGCCGGCGGGAAGTTGAAGAACAGGAAGCCGAGCGACGCGCCGGCGATCAGCGCGGCGAGCACGGGGACCACGCTGCTGCCGCCGAGGACGTCGAAGATGATGATCGTGAAGGCGACCCCATCGATCGTGCACAAGCCGGCAGCAAGCCCGTCGAGCCCGTCGGAGAAGTTGACGATGTTCATCAGCGCGACGAGCCAGATCCCGCTTAGCACGCCACCCTCGTTCGGGAACTGGAGCGATCCCGCGAACGGCAGCGTGATCTCGGTCACGTTGACGCCGGCCTCGACCGCGATCACCGCAGCCGCGATCTGGCCGAGGAGCTTGGCGGCTGGAGGCAGGTCGCGCCAGTCGTCGATCGCCCCGACCAGCGTGATCACCAGCGCGCCGGCGAGGATCGCCCAGGTGTGAACCGTGCCGCCGCTCGAGCCGCGCGGCGTGTGCGGCACGTGTGCCAAGGTGATCGTCGATGGCAGCCAGATCAGCGAGGCGACCAGGACGCCGGCGAAGATCGCCAGCCCGCCGAGCTTCGGCGTCGGCTTCTGGCTGAGCCCGCGCGCCCGGGGGAAGTCGATCGCGCCGATCCGCCGCGCCAGCCGTGCGGCCAGCGGGGTCAGCGCCGCGGCGGCGACCATCGCGATCAGAAAGGCAAAGACGGCATCGGAATACCGCATGGCGTCGGCCATAGCATGCCAGCCCGGGCCGACTGCAAGGCTCGATCGGCTCGGGACGCGGACTACGCGAGTGCGCTGGCGCCGAGCGACGTGTACAGCGGGTAGCGCTCGGCGATCGCGGCAGCGCGCTCGGCGAGGTCGGCGCGCCGCTGCTCGAACGCGTCTGGCTGGAGCGCCTCGGCGAGGATCCGGCCGACCTCGACGAAGTCGTCGAGCTGCAACCCCCGCGTCGCGAGCGCCGGGGTTCCGATCCGCAGGCCGGAGGTGACCATCGGCGGACGCGGATCGAATGGGACGGCGTTGCGATTAACGGTGATCCCAACCGCGTGGAGCCGGTCCTCGGCCTGCTGGCCGTCGAGCTCTGACTTCCGCAGGTCGCACAGGACCAGGTGCACGTCGGTGCCACCGGTCAGCACAGACACGCCGCTGCCGGCCCCCAGCAGCTCGGCCGCGACGGCGCGCGCCCCGGCGACGGTCCGCTGCTGGCGCTCGCGGAACTGCTCAGAGGCGGCGATCCGCAGCGCCACCGCCTTGGCGGCGATGACGTGCTCGAGGGGACCGCCCTGCTGGCCCGGGAACACGGCCGAGTTGATCTGCTTGGCGTACTGCTCGCGGCACAGGATCAGTCCGGCGCGCGGCCCGCCGAGCGTCTTGTGCGTGGTCGTCGTCACGACCTCGGCGTAGGGAACGGGGCTCGGGTGCAGCCCGGCCGCGACTAGGCCGGCGAAATGGGCCATGTCGACCATCAGCAGCGCCCCGACCTCGTCGCAGATCTCGCGGAAGCGCTCGAAGTCCAGGAACCGCGAATACGCCGACCAGCCGGCGACGATCAGCTTCGGCCGGTGCTCGTCGGCAAGCCGCGCGACCTCGTCCATGTCGATCACGCTCGTCTCCGGGTCGACGCCGTAGGCGACGATCTTGTAGAGCTTGCCAGACACGTTGAGCCGCATCCCGTGGGTGAGGTGTCCGCCGTGCGCGAGCTCGAGCCCCATCAGTGTGTCTCCCGGATCGAGCAGCGCCTGGTAGGCGGCGGCGTTGGCCGTGGCACCCGAATGGGGCTGCACGTTGGCGTGCTCGGCGCCGAACAGCGCCTTCGCGCGGTCGATCGCCAGCTGCTCGGAGATGTCGACGAATTCGCAGCCGCCGTAGTACCGCTTTCCCGGGTAGCCCTCCGCGTACTTATTGGTGAGGACCGAACCCTGGGCCTCGAGCACCGCCATCGGCACGAAGTTCTCCGAAGCGATCATCTCGAGGGTCGACTGCTGGCGCTCGAGCTCGGAGCGGATCACGTCGGCGATCTCGGGGTCGACCTCGGCGAGCGGTGCGTTGAAGTGGTCGGGCGGCAATGAGTTCATCGCCGCCAACGGTACCAGCGCACCGAGACACCCTCATCTTGCGCCGGCGACGATCACCGCAAGGTCGCCGCGCTCCCACACCACCCGCGCGCTGAAGCCGGCGCCGGACAGCCACCGGAGCTGGTCGGCGACCGTGTCGGGCTTGTCGTAGCCGGGCGTCAGAGACGCCGTCGCGTCGCGCCGATCGAGCGGGACGACGACGTCGCCGAGCACAAACCTCCCCTTTGGGCGCAGCACCTCGCGCGCGCGCGCGAACAGATCCGCCTTCTCGGCGGCGTCGAGGTGATGGACGCACAACGCGCTTGCGACGAGCGAGAACGGCCCCGGCGGCAACGGGTCCTGCAGGCGCCCGACGTGTAGCGAGACCGCTGAGCCGAGCCCCGCCAGGGCAAGGCGCGCGGCCTCGAGCATCGAGGCGCTCTCGTCGACCCCGACCAGCGCCGCCCCGCGGTGGCGCACGAGCAGGCGCCGCGCAGTCTCGCCGGTGCCCGTCCCGAGCTCGAGGATCGACGCCGCCCCGTCGCCGCTCGCGTCGACGACCGCGTCCTGGAGCTCGTCATACGCCGGCAGGTCCTCGCGGATGAGCTCCATGTAGGTGGCCGGGTTGAAGTGAAACTGGCCCGCCAGCGCCTCGGCGATCTCGGCGCCGGAGACCGCTCCGCTACGCAGCACGTGGACGCCGTCGATGCCACCGTCCTCGAACCGCCTCAGATCGACAACCGTGGAGGCCACACCGGGCAATGAGCCGCCGTCGATCACCAGGTCCGCTCCCGCGCGGATCGAGTCGGGCACATCGGCGAGCCGCCGCGCATCCGGGCCGCCGGCCAGATTCGCGCTCGACTGCAGCACCGCCACCCCGACCCCCGAGAGCGCCGGCACGGACACGACCCGCAGTCCGAGCGTCTGTGGATCGGAGCCGCACGCGAGCGGAAACCGCCGGCGCCGGTTCGGCAGGAGCACGGTGACGGCGCCTGGCAGCAGCCGCTCGAGCGCCGCCCGCGTCTGCTCGCCCAGCTCGGGCAGCGCCGCCAGGGCCGCCCCGAGCTCGAAGAACATCACCGCCGACGCCTTCGACGGCGCCCGCCCCTTGAGCTCGTACAGCCGCCTGACCGCTTGCTCGCTGCCCGCGTCGCACGCCAATCCGTACACGGTGTCCGACGGGAACACGGCCACGCCCCCGGCGGCGATGCACTGCTCGAACGCTCGAGCCGCGCTCATCGCCGTCCCGCGATCACGCGCTCGTGGCCGGCGAGGTCGCGGATCCGCCAGACGTCGCCGAACCCCGCGCCGGCGAGCAACCCGGCGACCGCATCGGCCTGGTCGAACGCAATCTCCAATCCGACCAGCGAGACGTCCGCCCGCCGCGTCAGGACCGCGACGAGCCGCCGGATCGCGTCCAGCCCGTCCGCCCCCGCGAACAGCGCCCCCGCCGGCTCGTGCAGCGAGATCTCCGGCTCGAGCGCGGCGCCGAGGGCGACGTAGGGCAGGTTCGCGAGCACCGCGTCATAGGGCTCGCGATCGAGCAGATCGGCCTGTACGAAGCGGACGTCGAGCGCCAGCCGCGAAGCGTTCAGCCGCGCCACCGCCAGCGCGTCGGCGCTCACGTCGATCCCGGTCACGGTCAGGTCAGGGCGCTCGTCGGCCAGTGCCAGCGCAACCGCGCCACTGCCCGTCCCGACGTCGGCGACCCGCGCTCCGGCCGTTAGCGAGCTGATCGCCAGCTCGACGAGCAGCTCGGTCTCGGGGCGGGGGATCAGGACCCGCCGGTCGACCGTCAGCGACAGCCGTCTGAACGGCTTTGATCCGAGCAGGTAGGCGACCGGCTCGCGGCCATGCGCGCGACGCGCGAGCAGCTGTGCATAGGCGCCGGCGGCGTCGGGGCTGACGGGGTCTCGGACGGCGAGCACAAGCTCCATCCGCGGCACCCCGAGTACCCACGCGAGCAGGAGCTCTGCATCCAGCCTCGGCGTCTCGACGCCCGCGCCGCGCAGCAGCGCCGTGCCCCGGGCGAGCTCGTCGGCGATCGCAGGCGCCGCGAGCTCGTCACGAACCACGAGACGCCTGCTCCTCGAGCCGGCGGCGCTTCTCGTCGTCCTGCAGCGCGTGGGTCAGCTCGTCGAGCTCGCCCATCAGGATCTGGTCGAGGTTGTGGAGCCGCAGGTTGATCCGATGGTCCGTGACGCGACGCTCGCCGTAGTTGTAGGTGCGGATCTTCCCAGCGCGCTCGCCGGTCCCCACCTGCGCCGAACGCGAGGCGGCCTCCTCCGCCTGCTGCTCGGCGAGCGCCCGGTCGTAGAGCCGCGCGCGCAGGACGCGCATCGCGCGCTCGCGGTTCTGCAACTGCGACTTCTCGTCCTGCATCGAAACCACGATGCCAGACGGCTTGTGCGTGATCCGCACGGCGGAGTCGGTCGTGTTGACCGACTGGCCCCCGGGGCCGGTCGACCGGTAGGTGTCGATCTCGAGGTCGTTCGGGTCGATCGCGACTTCCAGCTCCTCGGCCTCGGGCAGAACCGCGACCGTCGCCGTGGAGGTGTGGATCCGCCCCTGCGACTCGGTCTCCGGGACGCGCTGCACGCGGTGGGTGCCGCCCTCGAACTTGAACACCGAGTAGGCGCCATCGCCCTTGACGGCGAACGTGTAGGTCCCATCCCCGATCGCCAGCGGCTCGGTCTTGAAGCCGCGCCGCTCGGCGTAGCGGGTCAGCATCCGGTACAGGTCCCCGGCCCAGATTCCGGCCTCGTCGCCACCGGCACCGGGCCGGATCTCGATGATCACGTTCTTGTCGTCGTTGGGATCGCGCTCGACCATCGCCAGGCGGATCTCCTCCTCGAGCTCGCCGATCCTGGTCCGCGCTCCGTCGAGCAGTTCGCGCAGCTCCGCGTCATCGCCGTCCTCCGCGAGCAGCTCGCGCGCGCCAGCCGCATCGTCGGCCGCGCGCTGGTACTCGGCCGCCAGCCGGGCCGCCGGCTCCAGTTCGCGATACGCCCGCGAAGCGGCGGTGAAGCGAGCGCGGTCGCCGATCACCGTCGGGTCCCCGAGCTCGTCCTCGAGCGCGCCGAAGCGCGCGACTATCTGCTCCACTAACTCGTCGATCACGACAAGCGAGTTTAGGTCGTGGGAGCGTCCTCGCCCGGCAGCATGACCGTCCCGAGGATCCGGCGACGGCGCCCCGGCGACGGCGGGTTCGCGAGACGCGGGGCCAGCACGCGAATCAGGTCGCGGCCGAGCGCCGCCGCCTCGGCGTCGTCGAGCCAGAACGCCGCCATCCGGTAGCCGACCCCATCGCGCAACAGATCGACGTCGTCACGATCGAGGTACCGGTCGAACTCGCCGAGCAAACCGGCAACGAACGCCATGAACGCGTGCCGGTGATCGTCCCGCGTCATCCGCTCCAGCTCGTCGAGGCTGACGCTCGCGGCGGCCGTTCGCAGTACGTAGGTTCGCTCGGTGGCGCCGCGCACCCGCCGCTCGCCGACGACGCTGAGCACGCCGGCGGAGACGAGCAGCGCGACGTGGCGGTAGAGCGACGCGGGCGACACGTCGGGGAGCTCGGTGCGAAGCTGCCCGGTGGTCAACGCGCGGTCGCCGAGGAACGCCTGCACGATCCGCAGGCGGACCGGATGCAGCAGCAGGTCGGCGCTGGTCACCCGTTCTCATTCATGGTAACGTTCTCATTCGTAATATTATCGTGTCCTGGACGAGGAGCCGAAAGTGCCGAAGTCGAAAGATCAGCGCCGCCGCCTAGGCATGTCGATCGCGCTCGCCGCCGTCACCGTCGAAGTGGGCAGTCTGTGGCTGCAGACGGGCCGGCTCGGAGGCCGGGTCCCGGTTCGCTGCCTCGAGGGGCACGTGTTCACGACAATCTGGATTCCGGCGGCGTCGGTCAAGGCGCTGCGACTCGGGCCCTGGCGCGTCCAGCGCTGCCCCGTCGGGCACCACTGGTCGCTCGTCAGGCCGCTCCGGGAGTCGTCGCTGACCGACGAGGAGCTTCACAGCGCAGCGACTCATCGGGACCTGCCGCTGCCCTAGATGCCCCAAGTAGCTGGGGCTGCTGCTCGATTCGGCTGCCCCTCAGACGGGACGACCAAAACTGCACGGGTGGCGCCCCGGCAGCGGGAAGCGTGCAGTTTTGGCTCGTGTAGCGCCCCGTGTGCGCAACTCACCGCGATCCAAGAACGTCCCGTGCAGTTTTGGTCGTTCGGCGGCTGGAAACCGTCCGGCCGCTCCCATTCGATGCTGCGTCTAAGCCTGGATCCCGGAAAGCGCCGGACAACCGGCATGCAAGAAGGGAATGAAAGGATCAGCGGAAGGCAACATCGCGGCTCGTCGCGTGATAGCGGCTGTTAGGCAGCGGATTCACTCGGCTGCGAATGTATGCTCTCCACCCGGGTAAACCGTGGCAGATCTGTTCGTGTCGTACTCCCGCCGTGATGGCGAGTTCGTCGACCGGCTGGCGCGGTCGCTGGCCGCGCACGAGCGAGAGGCGTGGGTCGACATGCATCGGATCGAGGACGCCGAGGTCTTCCCCGCGGCGATCCGCGCGGCAATCGAGAGCTCGAACGGCTTCGTGTTCGTGATCACACCGGACTCGGTCGCGTCGCGGTTCTGCGGGCAGGAGGTGGAGTACGCGAGCGGGCTGCAGAAACGCATCGTCCCGGTGTTGCGCGAGCAGGTGCCCGACGAGGCGCTCCCCGTGGAGGTGCGCGACCGCAACTGGATCCCGTTTCAGGATGACAATCGCTTCGAGGAGTCGGTCGAGCGGCTGCTCGCGGCCTGCGACCGCGACATCGAGCTTGCCAAGGCCCACACCCGCTGGCTGGTGCGTGCAATGGCGTGGAACAACGCCGGCCGCGACCGCAGTTTTCTCTTGCGCGGCAGCGAGCTGACCGCGATCGAGGACTGGTTGGCGCGCTGCGGACCGCAGTCTGACCCGCAGCCGACCGAAGTGCAGCGCGCGTTCGCGCTGGAGAGCCGCCGTGCGAGCACCCGGCGCGGGCGAACGCTGACCGGGGCGATGGCGGCGATGCTCGTCGTGGCGGTGGCGCTCGTGATCTTCGCGCTGATCTCGCGCTCGCAGGCGGTCAGCGCCCGGACGTCGGCGCTGGCCCAGGAATACGCGGCCAGAGCCGACGGGTTCCTGACGTCCGACCCGCAGATCTCGCTCGTCTTTGGCGAGCGGGCGGTGCGCACCGATCCGCTGCCACAGTCGCTGTTCGCGCTGCGCGCCGCGCTCGACGCGTCCAGCCTGCTCGATCAGTACGACCCGCCGAACGGCATCGACAGGGCCTGCGGGGCGCTCTCGGATTCGCGGGGCGTGACGGCGTCGGCCGCCTACAACCCTGCCGGCGGGCAGCTTGCGATCGCGACCTGCGACGGGCGGATCACCCTGCGTGACGCGCAGACGGGCCGGGTGCTGACGAGCCGCCGGGTGCACCGCGGACTCACCGGGCCGCTCGTCTACAACGCGACCGGATCGCGGCTGGCGTTCGGGACGACCGGCCGCGTGTACATAGTCGACGCGCGAACGCTGTCCGTCCAGCGGACACTGCCGATCTCCGGCTACGCCTCCGACCTCGCGTTCAGTCCGAACGGGCGCTCGCTCGCCGTCGGCGTCCAGGGCGCTTCCGGCAACAACACACTCACGAGCTTCTCGGTTCAGAGCGGACGCGCCCGGACGCTGGTCGGGCCGGCGATCGTGACCGGGATTGCCTACGCGGGGCGCCTGCTCGCGGTCGGCACGAGCCTCGGGATAACGGAGCTGCTCGACCCCCAAACCGGCCTGCCGGTGCGAACCCTCGCGACAGGGGGCCTGGACCCAGTCTCCGACACGACGGTTGCCGCCTCTGCGGGCGGGTCGCTCCTCGCCGTCGCGACCTTCACCCCGTTTTCGGCGGGGGGGCTCGTGTCGCTGTGGCGCACGAGCGACGGCAAGCGCATCGAGACCGTCACCTCGGTGCCCAATGTGCAGGTGGCGAGCATGGCCTTCAGCCCGGACTCGAGCCGGCTGGCGATCGGCGACGCCGACGGCAGCGGCAGCGTCTGGCTCCTGTCGGCCGACCAGGAACTTACGACCTTCGGCGGACAGACCAGCGCGTTGGCATGGACCTCGTTCAGCCCTGATGGCTCGCGGGTCGCCACCACGGCGGCCGACGGGACAATCCGGGTCTGGCGCGCGCGAGGACCCGAGGACTTCGACACGCCGCTCGACTTCACCAACCAGTCCGCCAATGCCGTCGCCTCGGGACCGACCTCCGCCCGCGCCCTCGTCGATACGGGTGCAAGCGTGATCGCGCTGAGTGCCGCGCCTCCGGAGACGCTCCGAACCTGGGCGGTCCCGAGCGGCCGGCTGATCGGGTCCCGTCAGGTCCCGGGCGGCTCCTTCGACGACCTCAGCCGGGACGGTCGCTACATGCTTGTCGTCACCGGCACAATCATCGAGGATGTAGACGAGGGCGATGTGCGCGTCCGCCTGTACTCGCTGGCGCGCCGCGCCTATGTCGGGAGCTTCCCCCGTCCGACGAGCCCCTACGGAGCGTCAGCGTGGGCCCCGGACGATCGTTCCCTCTTCCTCTGGGGCAACAGCAACGTCGACCCGCTCTCGGCGACACCACGGCCGGAGATCGTGACCGTCGGAGCTTCGCGTCCGACCTTCCTCGAGGACGCACCCGCCGTATCGCAGTGGGGAGCGGACGCGCAAGTCGCCTACAGCCCGGACGGACGGCTGATCGCGGTCGGGTTCTTCCCCGGCCAGGTCGAGATCTGGAGTGCCGGCAGCCGCCGGCCGGTGCAGCGTTTCACCGAGCCGGGAGAGATCTCCAGCGTGTCGATCAACCGCTCGGACACCGAGGCTCTGGTCGGCTCCTGGGACGGCGTGGCCACGCTCTGGAACCTCCACACCGGAAAGGTCATCCGCAACCTGATCGGCGCCGAGGGCGGGATCGAAGACGCTGCCTTCACCCCGGACGCTCGGTATGTGGTCACCGCCTCGCTGGACCGCACGTTGCAGATCTGGGATGCCGCCAACGGCCGGCTGCTGCGAAGCTACACGTTGCCGGACGAGCTTGAAGGGGGGGCTCTCTCGCAGGACGGCGGCAGCATCGCCGCGTTCGACAGCGCGGGCATCCTGCGCGTCTACGACACGTGCACCGATTGCCAGAGCGCCAAGGGCCTGCTCTCACTCGCCGCCCAACGCGGCCCGCTGACGCTCAGCGCCCGCGAGCAGGCGGCGATCAACGCCGCTTAGCACGTCCGCTTTCGCTCTAACTAGGAGGACGCCCGAAGGGGCGTAAGCAAACGTTCCTAGGCGGCGACCTCGAGCCCGAGCAGGTCCCCAGCGGCCATCTGCCCGGGAGTCTCGCGCTCGAGCACGGCCGACAGAGCCGCGATCGCGACGGCGAGCTGGTCGCGATCGGGCTCGCGCGTGGTCAGCTTCTGCAGCTGCAGTCCGGGCCAGATGATCGCCTGCACCCAGCGGCGACCGCGGTTGCGTCCCGCGAAGCGGATCAGCTCGAACGACAGCCCGGCGATCAGCGGCACGCCGATGATCCGCGTCAGCACGAGCAGCCACCACGCGGGCAGTCCGAGCGGCGCGAACACGAAGATCGCGACCACCATCACGACCAGCAGGAAGCTCGTCCCGCAGCGCGGGTGCAGTCGGCTGTAATGCGCGGCGCGCTCTGGGACGAGCTCGTCGCCCGCCTCGTAGCAGGAGATCACCTTGTGCTCGGCGCCGTGGTATTCGAGTACGCGGCGCAGGTCGCGCATCCGCGAGAGCGCCACCAGGTAGGCGAGGAAGATCAGCGTCCGCAGAACCCCCTCCACCACCCAGAACAGCCACGAGGAGCCGAGCTGGTGCTTGACGAGGCTCGTCAGCGTGACCGGCACGACAAAGAACAGCCCGATCGCGAACACGACCGCGACCACCACGGTCGCGACCCACACGCCGCCGGACAATTCGGCCTGCTCCTCGCCCGCCGGCAGCTGTGCGTTGGTCGCGATGCCGAGCGCGCGCATCCCGATCGCCATCGACTCGATCAGTGCCACCACGCCGCGCACGAGCGGCAGCCGCAGCAGCCGCGTACGCGGGGAGGCACGGCGGCGCAGCTCGAACGTCTCGGTCGCAATCGGTCCCAAGCTGTCGGTCGTGCCCTCGGGCGCCGGCTTGCGGACCGCCACCGCCCAGTGGGCGACGCCGCGCATCATCACGCCCTCGAGCACAGCCTGCCCGCCGACGGGGGCGTCGCTGCCCGCAGTCAGGCTCGGTTGACCAACTGGAGCGTCGACGCCCGCGGTCAGGCTGGCTTCCGCGACCGCGTCAGCCATCTGCGCCGGGGGTCAGCTGCCGGTGCGGGCAGCGCGGCGACCCTTCGCCACGCGCCGCTGGAAGCGCTCGACGCGACCGCCGGTGTCGACCAGCTTTTGGCGGCCGGTGTAGAACGGATGGCACGCCGAGCAGATCTCGACGTGGATCTCGGGCTTGGTCGAGCGCGTCGTGAACTGGTTGCCGCACGTGCAGACGACGTGCGCCTCGACGTAGTCGGGATGGATGTCGGTCTTCATGGTCAGACCTAGGATAGCGGCACCAGTGGTGCCGGACGGCACCACTCGCGTCAGCCCGAGACCGGAATGCCGTCCGCCAGACCACTGCCCGGACTCGGCGTGCCGGCGGCAGCCGGCGAGTCCGACGAGCCGGCGGTGCACTGCGCGGCGAGCGTCGCCTGGGCCCTGCTGTAGACGTCGACGTGGTCGGTCGGGTCGACGGTCACGGTCGGCGGCTGCGTCGGGTTGCAGGCTGGCCCGTCTAGCTTGACGGTGATGCTCGCATGGGCGGCGAGGTGCACGACGGTCTTGTCCATCAAGGCAGAGCCGCCCTCGCTGAGCTCGACGGTGAACGGCCCCGCGCCGGTCAAGCCGAGGTTCTCGATCACCGCCAGGTAGGCGGCGCGGGAGGCACCGCTCGGACCGGGGACGACGGAAATCGACTCGACCGCCAGGTCGGGGCGCAGCTCCGGCTGGCGGCAGACGCGGCCGAGCCGGGTGGTGGTCTGCAGAACGCCCCCGCCCGACCCCAGCCACCGGAACGTGACCTCGAAGCGGTAACTCGCCGGCGCGTTCAGATCGGCGACCGGCTTCTTCACGAACCACACGTCGGACGGCTGCTGCCCGAGGCTGGCCGGATGGGTGGGCGATAGCCAGACGCCTAGCCCAGGACCCGCGACGGGCGCCCACGCGGCGCTTGGCGCGGCCCGCTCAAGCAGTTGGAACTCGACCTGGAGCTTCTTCGTCCCCGTGACCGGGCGCATCACCGCCGTGACCGATACCGCGCGCGCCGGTGGGTCGAGCGCCGCCTGGCAGACCTGCCCGACGAGGAGCGCCCGCGGCGTAGCGGCGCTCGCGGCGGAGCCACCGACGGCGAGCACCGGCACAAGCCCCAGCAGCACCGAGACGGCGAGCATGCGAAAACGCGGCATCACTCGTACTAACAAATCTATAACCCGGAAGTTTCGCGATTCCGGGTAATACCAATCGGTGTGGTCGGTGCCGCTCTCTGGTGAAGCCCGCCTCGGACCTCAGGTGATCGTGTAGAGCGGACCGTCGCCGCCCTCCGGCGGCGTCAGGCGTCCGCCCTTGGCGGTGATCGCGCCGCACTGCACGCAGTTGGTGTAGTTGACGATCACGTCGACCGGCCCGCTCGACGGCGCGTCCTCGGGGATCTCGTAGACGCCGGCAGGGCACATCCAGCGCCACGCCTCGGCGATCTCGCGCGGGACCTGCTTCGCGACGCGAATGTGGTTGGGCGCGTCGTCGCGGGTCGCGTTGCCGCTGATGTAAACGCTCGAGAGCTTGTCGAAGGTGTACTTGCCGTCGGGCTTGGGGTACGACGTCGACGTGTCGCCGACGAACAGCTGTTGCTGGTCGTTGCGGTGCCACGGGAGCCGGCCGCCGGGGAGCCGGCCCTTGGTCGCGATCGCGAGGTTGACGATCGGCCCGCCCCGCAGGAACCCGCGCTGGAACGGCTGTCGCGTGTTGCGCACCTCCCACAGCTCCTTGCCGGTCGAGGAGTTGTCGATCATCGCCTCGTAGCGCTCGAGCGGCCGGCCCTCGGTCAGGTTGGCGTAGATCGCCTCGGCCGCGAGCTTGCCCGACTGGATGCAGTGGTGCACGCCCTTGAGCGCAACCGTGTCGACCATCCCGCCCGCGTCGCCGACGATCACCGCGCCCGGCATCGACAGCTTCGGCATCGACCAGTAGCCGCCGCCCGGGAGCGCCTTCGCCCCCCAGGCAACACGCTCGCCGCCGGCGAGGATCTCCCGGACCATCGGATGGGTCTTGAACAGCTGCAGCAGGTCGTGGGCGGAGGTGGTCGCGTCGGCGTACTCGAGGTCGACGACGAAGCCGATCGAAACGAGGTCCTCGCCTGTCTTGTCGTCCTTCATCGGGTACAACCAGGTGCCGCCGATCTGGCCGTACCTGGCGCTCAGCTTGAGCGGCCACGGCCCGATCGTGTGGATGATCCGGTCGAGCGGCTTGGGGACCTTCCACACCTCTTTGACCCCGAGCTCCCAGACCTGCGGCTCGCGGTCCGCGGCTAGGCCGAACTCCCTGATCGCGGCGCCGGTCAGGTGGCCCCAGCAGCCCTCGGCCAGCACGGTCACCTGCGCGTGGATGTCGGTCCCGGGCTCGAAGTTCCGGAGCTCCTCGCCGTCCTTGCCGCGGCCCTTGTCGCCGGAGCGCACCCCAACGACCGCACCATCCTCGACGACCAGCTGCGTCACCGCCGTCTCGGTCAGGATGTAGGCGCCGGCCTCCTCGGCCATCCGCTGCTGGAAGCGAGCGAGCGCCGACACCGACACGACCTCGTTGCCGTGGTTCTTGAACGGCGGCGGCGTCGGGATCCGGAGCTTCGAGCTGGCGCTCGGCAGCATGTACACGGCTTCCCTGGTCACCTCGCCAAACGCGAACCGCTCTCTGCGCCAGTCCTCGCGGGTCAGCTCGGGGAACAGCTCCTGGAGCGCTCCCGGACGCATCACGGCGCCCGACAGGTTGTGCCCGCCGCAGGTCTTGGCCTTCTCGAGCACCGCCACCGGGACCTCGCCGAGGCTTTCGAGCGTCTTCGGGTCGTCGGCCAGCAGCTTCAGCAGGCGGTTGGCGCAGGCGAGCCCGGCGGTGCCGCCACCGACGATCGCGATGCCGACGTCGATCCGCTCGTCCTCGCCGTCCAGCTCGCGTTTGATGAACTCGCGGACCGGGTCGACCGGCGGCGGGAACTCGCTCGGTGCGTGCGGTCCCGGACCGAACCCGTTGGCCCTGGCGCTCGTGCCTGCTGCGTCGCTCACCGACATTCGTGAACCTCCTCCTCGCCGGTCTTACGAGTCCTTCTTCGCCTGGATCGCGTCGATCAGCTTGGGGACGATCTTGTTCAGGTCCCCGACGACGCCGAGATCGGCGAACTCGAAGATCGGGGCGTTCGCGTCCTTGTTGATCGCGACGATGTTCTCCGATCCCTGCATGCCGACCTTGTGCTGGATCGCGCCGGAGATCCCGGCCGCGAGGTACAGCTTCGGCGAGACAGTCTTGCCGGTCTGGCCGATCTGCGCGGCGTACGGATACCAGCCGGCGTCGACGACGGCGCGGGTCGCGGCGACAGCGGTGTTGCCGCCGAACGCCTTGGCGAGCCGCTCCATCAGCTCGAACCCCTCGGCCTTGCCGAGCCCGCGCCCGCCGGCGACGAGGATGTCGGCGCCCTCGATATCGACATCGGCCCCGCGCTGCTCCCCGCGCGTGACCATCTTCGCCCGGTTTGACCACGGTGAGTAGTCGACCTCGACGTCGACCACCTCGGCGAGGTCGGACCCGGGTGCGGATCTGATCTCGAACGCGTTGATCCGGCCGATGATGATCCCGAGCTCGCCGCGGTAGCGCGACACCGAGATCTGCGAGTCGCCGAGGATCGGGCGCTCTGCGACGAGCTCCCCGCCCTCCGCGCGCACCGCGGTCACCTCCATCGTCACACCCGCCTGGCGGCGGGCCGCCAGCCCGGCGCCGATCTCGAACCCGAGCAGGCCGCCCCCGAAGAGCGCGTAGCGGTGGCCGTGCTCGTCGATCACGTTCGCCATCACGTCGACCACCGGTTGCGCGAGGCCCTCGGGCCCGCCGGCGCGGAACACCTTGGTCGCACCGTAGCCGCCGAGCGTCCTGCACAGCTCGATCGTCAGATCCTCGCCCCCGACTACCACCGCGTGGCAGCTACCGCCAACCTCGGCCGCCCGCGCGGCGCCCTCTGACACGGCTCCGAGCGAGTTCTTGTTGAACGCGCCCTCGTAGTGGAGGACGTAAACCAGGACGTCGGCCATCAGATCAGCTTCCTTTCATCCAGCCACGCCACGACCTTCGCGACCGTCTCAGTTGTGTCCTCGTCCTCGATGATCTGTCCGGTCGCCTTCGCCGGCGGGGCGTGAAAGTCGCCGCACACGACGCGCGAGCCGTCGGTGCCCACCAGCGCCGGGTCGATCCCGACGTCCGTAGCCGAGACCGTGTCGAGCGGCTTCTTCTTCGCGCCCATGATCGCCTTCAGCGACGGGTAGCGCGGCTCGTTGATCGCGTCCCCGACTGAGATCACCGCCGGCAGTTCGACCTGCACGGTGTCGTACCCGTACTCGGCCTGGCGCTCACAGCGCAGGGCGTCGTCTTCGACATCCATCTTGATCACCTGGGTCAGCGATGGCATCTGCAGATGGTCGGCGACGACGGCCCCGATCGTGTAGCACTCGCCGTCGTCGGACTGCTGCCCGAGCAGCACGAGATCGGGTGACTCCTTCGTGAGCGCTCGGGCTAGCGCGTAGCCGGTCGCCGCGACATCCGACCCGGCGAGGGAGGAGTCGGTCAGATGGATCGAACGGTCGGCGCCGAGGGAGACCGCCTTGTGCAGCGCGCGCACCGCCGACTCCGGTCCCATCGTCACGGCCACAATCTCGTCGACCTCGATCGCGCCGCCCTCGCGCAGCTGCATCGCCGCCTCGATCGCGTGGGTGTCGTAGGGGTTCAGGTTCTTCTCACCCGATCTGTCCATCCGCCCCGTCGACGGGTCGATTCGCTTCTCGACGGCGGCGTCCGGGACCTCTTTGACCAGGACGCAGATCTTCAACACGGCCTCCTAGGTTTCTGTTGAACGCGCAGATTCTAACGATTGACTGACGAGTCAATCGGTTCGGCTCAAGGACGAACCGCGCCGCGAATGAAGTCGATGGCCGCCTGGGTCGGCGCTCCGGGAGTGAACACCTCGGCCACCCCGAGCTGCTTGAGCGCCTCCACGTCGTCCCCCGGAATCGTCCCGCCGACCGTCACCACGACGTCGGTGACGCCCTGCTCCCGGAGCAGTTCGATCACGCGCGGCACGAGCGTCATGTGGGCGCCCGACAGGATCGACAGCCCGACCGCGTCGGCGTCCTCCTGGATCACCGTCTCGACGATCTGCTCGGGCGTCTGATGCAGGCCCGTGTAGATCACCTCCATCCCGGCGTCGCGCAGCGCGCGCGCAATGATCTTCGCGCCCCGGTCGTGCCCGTCGAGGCCCGGCTTGGCGACGACGACCCGGATCTTCTTTTCGGTTGAGGTGGTCATGGCTCCGCGCTGCGGCACGCGATTCTAGTGACGGAGGCGTCGCACAGTTGCCTCGCGGAGCCGCTCACCGTAGCCTGATAGCCGATGACGGTGCTGCATAGGCGCACGCCGGCGATCCCGGTCGTGGCCGTGCTCGCATGGTTCGCCCTCGTTCCGTGCGCGCGGGCCGCAGGGAGCTTCACATCCTCGGCGGTGACGAGCCCCGCAACCGGCTCAGAGCTGTTCTACGACTTCGACACGTCCAGCGGCAGCGTGACGGTGCAGGGCACGGTGACGCCCGCGGTCACGACGACGGGCAAGATCGTGTGCTACTCGGCCCCGGAGAAGTACCTGCTCGACTACGGCGTGCCGATCGCGAACGGCGCTTTCCAGGCGAACGTGTCGCTCGCCTTCGCGGCGGGACAGACGTGCGAACTGGAGATGATTCCGCTCGACACGAGCGTCCTGACCCTGCCCCTCCCCGGCTACACGGGGCCGGTGATCAGCATCTCCAGCCAGAGCACGCTGTCGAGCGGGGGCAGCACGTACGGCTACCAGATCAACGTCGGCGATCTCAGCTGGGGGTTCGCTCTGGGTTCGCTGGCGGACTGCCCGATCAGCGCGTCGTATTCGACCGACCCGACCAGCTTCGGGAACTACTCGCTGTTCTGGGGCGACGCCTGCCTACCGATCGTGTCCGGAGTCGCCGAGGCCCCGAGCACGAACCGGTCCGCGGTCCAGATCGATGGTCTCAACGCCTATCCGCCGGACTTTCCCCTGACCGGACTCGGCGGCTATGCGCCCCTCGGATACAGCGCTTCATGGGATGCCATCCACGACTCGGTGACCGTGTCAGAGACCGATCCGTTGATGCTCTGCTCGGCGCCAGGGACGTTCCCGCCGGGAGGCACCACTCCCTCCCCGACGGGTGTAGCCGAGTCCAACTGCCCCAGCCTCGAGAGCTCTGGGATCCAGGTGCAGCAGACGACGGCGGTACTGCCGGGAGACCAGGTCGCGCGGGTCTCCCAGACGTTCACCGACGTCGACCACGCCCCGCACACGCTCGACCTGCTGGTCTCACAGTCGGTTCACGCCTGGGACTCGGGTGAGACGCCGGGCTTTCAGTTTCCCGAGCAGCCGGTGTTCGCGACGCACGCGTTCCCCGACACCTACTCTCCCTTCCCGAGCGGCCCCGGCTCGGTGTACGTGATCGCGGACGCGGCGGCGCCCGCGGCGCTCAACAACCCAGTCGGCGCGATCACCTACGGCACGGAGCCCCTGAGCGCGTCGTTTGTCAACTCGCGGGCCACGCAGACGGGCACCTTCCTGATGCACTACGTCGCGTCGCTCCCCCCGGGTGGCAGCTACACGCTCGCGTGGTCCTACTCGCAGGCGACGAGTGCGGCCGCGCTCCAGCAGCTCGTGCAGCTCGAGACCGACCGCTTCTACACGCCGACCGTGACCCTGTCGGCGCCGGCGTCTGGGTCCACGAGCCACGACCCCGAGGTGCCGGTCTCAGGTCAGGCCCACGACCCCGAGGGGATCTCGACGGTGACGGTCGACGGCCGCGACGCCGCGATCGGATCGGGCGGTGCGTTCACGACGCTGGCGCCGCTGACGCTCGGGGTCAACAACATCGAGGTGACCGCGACCAACCTCGCCGGCGTGCAGGCGACCGTCGCGCGAACCGTCGTCTACGCGCCGCTGCCGTGCGTGGTGCCGAGGCTGACGGGCCGCACGCTCGCGCGGGCCCGGGCGCTGCTGGCCACGAGCGGCTGCGCTCCCGGCAAGGTCGTGCGGGTCCACTCCAAGCGGATCAGCCGCGGGCGCGTCGTCTCCACCTCGCCGCGGGCCGGCACCCGGCGGCTCCACGGCACGATCGTGCGGATCACGTTGAGCGACGGCGCCCGACGAGCACGACGGCGGTGAGCGCCCCGGCCAGCGCCGCGACGACGGTCGCGCCCAGCGCGGTCAGGCCGAGCCCGAGCCGGTCCAAGCGGACCACCTCCCAGCCGTTCTGGTGAGCCAGCCGCGTCAACTCGGCATCGGGATTGACGACGATCGCGTGGCCCACGGCCTCGAGCATCGGCAGGTCGGAGATCGAATCCGAGTAGGCATAGCTCGCGGCGAGGTCGTAGCCGCGCGCGGCCGCCAGCTCACGGATCGCGTGCGCCTTCGCGTCGCGGTAGAGAAACCGGCCTGTCGCCTCGCCCGTGTAGACGCCGTCACGCGCCTCCGACAGGTACGAGCCAAGCGCCCCATCGAAGGCCATCACACTCGCGAGCGAGTCAGCGAGCTCCTGCGATGCCGCGGTGATGATGTACACCGGCCGCCCGGCGTCCTGGTGGTCGTAGGCGATCTCGAGCATGTGCGGGTACAGGCGCGGGAGGATCCGCGCGATCACCGGCACACGTAGTCGCTCCAGGTCTCGCACACGCACTCCCTGGAGTGAAGCGGCGATCCGGTCGCGAAGCGCCTGGGATTGCGCGTCGCTCGCGCCGTGAAGCCGGAACCGTACGTTCGCGATCGCGTCAGCAAGCAGCTGCCGGCGGCTCATCAGCCCCGCCTTGCGCACCGCCCGCGCGAACTGAAACGCTGATGCACCCTGCATCAGCGTCTTGTCGAGGTCGAAGAAGGCGGCTCCGCGCGTGGCCACTAGCCGCCGTTCACCTCGATCAGGATCGCGTCTCCCTGGCCGCCGCCGGAGCAGATCGCGGCACAGCCGATGCCGCCGCCGCGCCGGCGCAGTTCGAGCACGAGCGTGCCGAGGATGCGTGCGCCGGAGGCGCCGATCGGATGCCCGAGCGCGACCGCGCCGCCGTTGACGTTGACCTTGTTCTCGTCAATGCCAAGCATCCGCATCGAGTTGAGCGTGACCGACGCGAACGCCTCGTTGATCTCCCACAGGTCGACATCCTCGGGTTTCAGGCCCACCCTCTCGAGCGCCTTTGCCGCCGCCTTGGCAGGGGTGACCGCGAGCATCGCGTACTCGTCGGCGACCTGGGCCTGGGCGATGATCGTGCCGAGCACCGCCTTGCCGTTGCGCCGCGCCCACTCGTCGGAGGCGAGCACGAGCGCTCCGCCCCCGTCATTCACGCCTGGGGAGTTGCCTGCCGTGTGTGAGCCGTCCTTGCCGGCGAGCCCGGGCAGCGCGGCGAGCTTCTCGAGCGAGGTGTCGCGGCGGGGCCCCTCGTCGACTTCGACGACGATGTCGCCCTTCCTACTCGAGATCGTGACCGGCGTGATCTCCTCGAGCAGGCGGCTCTCGTCGGTCGCCTTGATCGCCAGCTGATGCGAGCGCAGGGCCCAGCGGTCGAGGTCGGGACGCGTCAGCTCGAGCGAATCCCCCACCTCGGTCGCCTCGACGAACATCTGCTTGCCCGAGAACGGGTTGGTGAGCCCGTCGTTGATCATCGCGTCGATCGCCTTGGCGTCGCCCATCCGGTACCCGAAACGCGCCTGCTTGAGCAGGTACGGGGCGTTCGACATCGATTCCATGCCGCCGCCGACGCCGATCTCGATGTCGCCGGCGCGGATCGCCGCGTCGAGCAACCCGGCCGCGCGGACACCGGAGGCGCAGACCTTGTTGACGGTCTCGGACGAGACCTCCTTCGGGATGCCGGCCTTGATCTGAGCCTGGCGCGAGGGGATCTGGCCCTGGCCGGCCTGGAGAACCTGGCCCATCACCACGTGCTCGACCTGGTCGGGAGCGACCTCGGCACGCTCGAGCGCGGCGCGGATCGCGCTCGCGCCAAGCTCGGTTGCGTCGAGCGCGGCAAGGGCGCCGCCGAGCTTTCCGATCGGGGTGCGGGCGGCGGACAGGATCACGGTCTTTGGCATGGGGGCGGCTCCCGAGCTTTGAACGAATGAGGACGCGGCCGGGTCTCAGCCGGTGGCTCTGATCCTAGTACCGCCGTCCGGAGATCCGCGGTCGCCCAGACGTCGCTAGGGTCTGGCGGCGTGAACGTCTCAACGACGACCACGGCCGCGCTTGCCACCCCCGCGGACACCGTCGTGGTCGGCTTATTCGCCGGTGAGCGGGTCGCCCACGACTTCGGCTCCGGCGCACTTCAGGCGCTGGTCGACCGCGGCGAAGCCTCAAGCGTTTTCGAACACCTGGCCCAGACACGCGACGGGGAGCGCCGCGTGATCGTAGCCGGGCTTGGCGAGCGGTCGCGATTCGACGGCGAGCGGGCGCGGATCGCGGCCGCGATCGCGCACCGGCGGGCAGTCGAGCTCGGCACCAGGACGCTCACCTGGGAGGCGCCCCACCACGTCGGCGCGCAGGTCGTGGCGGGCCTCGTCGAGGGCACGTTGCTCGCCTCCTACCGCCTCGACCGCCACCTCAGCCCGGCGGAGACCGCCCGCCGTACCGGGATCGACGCCCTGCTCGTGAGCTCGCACGAGGATGTCTCAGCCATCGTCGAGACCGCGTCGGTCCTGGCCGCCGCCCAGAACCGGGCCCGAGACCTCGGCAACCGCCCAGCGAACCAGCTCACGCCGGCGGCGCTCGCCGAGTACGCGAAGCAGCTCGCCGCGGAGCGCCCGGCGCTGCGCGTCACGGTGATCGACGAGGCCGAGATCCGGTCATCGGGAATGGGCGCGTTCGCGGCGGTCGCGCAGGGCTCCGAGCAGCCGGCCAAGCTGATCCGGGTCGACTACGACGGCGCCGACGCGCGCGCGAAACTGCTGGCGCTCGTCGGCAAGGCCGTGACGTTCGACTCGGGTGGCCTGTGGCTGAAGCCGTCGGCCAAGATGCACGAGATGAAGTTCGACATGGCCGGAGGGGCGGCCGTGCTCGAGGCGGTCGCGGCGCTCGCCGATCTGCGCACACCGAGGCGCGTGATGGCGATCCTCGGGGCGACCGAGAACATGATCAGCGGCCGCGCGGTCAAGCCCGGTGACGTCGTCACGGCGCTCGACGGGACGACGATCGAGGTGAACAACACCGATGCCGAAGGCCGGCTCGTGCTCGGCGACTGCATCGCCTACGCGCGCCGCGAGGGCGCCGACCGGATCATCGATGTGGCGACCCTGACCGGCGGGATCGTGACCGCGCTCGGCAGCCACTACGCGGGGCTGTTCGCCAACGACGAGGCGCTCGCCGAGCTCGTCGCACGCTGCGGCGACCGGGTCGGCGAACCCGTCTGGCGGATGCCACTGCACGAGCAATACGCGTCGATGGTCCGCGGCCGCTATGCCCAGCTGACGAACCTGACCGAGCGCCGCGAGGCGCAGGCGATCACCGCCGCCGAGTTCCTGCACCACTTCGCCGGCGACCAGACCCCGTGGGCGCACATCGACATCGCCGGGACCGCGTTCGACGTGCGCAGCGCAGTGATCGCCGACAAGGGCGCGACTGGCTTCGGCGTGCGCCTGCTGGTCGAGGTCGCGCGGACGCTCGACGCCGGCTGAGCGTCAGCCGCGGACCGATCAGGAGATCGCCTGCGGGAAGCTGAAGAAGTGGTGGGGGTCCGTCGCACGGCGCAGCTCCTGCAGCCGCGGGTAGTTCGCGCCGTAGTAGGCGCTCTGCCAGTTTGGAAGCGACGCGTCGATGTAGTTCTGGTAGGCCTGACCCGACACGTAGGGCCGCATCCGGCTCCAGGTGTCGGCCAGCCACGCGTCGGCGCCGTTGTAGCTCAGGTACTGGATCGCGCACAGCATGTCGCGATGGACGAACGCCGTCGCCGACGGCGCCACCGTGTTGATCGCGCCGCCGTAGGAGTCGAACAGGATCGCGCCAGATCCCGGTTGCCCCGTCCGCGCCTCGATCGCCCGGGTGAGCACGCTCAGCGCGGCAGCCGGCAGCGGCCTCGACAGGTAATCGGACTTGGCGTCGAAGTTCTCGCGCGGCAGCGTTCCGCCGGCGGACGCGCCGACCGTGTGACACGCCGCCTCGCTGAGGCCAAGGCAGCCTGCCCAGCGCAGCTGCAGCCCGAGATAGCCCTGATCGCCGGTCGCGATGCTCGCGCCCGGAACCGCGCGCAGGGGAGCGAGGAGCGGGCCCAGCGCGGCCGACGGCCCGATGAACTGGCCCGCGATCGACGCGCTCGCCTGGTGCGGAGCAGCGTTCAGATGGAAGATCGAGCTGAGCCGCGAGTCGGCGTGCGGGGCCCAGCGCAGCCAGGCCTCGAGCGCCTCGCCCGCCGCGCTCCACGGGAACGACGCGAACACGTAGGCGGCGCTCGCCGGGAGCGTGTGGAGCTTGAACGTGAACTGCGTGACAACCCCGAAGTTGCCACCGCCGCCCCCCTTGAGCGCCCACAGCAGGTCGGGGTCGGAGCGGCCGTCGATCGTGCGCAGCTGACCGCCCGCGGTCACCAGCGCGGCACTGACGAGCTGGTCGGTCGTCAGTCCGAACGCCCGACCTGCCAGCCCCATGCCGCCGCCGAGCGTGACGCCGGCGACCCCGACCGAGGGGCACGAGCCCGCCGGGATCGTGGCGCCGCGGGCGGCGAGACCGGCGTACACGTCGATCAGTTGCGCGCCGGCGCCGACCGTCGCGGTTCCGGCGCGGCTGTCGACCGAGATCTGGTTGAGCAGGCGCAGGTCGAGCACGACCCCGCGCTCGAGTGTCGAGTAGCCGGCGTAGCTGTGACCGCCGCTGCGGGCCCGAACCTGGACGCCGTGGGCGACCGCCCAGCCGATCGCCGCCTGCACATCGGTCGCGTCCAGGACTCGCGCCACCGCCTGCGGGAGGATCGAGTCGAACCGCTCGTTGTAGACGTGTGCTGCGGCGCTGAAGCCCGGCGAGCCGGGGGTGAACACATGGCCGCGGATCGCCTGCTGGAGCGTCCGCGGGTGTGGCGTCACGATCGCGTGCCGGCGCGGGCTCGCGCCACGACCGCGAGCGCCCGCGAGCGTCGCCCCAGTCGCCGACGCTTGGAGCAGAAACGTCCGCCGATCCACCTCACCCGTCACCGGTCGTGACGTTAGCTGGAGTTCGGTCCGCGGTGGCGCCTGGAGCACCCCAGCTGCGCGCCTCACGCCGCGATCAGCTGAGCCGTGCGGTTCGGGCGATCAGATCACGCTCGCGCCGGTCTGCTCGGGCGGTGACCCGCCGACCTCGGCGAGGCGACGGGTGAGGTAGCGGCGCTCGGCGCCGGTGCGGGCCATGCCGAGCGCCGCGCGGTAGGCCTCGGCGGCCTCGCCGTCGCGTCCCAGCCGCCGCAGGAGATCCCCGCGAGTCGCCTGTAGGAGGTGGTAGTCGCGCAGCTCGCCGACGTCGCTCAACTCGCCGACGAGCACCAGCGCCGTGTCGAGGCGGCCGGCCATTCCGACTGCGACTGCGTGACTGAGCTTGACGAACGGGCTGGCGGTGACCTCGAGCAGGCGGCCGTAGAGGGCCTCGATCCGATGCCAGTCGGTGCTCAGCGCGTCCGGCGAGTTGGCGTGGCAGGCGGCGATCAGCGCCTGCACCCGGTACGGGCCGACCTCATCTGGACTCAGCGAGCCGTCGAGGATCGCATTCGCCTCGTCGATCTCGTCCCCGTGCCAGCGCGAGCGGTCCTGCTCCTCCAGCGTGAGCAGGTCGCCGGCCGCGTCGGCGCGCGCCGATCGCCGGGAGTGCTGGAACAGCATTAGCGCGAGCAGACCATTGGCCTCGGGCTCGTCGGGCATCAGCGCGACCAGCAGCCGCGCGAGCCGGATCGCCTCGACGCACAGATCGACCCTGATCAGCTCTGATCCGGTCGAGGCGGCGTACCCCTCGTTGAACAGCAGGTAGAGCACCGACAGTACCCCGGCCGTCCGCTCGGGAAGCAGGTGGGCGGCGGGGACGCGGAACGGGATGCCCGCACCGGCGATCCTGTGCTTGGCTCGCACGAGCCGCTTGGCCATGGTCGCCTCAGGCACCACGAAGGCGTTGGCGAGCTCGACGGTGGTCAAGCCGCACAGCGTGCGCAGGGTCAGCGCGACCCGGCCCTCCAGCGGGAGGGCCGGGTGACAGCAGGTGAAGATCAGCCGCAGCCGGTCGTCCTCGATGTCGTCGCCATCGTCGGCTTCGGGTGCCGTCACGTCCGCCTCTTCGAAGCTCTGCTCGCCTAGCTGGAACGCCGCCTCGCGCAGGCGCGCGTCCCGCATCCGGTCGTGGCGCAGCCGGTCGAGCGCGCGGTTGCGTGCGACGATCGTCAGCCACGCGCCCGGTCGGCTGGGCACGCCCTCCCGCGGCCACCGGCGCGCGGCCTCAGCGAACGCCTGCTGCGTGCAATCCTCGGCCAGGTCCCAGTCGCCGAGGCGGCGGATCATCCCTGCGACGATCCGCCCCCACTCGTCGGCGAACGCCTGCTCGATCGCGGTGGCCGCGTCGACGCTCATCCCCCCACGAACGGCCTCAGCTCGAGCGTGCCGAAGCGAGCCACCGGGTGCTTGCCGGCGACCTCCATCGCCTCATCCAGGTCGGCGCAATCGAGGATGTCGAAGCCCGCGATCTGCTCCTTCGTCTCGGCGAATGGCCCGTCTGCGACGAGCACCTCGCCCGCCCGGACGCGGATCGTCGTGGCGTCCGCCGACCGTCCCAGCTGGTTGCCCTGCACGCGCACGCCGCGGCCGTCCATCTCCTGCACCCATGCCTCGGTGTCCGGGCCGATCGTCGCTCGCTCGGACTCCGACAGCTCGACCGACGGATCGACGCACACCAGCATCATGTATTTCATCGTGACCTCCTCAGGGGCCGGAATTTGACTTCCATACCCCTACGACGACCGGGCTTGGCGAAATGGACAGCCGAACGGCAAACTCGCCGCGGCTGGCGAGCCGCGGCGCGTCAGGCCTTGCGCTTCTTGCCCTTGCCAGGAACGAGCGTCGCGGTCCAGGTCCCGGACTGGTCGCGGTTGCTCGACCAGACGCCCGATGCGCGGCGCCAACTGGACGCGACCGTCCCGCTGAAGTG
>Ga0302178_10000567_pt1 | contig 33259 bp, 27 predicted proteins | sample I_Palsa_E1_3_FD_198790 | JGI IMG/M metagenome (GOLD analysis project Ga0302178, IMG submission 198790) | Peat permafrost microbial communities from Stordalen Mire near Abisko, Sweden - I_Palsa_E1_3 | ecosystem: Environmental > Terrestrial > Soil > Palsa > Peat permafrost | place: Sweden... | reverse complement strand
CCCGCAGCGGGCGGCCACGCGCTTGACCGGAAATGAGGTATCGCCAAGCAGGCGACGTGCAGCTTCCAGGCGTAATTGATCGATGGCGCGTGCCGGCGTAATCCCCGTTTGCGCCCGATAGTGGCGCACGAAGCTGCGTTCGCTCATGCCCGTGTGTTCGGCCAGCGTCGCGATCGACAGGTCGGCTGCCATGTTTTCGGCAATCCACGCGTGCAGGTCGCCGAAGCGCTCGCCGGTTTTTTGCAACGAGAGCGTCGCGCTGAACTGCGCCTGGCCGCCCGGCCGCTTGAGGAACACCACCAGTTCGCGTGCGACATCCAGCGCGAGCGTGCTGCCGAGATCGTCCTCGATCAAGGCCAGCGCGAGATCGATGCCGGCTGTCACGCCCGCCGATGTCCAGAGCGCACCGTCGCGAATGAAAATGGGCACGGGGTCCACGCGGACCGCCGGATAACGCTGCCCGAGATGCTCGCAATGTGCCCAGTGCGTAACCGCGCGACGCTCGTCGAGCAAGCCGGCAGCCGCCAGCAAAAACGCGCCCGTGCATACCGACGCCACCCGCCGGCACTGTGCCGCGCGCTCCTTGACCCAGGCCACCTGTGCCGGATCTTTCGATGCCGCATGCACGCCGCGTCCGCCCGCGACGATCAGCGTGTCTGTGGTTTGTTGAGCGGCGGGCAAGGGCTGGGCGAACAGGCCGAGACCGGCGGTGCTTTGAATCTCCCCTGCGGCTGCGGCGACAACACGCGCTATGTAGGGTGCGGCCTCTCCGCGCGCCAGCGAGAGTTCGTTGGCGGAGGCGAAGGCCTGGAGCGGTCCGGCGACGTCAAGCAACTGGACGTCTGCAAACGCGAGGATGTCGATACGGCGCGCAGCGTTGCTCATGGTCTGGAGTCGGTCTGGACCGCGTTGGCGTGAAACGAGGGTTGATTGACAATTTCGCCAAATCGTAGCGAGGTATTGTAAGTGCGTCTACTTCCTTTTAAAGGTTCATCGCCATGACGTTGCATATCGGTTTCCTCGTTTTCCCCCGCGTTCAGCAACTCGACCTGACCGGCCCGCATGACGTGTTCGCATCGGTGCCGGGCGCGACGGTCCACCTGATTGGAAAAACGCTTGATCCGATCAATGCGAGCAGTGGTCTTGTGCTGACGCCCACTATTACGTACGCCGACTGCCCTGCGCTCGATGTCTTGTGCGTGCCGGGCGGAGTGGGTGTCGGCGAGTTGATGGAGGACGACATTACGCTCGATTTCATCAGGCGACAGTCGGCGCAGGCTCGCTTCGTCACGTCGGTGTGTACGGGTGCGCTGGTCCTGGGCGCGGCTGGTTTGCTGCGCGGACGGCGCGCGACCACGCATTGGGCCGCTCATCATTTCCTGGAAAGCTTCGGCGCCATTCCCGTAAAAGAGCGCGTTGTTCAGGATGGCAATCTGATGACGGGCGGCGGCGTAACGGCGGGCATCGATTTTGCGCTGACGCTTCTCATCGGCTTGATTGGCGAAACCGAGGCGCAGGCAATTCAGCTTCAACTGGAATATGCGCCTGCTCCGCCTTTTAATTCAGGTACGCCCGACACGGCGCCGAAGGCGGTAGTGGATCTGGTGTGGAGTCGCGGCGAAGCAGGGCGGGCTCAGCGCACTGCAATCGTTGAACGCGCAGCGGCGCGATTAAATGGGTAGCAGTCCCGGCGTAATCGTAGAGACTACCCGGATAACTTGCGCCGCGCGCAGAGCAAGGTGAACGGGCAATGACTTCGACGGGAGAGCGCTCTATGCCGTCTTTGTTCCAGGCATGCCCGATGCTGTGTGAGTGACGACAGTTCAGGAGACAACCATGTCGAAATTTCACTTTGCGCGTCTGGCCTTTGCATCCGCGACAATTTCTATCGCTTTCACAAGCGCAGCTTTTGCGCAGACCGCGGCCACCGGGGCCACTGCGCAACCAGGCGGGGCACCGGCTACGCGAGCGTCAGAAAAGGCGGACCTGAAAAACCTGGAGAGCCATGGTTATCGACCGGCGGCTAACGAATCGAACTATCCGAACGATATCCAGAAAGCCGAGAAAGCGACATACGGCTCGGGCGCAACCGGCTCTACCAACGTGAGGACGCCCGCGAGCCCGAGCAACTGATCGACTCATCGACGCTTGATCTCCCTGCTTAGCATTTCCTGGCCAGAAAGCAGGTCATACGGGAACGGAATTTGCGGCCGGCGTTTGGTTGGGCAGCACTCTGCTGCCCGTACTAACCAAGGGTCGTTCGTGAATGAGAAGAAAAGTCCTGCTGTCCGCTGTATTGTGTGTTTGCGTTGCCGCCAGTGGCTGCACGGCTATCGGCCCAAACCGGCTCAAGGCCGATCAAGTTGATTATGCTAGAGCGCTGGGCGAAGCCAAGAAGCGCGAAATACTTGCGGCCATGGTGGGCATCCGGTTCGCGGACTCGCCCGCATTCCTGAGTGTGAGCCAGATCATTGCCGCTTATACCTTCGATGCAACGGCCGGTTCCACCCTTAGCGCCGGCGATACCACGCAGAATTTTGCCGCCGCCAACGGCAGCGTTTCATACTCCAACCATCCCACGTTCACGTTCACGCCCACCACGGGTCAGGCATTCGCGACGGCTTACATTCGCCCGCTTGCACCGGCGCTCGTGTTGCCGCTCGCCGAGAGCGCGATCCCCATCGACTTGCTGTTGCGCATCACGGCTCAGTCGATAGGGGGCTTGCAGAACGCGAACGCGCTGGGTGGTCCGAATGGGAACGGCAGTATCGAATTCTTCGAACTGATCCAGGCATTGCGACGCCTTCAACTAGCCGGGCAACTTAACGTGGAGTCGCGCGACGAAGATCATGGCGGGCGTGTCTACTTCACGCTTGGCGCGACCACGAGCGGCGAGAACGGACAGACGACAGCCGATCTTGCGCTGGTCCGCAGGCTGCTCAAGCTTTCGCCGAAGACAAAAACGTACGAGGTCGTTTATGGACAATCGGCCCAGCGTGGCGAGCGGATTCCCATGGTCACGCGTTCCGTGCTCGGAATTCTCACGTACCTGGGTGCGCAGGTCAGGGTACCCGATGAGCTGGTGACCCATGGATCGACCAAGCCGACTATCGGATTGATCGGCGTGGAAACGCGGCCCACGATTGTTGTCAATGTGGGCAAGAAGGCGCCGGAAGATGCGTATGTCGCCATCCAGTACGGGCCGTCGCAATACTGGATCGACCGGCGCGACTTCGACTCGAAGTATGCGTTCACGGTCGTGCAGATGTTGATGGCGCTGGCGGAAACCAATCAGGACGTGAAGACGCCGATCGTGACCATTCCAGCGGGGTAGGCGGGCGTGTTTTGCAGCGAGGCGTTGACGCGCAAAGCGTCTCCGGTCAAGCCTCGATGTACCTCAATGCGCTTCGCCGCGACCGGCAGGGCGAATGGGCGCGCCGTTGTCTGGAGCCTTCGAATCTGACGACTCTGCGTTGGCATTCTGCATGGGTTGGAATGCTACGACAGGCTCGCGCGCTTCCTGCTGTGCATGTATCTCGCGCGCTTGTGCCTCATGTGACAGGTGAGTTTCGCGCGGCGTACGCACGACCGGGTTCGCGAACAAGTGCGGCACACCGCCGCTGGTGGTGGCTGGTGCGTTACCCGTGCTCGCGATCGGGGCTATACGCGGGCTGGCGACGGCCTCGCGGATCGGCGCTGGATGCATCGGACCGCGTTGCATGATGATGGCGGTCTGAACCGCGGCGGCGGCGTCGGCGGCTTTCTTCGCTTCGGCAATCTTGATGGCCACATGCTTGAGGAAGACGCGGGAGTCGGTGTAGCTCGAGTCGATAGCAAGCGCGTCCTTTGCATAACGCCGTGCGCATCGCCATGAAGCCGACAGGTCGCATGCGCGGGCGTGTTGCATTGCGGTGTCGCGTGCGGCTTCACGTTGGGCAAGGTCGTCGCGGACCCGCTGGACGTCGGGGCTGTTGAGTTGATTCGCCGGCACGTTGGCGAGGTTCTTTTGAGCCGCGCTCAGGTCGTTGGTGACCAGCGCGAGGCGGGCGAAGTAGAGGCTTTCGCCCGGGCTGCCCAACGGCGGGCGCTCAGTGGCGATGACCGGCGACACCGGCGGCAACGACAGCTTCGGCAGTTCCTGTTCCACTGGCGTGGACGGCTGAGGCGCGTGGCTGGCGATGGGGACATCGGCGACGGCGCTAGGGCTGGGTGCGGGCGGTAGGGCGGCGAGCGGGGCCGGAGTGTTGATGACCGTCACTGGCGGTGCAGCGGTGTTTTGCGCGAGCGTGACGGGTGCCGCGGGCGCTGAGTCATTCGGCGTGAGCGTGACAACTGCCGCGTTGCTCGGGTTCTTCAATACGGGCGCAACCACCGGGCTTGGCACGTTGGTCTCGTTTGCCGTTGTCGTTGCTGTCGTTGCTGTGGTTGCGGTTATCGGGGGCGGTGCGTTCGGTGTTGTCGTGGTAACGGGTTCCGTCGCCGGACCCATCGCGACGGAGATCTCGGCCCGAAGCGCAGCAGCGGAGGTTGTCAGCTTCTTCATGAACGACGCAATCATCTCGGTCGCTGGATTCGATGCCGGCGTGAGCGTTGGTGCTGGCATTGGCGCTGGCGTTGGAGTTTGTGTCGGTGCAGGGGCCGCCGCATAGGTCGCCGCAGGGATTGAAGCAAGGTTCACCGCAGGGGTCTTGGCAGCAGTCACCGAGACGGGGTTCGCCGGCTTTGCTGCCGCAATGACCGTCGTTGTGCTTGCCGGTGCAGCGGCTTTCGGGGCATTGTCGGGCGCTACGGGAACGAACGCGGGTGTTCTCGCAGGCTCTGGCAGTGCAGCAAGCCGCTGAACCGCAGGCGATCTCAGGCCGGGCGCATAAGTCAGCGCCAGCGCGACGGCGAGCAATCCGCCGCCCGCCACGCCGAACGCCACGCGCCGGGCGACGCGGGCGCGTTCCCGCGCGATATTCATTGCCGTGTCGACTTCCTCCGGCACGCTCGGATAAGGCACGAGCATGCGCCCCGGCATCATCATGACGTTGCTGTTGTTGAAGTCGACGGAGTTCGGTGCGCGCAATGCGCGGGACTGATTCGTGCCGCAATGCGGGCATTCTTCTTCGCCATGCGTCAATGCGTTGCCGCAACGATGACAAGCCGCGTAAAGGACAGGCGTACGAAAAGATAACAGGTTCATGCCTAACCCCTCGGGGCAAGTGTCGATGCCGGCTCGTTATGCGGCCGGATCGTTCGTATAAGAATAGTGCAATTAATTCAGAAGTTAGTACCCCGGTATGTTTTGTAGACCGCATTGATGCATATCGGCGACACTTCCTCACGCCCGCGTCGCACTACATGGGGCTTCCCTCGTTGCGCTTGTCCGAATCTGACTTAGGTGTGGCGGATAACAGCGGAGATCAGGGTCGCCCTCTGAAATGGCACTTAAATGGCACGGTCTGGTTGAATTGGCCATTCGATGCCACGTTCGGCTCGAGGCTCACGTTGGCGCCTCCGCCTCGGCAAGCTTGCGCGGAAGGGGGCTGGAATACAGCGCCATCGTTGCCGGCACAATCCTGCTCGGTGCAGTTCTCGTCCAGCGTGAAGTGCCACACGAACGCTACGTCGCCTCACAGCGTGAACGCACCCCCGCTCGTGCCAACCGGCTCGCGCCAAGCGACTTAAAAACCATCGGCCGCCAGCGTGCCCGAGTTCGCATAGGTCGTGTTCACGTAGGCGATCGTCCCGTCCGGGTTGCGAATGGCGGTCGCCGGATTGTTCGCGTTTACCTCTTTGTGGATGAGACATGTACCGATCACTGTACTAGTCTTGATCGCACAGCGCGGCGAGACTACACCACCGAATCGCTTAGTGATCTTAACGACTGGCCGCTGACCGTCAGATTACGGATGATAGGTATGTCGAGCCGGTCGTAGACCGTCGCCATATTTCGTTCGCCGGCCACACCTGTTGCAAACGCAACCGGTGAAATGAGCCACATCAGGTTCTCGGTGCTCGCACCGATCAACTTATGCTCGTCGCAGGCGACCCCGCAGGCGACCCCGCAGACGGGCCAAGTGACAACCGGTAGCCCCGAGAGATTTTCTTTACACAAGAGAATTCCTCGATTTGAAAAGGGCTTCGATTTTAAATACGCATGAAACAAGTATCGTGAATACTCTATAACATAATCTTATGCGATAGCCTGAATGCGAATTTTACGAGCACTATTTACCGAGCCAACTGAGGTTTAGCGTTAATTGCCCGATGAATAAGGATTTAGAATACCCAATAACATAATCTTATATCTCGACCCGCGTGAGCTCTCCGCGCTAATTACTGAGCGCCCGGCAAACTAAAGCAGACTATTATGGCAATCGTCGGCTATATGTAATAATTTAGAATAAATTTGTAATTTAGCGAGAATAGGTATTTAGAGTGTCGTAAATACCGCTAAAAATATTTTCAAAGGCGGCCTTCCTTCTTTTATTTTCTCGCTTTCGCCGCTGGCCTCTGGCGGGCCCCCGATCATCACTCAGGACAGACTGATCGCGCTGCGCCCCGTGCGTCGCGAATGCCCGCCCAGCGGTGCTTTGCGCCATCCACTACGCGCCATGCGTCGACGTTGCTGGCGCGCCATGGAAAGCCACAAAAGTGCCTGCATCCCAATTAACGAGCTGCAAAATGCGCGCGTGTATCTGTTCAAGCGTCCGCTTATTCCTTTAAACCGGCCCGAGTCCGGCATTGGTTAGAGTGTTCTCTCTAAACTGAGTATGCCGCCATCAAATAAAGTTTGACCGTGCATTTTTTGTCCTGTTATCGTCGCATCCCATGAAACGTCGGTGACAATCTCACAAAGAGTTAAGGAGCCGTAGAGTTTATGGCGCCATAGCGTGCTTCGTTCAATTTGTCTCCCAGTGTTAATGTCAGACAGAAACAAGCGAGTCGAATTTAAATTGTCGTAAATCTACTTGGATGATCGTTCGGCGGGTGTGATACCGCCGGGGCGTCTCACAACTGTATCCGTGTCATCGCGTCAGGTTTGCGCGCTGCAACATAAATTCGGACTGCAAATCAAGGGCCGGAGCGAAGGAAGCGGTTGTCCGAAGTGAGCGTTGGTTGCCGTATGTAAGCGCACTGCAGTTACAGAAATGGACGGTTCACGCCGGAGGAGTAAAGGTGGGTACGAAAGTCGAAGGGCAATTTCCGGCAGCAACGGCCCGTGTGGAGAGGCCAGGACGCCCGCGTGAGTTTGGGCGCAAGCAGCAAAACCCAGTACGCCGCTTCGGCGGAATCGCAGTTGTTCTGCTTCTGCACATCGTGTTGATCTATGCACTCATCAACGGCCTTGCCACCAAGGTCGTGCAGGTCATCCAGCATCCTATCGAAACGAAAATCATCGAGCCGGTGAAGCCGCCGCCTCCACCGCCGTTGCCCACGGTGCAATTGCCGCCGCCGAAGTTCGCACCGCCGCCGCCGCCGTTCGTGCCGCCGCCGGAAGTGCAGGTGCAAACGCCGCCGCAGCCGACCATCACGCACCAGGCCGCCCCGGTCGTGTCGGCACCGGCCGTTGCACCGCCCGCTCCACCGGCGCCGCCCGCGCCGACCAAGCCAGTGAGCACCGAAGTTGGCGTGGTGTGTCCGAACTCGGATCAGATCCGTTCGTCAATTCGCTACCCGAAGGAAGCTCAGGAAAACAATGTGACGGGCGATGTGCTCATCGAATTCGTAGTCGACCCGCAGGGCCACATCACGAATGAACGCGTTGCCAAGTCGGCGGAAGATTCCTCACTCGATCGTGCAGCCTTCAACGCGGTCAAGCAGTTCACGTGCGTTTCCCAAGGCCAGGCTGTCCGTGTGCAAGTTCCGTTCTCGTTTAACCTGAACTGAAACCCACAGGCGCTCCGGTACCGGTAGCGATTTATCAGACTTAGTTTAGAAGTTGTACTAATGAACATGGAGCAGGCATGAAAAAGCGTACTCTCGCCGCATTGGCGGCAACCCTGTTGTTCGCCGTAACCACGGTGGATACCTTTGTGGCGCCGCATATGGCACACGCACAAGCTAGCGACGCCACCGCGTCGGCTACGGCGCCCGCCACCGCCGCACCGCAAACGGCCAGCCCGGCCGCAGACGAAGCCGTGCCGCCGCCCCAGCCGGCTACGTCCGAAACCGTCAACAACCCGTACGGCCTCGGCGCCCTCTGGAAGAACGGTGACTTTGTTGCACGCTTCGTGCTGATTCTGCTGGTGCTGATGTCAATGGGCAGCTGGTACATCATGATCACCAAGTTCTTTGAGCAGTTCCGTGCGAACCGCCGGGCAAAGAGCGCCGACGAGCAGTTGTGGAGTGCGCCGTCGCTGGTCGCAGGCGCGAAGTTGCTCGACGAAGCTTCGCCGTTCCGCTTCATCGCGGAAACAGCCATCGAGGCGGGCGAGCATCACGACGAAGCATTGCTCGAAGCTGTCGACCGCAACACGTGGATCGACGCCTCGGTTGATCGTGCCATCACCAACGTATCGAATCGTCTGCAGGACGGCCTGGCTTTCCTCGGTACGGTCGGCTCCACGGCGCCGTTCGTCGGCCTGTTCGGTACGGTGTGGGGGATTTATCACGCGCTGACAGCAATCGGTATTGCCGGCCAGGCTTCGATCGACAAGGTCGCGGGCCCGGTGGGTGAAGCGCTGATCATGACCGCGATTGGTCTCGCCGTGGCTGTGCCGGCGGTACTCGGCTACAACTTCCTGGTTCGTCGCAACAAGTCGGTGATGGAGCGTGTTCGTGCGTTCGGCGCACAACTGCACACTGTCCTGATCGCCGGTAGCCGACGCTCGGCGCGCGCCACGGCGCGCGAAGCAGCGCTGGCCCAATAAGCGGAGTTCGTCATGGCTATGAGCGTTGGGCAAGATGATGACGACGAGGTCATCTCCAGTATCAACACCACTCCGCTCGTCGATGTGATGCTGGTCCTGCTGATCATCTTTCTGATCACGATTCCGGTGGTGACGCATACGATCCCGGTGCAGCTGCCGAAGGAGACTATCCAGCCGCTGCAGACCACACCCAAAAGTATCGTCATTGCGGTGAACCGCGACGGCGATTTCTTCTGGAACGAGAAGCAGGTGGATGGACCGACGCTGCTGGCACGCCTGAAGACCGTATCGGTCCAGACACCGCAACCGGAAGTGCACGTTCGGGGCGATCAGAACGCGCGTTATGAGTTCATCGGCCGGGTCATTACCGAGTGCGAACGCGCCGGTATCGCCAAGGTTTCGTTTATTACTGAGCCGCCTGCGCGCGGCGGCTAGGAGGAGGCGATCATGGGTATGAACGTATCGTCGGGCGGTGGCAGCGCTGAACCGGACGTGATGGTCGACATCAACACCACGCCGCTGATCGACGTGATGCTGGTGTTGCTGATCATGCTGATCATCACCATTCCGATCCAGACGCACGCCATCAAGATGAACATGCCGATCGGCAATCCACCGCCGCCGATCACGCAGCCTGAAGTGGTGCAGATCGATATCGACTTCGACGGCACCACGACCTGGAACGGCGCACCGGTGCCGGATCGTGCGACGCTCGAATCCAAGCTCGCACAGGTGGCCGCCGAACCGGTGCAGGCGGAAATTCATCTGCGGCCTAACAAGCTGGTGCCGTACAAGGATGTCGCGGCGGTGATGGCGTCCGCGCAACGACTGGGCGCGACGAAAATCGGCCTGATCGGCAATGAGCAGTACATGCAATAGGGAAGTGGAATGCTAACGATCCATCAACGGTTCAAACGCGCGGTCATTGCGGCCGCTGTCGGAGGGCTGTCCGCGCTCGTCGTGCTGCCGGTCACGTCTCATGCGGCGGACACCTTGCGGCCGGACGTGTCGAAGCCGCTGAATGCTGCGCAGGATTTGTATCGCGCGCACAAGTACAAAGACGCATTGACGAAGATCGATCAGGCGGCTGCCGTGCCGGGCAAAACCCCGTACGAAAGCTATATGGTCGAAGAGATGCGCGGTGCGGCGGCTGCGGCGGCGGGTGATAACGGTGTAGCGGCTCAAGCCTACGAAACCTTGTTGAGTTCAGGACGCCTCACCGGGGCTGACGAACAACGCACTACGGCGGCGCTTGCCGGCATCTATTTCGAGCAAAAGAACTACGCACAGGCTATCAAGGTTGCGCAGCGCTATCAGAAGTCAGGCGGCACCGATCCCGACATGCGCACTCTGCTCGTCCAGTCTTACTACCTGTCGAACGATTGCGGCAATGTGGTGAGCGTGCTCAAGCCTGGGATCGACGCACAAGCGCGTGCCGGCCATGCGCCCGACGAGTCGCAACTGCAATTGCTCGGCACGTGCGCGCAGCGTGTGAAAGATGACACGACGTACCGTGGCGCGCTCGAAAAGCTGGTTGCCTATCACCCGAAGCAGGCCTACTGGGACGATCTGTTTCAAGCGATCCGCTCGAAGCCGGGTTATTCGTCGGCGCTCGATATCGACACCTATCGGCTGCGTCGTGCAACCGGTTCGCTCACGAGCGTCGACGATTACATGGAGATGACCCAGCTCGCGATCGTGGCGGGTAGTACCGCCGAGGGCAAGCAGGTGATCGATCAGGGGTTCGCATCGGGCGTTCTGGGCCACGACGCACAGGCGGATCGCGAAAAGCGATTGCAAGCATTAGCCGCGAAGCGGGCGCAAGCGTCGGCTGATCCGGCGAACCCTGTAGCGCCCATCGATGTCGGCTTCAACCAGGTCTTCGCGGGGCAAACCAAGCAGGGCCTTGCAGCAATGGAGGCGGCGATCGCGAAGGGGGGGCTCGATCACCCTGACCAGGCGCAGTTGCATCTCGGCGTGGCCTACTACGTGGCAGGCGACAAAGCCCGTGCGGTGCAAACCTTCCGTGCGGTGAAAGGCTCAGACGGTTCGGCCGACCTCGCCCGACTCTGGGTGATGGTGGCATCGAAATAACGGCATCCCGGTTCTAATCTGTCTCATCCTGCGGAGTGCCGCCGAGCTATGCGCGCATTGATCCGGGCGGTACACGCTCGCCGTATGGAGCGAAGGAGTTTGACAGCGAACGGGGATGGTTGCGTATGCAACCATCGCCCGGGTTTAGGCAAGTGCGAAAGTGTCCCGACAATCGCATTGATTGAATCACCTATCGCAGCAACTAACCGGGCATATGGCGCTTGTCTCAGGGAGGATGTTGCATCCGATAAAACATAGTTTGGTATACAAACTAATTTTGACTATGGGATTCTGTCTTGCTATGGTTTTGCCACTCGATAACAAGGCACAGATCGCAGTTTCCATAGGAAGCAAAATTCGCGCGCTTCGCCAACGGTTCAAGCGCACGCTGGATGAAGTGGCGACAAGTGCGGGGATTTCCAAGCCCTTCTTATCGCAAGTGGAACGAGGTCATGCAACGCCTTCTATTACATCGCTGGTTGGCATTGCGCGAGCGCTAGGCGTTACGGTGCAGTACTTCGTTGACACGCCAACCGAAGACAAGTCAGTGCGTAGAGGGAGTGAGCTGGAATACTTCGGATTCGACGGAACTGCGAATCTTTTTGGACGGCTGACGAACTTGTCGGTTGGCGGCATGCTGGAAGCGATTCTCGTCAGGATGCCGGTGGGACAGAACCCATCGGAAGTCACGACACATGCAGGGGAAGAGTTCTTGTACGTGATGAGCGGTCAGATATCACTCACGTTAGAAGGTACAACGTTCGTATTGCAGACTGGTGACACCGCGCATTTCGAGTCCACTGTCCCTCACGCCTGGTGCAATACCGCTCGCGAAGAAGCGTTGATTGTATGGGTGGGTACACCAAGATTGTTTTAGGTGACTTTGCACCGTGATTTCTTGAAAAGCACTCTATTCAATGTTGTAAGCATTACTGATGGTTTTATGTAAGGTTGGCCCGATGGAAAGGCGTTGCCCGGTTCATCACAATAAGTAGTCGAAGTTAAAAAAATTAGAAGCGCTGCGCATTTCGTTTGCACTAGATAAGTAGTCCGATATTGAAGTATCTGAAGTGTCCCGTCTTTCTGTCTGCATTTGCAATTTGGTGCGATGTTGACCTGGTTGCCGGGCAGAAGAAGCGCGGGTCAGCTTTAACGGAGCGCGGCGCAAGAACGCCGTATATCGAGTGGAGAGGTTCACAAGACCTCACCTCACACACAGCTGTGGCCTTACTGACGAGCGAGAAGGGGAAAAATGAAACAACGGGCATTGGCGCTGGCCATCAAAAGAATAGTCTGGGCTGAGCTAGCATTGTCAGCCGCGATCGCTGTACCTGCGTTTGCGCAAAGCCAGCCGGCCGCCACTGGCACGGCGGCCGGCGCGACGACGACGGAAAGCGCGCCGGCAGCAGCAGTGGCGGCACCGGCATCTGGCACCGCTGCAACTCCGTCCGCGGACAACAACACCGCGACACCGACTGCTGAAAAGGGCGTCCAGCAAATCAAGAAATTTGAAGTGACCGGGTCGCTGATTCGTAGCGCCGACAAGGTGGGCTTCAATGCAGTTCAGACGATTTCGCAGAAAGACATTCAGGAGAGCGGCGCCACGACGGTCGCCGATTATCTGCGCACGACCTCAGCCAACTCGGCCAATAGCTGGGGCGAAGGCCAGTCCGGAAACTTTGCCGCAGGCGCTGCGGGTATCGCCCTGCGCGGCCTCAGCGAAAAGTACACGCTCGTGTTGGTGGACGGACAGCGCGTCGCGCCGTTCGCGTTCTTCTCGAACAGCGTCGACTCCTTCTTCGATTTGAACACGCTGCCGTTGAACTCCATTGACCGCATCGAAATCGTGAAGACCGGTGCCGTGTCGCAATACGGTTCGGATGCCATCGCGGGCGTGGTCAACATCATCACGAAGCATGACTTCCAGGGACTGCAGCTCGACGGCAGCTATGGCAGCGCCATCAGCCAGGGCGGCGGCGCGGGCACGACCAAATTCGGCGTGCTCGCCGGCTTTGGCGATCTCAACGCCGATCGCTTCAACGTGACGGCAGCGGCAAGCTACTACAAGTCGAACGGCTTCACGCTGGCCGACCGCGATGCGACGAGCTCGCAGGATTTCACCAACAATCCGGGCGGCCATTCGTTGCTCGCGCCGTCGTACTGGAATATGCCCGACGGCAGCGTGCAGGCATTGAGCGGCTGTGCGAACGGCGGTGCGGTGCATCCCGCTGGCACCAACTCGCTGACATCGGGATTGCCGGGCACGATCTGCGGATACAACTCCGCGGAAAGCACGTCTATCGCGCCGATGACCGAGCGCTTGAACGCGAAGCTTCACGCTGATTTCAAGATCAACGATGAGACGACGGCGTTTGGCGACTTCCTGATCAGCAGCAACAAGACCACGACGAATGACGGTCTGTGGAACAACGTTATCGGCAATCCGCAGGTTCCCGCACTCGTGTGGAATCCGAACACCAAACTGCTTTCGCCGTTCAACTTCAATGTGCCGGCGAGCAATCAGTACAACCCGTATGGGGTATCCACGCCGCTCACGTATGCGTTCCCGGGCGCGGTAGCGGAAGACACGTATGCCACTTACTGGCGCGCGTCGACGGGCATCAAGGGCTCGTTCAACTTGCCGAATGGCGAGTGGGATTGGGCGAGCTCGGTCAGTCACTCGCAAAGCACGGTTTCGAACACTTATACGAACCAGCTCAACACCGCGGCACTGACCAATATTTACCAGAACGGTACGTTCGATTTCTCGAATCCCGCCGCGACGCCGAACGGCCTCAACGGGTTGTACCAGGATGCGAACAACCTGGCTATCTCGAAGCTCGATACCGTTGACGCGACGCTGTCCACGCCACACCTCTTCAGTCTGCCAGCGGGTGATGTGGGTCTTGGCTTCGGTGCACAGTTCACTCACCAGAGTGAAGTGATGAACCCGGGTGCGGCATTCGAACAAGGTCAGGTCATCAGCCCGAATCTCCAGACGGTGAACGGCCAGCGCAACGTGGCTGCCGTGTACTACCAGGTGGACATTCCAATTGTGCGCGCACTGACGTTCAGCCAGTCGGGCCGTTACGACCACTACAGCGATGTCGGCGGTGCGTTCTCGCCGCGTTTCGCGTTGCGTTATCAGCCGGTTCAGGCACTCACGATGTACACCTCGTACAACCGTGGCTTCCGTGCGCCGACGTTCGTTGAGAACAGCAACTCGCAAACGATGGGTATTCAGGTCGACCAGGCCACCGGCCAGAACTACACGTCGATCACGGAAGGTAATCCGGCCCTGAAAGCGGAGCGTACGAAAAACCTGAGCATCGGCTTCCAGCTGTCGCCCACGCGTACGACCGATATCGGCCTGGATTGGTACAAGATTCGTGTCGATAACGTGATCGGCCAGGGCTCGCCTTCCCAGGTTGTCACCGACCCGGTCACGGGCGATCTCCTGTACAAGGTCATCCCTTACCAGAACCTTGGCTACCTCGATACGAACGGTTTCGAAGGCACGTTCCGCCAGTCGCTGCCGACGAAGACCGGGACGTTCACGTTGTCCGCTGACTGGGCTTACGTGAACAGCTTCAAGCTCGGCTCGCCGGGTCAGGCGCCGGTGAATGGTGCGGGTAACGACTACACCCTCACACAGCCGTTCGGCGGCAGCTTCCCGCGCTGGAAGGGCAATACCACGCTGGACTGGGCGTACAACAAGTTCGACGCAGCGTTGACCTGGCAGTTCACCGGTCCGTATGCGCAGAACCTGGTTGCCGACGGGCCGTCCCACGTGGGATCGTACAGCCAGTTCAACCTGATGATGACGTACACGGGCTTCAAGCACTGGACGATCTACGGCGGTATCGACAACATCTTCAACCGTGCGCCGCCGTACGATCCGATCTTTGCAAATGGCACGCTCGATCAGAATGGCTACGACCAGTCGATATACACGAACATTGGCCGCTTCGCGCAAATTGGCGCAACGTACAAGTTCTGATGTCGCTGTAGTGTGTTTGACCGATTGAACGGTCGCTCCAGCGCGTGTCATGCGGCGCTGGAGCGACCTTGTTTTCGACAATCCCGGACCCTTCGATTCAATCGTCGATCTTTCGACGCCTCATCGCATGACGCGCTCAAGGCCGCAGTCAACGCCGAGCGTGGAAGTAACGAATACCAGGAGTTTCCAGATGTTTTTCGCACCACGTCCTTCTTCGATCCGTCTTTGCCGCGCATCCGCGGCGCTTGCTCTGGGTGGCGTCATGCTCGCTGGCGCCGTGCAGGCGGCAGTCGTTCCTCCTGGCGTGCAACTCGCCGCGAAGCAGGAACTGGTGCGCAACAATGGCACTGAAGTCGAGACACTCGATCCGAACGTGGCGGAGTCCGTGCCGGCCAATACCGTCGCGCGCGATCTGTTTGAAGGGCTGACCGCCACCCGTTCCGACGGTGAGACCGTCCCCGGCGTCGCTGAAAAGTGGGAGATGAAGGACCCCACCACGTGGGTCTTTCATCTGCGAAAGAATGCGAAGTGGTCCAACGGCGAGCCTGTTGTGGCCGCTGACTTTGTCTACGGATCCCAGCGTCTCGTCGATCCAAAAACGGCTTCACCGTACGCCACCACCTACGGCATGTTCCTGCTGAACGGAACAGACATTGTGGCAGGCAAGAAACCGGTGGCGTCGCTTGGCGTGAGCGCACTCGACCCGTATACGGTCGAAATCAAGACTCCTTATCCGGTGCCGTTCCTGCCCGACCTGATGTCGAATACGAACTTCGGGCCGGTGAACAAGGCGGGCGTCGACAAATACGGCCACGACTGGACCAAACCCGGCAAGCTGATCAGCAACGGCGCCTTCATGCTGAAGGACTGGCAGGTGAACAACCGCCTCGTGCTGGCGAAAAACCCGCAATACTGGAATGCCGCTAACGTGCAGCTGAACCAGGTCACGTACCTGCCTGTGGAAGACGAAAACACGGACGTGGATCTGTACAAGTCCGGCGGTGACGACTGGGTGAACCAGCTTCCCTCGGGCACTTTTGCCCGCTACAAACAGGAGTACCCGAACGAGATGCGCGCGGCGCCCATGCTCGGCTTGCGCTATTACTCGTTTAACAACAAGGACCCGCTCCTGAAGGACGTGCGTGTGCGCCAGGCGCTGTCCATGGTCATCGACCGGGACATCCTGGCTCAGCGTGTGACTGCCGACGGCCAGATCCCGGCGTATGGCGTCATCGTGAAAGGCGTGAAGGGGGCAGACGTCAGTGCGTACGACTGGGCCTCATGGCCGATGGCGAAGCGCGTGGACGAGGCGAAAAAACTGTTGGCGGAGGCGGGCGTGAAACCTGGCACCAAGTTGCAGTTCGTCACCAACACGAGCGAGTACCACAAGAAGATGGCGATCTTCGCGGCTTCCGAATGGAAGACGAAACTGGGTCTGGATACTGAAATCCAGGCGATGGAATTCAAGGTGCTGCTCAAGAAGCGGCACGATGGCGACTACCAGATCGCACGCAACGGCTGGGTCGCGGATTACAACGACGCAAGCACTTTCCTCACACTGGTTCAATGCGGTTCCGAGCAGAACGACAACCAGGCGTGCAATCCCAAAGCCGATGCGCTGATGCGCCAGGCATCCAACTCCACCGACCCGGCCACGCGCCAGACGTTGCAGACCGAAGCAGCCAAGGTGGCAATGGAAGACTATCCGATGCTGCCGCTGCTGCAATACACGCTGGTGCGGTTGGTCAAGAGTTACGTGGGAGGCTATTCCACGAAAAACCCGATGGACCATTACCGCAGCGAAGACATGTACATTATCAAGCATTGAGCGCGGTGCGCGGCCCGGCCACTCGACATGCGCGCGACGAGTGGCCGGCGTCGCATTTTCATCCGGACGCACGCATCCGTTTCACCCTTCAGGTTTTGTCATGAACGAACCGCATCATCCCCTGGAAGGCGCGCTGTGGGCGCCGGCGGCAAGCGACAATGAATAGGGACTTCATTACGCTGGGCGTTGCTGCACTGCTCTTTGCATCGCAAGCGTTAGCGAACCCGTCGATCGCCCAATACGACGAGCCGAAGTATCCGGCGAACTTCACGCACTTCGACTATGCGGACCCGGACGCGCCGGCTAACGGCGACATGAGTTTCCAGAACTACGATGAGCTGCAAAGTTACGATTCGATGAATCCCTTCCTGCTTCGCGGCGTACCGGCGCCCGACCTGAAGAACCTGATGTTCGACACGCTGATGCAGCGAAGCTGGGACGAACTGGCGTCGGAGTATCCGTTGATCGCGGACGACGTGGAGGTCACACCGGACGGCAAGTCAGCCACGTACCATATCAATCCGAAGGCGCGTTTTTCCAACGGCGACCCGATCACCGCAGCCGACGTGAAGTATTCATACGACACGTTGGCAAGCCATCAGGTCTCGCCGATCTACAACTCGCAGTTCGCCAACATCAGCCGCGCGACCGTGGTCGATCGCCTGACGGTGCGCTTCGATTTCAAGGAAGCGCGCCGCGATGCGCCGCTGATCGCGGGGGACTTGCCGGTTTTCTCGCCGAAGTGGGGCGTGAAAGCAGACGGCACGCGGCCGCCGTTCGATCAGATATCGGATGTGCCGCCGGTGGCAAGCGGTCCTTACCTGATCGAGCAGCGCAAGAACGACAAGCAGATCACGTACAGGCGCAACCCGGATTACTGGGCCGCCGATTTGCCGTCCCGACGCGGCATGTACCGCTTCCAGCGCATCACGTTCCGGCTTTTCACCGACGCCTACACGTCTCTGGAAGATTTCAAAGCCGGCCACACGGATATGCGCGCTGAGTATTCGTCCTCGACCTGGGCGCGCAAGTACATCGGCAAGAACTTCAGCAACGGGTCGCTCAGGAAAGGCCAGTTCCCCGACGGTCCGGCGCAGATGCAGGGCTTGGTCATCAACACGCGCAGACCGCAGTTCGCGGACGCGCGTGTGCGTCGTGCGCTGACGCTTGCTTTCGACTACGACTGGCTGAACCGGATGGGCTTTTACAATCTATACCGCCGCACGGGCAGCTATTTCCAGGACTCCCCGTTTGGCGCGCAGGGCGTGCCGGATGCAAAGGAGCTTGCGCTGCTCGAACCGTATCGTTCGACCCTTCCGGCTGCCGTGTTCGGCCCCATGCTGAAGCAGCCGGACACTGTGCCGCCACATTCGCTGCGTGCCAATTTGCGTGAAGCCCAGGCGCTCCTGAACGAAGCGGGCTGGCAGTATCGTGACGGTGCATTGCGCGACGCCAGCGGCGCGCCGATGACCATCGAGATCATGGACGACCAACCCGGCATGGACAAGGTCGTCCTGCCGTATATCCAGCAGTTGCAGACGCTTGGCATACAGGCGCATCTGCGGGAACTCGACAGCGCGTTGTACGAGAAACGCATGGACGCATTCGACTTCGACATGACGACGTATATCTACGCACCCGTCACCATCCCGGGCGGCGAACTGACACGCCGCTTCGGCAGCGCGGCGGCGTCGCAGCCGGGTTCGGAAAATTTTCCGGGAGTCCGTTCGAAGGCCGCCGACGCGATGATAGACGCTGCGTTGAAAGCGCAGACGCTAGGCGATCTTGAAACGGCCACGCGCGCGCTCGATCGCATCCTGATCAACGAGTATTACATTGTGCCGGAGTACTACGCGCCTACTGCGCGCGTGGGCTACCGGGCGCGAATGGGCTTTCCCCGGGTGTCGCCGCTTTCTTACCTTGCGGAGGACTGGCTGGTCGACTACTGGTTCGTGAAGGCGCCGTCCGGTGCTACTACGGCTGCATCAACACACTGAGATTGCCATGGCCGCTTATATCCTCAGACGCCTGTTGTTGATGATTCCCACGCTGATCGGCGTGGTCACGCTGACCTTTGCCGTGACGCAATTCGTGCCGGGCGGACCGGTGGAGCAAATCCTGATCCAGATGCGCCATGGCGGGAGCCACGGCGAGGGGGGCGGGGCCGGCGGGTATCACGGCAGCCAGGGGGTCGACCCACAGCAGGTCGAGCAACTCAAGAAGCAATTCGGCTTCGACAAACCGCCGCTCGTGCGCTACGCGAGCATGCTCAGGAACTACGCGAGCTTCAATCTCGGCCAGTCGTATTATCAACATCAAAGCGTCTGGGCGGTGATCCGTTCCAAGCTGCCGGTGTCCATCACGCTGGGCCTCTGGACCGTGCTGCTGACCTACCTCATTGCGGTGCCGCTGGGGATCTCGAAGGCCGTGCGAAACGGCTCCCGGTTCGATACCGCGACGAGCGTGCTCGTGCTGACCGGCTACGCCATTCCCGGTTTCGTATTGGGCGTGTTGCTGCTGATGCTGTTTGGCGGCGGTACGCTGTGGCAGGTATTTCCCATGCGCGGCCTTACCTCCGACGACTTCGACCAGCTCAGCATGGCGGGCAAGGTGCTCGATTATCTATGGCACATCGCGTTGCCGGTGACCGCTGCAGTGGTCGGCAACTTTGCGATCGTCACGATCTTGACCAAGAACACGTTCCTTGAGGAGATCAGCCGGCAATACGTGCTGACCGCGCGTGCGAAGGGTGCGCCGCAACGTGACGTGCTCTGGAAACATGTGCTGCGCAACGCGATGATTCCGCTTTTGACCGGATTGCCTGCGGCTTTCGTGGGTGCGTTCCTCAACGGCAACCTGCTGATCGAGACATTGTTTTCGCTCGATGGCATGGGGCAGCTCTCCTACGACTCGGTGATCCGGCGTGACTATCCCGTCGTGCTCGGTTCGCTTTACCTGTTCACCCTGATTGGTCTTGTGACCAAGCTTATTGCGGACGTTTGTTATGTCCTCGTCGACCCCCGCATCCAGTTCGACCGGCTGGACCGGTGAGCGCATGAACGTCTCCGTGAATCCCATCATGGGCGAAGCTTCTGTCGCGACACCGCCGCCGTCCGAGTCGCCCGGCCGGCGCGTATGGTTGCGGTTCAAGGCGCAACGCCTGGGCTACTGGAGCACGATAGTTTTCGTCGCGTTGTTTGTCGTCAGCCTGCTCGGCGAGGTGTTGGCAAACGACAAGCCGCTGTTGATCCGCTACGAAGGACACTATTATTTCCCGATCGTGAAGGACTATTCGGAGAAGGTATTCGGCGGCGATTTCCCGGCCCGCGCGAACTATCTCGATCCGTATATTCGCGACCGGCTGGAGTCGAAGGGCAACTTCGCGATCTATCCGCCGAATCATTTCCACTATGACACCGTCGACTATTTCGCGACCACACCCAATCCCGCACCGCCCTCGGCCACCAACTGGATCGGGACGGACCAGTTCGGCCGCGACGTCCTTTCGCGCCTGCTGTACGGTTTCCGGCTCTCTGTGCTCATGGCGCTCGCACTCACGGTCTCGGGCGTCTTGCTGGGCGTCCTGACGGGCGCAGTGCAGGGGTTTTACGGTGGCCGCACCGACTTGATCGGCCAGCGCCTGATAGAGATATGGAGTTCGATGCCCGACCTGTACCTCCTGATCATCTTCGCATCGATCTTCGAACCTACCCTGTGGCTGCTGTTCATCCTGCTCTCGGCGTTCGGCTGGCTCACGCTGTCGGACTACGTGCGCGCCGAATTCCTGCGCAACCGTTCGCTTGACTACGTTCGCGCGGCTCGGACGATGGGGTTGTCGAACTGGCAGATCATGTGGCGTCACGTGCTGCCCAACAGTCTTACGCCGGTGATCACCTTCTTGCCGTTCCGCATGAGCGCGGCGATCCTCTCGCTCACGAGCCTCGACTTCCTGGGGCTTGGCGTGCCCGCACCCACGCCGAGCCTGGGCGAACTGCTCGCTGAAGGCAAAAACAATCTCGATGCATGGTGGATCTCCGGCGCGGCGTTCGGTGGCCTTGTCGTCACCTTGCTGCTGCTGACCTTCATGGGCGACGCGTTACGCAACGCGCTCGATACGCGCACGCGCGGTTCCGCATTCGGAGGGGCACAAAAGTGACGGCCCCTCTGCTGCAACTCGACGGTTTATCGATTGCTTTCGGCGACAAGACCGTCGTACGGGACCTCAATCTTTCGATCGGGCGCGGCGAACGCGTGGCGTTGGTGGGCGAATCGGGATCGGGTAAGAGCGTCACGGCGCTTTCCATCCTGGGTCTTGCGGACAACGCTCGCCAGACGGGGCGGATCCTGCTGGACGGCGACGATCTCCTGCAAAAGACCGAGCAACAGATGCGCGGCATTCGCGGCCGCGACGTCGCCATGGTCTTTCAGGAACCGATGACCGCGCTGAACCCCTTGTTCACGATCGGCAAGCAGATCGCGGAGAGCCTGCGTCTGCACGAAGGTTTGCGGCCCAACGCGGCACGCGAGCGGGGTATCGAGCTATTGCGGCGCACCGGTATCCCCGAACCGGAACGGCGTATCGACAGTTTCCCGCATCAACTATCGGGCGGTCAGCGGCAACGCGCGATGATCGCGATGGCGCTGGCGTGCCGGCCGCGCCTGCTGCTCGCCGATGAACCGACCACGGCCCTCGATGTGACGGTGCGCCAGCAGATAGTGGAATTGCTGATCGGCTTGCAGGAACAGGAGGCGGTCGAGCGCGGCATGGCGGTGCTGCTGATCACGCACGACCTGAACCTGGTCAAGCGCTTTGCGCAGCGCGTGGCGGTGATGGAGAAGGGCGTGCTGGTGGAAACCAATTCGACTGCGGAACTGTTTGCAAATCCGCAGCACCCCTACACGCGCCGGCTGCTTGACAGCGAGCCCGAACGCGCCATAGACCCGATCGCTTCGGACGCACGGCGGCTGCTCGAAGTGCAGGGGCTGTCGGTAGACTACCGGACTTCGGTGAAAGGCTGGCGGTCCACGTTTTCGAAGTCTTCATTCCGCGCGTTGCAGGACGTTGGCATCACTTTGAGACGCGGCGAAACGCTCGGCATAGTAGGCGAATCTGGATCGGGAAAGTCCACGCTTGCCGCTGCCATCCTGGGCCTGCAGCGGCCGGCGCAAGGGATGATCCATATCGACGGGCAGTCCTTGTCCACGCTCAAGAGCGCGACCTCGCGGCGCAGTGTTTCGTCGCGGCTGCAAGTGGTATTTCAGGATCCCTACGGATCGTTGTCGCCGCGCATGACGATCGAGCAGATCGTGGGCGAAGGGATTGCATTGCATCGGCCGGAGGTGACGGCCGCAGCGCGCCGTCAACGCGTGGTGGCGCTGCTCGACGAAGTGGGTATGCCGGCCGATGTCCTGTCGCGTTATCCTCACGAATTTTCCGGCGGCCAGCGGCAGCGTATTGCCATTGCCCGGGCGCTCGCGGTCGAACCGGAAATGCTGATACTCGATGAACCCACGAGCGCGCTCGATGTATCGATACAGCAGCAGGTGCTTAACCTGCTCACGCGGCTGCAGAAAAAATACACGCTGAGTTACCTGTTCATCACGCATGACCTTGCCGTGATGCGCGCGATGGCACACAGGGTGGCGGTCATGAAGGCGGGGCGGATTGTGGAGATGGGCGACACGATGAACGTTTTGCAAGCGCCCGCGCATCCCTATACACAGGCGCTGCTCGCGGCGTCGATCGTAGCGAGAGCAGCGGCTTGACATGGGGAGGCCGCAACAAGGGCTTGTTGCGGCTAACTCATGACACCGGCTCGTCGCTCTTTTCGTTCAGGCGATGTTTTACGCGCGACGCGCTGAATGGGCCGGGCTCCGTCGAGTCCGGCCCCGAACTCGGTTTGTCAACCGGCGCTGACGGCTTACCCGGCCCCGGCACGATCATCTTGCGCAGTTGCGGCGCGATCGAGGTCGCCTCGAAACACAGCTTGATGCCGAAGCGCGCGCGGTTGAGCAGGTGCGCCGTCGACACCGTCCGCCAGAACCGGTTCGGGTTAAAGCCGGGATAGCGAGCCTCGCGTTCGATCAACGCCTTGCCATCGGGCAAGTGGACGAAGCAGCAATGCTGGAACCATCGAAGGTCGCGATGCGTGTTGCCGGTCCAGTGCCGGCCGATCGCCTGGTACGCGCCCAGCTCCACGATCTGTTGCCCTTCGTCAGCAAGCGTATTGAGTGCGGCGGAGATAAATGACTCGTCGCCGTGATGCTGCAGGCGCTCAATCTCGCCGACATATCGTTCAAAGTGTGCGCGGGCGCGAGGCACCAGCGCCCTGAGGAACGCGCTCGTGCTGAGGAGGAACTCGCCGCCATACCAGCGCGGATTGAGCAGATGCCGGCCGGCCACGATCTCAAGATCCTTGATGACGCTGGCGCTGCCGTAAGCCGGGAACACTTGATCCGATATGTCGAACGCGCCGACTCCTGCATCGGCGCAGAGTTGAAGCAACTCATCGTCCAGGGGACGGATGGCGACAATGTCCGAGTCGAGTTGCAGCAGCAACATGTCGGTCGTGAGCAGGTCGGCTACTTGTTCAAGCAGGTCAAGCTTGAAATGCGCCGCGTAGAACTCCGTGCTCCTTGGAACGTTGACGCTGGTGATCAGTTCGTGAACAAGCGGACGCCGCTCTTCCGGCGCAATGGAAAAGCATGCGTTGACCGTGTCCGGTGCGTTCGTGAAGACGTTAAGCCGGGGCATGCCTGCATGAAGCAAGGTCTTGTTTAAACAAAGCGCCTGGCGGGCGTAGGACAGCGGATCTTTACTCGTGCTATTGGGACTGGCGGTTGCGTCGACATCGACGAAGACCAGGGTGCAAGGAAAAATTTCCATTGTTTAGTGTCCAATTCCTTATCCAAGAATTTGTTGCTGATTTGAATCGGGCCATTTGAATACCCACCGTTATAAGCATCGTGGAAGATACAAATACTATGTGTCCGCCAAAATGCCAGACACGTGAGACATATACACAGGAATTAGCAGGATTCAGATTACTGGCAATGACACACATGGATATACGAGTTGGAAAGCCATTATTGAGCGGCAAGAGCTACCGTGGTTTTCGAATAACAGTAAGCTTGACCGTGATCCTTGGCGATTGTGGCGTAATGTGCCGGGGTTAAATAATGGCAAGGGCTTCGTCGCTGCGTTTTGCGCGAGCTGAGCTTACCGAATCGTGGACGTGCTTAAGACTTGCTGACGAAGAAGTGCTGACACATCCGGCGTAACAGTCTTCAGTCGTTACGTAACATACGGGTCGCGTCATTCGCAGGGTGCCTTGCCCGTGCGTGCAAACTGTGTCGCGCGTAGGGTTTGCCGGCCTTCACATGAGCTCAACGTAGGCCAGGCCACGCATTTGGCCAACTGGCACGGCTTGTGCATGAAGAAGCCCGGTTCATGACGCGTGGTGTTATGTGCGATTGATGGACTGGGCGCCTGCCGACCGGTGGCGCCGCACCCCCGGGAGCGGACGGATGCGACGATGATGACCCAACCTGGCGACCAACTATGTCAGCAGGTGCGCAAGGGTTTGCGTGCCGGCGAGTTTCAGCTTGCGTTTCAGGGCGTATACCACGCAAGGACAGGCGCTTTGTCGAGCGCCGAGGCCTTGATTCGATGGATGCATCCGCAATACGGCATGTTGTTGCCGGGCGCGTTCATCAGCGCGGTCGCCGATCCGGGCGTGGCGTCGGACATGACGCAATTTGTCATCGACAGCACCTGTTCTCACCTTGGCTCATGGCAGCGCGAAGGGCATCCGGCGTTCCTCATCGCGGTCAACGTGCCGCCGTCGGTGGTCGCCAGGGCGAGCTTCGCGCGGCGGCTGGAGCAGTCCGCGCGCTCGCACGGTGTTGCGCCGGGACTGTTTCAGGTGGAGTTGTCCGAGGCGGAAGACGCGACGAAAATCCTGGCTTCGAAGGGACTGATGGATGCATTGCGCGAGATTGACGTGCATATAGCTATCGACGATTTCGGCACCGGATATTCCTCGCTTGCCATGCTGAGCGCGCTTGACGTGGATGTGGTCAAACTGGCGAAGGAATTGCTGGAGCGGGTGCCGGACGATCCGCGTGCATGCGAGGTGGTATCCGCGATACTCAACCTGCTGGAAAAACTGGCTGTGACGGTGGTGGTCGAGGGCGTGGAGACGGCCGCTCAGGCGCAGTGGCTGGCACGCTGGCCGAACGTATTGGCGCAAGGTTTCTATTTCGCGAGGCCGGTGTTCGGGCTATCGAATATTCCCGGTTGCAAACGCGAGCCGGCGCGGCCGCTGCAACTCGTTGGGTGATGAAACCGGGATTGAGAAAAATAGCCGGCGACCGTATCGGCATTTAGATAGGGCCGGAATAGCAGATGTGACAGAAACTGAAATGCTGCGATATTACCGATGCCTTTCGATTCAGAAAACTGCACCTTTCGAGGGCGTCGATTAATTTAGTCATGGCAGAAAAAACGGGGTATTAACGCATAAAGGAAAAGACTCTTCGACGAGTTTGAGTGCATTGGTTCCTCATGAATTTTCGCGCGTTAGCCAAGTTGAAATACGGGCCGGTCCTGAACCAAAACTTATAAAACCAAAATCGAATTCGACGGTAGTCGGCCTCGACGCCCGGCTATATTCATGACTGAAGCTGTTGCCTCCAGCAGAATCAGGCAATCGAAAGCAATGACCCCAAGCGCGCCAACCTGGCCGGGTTGTGCTGCGTTCGCCTATCCCGAGTAAGCTTTAACGGGATTTCCGCGCGGGTATGGTTCTGGCGATGCAACCTCAGGCGTCGGCCCGAACCGCCACCTTCATTCCGACGCACCAATACAACCGACTTTCCGATCTATAAACAGGAGCTTTCCATGATGAATCGAGACAACCCCGTGTGGCTCATCACCGGCTGCTCGACAGGCTTCGGCCGTGAGCTGGCCAAACTTGTGCTGGAGCGCGGATGGCGCGCCGTGGTGACCGCACGGGACCCGTCCAAGCTCGCGGATCTGGCCGAAGGCTATGGGGACCGTGCGCTGGCACTGCAGCTTGACGTGACCGACCGCAAGCAGATCGCCGATGTTGTCGCGAAGTCGCAGAAGCATTTCGGCCGTATCGATGCGCTCGTGAATAACGCGGGTTACGGTTATCTGGCGGCGATTGAGGAGGGCGAAGACGACGCCGTCCGCGCAATGTTCGAGACCAACGTATTTGGTCTGGTCGACATGACGAAGGCCGTACTGCCCATCATGCGTGCCCAAAAAAACGGCCTCATTGTCAACATTTCGTCGATAGGCGGGATCACGAGCTTCGCGGCAACCGGCTACTATCACGGCACCAAATACGCGGTGGAAGGCATCTCGGAGTCGCTGGCGATCGAGGTGAAACCGCTGGGCATTGACGTGCTCGTGGTTGAGCCCGGACCATTCCGCACCAACTGGGCCGGGCCGTCGATCAAGCAGTCGGCTACGCGCATTGATGACTATGCGGCTACCGCGGGCGAGCGCCGCAAGCAGACCGAAGCGCGCAGCGGCAATCAGGCGGGCGATCCGGTGCGCGCGGCACAGGCGATCATTGACGCGGCACTCTCCGACACCCCGCCGTTGCGCCTGTTGCTTGGCAAAGCCGCGCTTGAGCTGGCGCGCAAGAAAGTCGCTTTGCTGACTCATGACTTCGACACGTGGGAGAAGGCGACTATTGGCGCCGACTTTCCCGAAGGCTCGAAGTAAGCCGGAACATCGCGCGGCGTGTGGTAAGTGCTGGGTATCAAGCTCTGGCTATCATGCGTCGCGCGAGGGTCTTTCTGATCCCTTGCAGCGAGTGGTGACCGTGGCGCACGCTTCTTCTGTTTTCCTCAAGTGAAATGCGTGCGCCTTGAGTGTTGAACACCGCCAAACAATAAAGCACGCTTGGCGCGTCTCCTCCATACCTGTCGTCCATGCCCTGGCTTCCATCACATGAGATAAGAGCGCACACGCTTGGGCTGCAGGAGGCCGCCCTGCGTGATCGCGATTGCAGGAAATGCCGCTTCCGCGAACATTTTGCATAAGGCAAACTTATGGACATCGACGGAAAACGCTGCAGCTTTGCACGTTCCTCGCCTTCACGGGCATCCTGGGAACCTTGCTAAGCCGGCGCCGCGCCAAACCGGAGCGCCTATGAGACGACCGCGTCACCCCATCGACCTGCGCGCGCTGCAGGCGTTCGTTGCCGTCTGCGATACAGGTTCGATGACTGCCGCCGCGAAGCAGCTTGGCGTGAGCCAGAGCGCGATCAGCCAGGCTGTATCGGCGCTCGAACGCGAGCAGGGTACAAGCCTGTTCGACCGGGACAGCCGCCCGCCGCGTGCCAACAGCGCAGGGCGAGCCTTGCTCGAGCTCGCTACGCCCTTGCTCGATCACGCGCAACGCGTGAGTGCCCGCATCGACGAGGTATCCGATGCAGGCAACGCTTCGGTTCGGCTTGGTTGTGTGGACTCGTTCGCGGCCACTATTGGTCCGGAGTTGATTCGCGCACTCTCGGGTTCGTCGCGGCAGATTGCGTTGTGGTCGGGACTGACGCCGGGGCTGACCAAGCAGTTGCACGATCGCGAGATCGATCTGGCCGTATGCACCCAGACTGTCATTTCGGACCCGCGTATTGTCGAGATTCCCCTGTTCTCCGAGGCATTCGTGGCGGTTGCGTCGCGGCGCTTCCTCGCGTCGCGACCCGCGGCGGACTGGCGTATGCTCGCGAGCAATCTTCCGTTGATCCGTTATACGGGGCGCTCGGTGATCGGCCAGCAGGTGGAGCGCTTTGCGCGGCACCTCGGTATTGACAGCCCGCGGCGTTATGAATTCGACGCCACCGACCCGCTGCTCAGCCTCGTTGCCGCAGGTCTCGGTTTCGCCATCTCCACGCCGCTTTGCTTGTGGCAGGCGCGTCATTATCTGGAGGAAATCGATGTGTTGCCGCTGCCCCCGGGCGGCCTTGCACGCCGCGATTTTTTCCTGCTGCATCGTGAGAGGGAATGGGACGGCTTTGCGGCCGAACTGATCTCGTTGACGCGTGGGGTGCTCGACCAGCGCATTCGCCCGGCGCTCCAGCAAGCGCTACCCAACCTGCCGGACGACGCGATCCAATAACCGCTATCGACTTGCCTATTGATCCTTTTCCACACCTCTTTCATACGCTTACTTCGCCCGGATTCCATCATGACCGATCTCTACACCTTGCATCGCGGCGACGCGCCGCTGCTTATTTCCATTCCGCACGTGGGCACTGAAATTCCTGAGAGCTTGCGGCCGTTGTACACGGACATAGCGCTCACCGTCGCCGATACCGACTGGCATCTCGATCGCCTGTATGACTTCGCCCGCGAGATGGGCGCGACGATTCTTGGCGCACGTATCTCGCGCTATGTGATCGACCTGAACCGTCCGTCGAACGATGAGAGCCTCTATCCGGGCCAGACGACAACGGGCCTGTGCCCGGGCGAAACCTTCCGTGGCATGCCGCTATATCGCGATGGCGCGGGGCCCGATGCTGCCGAGAAAGCGCGGCGCGTCGTCACCTATTGGCAGCCGTATCACGACGTGCTTGAGGCAGAACTCGCGCGATTGCGGGCGGCGCATCCGAACGTATTGCTGTGGGAAGCGCATTCCATTGCAAGCGTGCTGCCGCGTCTGTTCGAGGGCAAGCTTCCCGATCTGAACGTCGGTACGCAGGATGGCCGGACGGCGGCGCCTGGCGCATTGCAAGCCGTCACGAATGCCGCAGCGCAAAGCGCTTATACGTGGATCGCCAACGGCCGTTTCAAGGGCGGCTACAACACGCGTCACTATGGAACGCCTGAGACCGGTGTTCACGCGATACAACTGGAAATGTGCCAGTCGACCTACATGCACGAGACGGAACCGTTCGATTACGCGCCCGAAGCAGCCAGTCAGGTTCAGGTGGTGGTGAAGGACATGGTGGGCGCTGCGCTGGATGTGATCCGAGGGCTGTGATCCGAGGGCTGTGATCGTTCCCGCTTAAGCGTTCAAGCGTTGGACCGGCCGCGGCCGCGGGGCATCCAAGCGCGATTTTCAACGATCTCTTAACATGGCCCACGCAATATCGAAGCTCGCTGCCCGCGTCGCCGGCGCGGTAGCGGCTCATTGGCTTTCAATGGAAAGGAGAGGACATGGAATATCGCTTACTGGGTGAAACGGGTTTCAAGGTGCCCGTGCTGAGTCTGGGCACCGCCACGTTCGGCGGCAGCAATGATTTTTTCAAGGCGTGGGGCAGCACCGACGCCGACGGCGCGCGCAGCCTGGTCGACATTGCGCTGGAGGCCGGCGTCTCGATGTTCGATAGCGCCGACATCTATTCCGATGGCATGGCGGAAGAGATCCTCGGCAAGGCAATTGCCGGACGCCGCTCGAAGGTGATCGTATCGACGAAAGGAACGTTTCAATTCGGCTCGGATGTGAACAGTGTCGGCTCGACCCGGCATCACTTGACGCAAGCCATCCATGGCAGCTTGAAGCGCCTGAACACCGACTACATCGACATCTATCAACTGCATGGTTTCGACGCATTGACGCGCGTGGAAGAAACCTTGCGCACGCTGGACGACTTCGTGCGCGCGGGCAAGATCCGCGTGATCGGCTGCTCGAATTTTTCCGGCTGGCACTTGATGAAATCGCTGGCGGTGTCGGACCGTGAAGGCCTCGCGCGGCATTCGGTGCACCAGGCTTATTACTCGCTGACCGGCCGCGATTTCGAGCATGAACTCATGCCGCTGGGACTGGACCAGAAGGTCTCGACCATTGTGTGGAGTCCGCTGGGCTGGGGGCGTCTGACAGGCAAGATCCGTCGCGGCAGCCCGTTGCCGGAGAACAGCCGTTTGCACAAGACGGCGGACATGGGACCGCCGGTTGCCGATGAATATGTCTACGGCATTGTGGATGCGCTGGATGCCGTGGCCAAGGAAACCGGCAAGAGCGTGCCGCAGATTGCGTTGAACTGGCTGCTGCAGCGGCCGACAGTCGCGAACGTGATTGTGGGTGCTCGCGACGAGAAGCAGTTCCGCGAGAACCTGGGCAGTGTAGGGTGGTCGTTGAGTGCTGAGCAGATCGCGGCGCTGGATAAAGCGAGCACGTTGCCGTTGCCGTATCCGTACTGGCATCAACGCGGGTTCGCGGATCGCAATCCGTCGCCGGTGTAACGAGGGGAGCGGGTGCACGCCGCTTTCATGTGCGGATTGCGAGCAGCTCCCGCTGTTATTTTGCGGCTTGACGCAGCGACGTGATCGCTTCGTTTGCTTCACCGTTGCGCCTGATTTGCATGAGTCGATCGCCGAGTTTCTCACGCGCCTGTTCGGTATCGTAGTGCGTTTGAAGATTCATCCAGCTTTGCGGATCGACGCCAAAAAATGCGCCGAGACGAACGGCAGTGTCGGCGGTGATGGCGCGTTTCCCTTGAACGATTTCACTGATGCGACGTGCCGGTACATCGATTGCTTTTGCGAGCGCGTACTGAGTGATGCCCATTGGGGCGAGCCATTCTTCCGCGAGGATATCGCCGGGAGTGTGCGAATCGCGACGCGTTCGAAATTCACAAATCGCGGAACGCGTCCATCTTCAGCGTCACCTGTCCTCTACCGCATCCCCACGCTCGGCAATAATCCGTCCCAGTTCCCGCGTTGAAGGCACGCGGCGCATTGGATTCGTGGATCCCAGTTCATCGTCGGCCAGGTTTTCAATCAGCGCCAGCAACACCTTCCGCGCGGTCTTGATGTCTTGCTCACTCAGGCCCACCACGCTGACATCATTGACTTCCTCGGCGAGCGGAACGAGCTTCTCTTTCAGCGCCCGGCCTTCGGCGGTCAGGAACACGTGCACGTTTTTCTTGTTGTCCGGCATCTGCTGGCGCTCGACGTAACCCAGCGCTTCCATGGCCTTGACGGCCGCAAAGGTCGTTGGCTCCATTACTCCCGCCTGCGTGCTCAGCTCACGCTGCGTCAAGCCATCCGTCTCCCACAAGATCCGCAGGAATGTCCAGTGCCCGTACGACACGGTGTGCTCCGCAAGCCGCATCTGCAGCGCGCGCACCAGCGAACGCGCGGCATCTTTCACGAGATGGGCCAGCCGGTCGTTCGGTACAGCGTCGTGCCAGTGACGCAGGATTGCAGCAGTTTCGCGAGGCGCGCTGTCCGCAGTTTTTTTTCTAGTCATGACCGTGTTTCCCAAAGCTCGAGATGTTGCCCAGGCCAACATGATAGCCGCTCGGAACGAACCTGAAGAGCGGCGCCGCACCGTGCGGGCATGATGGAAAAATCGCGTGTTATTGGCGAGGCGTTTCATCCATGACTGCACTTACGCCAGTCACGCTCGTCGCCGGCAGCATCCTCGCAAACGACACTGCCATGGACGCCAGTTCCTGCGCAACCGGCGTCAACGGCACGCCTGCGCGGCGCAGCAGATACACGCGCGTACTCAACGCCTGCTCTTTGATCGGGACGATCTCCACATGGTCCCTGAAGAACGGATGGGCTGCGAGACGCACGGGTTCGAGCGCCAGATAATCGCTGTTCGCCACGCAATGCAGCGTGTCGAACACGGCCTCGGTCGTAGCCGCGATACGGGGAGGTTCAAGCCCTGCGTCTTCGAACAAAACGGACAAGCGGTTCACGACATCACCCGAATGACGAGGCCGGGTGCTGACCCACTCGCAGTCCTTCAGAGCCCGCAACGTTCGCGCGTGGCCTAGCGGATGGCCTCGCCTCGCAATCACGGTGACTGGCGATTCGAACAGCGTGGTCGCATCCAGGTCGTGGATGTCGGCTTCGTTCGATACCAGCGCCAAGGCGAAATCCAGGCTGCCGTCGCGCACCCACGCCGTCAGGACGCGCGACGTGGCGCTGGTGAGGTGCACATCGATACGCGGACATCGCTCGCGAAAACTCGCCAGCAGCGCGGGAAATAATCGCATCATGGCTTCAGCCGCGACGCCGAGCGAGACTTGGCCGGTCAACTCGCCGCGTAACTGGCGCATTTCGTTTTCGGTTCGCACGCACTCGCCAAGGATCACGTCGGCGCGAATGCGCAAGCGCTCGCCGATGGACGTCAAGCGTGCACCACGGTGCCCACGTTCGAACAAGGGGCCGCCCGCGCTGGTCTCGAGTTTCCTCAACTGCTGCGTCACGCCGCTTTGCGCAATGCCGAGCCTGCGCGCCGCCGCCCTGAGGCTACCGGCTTCAGCGACAGCGACGAATACGCGAAGTTGCGTCAAGGTCAGGTCCACGATAACCGCCCGGGGTGATAAGTAAAAGTGATCATGATAAGTAAATCGGCCCTGTTTGGTGGCATTTTGCGCTCGTACCATGCAAACGTGTTATCCCCATCCCCGTCTCAACCACTGAGTAAGCGCCGATGAAACCCCTCTTTTCGTTGCTGGTCGCCGCCGTGATCGCGGCCTTGACCGTCTCCACGCCGGCCTTCGCGAAAGACGCGAACGTATTGCGCCTCGGCATTGATCCGACGTATCCGCCCATGGACGTAAAAATGCCCGACGGTACCGTGACGGGTTTCGACGTCGATCTCGCCAACGAGATTTGCCGCCGCATCGCGATGCATTGCCAATGGGTCGAGATGGAGTTTTCCGGCATGATCCCGGCGCTGCAGGCACGCAAGATCGACGCGATCATCTCGTCGATGGCGATCACCGAAAAGCGCATGCAGCAGATCGCGTTTTCGACCAAGCTGTTCCAGTTCAAGTCACGTTTGATCGCGAAGACCGGCGCGCCGCTGACAGTTAGCGCAGAGGGTCTGCGCGGCAAGCGCATCGGCGTGCAGAGCGGCACGCAGTTCGAAACGTACGCACAGAAGAACTGGCAGTCGGGTGGTGTGGAGGTGGTTGCGTATCAAAGCCAGGAGGGCGTATTCGAGGACCTGCAGGCCGGCCGGCTGGACGCGGCGCTGCTCGGGTCGGTGGAAGCAGATAACGGCTTCCTGAAGACCCCGAGAGGCAAGGGTTTCGGTTTTGTCGGCGGGCCGCTTGAGATGGGCGACCATGGCACCGGCATCGGCCTGCGCAAGGACGACGTTGCGCTCAAGGCGAGCATCGATAGCGCGATCGCTGCCATGCGTGCCGACGGCACCTACCAAAAGATCGCCCACAAGTACTTCGACTTCGACGTCTACGGCAACTAACAGGATTTTCAGGAGTATTCGATGCACATCCAAAGCACGCCGCTGGTTTCCACATCCATTGGCACGCGCCGCGAGTTCGTCAGCTTTCACTTCGGCACTCCGGGTACGGGCGAGAAGATCTATGTGCAGGCGTCACTGCACGCGGACGAAATACCCGCAATGCTGACCGCGTGGCGCCTGAAGCAACGGCTGATCGAACTGGAAAAGGCGGGACGCATTCGCGGCGAGGTGATCCTGGTGCCGGTCGCAAACCCGATCGGACTTTCGCAGCATGT
>Ga0302178_10000566_pt1 | contig 33287 bp, 27 predicted proteins | sample I_Palsa_E1_3_FD_198790 | JGI IMG/M metagenome (GOLD analysis project Ga0302178, IMG submission 198790) | Peat permafrost microbial communities from Stordalen Mire near Abisko, Sweden - I_Palsa_E1_3 | ecosystem: Environmental > Terrestrial > Soil > Palsa > Peat permafrost | place: Sweden... | reverse complement strand
ACAGCGCGAGCACGCCGCCCTTGGACGCGGTGTAGGAGATCTGCGAGGTGGCCGAGCCCATCACCGCGACGAACGAGGCGGTGTTCACGATGGCGCCCCGGCCCTGCGGCCGCATGTAGCCGATCGCCTCCTTGCAACACAGGTACACCGAGGTCAGGTTGACCTCCTGGACCCGCCGCCAGGCCTCCAACGAGGTGTCAAGGATGGAGTCGTCCTCGGGTGGTGAGATGCCGGCGTTGTTGAACGCGACGTCGACCGAGCCGTAGGTCTCGTGCGCCACGGCGAACACCGTCGCCACATCATCCGGAACGGTCACGTCCGCGTGCACGAACAGCCCGCTCGTCTCCGCGGCGACCTTTTCCCCGGCGTCATCGTCGATGTCGACGGCCACCACGTGAGCGCCATCCGCGGCGAACCGCCGCGCCGCGGCCAGCCCGATCCCGCTGCCCGCGCCCGTGATGACGACCGTCCTGCCGTCGAACCTCATATGTTCACTCTTCCGTGGAGATGAAGACGTTCTTGGTCTCGGTGAACGCGTCCGGGGCGTCCGGGCCGAGCTCGCGGCCCAGGCCGGACTGCTTGAACCCGCCGAACGGCGTCCAGTAGCGCACCGAGGAGTGCGAGTTCACCGACAGGTTGCCGCTGTCCACCGCGCGGGCCACCCGGATAGCGCGGCCCACGTCGCGGGTCCAGATCGAGCCGGACAGGCCGTAGGGCGTGTCGTTGGCGATGGCGACCGCGTCCGCCTCGTCGGTAAACGGCGTCACGGTCACCACCGGGCCGAACACCTCCTCGACGTAGGCCGGGTCGTCGGAGCGCACTGGGGCCAGCACGGTCGGCGGATACCAGAACCCAGGCCCGGACGGCGCCTGACCGCGGAAGGCCACCGGCGCCCCGGCAGGCACGTAGGAGGCGACGTGCGCCCGGTGCGCCGCCGAGATCAGCGGGCCCATCTCGGTCTGCGCCGAGGCGGGGTCGCCGACCGCGACGCCCTTCACCGCGGGCTCGAGCAGCTCCATGAACCGGTCAAAGACACTGGCCTGCACCAGGATCCGGGACCGGGCGCAGCAGTCCTGTCCGGCGTTGTCGAACACCGCGTAAGGTGCGGTCGCCGCGGCCCGTTCCAGGTCGGCGTCGGCGAACACGATGTTGGCGTTCTTGCCGCCGAGCTCCAGGGTGAGCCGCTTGATCTGGCGCGCGCAGTCGGCCATGATCTGCTGGCCCACCTCGGTCGACCCGGTGAACACGATCTTGCGCACGGCCGGGTGGTCCACCAGCCGCTGCCCGATCACGCTGCCCTTGCCCGGCAGCACCTGGAACACTCCCTCCGGCAGGCCAGCCTCCAATGCGAGCTCGCCGATCCGCATCGCGGTCAGTGGGGTGGCCTCGGCGGGCTTGGCCACGACGGCACAGCCCGCGGCCAGGGCGGGCGCCATGCCCCAGGACAGGATCGGCATCGGGAAGTTCCACGGCACGATCAGGCCAACCACGCCCACCGGCTCGCGGAACGTGACGTTCAGCCCGCCCGGCACCGGGATCTGCTGACCGGTCAGCCTTTCCGGCGCCGCCGAGTAGTACAGCAGCACGTCGCGGACGTGCCCGGCCTCCCAGCGCGCCTGCCCGATGGGATGGCCGGAACCCGCCACCTCCAGGTCGGCCAGCTCGTCGACGTGGGCGTCGACGACTGCGGCAAAGGAACGCAGCAGCCGGGCCCGGTCCCCGGGCGCGACGCCGCGCCAGGCCACCTGGGCCGCGGCCGCCGCCGCGATCGCCTCGTCGGCCTGCTCCGCCGAGGCCTGGGTCACCGTGGTGACCGGCTCCTCGGTCGCGGGATTGAGCACGGTAAAGACAGACATGGGCGGCCTGCCCCCCTTAAAGGCGCTCGAAGGAGCGCCGCAGCTCCCAGTCGGTCACCGCCGCGTCGTAGGCGGTCAGCTCGACCCGAGCGTAGTTGGCGTAGTGCTCCACCACCTCCTCGCCGAACGACTTGCGGGCCAGCTCGCTCTTCTCCCACAGCTCCAGCGCGTCACGCAGAGTACTCGGGACCGTGACCGAAGAGTCGTCGTAGGCGTTGCCGGTCACCGGGGGCTCGAGCGGCAGCTCGCGGTCGACGCCGTCCAGCCCGGCGGCGATCATCGCCGCCACCGCCAAGTAGGGGTTCACGTCGCCGCCGGGCGTGCGGTTCTCCACCCGCAGCGAGGGACCGTGCCCGACCAGTCGCAGCGCGCAGGTGCGGTTGTCCGGGCCCCAGCGCACCGAGGTCGGTGCGAAGCTGCCCGGCACGTAGCGCTTGTAGGAGTTGATGTTCGGTGCGTAGCACAGGGTCAGCTCGCGCAGCGCGGCCAGCTGACCCGCCAGGAAATGCTCGCCTAGGGGCGACAGGCCGTACGCACCGTCCCCGGCCATGACCGGGGCGCCATCGGAGGCGCCCCGCACCGAGAGGTGGATGTGGCAGGAGTTGCCCTCGCGGGCGTTCGGCTTGGCCATGAAGGTGATGCTCATGCCTTCCTGGTCCGCGATCTCCTTGGTGCCGGTCTTGTAGATCGAGTGGTTGTCGCAGGTGGCGGAGGCCTCGGCGTAGCGGAACGCGATCTCGTGCTGGCCGAGGTTGCACTCGCCCTTGGCCGACTCGACATACAGCCCGGCCCCGGCCATCTCGTTGCGGATCCGGCGCAGCAGCGGCTCGATCCGGGCGGTACCGAGGATCGAGTAATCCACGTTGTACTGGTTGGCCGGAGTCAGATCCTGGTACCCGCGCGCCGCCGCCTGCTCGTAGGAGTCGCGGTAGACGATGAACTCGAGCTCGGTCCCGGCCAGCGCCACTAGGCCGCGCTCGGCCAGTCGGGCGGTCTGCGCGGCCAAGATCTGCCGGGGCGAGGCCACCACCGGAGCGCCGTCCAGCCAGGTCAGGTCCGCGATGACCAGGACCGAGCCGGGCTGCCACGGCAGCCGGCGCAGCGTGGCCATGTCCGGCACCAGCACGAAGTCGCCGTAGCCGCGGTCCCAGGACGACATCGCGTACCCGTCCACGGTGTTCATCTCCACGTCAACCGCGAGCAGGTAGTTGCAGCCCTCGGAGAAGTGCTCAGCCACTTCCTCCAGGAAGAACTCGGCCGACAGGCGCTTGCCCTGCAGCCGTCCCTGCATGTCGGTGAAGGCCAGCACGACGGTGTCGATGGTGCCCTCGCTGGCCTCGACCCGGACCTGCTCCAGGGACAGCATGCCCGGCCGCGCGCCGCCGTCGTCCCGGCTTCCGAAGCCCGCCATCAGGCCGACAGCTCCTGCTCGATCGCGGCCAGTTCCTCGGCCGTGCCCTGGACCTTCGGCCCGGTGAACCAGTTCTTCGCCGAGACCAGCCAGTAGATGCCCGCGAAGCCGATGACCGCGACCACGGCCACCACCGTGTAGTTGAAGTTGTCCCAGCCGATCGGGCTCCCGGTGGGCAGCATGAACAAGATGGTGATGAAGACCACCCAGATAACCGCGATCGTCCCGACCAGGTAGCTCCACCGGCCCAGGTGCCAGGGTCCGCGGTTGAAGCTCGAGCCCTGCCGCAGCCGCAGGAAGGTCGGCGAGACGTACGCGATGTACAGGCCGATGGTCGCGATCGCGGTGACCGCGGCGTAGGCCGCGCTGTTCCACAGGTACGGCAGGCCCAGAATCAGGGCGCCCCCGGCGGCCAGCCAGATCGCGTTGGTCGGCGTCCTGGTCCGCTTGTTCACCTTGTGCCAGATGGCCGAGCCGGGCAGCGCCCCGTCCCGGGAGAACGCGTAGATCATCCGGGAGTTCGCGGTCACCGAGGACATCCCGCAGAACAGCTGGGCGCCGATGATGACCAGCAGCAGCAGCTTGGCGCCGAGGGACCCGATCGCGACGACGAAGACCTGGGCCGGCGGCACTAGCGCGCCCAGGTAGTTCGAGTAGTCGGCCTTCTGGATCGCGAAGGTGATCCCGATCAGCAGCACCCAGCCGGCGAACAGCGACACCACGATCGACATCACGATGCCCCGAGGGCCGCTGCGCGCGGCATTGTGGGTCTCCTCGGTCATGTGCGCCGACGCGTCGTACCCGGTGAACGTGTACTGGGCCAGCAACAGGCCGAGCGCGAGCACATAAATCGTGCTGTGCCACCCGGTGCCGTTGTAGATCGAGGTGAACACGTAGTGCGCCGACGCGTGCTTGGAGGGCACGAAGGCCAGCACGCCCACGATGAGCAGCACGCCGAGAATGTGCCACCAGACGCTCACGTTGTTCAGCAGCGCCACCAGCCGGATGCCGAACTGGTTCATCAGGCCGTGCACGAACAGGACGCACGCGAAGATCAGGATCGTCACCCAGTGCGCAGTGCTGACCCCCCAGACCAGGAACAGCAGGTAGTTGATGAAGAACGCGCAGCCGAAGTCGATCCCCGCGGTGATCGCGACCTGGCCCAGGAAGTTGAACCAGCCGGTGAACCAGGCCCAGGCCGCCCCGTTCGTCCGGGCGAGCTTGGCCGACCAGTAGTACAGGCCGCCCGCCGTGGGGAAGCTGGAGCACACCTCGGCCATGGACAGCCCGACCATCAGCGTCATGATCCCGACGATCGGCCAGCCCCAGACGATGATGGCGGGCCCGCCGGTGAGCATGCCGTACCCGTACAGGGTCAGGCAGCCGGACAGGATCGAGATGATCGTGAACGACACGGCGAAGTTCGAGAATCCCGACATCCGCCTGCGAAGCTCCTGCGCGTAGCCGAGCTCGTGGAGACGGCGCTCGTCATCGCTTGCCGCCTGCACGGCGGCTATGTCGTCGGCCATGCGATCTCCCTAGGAGAGGGAACAGCAGATATGGCTGGAAGTGATCCATTGAATGAAGGTATTGACCCACTGCGCCAGGGAGCGTGTCAAGAGGGGCAGATGAGCCGCCGTCGCGAGTGTCGCCGGGCCGTTACGGCTCCGCTACCAGCTCGTTACCGGCCCGCCGCCTAGGACTTCAGAATTCGCCGAGGAAGCCGCGAAGCAGCGCCGCGGTCCCGGCCACGTGCTCTTCCATGGCGTGCCGGGCCCGCTCGGGGTCGCCGGCCAGGATCGCCCGCACGATGCGCGCGTGCTGGAGGTTCGCGTGCTCGAGGTTAGTCTCGAGCACGGGGATGGCGTTGAGCAGGTCGACCAGGTGCACCCGGGCCTCCACCACGCTCGCGGTCAGGAGCGGCGAGCCGGCCGCGTCCGCGATGGCCAGGTGCAGCCGGGTGTCGGCCTGCCGGTAGCCGCCGATGCCGCCGGCGTGCACCGCGGCCAGGGATTCGGCCAGGTGTTCCCGCTGCTGCATGCTCAGGCTGGCCCGGGCCGCCATCTCGGCCGCGCCGCTCTCCACCACCCGGCGGAACGTCAGCGCGTCGTCGAGCTGGGCGCCCATATCCCGGGCGGTCCTGGTGAGCTCGTCGTGCACCAGCGGCTCGGGTGAGCGGATGATGAACGTGCCACCGAGCCGGCCCCGCTTGGTCTCCACGTACCCGGCGGAGGCCAGCTCGCGCAGGGCCTCGCGCAAGGTGATGCGGCTGATCCCGAGCCTGCGGGTGAGCTCCCGCTCCGGCGGGAGCCGGTCGCCCGGCGCGTAAACGCCCAGCTTGACTCCCTCGAGCAGGCGCTCGACGGTCTCCTCGAAGGCGTTTCCCGTCCGCACCGCGCGGAACACCGCGGCGGTGATGGCGGGCGAGCCTCCGGGCACGGTCGCGTCTCCTGATCGCAGACGCTGCTTCAGCGCAGCGCTTTCGCAGAAAGACTAGGCCATCGGCGCAAGTGCCGTCGTCCGCGCGGCGGCCCGCTCGGACGCGACGCTGGCCAGCGCGGTGAACAAGCGCGGGTCGCTGCCCTGCTCAGGATGCCACTGAACCCCCAGCACGAAACCGGAAAAGCCGCCCAGCTCAGACGGGCCGACCTCGACCGCCTCGATCGTGCCGTCTTGTTCCCACGCCACTGCCTTCAGCCCTTCACCCAGCAGGTCGACGGCCTGATGGTGGCGGGTGGGCACATCGAAGTAGCCGTCCTCGGGCAAGATCCGAGCCAGCATGCTGTCCGGGCTGACCCGGACCTTGTGCCGTCCGAATCCGTTCGGCGGTCCGCTGTGCCGCCCGTGCCCGACCAGGTCCGGTATGTGCTGATTCAAGGTGCCGCCCCGGCAGACGTTCAGGATCTGCATGCCGCGGCAGATGGCGAGCAGCGGCACGCCGAGCCGCAGCGCCTGGCTGGTGACCGCGAGCTCCCACGCGTCCCGCAGTGTCACGGGGACCTGCGTCTCCGGCTGCCGGGACCCGCCGTACCGCACCGGGTCGATGTCCGGGCCGCCCGAGACGACCAGGCCGTCCAGGCCCGCGACGGTGGCGGCGGCTTCGTCGTCGTCTCCGCCCGGCGGCAGCAGGACCGGCCGTCCGCCGCCGCGCCGTACCGCGTCTACATAGACCCAGGGGAGAAGGGCCGCCCGGGCTGACCAATTACGCCAGGAGGCCTGATCCTCATATGTGGTTATGCCAATGACCGGCGTCATAGTTCCCCTTTTGACCGCTCTTCCGATAGCCCCCGCTACCCAAGAAAACTCGATCATTCGAAACGAGCCGTGGTGCCGTCACCGTGTGTGTTCCAGCTTGACGTGGCCGACGACGGTGACGGGCGACGACCCTGGGAACCAGGTTATCAGTGTTTCATCCGGTGTTCTGGAACATAATCAAGTCACTTCATGTGATGACATGATGATTAATCGTATAACAGCGGTCGGTTCCTTCGAGGGCGGAACGACGAAAGCAGTCACCCGCCGTGGTTTGGTCCGCTCCGGCCTCTGCAGTTTTTTGTGTACACCGGGCCTGGTTGTTACAGCCAGGTTACCGCTGGTCCGGGGGTCTAGCCGTCGCCCGCGGGCCCCGCCGCTCCGGGCACCTCGGCCGGCCCGGAACAGGTGCTGGCGTGCGACGGGTCCAGCCGCAGTGTCCGGGCCGCCGCTTCTCCCGCGCCGACGCTCGCCCGGATCGGGCGGCCCCGCTCCAGCCAGGTGTACCAGGTCACGCTCATCCCGGCCAGCTGCGCGACCGCCGCAGCCTGCGGTCCGGCGCCGGCTGCCGCCGGGCAGCCCGACTCCGCGCGGCCTGCCCCTACCTGGCCACCATGCGGTCCCCCGTGCGCTGAGTGCGAATGGATCGTAACTACTAAACGTGTGATATCGTTACCCCTAGTAATTATTAGGGCACGCTCGCGTGGCGGCCCGCCGCACCGCAGCGCCTTCTGATGATCAGCAACTGGGGATGACTCCATCTGGTCGATCCGGGCACCGGGCGCCGCGAACACCAGGAATCCCCGGCCGACCGACAGCAGGCGCAGCTACAGCAGGCTCAGCGCCTGGAAAGTCTGGGCCAGCTCCCTGGCGGGATCGCGCATGACTTCAACAACCTCCTCGCGGTGATTCTCAGCCACGCATCCTTTGTCTCTTCGGTGCTCGCCACGCTTGGCATGCATCGGGGCACGGAGGCTGCTGCCTTCGCCGCCCGGCACGCTCGGGACCACGATGACTGAACGCTCACCGCAATCAGGAGTCCTTTGACTCCGCTCGGTAGCAGAAAGTCACGTATAGTTATCAAAGAGTTCCATAGACGGACTCGCTCGAGGAGATCGCATGCCCAAGCCAGCAAAAACCCAGCAGGGCCCTGCCGATGTGGCCGTGCTGGCGAGGGAGGCTGTCATCAGCTTCCTGCACGACGCGTCCAAGGCCACGGCGGACCGGGAAGCGGTGCGAGCGGGCTCTGCCTCCACCGACGACGAGGCCTCCGTTACCGCGGACGCTGGCGCGAGCAAGGCCAGCGGGATCCCCGCCCAAGCGTCGGTTTCCGGGTCACCGGAGATGCCCTCCGACGCCAGCCATGTCGCCGCCGGGTCGGCGGGCTGGGGCGCAGCGGCCATCGGCGTCGCCACGCTGGACCGGATCGAGGCGGCGGCGGCCAAGGTGGAGGCAGACATCGCTGTCGCCCTCCGGGCCTACGCTGACCTGGAGGCGGGGGCCGGAGCCGCGGCCGAGGCCGCCGTAAAGGCGGCGGAGTCGGCCATGGCCTCGGCAGGCGTGGCCACCGACGCCGAACGACAGGTGAGGATCAGCTTGCGCCAGGTCAGGCAGTACGTGGTGGTCACCGTCGTCCTTCTCGTCGTCGTGATCATTATCCTCGCGGAGGTAACATCTCCGGTCCGCTGAGAAAGCTCGCAATATTGCTCGCGGGCGGAATCGTCGGATTTATCACGCTAACCATGCTCTGAAGTGTTTCGAGTTTTTCTGGTTTGTGCCGATAGCCGCGTTCGGCGGCTTTAGTAGGAATTTGCGAAAATTATTAGCTCGTATCCCGGTTTGGTTCTAGCATAATTTACTTTAGCGGCTGATCAGCCCATTGCTATAGGACTCTTGCCGGTACTTCCGGGATCGAGTTCGTGTGCCGAAACCTATACAATGTAACTGTCCGAAACGGATCCGTGACTACCGCCTCGGGGGCGGGCACGTGAACACCACGGTGCCGACCGGCTCGATCTTTGCTGGTTCGCGGTAGGAGGTTCTCATGACGGTTCACGCAGGCGATTCACCAGAAAGACTCCTGGCCGCGCGTCCACCGCGCCCGCGCAATCGCGCGGGTACCGGATCCAAGCTCTTGGCCTCCATCGTCGACTCATCAGATGACGCCATTATCGGCAAGACGCTGGACGGCGTCATCACGACCTGGAACAAGTCGGCGGAGCGGATCTACGGCTACCGGGCCGAGGAGATAATCGGGCGTTCCGTCTCGCTCCTGATACCGCCGGGCCTTTCCAACGAGATGGACAAGATCCTGGACCGAATCCGCGCCGGTGAACGGGTCGACCACTATGAGACCAGGCGACGCAGGAAAGATGGCGCCACCATCGCGATCTCGCTCACCGTTTCGCCTATTCATAATGCGAGCGGCAAAGTCGTCGGCGCGTCGGCGATTGCCCGCGACATCACCGACCGTCGGCGCGTTCGGGAGCAGGCTCGACTGGCGTCGCAGTACGCCCGCAGCCTGATCGAGGCCAGCCGGGACCCGCTGGTGACGATCAACGCGAAGGGCAAGATCACCGACGTGAACGAGGCAACGAGCCGGGTGACCGGGGTGGCGCGGGGAGATCTGGTCGGCACCGACTTCTCGGACTACTTCACCGAGCCGGACCTGGCCCGCGAGGGTTACCTCCGGGTCTTCGCGGAAGGCTTCGTCACTGACTACCCGCTGACCATCCGGAACACCGGCGGCGAGCTGACCGAGGTGCTCTACAACGCCTCGGTGTACAAGGACGCGGCCGGCCGGGTGCTCGGCGTGTTCGCCGCCGCCCGCGACGTGTCCGATTGGAAGCGGGCTGAGAGTGAAGTAACGAAACAGAGAGCACGGGAACTCGACCGGCTCGCCGAGCTCGAACGCTTCCAGAAGCTCATCGTCGGGCGGGAGCTGCGGATGATCGAGCTCAAGAAGGAGATCGAAGACCTGCGGGCCGCGGCGGGAAGCGCATGAGCATGAGCGCGGTCACGCAGGGTGGAACGGTCCCGGCTTACCCACCGGATCCAGCGGATCACGCCCAGGCTACCCTCGACCTCCTGGAGGACTTTATCGAGGAAAAACAGCAGCTCAAGGACGCCCAGCTCGCCGTCCTGAACATCTTGGAGGACGCCACCGCCGACCGGCTCAAGGCCGAGGCCGCGGTCAAGGCGAGCATCAGCATCATGGAGGACCTTAGTGATGCCCAGGCCGAGATCGGGGCGCTCAACGCGGAGCTCGAGGTCCGCGTCGACCAGCGCACGGCGGAGCTGGTGCTGGCCAACAAGAACCTGGAGGCGTTCACCTACTACGTCGCCCACGACCTGCGCTCCCCGCTGCGCGCGCTGAGCGGCTACAGCGAAGCGCTGACCGAGGACTACGGCGACCGCCTGGACGACACCGGCCGCTGGTACGCAGACCGGATCCAGGCCGCCACCGAGCAGATGGGCACGCTCATCGATGACCTGCTGCAACTGGCCCAGGTCTCGCGCACCGACATGAACCTGGGGCTGGTCGACCTGTCCGCCGAGGTCACCGCCATCAGCGCCGAACTGCACGACCGCGAGCCCGGCCGCGTCGTCCGCTTCGCCATCGGCGACGGCGTCCGGGACACCGCGGACCGCTCCCTGATCCGCACCGTGCTGCAGAACCTGGTCGAGAACGCCTGGAAGTTCACCGCCAGGAGCGAGGACGCCACCATCGAGTTCGGCACCACCGCAGCCGGCACCACCCCAGCCGGCACCACCGGATCCGGGGGCACCGGAGCCTGCTACTACGTCCGGGACAACGGGGCCGGCTTCGACCCCGCCTTCGCCGGCAAGCTGTTCCAGCCGTTCCAGCGGCTGCACGCGGTCGCCGAGTTCCCCGGCACCGGCATCGGCCTGGCCAGCGTCCAGCGGATCATCGAACGCCACGGCGGCCGCGTCTGGGCCGAAGGCGCCGTCGGCCACGGCGCCATCTTCTACTTCACCCTGAACGCCACGCAGGCACCCTGAAGCCCCGCCACCTTCACAATCAGCCAGGTTCCAAGAACTCATCCTCTTATAACTTAAAGTTACTACTACAAAACACATTGTGATGCACCTGAGCGCGCCACCCGATGGAATCGGATTGAGGTAGGACATCAATGAGCGGCGACCTTCAGCGCGACGAGCCGGAGACGTTCCAGCCGGAGACAACCACCGGTCTACCGGACGAGAACGCCGTGACCGTAGCCGAGTCGGACCCAGCCAGACGCGTCGTACGCATCCTGATCCTGGAGGACGAGGCCTTGGGCGCCGATCTGGCCCAGCGCCTCCTGGTCAGGGCGGGGCTCAGCTTCAGCGTCGTTGTCGTCGACACCAAGGCGTCGTTCATCGAGCAGCTGGCCGCCTTCCGGCCGGAGGTCATCCTGGCCGACTACCGCCTGCCTGGCTTCTCCGGCCGGGAGGCTCTCAAGATCGTTCAGGCAGAGGACCCCGACACGGACACCATCCGGGCCAGGTACCCAGGAAGCACCGGCTACCGGCCATCGTCAACGGCCGCGGTGCCGCCCCCGTTGCCGTAGGCCAGCCGCATTCACCGCCCGCGCGGGGTGAAGGTCCAGCGGCGGTCGTCGGCCCTGGGACTCCGCGCGCGGGGCTTTCAGGTTGCTCGGGTAAATTCGGGGGCTGCGGATCCGCGGGCCCGCGGAGAGGAGCGACGATGGCCATCGTGGTACTGGTGCTGTGGCTGTTTACCGCGGGAGCCGGCTTCTCCGTGCTGATTACCAGCAACCTCAAGGGTGACCGCGCCGTCTCCGCGGCGCCGCCAGTCCCCGCCGCGGCCCGGCCCTCCGTACAAGCGCCCGCTGCACTCGTGCCCGCCGCCCCAGTAAAGGACCCGTTCGCTCCACCTTCCCTCGTCGCGGCCAGGAACGCGCCGGTGGTGCCGGGAGCGCGAGCACTGCTTGAGTTCGCTCACCCCGCGCTCGGCATCATTGGCCTGGCCTTCTGGCTGGGGTTCTCGCTGGTGCACAACCGGGTACTCGGCTGGATCGGGTTCGGGCTCGCGGCCGCCACAGCCTGCGCGGGGCTGGCCTGGTTCGCGACGAACGTCCGCGCCGCCAAGCGCCACGATCGCGAGAGCCGCGAGAACCGCGACTCCGAGGAGCCTGCGCCGTCTTTCCGCGGCCGCCTCGTCGCACTGCACGGGGCGGGTGCCACGCTGACCTTCGCCCTGGCCGCCCTCAGCGCCCTGGTCCTGCGCGGCTGAACCAGGCAGAGCCAACCGGGCCCGGACAGCGGCAGTGGCCAGTGCACCCGACCGCCGCACGGATAGGGGAGACGATCGACCATGAGCCCTGGGGAGCGGTTGGGAACGATGCTCATGACCTGGCCGCCGGGTGTACTGACCACTACCCAGGACTACGGGCCGCCGCCGGCTCCGGCTCGACACCCGGCCCCGGCGTAATGAGTTCGTAAGACCTGTCTGAAGGGGACACCTGGGCCTCGCCGCGCGATCGCTTCCGGTCACCCCCGCTGGGTACGATCTGGACCGGGATGAAAACGGGCGAAGGATCATGGATGTGACCGAGGCGAGCGGTGGTCTGAGCAGGCGGCAGGCACTGACCGCGCTCGGCGTCGGCGTCGGTGCACTGGTCGCCGAGCAGGCCCTGGTCGGCGACGGGATTCCCGCCGGAGTCACCGCGCAGGCCAGCGCCCTGCAAGCCAACCCCGGCGCCGCTGGGGTGCCCGGCGGCTACGCGCCCGATGGCACGGCGGGCCGCCGGGCGGCGCTGCCCCTCAACCACGTGGAACTCCTGGACAGCCCGTTCAAGGACAACCAAGCCAGGAACACTAGCTACCTGCTCTTCCTTGATCCCGAACGCATGCTGCGTTCCTTCCGCCTGAACTACGGGCAGTCTTCGACAGCCCAGCCCATCGGCGGCTGGGAGCGGCCCGCCTCGCAGATCCGCGGCCACACCACCGGGCACCTGATGTCCGCTCTCGCGCTGACCTACGCCAACACCAGAGACGGCGCGGTGCGCACCCGCGGCCGGTACCTGGTCAGCCAGCTCGCGGCGCTGCAGGCCCGGGCCACTGACGCCGGCTTTCACCACGGCTACCTGTCGGCGTTCCCCGAGGTCTATTTCGACTGGCTGGAGCAGGGCAAGCCGGTGTGGTCGCCGTACTACATGATCCACAAGTACCTGGCCGGCCTGATCGACCAGTACCAGCTGGCGGGCGATGACCAGGCGCTCGACGTGGCCATGAAGCTGGCCGACTGGGTGCAGTGGCGCACGTCGCGGCTGACCTACGCGCATATGCAGATGGTCCTCGGTACCGAATTCGGCGGGATGCCCGAAGCCCTGGCCAACCTCTACACGATCACCGGCGCCGAAAGGTACCTGGCCACAGCGCAGCGTTTCTACCACGCGCAGGTGCTCGATCCGCTGGCCGACGGCGAGGACGCGCTGGCGGGACTGCAGGCGAACGTGACCACCCCGAAGATCGTCGCCTGCGTCCGGATGTGGGAGGAGACGGGCAGCGCCAAGTATCACGACATCGCCCAGAACTTCTGGGACATCGTCACCGGACATCATGTGTATGTCATCGGCGGTGTGGGCAACTACGAGCATTTCCAGCAGCCCGACGTGGTCGCCGCCCAGCTGTCCAACTTCACCTGCGAGAACTGCGTCAGCTACAACATGCTCAAACTGACCAGGCTGCTCCACTTCCACCAGCCACGACGGGTGGACCTTATCGACTACTACGAGCGCACGCTGTTCAACCAGATGCTGGGGGAGCAGGACCCAACCTCGCCGCACGGCTTCAACTGCTACTACACGGGCCTGTCAGCGGGCGCGTTCAAGCGCGAGCCGCTCAACTACTTTCCCGGTGGCAACCCGGACATCTACGCCACCGACTGGGACACCTTTACCTGCGACACCGCCAGCGGGCTGGAAACCCAGGCCAAGTTCGCCGACACCATCTACACGCGCGACGCGGACGGCATCTACGTCAACCTGTTCATCCCGTCGGCGGTACGGACCCGCGGGCTGGTGCTGCGGCAGGCGACAGGCTTCCCTGACGACTCGGTGACGCGCCTGTCCGTGGTCTCCGGCGCGGCCACGATGACGCTGCGGGTGCGGGTGCCCAACTGGGTGGCCGGGCCGCCCCTGATTCGGCTCAACGGCCTGGCGATCCCTGGCCCGGACAGCCCGGCCGCGGCCAGCCTCAGCACCGCGCCTCCCGGCGGGTGGATCGCGATCAGGCGATGGTGGCGGACCGGTGACGTGCTCGAGGTCACGCTGCCGATGCGGCTGGCCTTCGAGCGCACCCCGGACCGCCCCTCCGTGCTGGCGGCGATCTACGGTCCGGTCGTGCTGAGCGGCGTCTACGCCACGGACCCCGGCGACCTGACCCCAGTCCTGGATACCGCCTCGGTCCGCCGGACGGCCGCGCAGCCGATGGCCTTCGAGGCCGCCGCGAAAAGCCACCGGAAACCCGTCCGGCTGATCCCGGTCGCCCGTGCCGCCCACGAGTACTACACCGTCTACTGGCAGACCGCGTAGGACCCGTCCACGTGCGTACGCCTCGCTTCCTCCTGGCCCGGTCGCTCAGTTAGGACCCGGCGAGAGAGACCGGAGCAGGTTTGTCCGGTAGACCAGGACCAGCCAGCTTGCCACCCGGTAGGTCGCCGCTGGCTTGCCGAGGAAGTGCTCGAAGAGGGTCGCGCGGTACGGGCCGTGGTACTCCGCGACCGCGAACGTGGCGTCGTACCGGGACGGGTTGAACCACAGCGCGTTCGCCTCCCAGTCGGCCGGTTCGAGTTTCCGCCACAGGTTAACCGCGCGGATCTGGACCCGGTCGCCCGACTGCAGCGTGACGATCGAGGCATCCCAGTACCCGGCGATGCCGTACGTGAGCCCGTGCGCCTCAAGCCACCCGGCCAGCGGCGCGGTGGCCGGGCGCATAGGCGGTCGGGCGGCCGCGGTGGCGAGCGGCAGCAGCGCGATGAGCCCCGTCGCGGCGACCGCGGCGAAGGCCCGCGGCATCGCGGTGATCCGGGCGGGCACCAGGGCCCGCGCCGCGAGCACCGCCCCGCACGGCAGCACCGCGGCTACTTCGCGGGAGACGTTGGGCAACGTCATCACGGAGGCCGTGTAGGCGCCGACGTTGAAGACGATCGCGGCGAACAGCAACTGCTCGGCCCGGCTCGCCCCGCGCCAGGTCCATATCACCCGGGCCAGCCCGACCATCGCGGCCAGCAGGCAGATCAGGCCGAAAGCGGCACTGGCGACAGCCAGCCGGTAACCCGGCTCGCTGGCCGACCCGAACAGGATGCGGACATCCAGCCACACCACCGATGCGTGCTGGGGCCATAGCCTCGGCGAGGCGAGGTGGGCCTTGGGCGGGACCATCGCGAACGCGCCGAAGTGCACCATCGCCGCCCGGAGCGCCGACTCCAGCGGCACGGACACGATCGCGGCGACCACGAGCGCCGTGTCGCCGGAGCGGAGCTTGCGCCCGGCCAGCACGCGGTAGCCGCAGACAGCGACGATGGCCGGCACCGCGACGTAGCGGACGGTGGCATCGCTGAGCTGCCCGGCGCACAGGATCAGGCCGACCAGCGGCGCCGTGAACCGCCGGTCCGGCACGCGGTCGATGAGCAGGACGCACACCAGCAGGAACATCGAGGTCCCGATGTGGTCGGGTTCCTCCAGCAGCACCCATACGGTCGGCACGGCCAGCAGCGGCACGGCCAGCACCGTGACGACGACCGCAGCGCGAGCCACCCTGGCCGGGCCGCGGCTGCTGGTGGCGGCCAGGGCCACGGCGCAGGCCGTGACGATCAGGTAGGTCAGCGCGGAGCCGACATGGACGGCCAGGTTGCCCACCCCGAACAGCAGCTCGAGGATCCCGTTCAGCGGTAGTTCGAAGGCGTAGAAGGTCGCGTCGCCAAAGATCCAGCCGTGCATCATGAGGTGACCGTGCACGAGGTCCCACGCCTGCAGCGCGCTGTTGGCGCCGTCAGAATCCACTCGCTCGCCGTACGAGATTCGCAGGAAGAACGCGAATAGCACCAGGCCGCCGGCTACCCACGCCGCCGCGGCCTGCCACCGGCGCGCCGCCGGACGCGTGGCCGGATTTTCCTCCGGCGCAGGCACGGTCCGCCCGTCCGCCAGCTCCGAACCACCCGGAGACCGCTCGCCCGCATGCATACCAGGACACTACTCAACGCCAGGGGACGGTCTGCGTCATTGACGTGGGAACCTGTGAGGGGAAGGGCCGATGCTGTGATCAAGAATCCGATGCTGTGACCAAGAACGATGATGCCGCGGGCCGTGACGGTTCCGGTGATCCCCTGCTGGACGTGACGCGGCTGACGCCGTCGGCCGCCGTGACCGCGGCCCAGGCCACCGACGCCATCCGGGCTAGCTTCAGGCTGAGCGGCGAGCTCCGGCTCGAGCGCCTGCCCGGCGAGACCGACGACAACTTCTTGCTCCGGGCCGGCGGCGAGCAGCGCTACGTGGTGAAGTTCGCGCACCTGCGGGCCGATCCCCGGGTGGTCAGCGTTCAGGTCCGGGTGCTGAAGCACATCGAGTCCGTGGCCGGCGAGCTGCCCGTGCCGCGCGTCGTCCCTGCCGCCGACGGCCAGCCGTGGACCGTGGTCGCGGACGGCCCGCTGCGGGGGCGCGTCGTGCACGTCATCACCTACCTCGACGGCCAGCTGCTCCGCGCGGTGCCGACCTCCGCGGGCCTGCGGTACCGGCTCGGGGTCACCCTCGCGGAGCTCGGCCGCGCCCTGCGCGAGTTCGACGACGATGACCCGGTCCTGCGCCGGCCGCTGCTCTGGGACCTGTCCCAGCTGGCCCAGCTCAGGCCGCTCATGGCGGAGCGGCCGAAAACCGCGGACACCAGCCGGCTCGACGAGCAGCTCAGCCGATTCACCGCCGAGGTGGCGCCGCGGCTCGCGGTCCAGCGCACGCAGCTCGTCCACAACGACTTCAGCCCGGACAACGTGCTAGCCGACGCGCGGTCCGTCCGCGGCATCATCGACTTCGGTGACGTGACCGTGACCGCGCTGATAAACGACGTCGCCATCGCCGCCGCCTACCAGCTTTCGCCCGAGCCGGACCTGCTCAGGCCTGCCCTCGACCTGATCGTCGGCTACCACGCCACCACCGCGCTGAGCACGGCCGAACTCGATCTGCTGCCCGAGCTGATCGGAGCCCGCATCCTGGCCCGGATCGTCATCAGCGAGTGGCGCGCCGCCAGGTTCGGCGACAATCGTGCCTACATCCTGCGCAACACCCCGCGGGCGTGGGACCACCTGGGCCGCCTGCAGGCCATCGGGACCGATGAGATAACCGAGCGCATCCACCGCGCGTGCGAGCCGGAGGGCAGGCATGCCTGATACCGCGTACATGGTCAACGGGTTCGACGTCGAGACCGCCGACACCCTCGACCCCGAGCTGCGCCGCATCGTCGAGCGGCGATCCAGGCTGCTCGGGCCGGCCTACAAGCTGTTCTACCGCCACCCCGTCCGGATCGTCCGGGCCGAGGGAGTGCACCTGTACGGCCCGGACGGGCAGGCCTACCTGGACGCGTACAACAACGTGCCCTCGGTCGGGCACTGCCACCCGCGGGTCGTCGAGGCCGTCGCCCGCCAGGCGGCCACCCTCAACACCCACACGCGCTACGCGAACGACCTCATCCTGGACTATGCCGAGCGGCTGCTCGCCACGTACCCGGCCCAGATCGGCCACGTCATGTTCACCTGCACCGGCAGCGAGGCGGTCGATCTCGCGCTCCGCGTCGCCCGCTTCCAGACTGGCGGCGAGGGCATCGTCATCACCGCCAACGCCTACCACGGCGTCACCACCGCCGCCGCGGAGATCTCCCCGAGCCTCGGCCCAGCCGTCCCCCTAGGCCGTCCGGTCCGGACCGTCCCGCCGCCCGCCGACGGCGAAGACGCCGGCCAGGCGTTCGCCACCGGGGTCACCGAGGCGATCGCCGACCTGAACCGGCACGGCATCAAGCTCGCCGCCTTCATCGCCGACAGCCTGTTCTCCTCCGACGGGATCCGGCCCGACCCGGCTGGATTCCTGCGGCCCGTGATCGACGCCGTGCACGAGGCCTGCGGCCTGTACATCGCCGACGAGGTCCAGCCCGGCTTCGCCCGAACCGGCGACGCCATGTGGGGCTTCCAGCGCCACGGCATCGTCCCCGACCTCGTCGTCATGGGCAAGCCCATGGGCAACGGCATGCCGATCGCCGGCCTGGCCGCCCGCCCCGAGATGGTCGAGGAGTTCGGCAACACGATCCGCTACTTCAACACCTTCGGCGGCAACTCCGTCTGCGTGGCCGCGGCCGCCGCGGTTCTCGACGTGATCGAAGCCGAAGGCCTCGCCGAAAACGCCCGCGCCGTCGGCCGGTACCTCCTCGGCGCGCTCCAGGACATCGCCCAAGGCACGCCCCGCATCAACGCCGTCCGCGGCGCCGGCCTGTACGCCGGCGTCGACTTCGTCCGCCCCGGCACCGGCGAGCCCGACGGCGACGCCGCCATCCGGGTGGTCAACGGCCTACGCGACCGCCACGTCCTCATCAGCGCCACCGGCCCGCACGGCAGCACCCTGAAAATCCGCCCGCCCCTCCCGTTCGCCCGCGCCCACGTCGACCAGCTCGCCGCCGCCCTCTCCGACACCCTCACCTCCCTCGACCGGGCCGCCACCTAACCACGTCAAGCCGAGGAATCCCGCCGGGCCGCCCGCGCCCGCCGCTTGCCCTCGTGCATGGCCTGTACCCGCGCCACCGGTATCGCCCGCCCCTCCGCCACCAGCGCCTCGCTCAGCCTCTGCGGCGCCGGCAGCTGTCCCGCCCAAGCCCGGTGCCCGCCGAGCAGCCCCGGCACCGTGTGCACGGTGAAGTCGCCGGGCTCAATATCGCTGAGATCTTCCCAGCGCACCGGGAACGACACCGGTACCCCCGGCCGGACCCGCGGGCTGTACGCTGCCGCGACCGTCGCGCCACCGGCCCGCGTCGAGTCCAGGAAGACCTTCCCCTCCCGGTCCGACCGGATGAACGCCGTGGTGGTCAGCACCGGGTCGAGCCGTTCCGCCCGCGCGGCCAGCGCCCGCGTCACCGCCGCGGCCTCTTCCGAGGTCGCCCCCTCAACCGGCACATACACGTGCACCCCCTTGGATCCGCTGGTCTTGACCGCCCCGCCCAGGCCTGCGTCCACGAGGGCCTGCCGCACCGCAATGGCCGCCGCCACCGCCCGCCCGAACGGTCCGCCTTCCGGCGGATCGATATCCAGGATCAGGTAAGTCGGCCGGTCCATCGCCGCGGTCCGGACCAGCGTCGGGTGGTACTCCACCGCCCGCTGGTTGCCGAGCCAGAGCAGCGTGCGCCAGTCGTCGCACAGCGCGTACCGCACCTCGCGATGCGACGACTCCGCCCACAGCGTCACGGCGCGGATCCACGGCGGCGCGGCCGCCGGCAGGTTCTTCTGCATGAACGGCCGTTGACCAGCCCGGACCCGGATGACCGACAGCGGCCGGTCCCGCAGTTCGGGCAGGATGAAGGCCGAGACGGCCTCCAGGTAGTCCACCAGATCCCGCTTGGTCGCACCCGCCCCGTCGAACAGCGGCTCGTCGAGATGCGTCAGCGTGACACCTTCGGTCATGGCGCTACTGTAGGCCCGACGAGGAAGGGAGCCAGGGCAATGGCGTTCAGCGGGTGGCCCGAGGAAGCGCTGGATTTCTACGACGGCCTGGCGGCCGACAACACCAAAACGTACTGGACCGAGCACAAGGCGTTCTATACGGACAAAGTCCTGGGCCCGATGACCGAGCTGACCGAGGAACTGGCCGCGGAGTTCGGCGAGCCGAAGATCTTCCGGCCGTACCGGGACGTCAGGTTCAGCCCCGACAAAACCCCGTATAAGACGCACATCGGCGCAGTAGTCGGTGGTACCGGCTACGTCCAGCTGTCCGCCGAGGGCCTCGCCGCGGGCGCCGGCCTGTGGCAGATGAGCCCGGAGCAGCTCGCCCGCTACCGGGCCGCGGTGGCCGGCGACCGGCTCGGCCGCGAGCTAGAGGAGATCATCGCCCGGATCGAGAAGGCCGGGATCACCGTCCACGGCCACGGCGTGCTCAAGTCCGCGCCCCGCGGCCACCCGGCCGATCACCCCCGGATCGGCCTGCTCAGGAACAAGGGCCTGACGACGTGGCAGCAATGGCCGGTGGAACCCTGGCTGGAAACCGCGTCGGCGAAGGACCGCATCGTTTCTTTTTTCAGAACGAGCCTGCCCCTCACTTCCTGGCTCAACACCCACGCGGGCCGGTGAGGACGCCCGTTATGCCTTTTGCCGCCGCACCGCTGCGGCGTACTGTTTATGACCGGAACGCCAACTCTGCAAGGGGCCTGTAGTGAGCGAATCCGATGAATCCCTCCGCGTTTCCGACGCCGAGCGTGACGTCACGCTGCGCACGCTCGGTGACCACGCCGCCGTCGGGCGGCTCACCCTGGACGAGCTCGAGGAGCGATCCGGCCAGGCCCTGGCGGCCAAGACCCGGGGCGAACTCGCGGCGCTGACCAGCGACCTGCCCGCCGGAGCGTCGCCCCAAGGAGCCCAAGGAGCCCAAGCCCGGGGGACCGGGCCGAAGCGGCCGGTGCGCTGGATGGTTTCCATCATGAGCGGTTCGCACCGGCGCGGCCGGTTCCGCGCCGTCGGCAACATCAACGCCGTCGCGATCATGGGCGGCGACGAGATCGATCTGCGCGACGCCGAAATCGAGGGCGGCGAGCTCACGCTTAACCTGTTCGCGCTCATGGGCGGCGCGAACATCTACGTGCCCGACTCCGTCGACCTGGAGGTGGGCGGCTTCTCGTTGATGGGCGGCCACGAAGAAGTCGGCCGGGAGCTCAGCCCCCGCCCAGGCGCCCCGCTGATCCGGATCCGGGTGTACAACCTGATGAGCGGCGCGACCATCTACCGGCTCCCGCCGCAGGCCCGCGGCCAGTCGCTCAAGCAAGCCCGCCACCTGGCCAAGCAGGCCGAACGCGGCCAGCTCCCCGCCCCGGACGAACGCCCCGCCCTAGGCTAGCCCCCGCCCCCGGTCCTACCTGGCGAGTACGTCCTGGACGAAGTCGCGTTCTGTCTCGTATACGTGCGCCGACTTGACCATCATCAGCAGCCTCCCCACGGGGTGCCCGAGCTGGCCGGCCACATGATGCTGCAGGGAGGCGAGCTCGACCAGGTTGCCGTAGCCCTTGGCGCCGAAGTCGATGCTGTGCGCGTAGGCGACCAGCTCGACCGCGCCGCCGGGCAGCCAGAAATCCAGCAGGCTGACGCACGGAATATAGCTGGTGTCGGTGTGCGGCTGAAACGTGGTGATGGTCGCCGAGCGGGTGGCCGGGTCCCGGCGCAGTCGGTCGATAACCCAGGCCACCTGGTCGCGGCCGGAGTGCTCGTAGTCGAAGAGCCGGGTCGCGTAGCTGTCCGCCCCGCCCAGAGCGGCGACCTGACTGTGGTCGGTGAAGTTGGCGTGCATCCAGGCCAGCCGCTCCGGTTCGGCGTAGCGCGCGATGAGCTCGTCGTCCGGATCGGGCGCCTCGATGACCAGCGTCACCAGCGATATCTCGCGGACCGCCAGGCCGTCGTAGCGGCTGGCGACGCCGCCGGCCAGGATCCGCCCGGCGACGGCGAGCCACGCCGCCCCGGCGGTCTCCGCGTACAGGATCACCGGCCGGTCCCGAGCGAGTTCTGTCGTCACGCCCGCATCGTATGCCGCGTCCATCGCGCCGGGTCCGCCGCCGCGGCCAGGGCCGTCCGGATGTCCTCCCGGCCCGTAGGCTGGAGGCCCGCCGGGGCGACGTGGTGTGGAATCGGTAGCCTTGCCTGTCGGTCCCGGCCGCGGGCCGGCCGGATGGAATCGACGGTCGTCCCACGATAGGAGCCCCTTGATGGATCTCGGTCTGCAGGGTAGCCGGGCGTTGGTTACCGGGGGAAGCAAGGGCATCGGCTTCGCGGTCGCGGACGCGCTGGCCGCCGAGGGAACGGCGGTCGGGCTGGTCGCCCGGGACGCCGCGGGCCTGGCTGCCGCGGCCGAGCGGCTGGCTCCGCGCGGTACGCCGGTCGCGACCGCGGTCGCCGACGTCACCGATACGCTCGCGCTGAACCGCGCCGTCGACGACATCGCCACCGCGCTGGGCGGCCTGGACCGCCTGGTCGCTAACGCCGGCGGTACGGTCGGCCGCGGCAACCTCACCAGCGCTGGCCCAGACGAGTTCACCGCCACCTTCGCCCTCAACGCCGGTCACGCCGCCGAACTGATCAGGGTCGGGCTGCCCTGGCTGCGAGCCGCGGGCGGCGGCGCGGTGGTGATCGTCTCCTCGATCACCGGCCTGCGGCCGGCCCCGCGCACCGCCTACGCCGCCGCTAAAGCGGCCGAGATCCACCTCGCCGCGACGGCGGCGCAGGAACTGGCGTCCGACGGCATCCGGGTGAACGCGGTCAGCCCCGGATCGATCATGTTCCCCGGCGGCGGCTGGGACGCCTTCCAGGCGCAGCACCCCGAGGACTTCGCGGCCTTCCTGGACGGCCAGTTCCCGTTCGGGCGTCTCGGCACCCTGCCGGAGGTGGCCGACGTGGTCACCTTCCTGCTGTCCCCGCGGGCGTCCTGGATCACCGGCGCGAACATCGTGGTGGACGGCGGCCAGCGCTACCCGAGCGCCCGCCGTTTCGACTGATCGCGACGTCTGGCTGAGCGCGGTGTCCCGCCTCAGGCCTGGCCCTTTTCTCGTTGGGCACACCGAGCGACGGTCGCGGTCAGTTCCTCGGTGCTGGGCTTAGCCGAACCGAGCGGTCTGAGCGGATACCGGGCGAGGCTAGCGGCAGCCCCCGCCCCAGTCCGGTCCTGCTGTTGCAGAAGCAAGCCGAAGTCCTGGATGAAGGCCTGCTGCATGGGCACCGAACAGCCGAAGTTCTTGGCTTCTGTGAGCGCGTCCGCGGCGCTCCAGCCCATGACCGCCATCCGGTAACACGCGGTCATTACTCCGGTCCGTCCCTTGCCCGCCTCGCAGTGCAGGTAGGTCCGCCGGGCTGGCGGCCCGGTCAGCAGCTCCAGCAGCTCGATGACCTGGGCGGGCGTAGGCGGATCCATGTCCACGACGGGAATGTGATGGGTCGCCAACTCGTGAGCCAGCCCGGCTGCTGAGATGACGGGCCCGTCCCCGCCGGGCATCTCGGCGCACAAGTTGACCGTGGCGCCGTAGCGTCCGCCTTCGACCAGGTCCGCCAGTTTCTGCGGGGTGGGACGCTGGCCGCGCGACACCACCGGCGAGACGTCGTAGGTGTACGGAACGACCGGGTAGTCCGCAAGGAAATGGAGCAGCGGCACCCGCTCAAGCTGCCCGTAGGAGTCGAGGCCCGCGTTTTCAAGCTCGTCGAAGATCTTCCGCCGGAGCGAGACGCCGGACGGCAGGCTAGCGATGTCGATGGCCTGAGCCCGGGCGTCGGCGGGCAGGTCCTCGAGCGCGTAAGCGATGCGATAGGAGTCCTTCCGGTGCGCGAACGCGAACGCTTTTCCGCGCGGAAAATCATCAGTCGAGCCCATGATTCCGGCCATCCCCGGGAGTTTTCTTGCCGCGATAAGGCTCCGCGATAAGGCTAGGGAGAGCGTAGCCGGAAATTGACTTGTCCAATGGCTGGTGCCGACGGGAACATGTGGCATGGCTTTGGTACGCGAGACCGCGACGGACGACTGGCCCGTCCTGCGGGAGATCCGGCTGGCGGCGCTACGGGATGCGCCGGACGCCTTCGCCTCGACGCATGCGAAGGAGGAGACCCTCGACGAGTCGGCTTGGCGAGCCCGGATCGCCCGGGGCGGCAGCTTTCTGGCCTACGTCCCGGAAATCAGCGCTTCCGAGCCGGTCGGGCTGGTCGGCGGTTATGACACCGAGCCAGGCACCGTCGGCCTGATCTCGATGTGGGTGCGGCCACAGGCGCGCGGCCACGGTGTCGGCGAGGCGCTGATCGCCGCTGTGCTTGAGTGGGCCCAAGCCAGGCACGCCCGTTCGGTGCACCTGTGGGTGACCGAGGCCAACAAGCCCGCCCGCAGGCTCTACGAACGCTGCGGATTCAAGCCGACCGGCGAACGCCAGCCGCTGCCCTCCAACCCCGCCCTCGACGAGCTCGCCCTGGCCCGCCCGCTATGACCCGAACTCCGCCCGTACTCCCAGCAGCCGGACCGGCCGCCGCCCGGTAAAGCGAGCGAGCGCGTCGTGCGCGGCCTGCTCGATTACCGCGGCGTCCGAGCTGGGCGAGCCAAGGGGCACTCCGTGCGTCTCGGTGATGAAAGGCGCGTAGCGCACCTTCACGATCACCCGCACCGCGGGCCGGGGGACGGCGGCCAAGTCCACGGCCAGGAGCCGGGCGATCCGCGCCACCTCGGCCTGCACCTGGGACCAGTCGGCGATGTTCTGCTGGAAGGTTTCCTCCCGTCCGTGGCCGCGGGCCACATACGGCGTGTCGTCCACGTCGGCGTCGCCCCGGCCGCGGCCGAGCAGCACCAGCCACGGCCCGGTCATCGGTCCGAACTCCGCGGCCAGCGCGTCCGGATCGGCCGCCGCCAGGTCGGCGACGGTGCCGATGCCGAGCCCGGCGAGCTTCTTGGCCGTCTTGGCGCCGATGCCCCACAGTGCGTCGGTCGGCCGGCCGCCGAGAACCTCGAACCAGTTGGCGTGGGTCAGCCGGAACACCCCGGCGGGCTTGCCGAATCCGGTCGCGATCTTGGCCTGCAGCTTGTTCTCGCCGATTCCCACCGTGCAGTCCAGCCGCGTCGCCTCCCGGACCCGGATCGCCAGCGACCGGGCGAAGCCTTCCGGGTCCTCGGTGTCGACGCCCAGGAACGCCTCGTCCCAGCCCAGCACCTCCACCACCGCGCCCGAGTCGCGCAGCACCGCCATCACCGATTCTGAGACCTCTTCGTAGGCGGCCCGGTCCACCGGCAGGAACACCGCGTCCGGCAGCCGCCGTGCCGCCGTCCGCAGCGGCAGCCCGGAGTGCACCCCGTGCTCCCGCGCCTCATACGACGCCGTGCTCACCACGCCGCGCTTGGTCGGATCCCCGTCCCCGCCCACCACCACCGCCCGCCCCCGCAGCTCGGGATGCCGTAGCACCTCGACCGCCGCGATGAACTGGTCAAGGTCCACATGCAGCACCCATCTAGTCACCCCCCACTCCTACCCCCCTCCCGCCCCTCGGATTCCCGCTCCGCCGCCCACGCCAATGGAGTCGGTGGCCCCCCGTACACGTTCTTACCGGCCCAGGGGGCCACCGACCCAGTCAGGTTGACCAAGCCTCAGGGCAAGCACCACCGCCCGTTTGGAGATAATTGACGTTGACCTGGCGTGACGGCTCCGAAACAATGACACGTGCTGTTGACCATCACCACCACGCGCACGCCCGCGACCGATCTGGGCTATCTGTTGCACAAGCATCCAGACCGGTTCCAGTCGTTCGCTGTTTCGGCTGGTGAGGCGCACGTCTTTTACCCGGAGGCGACGCCGGAGCGGTGCACGGCCGCGCTGCTGCTCGAGATCGATCCGGTGGCGCTGGTCCGCGGGAACGCCGCCGGCCGCAGCGGCGCGCACGTGGGCGCCGAACTCGCCCGGTACGTCAACGACCGGCCGTACGCCGCTTCCAGCATGTTCGCGGTGGCGATCAAGGAGGCCTTCCGGACCGCGCTCACCGGCCGCTGCGACGCGCGGCCCGAGCTGGCCACGGCCCTCATCCCGCTGGCCATCAGGGTGCCGGCGCTGCGCTGCCGCGGTGGTCCTGGGCTCGCGCACCGCGTGTTCGGTCCGCTCGGCTGGAGCGTCGAGGCGGTCCCGCAGCCCTTCGCGCCGCCCGAGTGGGGCGACTCGCCCTACCTTGACCTGCGGCTGACCGGTGACCTGCGGCTCGCCGACGCCCTCAATCACCTGTACGTGCTGCTGCCCGCGCTCGACGACGCCAAGCACTACTGGGTGTCCACCGAGGAGGTGGACAAGCTGATCCGGGCGGGCGGCGACTGGCTGGCCGGCCATCCGGAGAGGGAGCTCATCACCCGGCGCTACCTATCGCACCAGCGCACGCTCACCCGGTCCGCCCTGGCCCGGCTGGCCGAAGCCGACGACACCGACCCCGACGAGCTCGACAACGCCATCACCGACCCGGAAGCGCCGGGCGCCGACCCGGCCAGCGAAGCCGCACCCGCGCGTGAAGCCACACCGGCGCGCGGAGCCGCACCGGCCCAGGCCAAGCCGCTCGCGACGCTGCGCCGCGAGGCCGTCCTGGCCGTCCTGCGAACCGAAGGCGCGCGCCGGATCGGCGACTTCGGCTGCGGCGAGGGCACGCTGGTCAGGGACCTGCTCGCGGACTCCCGCGTCGAGCACGTGCTCGCCGTCGACGTGTCCGTGCGGGCTCTGCAGCTGGCCGCGCGCACCCTCAACCTGGACCGGATGTCTGGCCGGCAGCGCGACCGGCTGAAGATCTTCCAGTCCTCGCTCCTCTACCGCGACGAGCGGCTGGTCGGCCTAGACGCCGCCGTGCTGTTGGAGGTCATCGAGCACGTCGATCCCGGTCGGCTGGCCGCGCTCGAGCGGGCCGTCTTCGGCTTCGCCGCGCCCGCAGCCGTGCTCGTGACGACGCCCAACGCCGAGTACAACGAGCACTTTCCCGCGCTGGCCGCCGGCGCGATGCGGCACCGCGATCATCGGTTCGAGTGGACCAGGGCCGAGTTCGGCGGCTGGGCCGAACGCGTGGCCGGCGACTTCGGCTACCAGGTCCGCTTCGCGCCTGTCGGCCCCGAACACCCCGCCCACGGCCCGCCCACCCAGCTGGCCGTCTTCACCCGGCCGGCGACCCCGTGACCGGCGACCCCGTGACCGGCGACCCCGCGGCCAGCACCCCGCTCACCGTCCCCGAACTAAGCCTGGTTGTCCTGGTCGGCGTCACCGGCTCAGGCAAGTCGACGTTCGCCCGCACGCACTTCAAGCCCACCGAGGTGATCTCCTCGGACTTCTGCCGGGGTCTGGTCGCCGACGACGAGAACGACCAGTCGGCCACCCCGGCCGCGTTCGAGCTGCTGCACTACATCGTGGGTAAGCGCCTGGCCGGCGGCCGGCTCACCGTGGTGGACGCGACGAACGTGCAGCCGGAAGCGCGCCGCGAGCTGGTGGCGCTGGCCCGCGAGCACGACGTGCTCCCGGTGGCGATCGTCCTGGACCTGCCGGAGAAGCTGTGCGCCGAGCGCAACGCAGGCCGCAAAGACCGCGATTTCGGCCCGCACGTGCTCCGCCGCCAGCGCGACCAGCTACGCCGGGGCCGCAGCGGTCTGCGCCGCGAGGGCTTCCGGGCCGTGCACGTGCTGCGCAGCCCGGAGGAGGTCGCCGCCGCCGTCATCACCCGCACCAGGCTGTTCAACGACCTGCGGCACGAAACCGGCCCGTTCGACGTCATCGGCGACGTGCACGGCTGCCGCGCCGAACTCGAGCAGCTGCTCACCACCATGGGCTATGAGATCGAGCGCGACGGCGCCGCGCGGCCGGTCAACGCCCGGCACCCGGACCGGCGCGCCATCTTCGTCGGCGACCTGGTGGACCGGGGTCCCGATACCCCTGGCGTGCTGCGCCTGGTCATGGGCATGGTGAAAGCCGGCACCGCGCTCTGCGTGTCGGGCAACCACGAGGCCAAGCTGAACAAGGCCCTGCAGGGCCGGAACGTCCGGCTCAACCACGGCCTGCCCGAGACGATGGAGCAGCTGGCCAGCGAGCCCGAGGCGTTCCGGGCCGAGGTGGCGCGGTTCATCGACGGCTTGATCAGCCACTACGTCCTGGACGGCGGCCGCCTGGTGGTCGCGCACGCGGGCCTGATCGAGCGCTACCAGGGCCGCGCGTCCGGCCGGGTCCGGGAGTTCTGCCTGTACGGGCAGACGACCGGGGAGACCGACGAATACGGCCTGCCCATCCGCTACCCGTGGGCGCAGGAGTACCGCGGCCGGGCCATGGTGGTCTACGGCCACACCCCGGTGCCGCGGGCAGAATGGCTGAACAACACCCTGTGCCTGGATACCGGCTGTGTCTTCGGCGGCCGTCTGACCGCTCTGAATTATCCAGAACGGACCCTGGTTCATGTTCCGGCCGCACGCGTCTACTACACCCCGGCGAAGCCCTTCCCGGCGGCTTCGACGCCCGGCCGGGAGCCGGACGTGCTCGACATCGGCGATGTCAGCGGCTCACGCGTCATCGAGACCGGGTACCTGCCACGAGTGGGGGTGCGCGAGGCCCACGCCGCGGCCGCGCTCGAGGTGATGAGCCGGTTCGCGATCGACCCGCGCTGGCTGCTCTACCTGCCGCCCACGATGAGCCCGGTCACCACCTCGCAGCGGCCCGGCACGCTCGAGCATCCGGAGCAGGCGTTCGCCGCCTACCGCGCCGACGGCGTGACCTCCGTGCTGTGCGAGGAGAAGCACATGGGCTCGCGCGCCGTCCTGCTGGTGTGCCGCTCCCCGGACGTACCGCCCGCCCGCTTCAGCCTGCCCGCCGACCCTGCCTGCGGGACGATCTGGACCCGTACCGGGCGGCCGTTCTTCTCGCCCGCGCTGACCGCGTCGCTGATCGACCGGATCCGCGCGGCGGCGGAAAAGGCCGGGTTGTTCGCCGAGCTCGGCACGTCCTGGCTGCTGTTCGACGCCGAACTGCTGCCGTGGAACCTCAAGGCCGGCCCGCTCGTCCGAGACCAGTACGCCACGGTCGGCGCCGCCGCCGCGGCCTCGCTTCCGGCCGCCTCGGCGGTGCTCGAGCAGGCCAGCGCCCGCACGCTGCCCGGCGACGGCGTCCGGCTTGACGCGCTGGTTGACCGGACCCGGTCCAGGTCCGCGAACGCGGCCGCGTTTACCGCCGCCTACCTGCGCTATTGCTGGCCCACCGCCGAACTGGCCGGGGTGCGCGTCGCCCCGTTCCAGCTCCTCGCCTCCGAGGGCGCGGTTTACCACGAACGCCCGCACCTGTGGCACCTCGACGTCGCCGACAGGCTGGCCGCCGCCTGCCCGGAGCTGATTGCCACCACCCGCCGCATTGCCGTCCGGACCGACGACCCCGCCGCGGTCGCCGCGGCCACCCAGTGGTGGCAGGAACTGACCGACGCCGGCGGCGAGGGCATGGTGGTCAAGCCCGCCGCGAACCTGACCCGCGGCGATGCCCCCGTCCAGCCCGCCCCCGTCCAGCCCGCCCTGGTCCAGCCCGGTCTAAAGGTGCGCGGCCGCGAGTACCTGCGCATCATCTACGGCCCCGACTACACCGAGCCCGCCAACCTGGCCCAGCTGCGCCAGCGCGCCGTCGGCCACAAGCGCTCGCTCGCGCTGCGCGAGTACGCCCTCGGCCTGGAAGCCCTGGACCGCGTCGCGCGCGGCGAGCCGCTCTGGCGCGTCCACGAATGCGTCTTCGCCGTCCTAGCCCTGGAGTCGGAGCCCGTCGACCCCCGCCTATGACCGGGCAGAGTAAACCAAAAGCACGATCAGGCTGACCGCCGTTGAACACTGCCGGAGCCGCTCGGCCGTTTCTGGCTTGCTCGCTGAGCCGGAACTGGTCTGGCGCCGCTAGCCTGAGCCGGGCAGGATCCTGGTCATGACAATCAACCTGGACCGGGTCAATCGTCATCGTGAACGCGCCCGGCACGAACGGGCGGACCTTGATGCGGTGCTGGATGCGGGGCATCACGTGGGGACGCTGAGCACGGTCGTGGGCGGGAAGCCGTGGGTGGTGCCGATGCTCTACGGCCGGGCAGGTGACCGGATCTTGTTGCACGGTTCGGTCGGGGCAGGTGCGCTACGGCACGTGGAGGCAGGCGCTCCGGCGGCGCTGTGCGTCACCCATATCGACGGCTGGGTCTACGCCCACACGCTTTTCGACTCCAGCGCCAACTACCGTTCGGCTGTGGTGCATGGTGAGCTGGTCCAACTGGACGGCGATGATGCCGCCGAGGCGCTGACGCTGATCGCAGAATGTCTTACGCCGGGCCGTTCGGCGGAAGTGCCGCGCCATACCCGCAAGCAGCTCGCGGCCACGGCGGCACTGGCGATGGATATCACCGACGGTCGGTGGACGGTCAAGGTCCGGGACGGCGGCCCAGCCGAGCCCAAGACAGGCGAGGCCGAACCCGGGCTGTGGACTGGGGTGCTGCCGATCGTCAGCGCCTATCAGGCCCCGCGGACCGCGGCGCATGTCCAGCAAGATACGCCCGTGTCAGCATCGGTGATCAACGTGCTGCGCAGCGCGGGTCACCCGGTGACGACCTAGGTCAGCCCGGTGACGGCGCGGGCGATGACGGTCGCGGCGGCGCGTGCGCTCGTCTCGGTGAGACGGGAGTATCCGCAGACCAGACCGGTACGCCCGGCTGAGAGTGGCTCCGCGTAGTAGGCCGACAAGGGCGTGCAGGCGAGCCCGGACCCCGCGAGACGCTCGGCCGCCGCGACATCGTCGATGCGGGTCCTGAAGGTCAGTACCACGTGCAGCCCGGCCTCGATGCCGAGCGGCCGGACCCCAGGGATCATCTCGCGGCACGCGGCGACGAACCTGGCCTGGCGCGCGCTGTAGGTACGCATCGCTCTGGCCTGGTGCCTGGTGAGCGCGCCGGTGGAGATATAGGCAGCAAGCAAGGCGGCCGAGACACCGCTGAAGGACTCGCCCGACCGTTGCAGATGCTGCCGCATCCCATCCCGGTACCGGGCCGGCACGACAGCCCAGGACAGTCGCAGCGCGGGTGACAGAACTTTTGCGCTGGTCCCGAAGTACACCACCCGGCCGGCCCCGGCCGGCATGCTCCGCAGCGGCGTCAACGGCGGCACGCCATAGCGGAACTCGCCGTCGTAGTCGTCTTCCAGTACGAGCGCGCCGCTGGACTCCGCCCAGGCCAGCAAGGCGGCCCGGCGGTGCGCGGGCATTCTGCCGCCCAGAGGGAACTGATGGGCCGGGGTGACATAGACGCCGCGATCTGCTGCCCGCAGATCCTGGGCCCGGATTCCGTCTTCGTCGACGGCGACAGGCCGGATGCGCGTACCCACGCCGCCCAAGGCCAGCCGGGCCTTGGTGTAGCCGGGATCTTCGAACGCGACCTGGCCGCCCGTCAGGTCGCAGACGACGGCCACGGCGGCCAGGGCTGCCGTGACGCTCGGAAACAGGAACACATCGGCCGGGTCGGCGGCCAGCGCGCGGGCTCGGCGCAGGTGCCCGCTTAGCAGGCGCCGCAAGTCCTCATGAGACGGTGGCATCGGGTCGCCGGTGTCGCCGGCACGGGCAGGCTGCGCCGCCAGCCGCATCGACCGTGTCCAGTCGCGCACGGAGATCAGCTCGGTATCGGCCAGGCCCGGCCTCAGATCGTAAGCGATCCGGCTCGCGCGTCCCGGCTGCCGCGCGGCCGGAGGAGGAAGCGAAGCGCCCAACGCTCCAGCCAGCGCGGCTGCCCTCGCGCCATGCTCAACGAAAGTGTGCCCGCCCGGCCTGGCGACCAGAAACCCCGCTGCGATGAGCTCCTCGTAGGCGCTTACGACAGCCGACCGGGCCAGTCCGAAAGTCAGGGCAAGCGTCCGGGTCGACGGCAGCCGGTCACCATCGCTGATCTGGCCGCCGGCCATCGCCTCGATCAGGGCACGGGACACCTGGCTGGCCCTGGGGCCCGCCGCTTCGGCCAGGTTCAACGAGAAATTCACCGGTGTGGCCACGCGGGTCACTGAAGACCACCCATCACAGTGGACTAGCCTCCTGCTGAAGTTCTCGGCATGCCATCAGACCAGTATCAGCCAAGACCCGTGCGGAGTTCCGCGGCTGGTCGACGTTCGCCCGCGGCCACGGGACCTGGTTACGGTCCGGTGGCGGTGGCGAGTTCGGCGAGCAGGGCCCGGGTGCGGCGTCGGCTGCCGGCGGCGTCGTCACCGACACCGAAGATGATGGGCCACAGTTCGGTCACGCCAAGATCGGATAGCCGTCTGATCTGTTCCTCGAGACCGGCCTCGGTCCCCGCGATGGCCACGCCTCCCGGCGTGGACACGCCCTCCCGGTCAAGCAGCCGACGGTAGTTGGGGAAGCCGGCATAGCGGGCGAACAACTCGTCCGCGGTATGCCGGGCCAGGGGGGCGTCGGCGCAGACCGCCACCGGCAGCGCGGCCACGACCCGCGGCGCCCGCCGCCCGGCTGCCGCCGCGTGCAGCTGCGGGACAATCTGATCGCCTAGGCTGCGCGGCCCGGCCAGCCAGGTCACCACGCCGTCGGCTAGTTCTCCCGCGGCCTGCACCATCAGCGGCGAGAGCGCACCGACCAGCACTGGCACCGGGCTGGTGCCGGGTACCACGAACCCCCCGTCGACCTGGTAGAACTCGCCGCGGTAACGGACGCTGCCCTCGCGGAGCAGGGGCACGAGGACCGAAAGGTAGTCGCGCATGTGGGCGGCGGGCCGCGTGTATTCCAGGCCATGGAGGTCCTCGATCACCGGCCGGTGCGACACGCCCACGCCGAGCGTCAGCCTGCCGTCGCTGAACGCCTGGGTGGTGGCCACCTGCTGCGCCAGGGCCAGCGGATGCCGCGGGTAAGTCGGCACGATCCCCACGCCAAGCTCGATGCGGCTGGTCCGCGTGCCTGCCACGGCCAGGATGTCAAGCGCGTCGACGCCACGCGAGAAATGCACGCTCCAGGCCGCGCCGAACCCGTCGGCTTCGGCGCGGACCGCCTCGTCCACGATGTCCGGCGGGGACATCGGGGTGCCCGTCGCCTCGCCGCCGATCCCGATCGCAATACGCATGCCTATCGTCTCTCCCTCGTGACCGGACCGGACCGGGACCCGCTCAGCCTGCGCCCGCGATCTCCTTGGCCGCAGCGGTTAGCTGTGCTTCGGCCTCGGCGATGTGTGCCCGGCGGGCGGCATTCCAGCGCCGGGCGGCGGCCGCGCGTCGCCGTACCCGCTGGGCGTGCTCTTGGACCCGCCTCGGACTCGCGCCGCCAGGAACGTCGCGGGCCGCTACCGCCGAGACCGGTTCGATGGCCGCGGCCAGCAGGTCCGCGGTGACGGGAAGGGCGGTCCCGGTGATGTCCTCGGCGGCGGCCTGGACCGCTGGCACCGTCAGTTCGGTGCCGGCATCGGCCAGCGTGGCGGCGACGGCCCGCCCGACCACCCGGTAAGCGGTGCGGTAATCGAGCCGGAACCGCTGTGCCAGCTCCTCCGCGAGGTCGGCGGCCGCGGTGAAATGCCGGGCGGCCTGCTCAGCGAGGACATCGGTGTGCACGGTCAGCCCGGTCACCACGGCGGTGCCGAGGCGGACCAGCCGGCCGGCCAGGTCGATCGCCCCGGCCACCTCGCCGTAGGCGTACAGCCAGTTGTCGGTCCGCGCCGACGGGGTGAGGCCGGTAGCGAGCAGCCCGGTGAGCCGGCCGAGCAGCGTGCCCGCTCCGCCGCGCAGCACCGGCAGCGCGTAGGGGTTGCGTTTCTGCGGCATGAGCACGCTGGCCCGGCACATGGACGCGTCCAGGGCCAGGTACCCGAACGCGGGGCTGGCGAAGATCTCCAGGTCGCTGGCCAGCTGGCTGAGGGTCGCGACCGCCTGAGCCGCCGCGGTGACCGCGTCGGCCAGCGCATCGGCGGACCACATCGCATCGCGGGTGTGCGGGCCCACCGAGCCGAAGCCGAGCCGCCGGGCCAGCCGGTCCCGGTCCATCGGCAGCCGGGTGCCGCCTGCTCCGCC
>Ga0302178_10000565_pt1 | contig 33358 bp, 25 predicted proteins | sample I_Palsa_E1_3_FD_198790 | JGI IMG/M metagenome (GOLD analysis project Ga0302178, IMG submission 198790) | Peat permafrost microbial communities from Stordalen Mire near Abisko, Sweden - I_Palsa_E1_3 | ecosystem: Environmental > Terrestrial > Soil > Palsa > Peat permafrost | place: Sweden... | reverse complement strand
GCGCGGTTCCCAGTTGTTCGTGAAGCCCGGCGTGCTGGACAGCACGACGAAGTTGGCCTGCTGGGCGGCCGGGTCGTACCACGCGGGCTTGGCCAGCCAGAGGTCCGGCGCCAGCGTGGGCTTCAGCAGCGCCCTGACCTTAACCTGGCCGTCGGTCTGGACCGTGACGATGCTGCTCTCCCAGTAGCCGCCCAGGCCGTAGCGCAGGTGATGGGCCTGCAGCCAGGACGCGACCCGCGCGAAGGCCGGAGGTGAGGCCGGCTGGACCACGTCGTGCGCCAGACCTCCCAGGTAACCGGCCAGGACCACCACCCCCGCCCCGTACGCGACAGCCCGCGCCCGGCGCGCCAGCCCGGTGGCCCGCGCGCCCGTGGCCTGCCGACCGGCCAGCATCCGCGCGGCCAGCGCCGCCCCGAACGGCGCGACCACGGCGATCTCGTGCGGGCCTTCCGAGCCCGCGCTGGTCACCACGAACAGCCCGATATTGAGCACGATGGCCACGCCCAGGACCTGGTCGACCAGGGCGGCACCGGCGAAGAACCGCCAGGCCAGCAGGAGCAGGGCCACGCCGACCACGGCCAGGCTCACCATGTGGAGCAACGCGGTGTAGTAGGGCCCCCCGGCCAGCCCGCGGTAGTCGGCTCCGAAGATCTGCGGCAAGGCCCACAGCGAGTGCAGACTCATCACAGTGACGTGCGTGAACTTGAACGGGAGCGGGCTCAGGATGTAGCCGCCCAGGGCCCGGAGCACCCGCTCGGCGACCCAGGCCAAGCCGGCCGCGGCGGCCGCGGCGGCGATCAGGGACAGCTCGTACGTGCGCGCGGCGAGGCCGCGGGACAGGCTGCGCTCGCCGACGGCGCCCTGCAGGACCCGCAGGGCGCAGACCACGGCGAGCGGCACTATCCCGACGACGAGCACGAGCTGGTCGGCGACGAGCGCCCAGGCCAGCGCCAGCCCGGTCAGCACCGGCACCCACCACCGCTGCGGGGCCCGGTCCAGGAGCAGCCAGATGAGCAGGACCGGGACCGCGGTGCCGATGTGGCCGACGGTCAGGATCAGGGCGGTCACGCCGACGCCGAGCTGTGGCGCCAGGAGGATGCCGGCCGCGATCGCCAACCTGATCACCGCGGCCCGGCTGGTGAATCCGCCCCGGGCCAGCAGCACGGCGAGCAGGACCACCAGCGTGTAGGTCATCGCCGCCGCGATGTGAGCGGTGTTCGCGTGCACGCCGAAGAAGATCTCCAGCAGGGCATACTGCGGCAGCTCGGTGGTGTAGAACGACACGTCGGTCAGGTACCACCCGTGCAGCAGCAGGTTGCCGTGCAGCATGTCCGAGGCCACGAGCAGGATGTTGGCCTGGTCGGAGTTCTCCGGCACGGTCCGCGACAGCCTGAGGTAGACGGCGAACAGGGCCAGCCCGGCCACGATGAACGCGGCTACCTCGACCCAGCGGCGACGCCGGGCCGACCACTGCGATGGCGTGCTACCGGGCCCGGCCGCCTCGTCGGACGGGGGTTCCGTCTCGGGTCCCGCGCGGAGCACGCCCATGAAATCCGGAGTTTAGCTGAACGACCGGCGGATGGACCGGCTCATCACTTTCACTGCGATTCCGCATGCTAGCTTCAGCTTTCCCACTAGCGCAGACGCGTCACGCGCGCTACAGTCTCGCCAACACAGCGCGGCGGTATGTCTTGGCCTGGCCCGCCCTTCCCGAAGGAATGGACGATGCCTGGTCAGGAGCTCGTGGTGGCTCGCGCTCGGGTCGCCAACGCCGTCATGCCGGATGGCCCGGAACTTCCTTTGCCTGGCGGCGTGATCACGTCCGCCGATCCGGCTGGCGGGGGCGACCGGCCGGGGCCCGGATCGCTCCTGACGCGTACCGACAGGCCTATCATCCCGGGCCTGATCGCCTTGCTGGCCGCCCTGGCCTTCGTGCTGGCTCGCTGGCAGACGTGGGCCCAGGGCAACATCGGCCGGTTCATCCTGGTCGGGCGGCATTTCGCGACGCCGTCTCAGCTGCCGCCCGGCATACCCGTTGCGCCGACCTACGGTTACGACGGCCAGTTCTTCTACCGGCTGGCCCTCAACCCCTTCAACTTCCGGCCCATCGCCTACGGCATCAGGGTCGACCAGCCCTACCGGTACATGCGGATCGGTTATCCCTGGCTGACCTGGCTGATCTCCGTCGGCCAGCATGTGCTGGTGCCCGTCATGCTGGTCGTGATCAACGTCGCCGCCATCGGGGTCATGGGCTATCTCGGCGGGGTGTTCGCCCGGCAGGGCGGCCGGCACGCGCTGGCCGGGCTGGTGCTGCCCGCCTACTTCGGCCTGATCACCAGCCTGTCCAGGGATACGGCCGAGCCGCTCGCCGCCGCCTGCCTGCTGGCCGGGTTGCTGGCCATCCGGGCGCGCCGACCCGTGCTCGCTGGCCTGCTGCTGGCCTACGGCGCGTTGACCAGGGAATCGGTCATGGTCGCGGTGGCCGCCGTGGCCATCGTCGATTTCATCGGCGTCATCCGCCGCCGGCGCTCCGTGCGGCCCGGCCGCGACGACCTGGTCTGGGCCCTTCCGACCGCGGCCTTCGTGGCCTGGCAGGTCGTGGTGAAGGCGGCCGTCGGCCGTTTCCCGCTGCTGGTCGACGCGAATGGGAACACCGGATCACCGTTTATTACGCCGATCAAGGCGGTGGAGCACAATCTCGCGTATATCAACCTGCACCATTTCGAACAGTACGACCTGTGGTTCACCGAACTCGCCATCGTCATCCTGCTCGCCGTCGCCGCGCTGCTCAACCTGCGGTCCACGAACGCGCCCGGGCATGAGCGGCTGGCGTTGGTCCTCTACATGATCGAGATCTGCGTCGTCTCGCCGAGTACCTGGTACAGCCTCGACGCCGACCTGCGGTCCTTCATCGAGGTGTACCTGCTGGCCGCGATCATCCTGCTGGGCGCGCCCCGGCATCACCTGCGAGCGTGGGCGCTGCCCGCGCTCGAGGTACTCCTGATCCCGGCGCTCATTGACGTCACGCAGCGCAGGCTGGTCGGATCGTAACCAGCCGCACGCCGGAAGTCACCAGTTGGTCGCGATGTACTTGGTCTCGGTGAACTCCAGGAGCCCCTCGTGCGCGCCCTCGCGGCCGATGCCGGACTGCTTCACGCCGCCGAACGGGGCCGCCGGGTCCGATACCAGGCCGCGGTTGAGCCCGACCATGCCGGCTTCCAGCGCCTCGCACACCCGCAGGCCGCGGCCCAGGTCCCGGGTGTAGACGTAGGAGACAAGCCCGAACTCGGTGTCGTTGGCCCAGTTGACGACGTCCGCTTCGGCGGTAAACCGGACCATCGGCGCCACTGGGCCGAAGATCTCGGTGCCGAGGATGCTCGCGTCCGCCGGGACCTGGTCGATCAGGGTCGGCTGGTAGAAGTAACCGCGCCGGTCCGGCGCCCGGCCGCCGGTGACCACCTTGGCACCGTCCACGGTGGCGGACTCGACGAGCTCGGCCACCTTCGACCGAGTGGGCTCGTTGACCAGCGGGCCCACGTCGGTGCCCTCGTCCAGGCCCGGCCCGACGATCATGCGATCCAGGCGGGCCGCGAACGCCCGGCTGAACTCGTCGGCGACCGCCTCGTGCACGTAGAAGCGGTTGGCCGCGGTGCAGGCCTCGCCGCCGTTACGCATCTTGGCGATCAGCGCCCCCTCGACGGCGGCGTCGATGTCCGCGTCCTCGAAGATGATGAACGGCGCGTTACCGCCGAGTTCCATCGAACAGTTCACCACGGCGTCGGCTGCCTCGCGCAGCAGGACCCGGCCCACCTCGGTGGATCCGGTGAAGGACAGCTTGCGGACCCGCGGGTCGTGCAGCATGGCCGACACCAGCGCGCCCGACTTCCGCGAGGTCAGCACGTTGACTACTCCGTCCGGCGCGCCCGCCTGGGCCAGCAGGTCGGCGATGTACAGCGCGGTCAGCGGCGTCTCCGAGGCCGGCTTGAGCACGACCGTGCAGCCCGCGGCCAGCGCCGGGCCGATCTTGCGGGTGGCCATGGCGGCGGGGAAGTTCCACGGCGTGACGAGCACCGAGACACCGACCGGCTGGCGCATGACCAGGATCTTGTTGGCTCCGGACGGAGCCTGCATCAGCACGCCCTCCATCCGGACCGCCTCTTCGGCGTACCAGCGGAAGAACTCGGCCGAGTAGGCCGCCTCGGCCTTGGCGTCGCGCAGCGCCTTGCCGTTCTCGGTGGTCATGAGCCTGGCCAGCGCGTCCGCGTTCTCGGTCATCAGCTCGAAGGTCCGGCGCAGGATTTCCGCGCGCTGGCGCGGCGGGGTCGCCGCCCAGCCGGGCAGCGCGTCCTGGGCCGCGGTGACCGCGTCGAGCGCGTCCTCCACGGTCCCGTCGGCCACCTCGGCCACCGCGTCCTCCGTGGACGGGTCGATCACCGGCAGCGTGCCGCCGCCCCGCCCGCCGGTCCACTCCCCGCCGATCAGCAGGCCCGTGGGTACTTCAATGCCGACTAGGTTGGCGCTCACCATTCCTCCAGAGACTTGCGCACGGTCTCGGTGATCCTGTCCGCCGAGGGCAGTACGTAGTCCTCGAGCTTATCCGCGGCGGGCAGCGGGATATGAGGGGTGGTGATGCGTACCGGGGGACCGGTGAGCGCGCCGTACGCCTCCTCCGCGACGATCGAGACGATCTCCGCCCCCCAGCCGCACAGCCGGGGGTTCTCCTCGACCGTGAACAGGCGGCCGGTGTTGGCCACCTCGGCCAGGATCGTCCGGGTGTCCAGCGGGACCAGGGACCGCACGTCGACCACCGTGACCTCGATGCCGTGCTCGGCGGATAGCTGCCCGGCGGCCGTCATCGCCCGCGGGACCATGGCGGCCAGGGCCAGGATCGTCGCGTCCCCGCCCTGCCGCAGCACCGTGGCCAGGCCCAGTTCGTCGACCACCTCGCCGTCGGGCACCTCGCCCTTACTCGCCATCAGACCCTTGTGCTCGAAGAACACCACTGGATCGGGGTCCCGGATGGACGCGGCGAGCAGCCCCACGACGTCGCGCGGGGTGGATGGGGCGACGACCTTCAGGCCCGGCACGGCCATGGCCCAGTTCTCCACCGACTGCGAGTGCTGGGCGCCGAACCGTACCCCGGCCCCGTTGGCGCAGCGGACGACCAGCGGCAGCGCCAGCTGGCCGTCGGACATGTACCTGATCTTGGCCATCTCGTTGGCGATCAGGTCCCAGCAGACCGCGAAGAAATCGCTGAACATGATCTCGGCGATCGGCCGCAGGCCGGTCATCGCGGCGCCGATCGTGGCCCCGAGGATGGCCTGCTCGCTGATCGGGGTGTCGCGCACTCGTTCCGGGCCGAACTCCTCGAGCAGGCCGACCGTCGTCTTGAACACCCCGCCGGCCGCCGCCACGTCCTCACCGAGGACCACGACGTTGGGGTCGCGTCGCATCTCCTGCGCGATACCCCGGGCCACTGCCTCGCGGTAAGTGATAACTGCCACCACGGCTCCGTTCGGTAAGGATATTCAGGTAATGACGGCGATGACCGTCGCGACCGGTACGGTCTCGCCTTGCTGCACCCGGATCTCGGACAGCACGCCGGTGACGGGGGCGGGTATCTCGGTATCCACCTTGTCGGTGCCGATCTCGAGCAGCGGCTCGCCCTCGGCGACCGGGTCACCGACCTGCTTGAACCACTCGTTGACGGTGCCCTCGTCGACGGTCTCCCCCATCCGGGGCATGACGACGTCGGTCATCTAGTTCCTCCAGGCGTGGCCGCCGTCGGCCCACACGTTGGTGGCGGCCAGCTCGAGGCGGGGCTCGGGTCCGGCCTTGGCCTCCTCGGTGGCGCGGTCCACCGCGTCCCGCGCGTTCTTATCGATCGCGTCCAGGGTCGCCTCGTCGACGCCGCGGCCGATGAGGACCTGACGGTAGGCGGGCAGCGGATCGCGGGCCAGCCACTCCTTGACCTCTTCGGCAGGCCGGTACTTGCCCGGGTCGGCGCGGGAATGACCGCCGTGCCGGTAGGTGATGGCCTCGATCAGCGACGGGCCGCCGCCGTCGCGGGCCCGGCCGATCGCGGTCTGTGCCGTCCGGTAGACCGCCTCCACGTCGTTACCGTCGACCACGACCGGATCCAGCCCGTAGGAGGCGGCACGGTCGGCGGCGGGCCGGGGTACGGCGGTCACCGTGCCGATCGCCGTGTACTCCATGTACTGGTTGTTCTCGCAGACGAAGATGACCGGCAGCTTCCAGACCGCGGCCAGGTTCAGCGCCTCGTGGAAGGCGCCGATGTTGGTCGCGCCGTCACCCAGGAAGGCCACCGTGACCTGCTTGGTCCCGCGGTACAGGGCCGACCAGGCGGAGCCGTTGGCGATGACGAGCTGGGCGCCGATGATCGCGTAGGCGCCGAGGATGCCGCGGGAGACGTCCAGCAGGTGCATCGAGCCGCCCTTGCCGTGCATGAGGCCGTTCTCCCGGCCCAGCAGCTCGGCCATCACCGGGGTCATCGGCGTGCCGCGGGCCAGCACGTGGTTGTGGCCGCGGTAGGTGGTGAACATGTAGTCGTCGTCGTTCATCGCCTGCGACACGCCGGCTGCGACCGCCTCCTGGCCGGTGCCCAGGTGCGTCGTCCCCTTGACCAGGTTCTGCAGGAACAGGTCGTACGCGCGCTTCTCGAACTGCCGGAGCTCGGTCATCTTCCGGTACATCTCGAGCGCGGTTTGTTCAGGTATTTGTGGCACTGGCTTCCCCTAGTAGGGATTGGTGACGTAGAGGTCCTGGGCCGGGAACTTGGTCAAGATGTCGACCCCGCTCGGGCCGACCACCACTTCTTCCTCGATCCGGGCCGCGGACCGCCCGTCGGTCGCCGGGCAGTAGGTCTCCAGCGCGAACACCATGCCTTCCTTAATCTCCAGCGGCGCGTCGAGCGAGGTAAGCCGGGAGATGATGGGCCGTTCGTGCAGGGCCAGCCCGAGCCCGTGCCCGAACTCCAGGCCGAAGGCGGTCTTCTCGTCGGCGAGCCCGATCTCTTCCGCGGTCGGCCACAGCCTGGCGATCTGGTCTGTGGACACACCGGGCTTGATCATGTCGATGGCGACGTCGATCCACTCGCGGGCTCTTTTGTATGCGTCTTTTTGCGGCTCGGTGGCCCAGCCCACCGCGAAGCAGCGGTAGTAGCAGGTCCGGTAGCCGTTATAGGAGTGCATGATGTCGAAGAAGGCCTGCTCGCCGGGCCGGATCATGCGGTCGGAGAAGTTGTGCGGATGCGGGTTGCACCGCTCGCCGGACACCGCGTTGATGCTTTCCACATCGTCGGAGCCCATTTCGTACAGGCGCTTGTTGGCGAGGGCGACGATCTCGTTCTCCCTGATACCGGGTTTCAGCGCGTCCGCGATGTCCTGGTAGGTGCCGTCGACCATGGCCGCGGCGGTGGCCAGCAGCGTGATCTCGTCCCGGGACTTGATCTCCCGGGCGTCCAGCATGACCTGCTGGCCATCCCTGATGTCCAGGCCCTGCTTCTGCAGCTCAAAGAAGGTGGGGACCTCGGCCCAGTCCACGCCGATGGGCTCGTTGGTAATGCCGGCCCCGGCCAGCCGGTCCTTGATCTCGGCCACCTGCTTTTGGGTGAGCCCGGAGGCGGGCGGGGCCGCGCCGCGCATGGTGGTGTAGGAGGCGATGCAGTTCTCCGGCTTCAGCCACGGGCAGTACATCCGGTGGTGGACCGCCGCCGAGCCGAAGTCCCACAGCACCAGCTCGCCGGTGCGGGTGTACAGCGCGTACCGGCACAGCTTGTCCCGGGTCCACTCGCCGATGGCGACACCAGTCAGGTACCTGATGTTGTTGTTGTCGAAGACCAGCAACGCGCCCAGCCCGGCATTTTCCATGGCTTGTCGGGCGCGGTCCAGCCGATGGGCCCGCAGACGGCCGAAGTCGAGCCTCTCCTCGAAGTCGACATACATCCGGCCGGGCGAGGGGGCAAGGGGAAGTGCAGGTACGGCCATGGAAGCTCCTGTGCTCGTCCGCTGCTCGTGACGGTGCTCGTGCACGGTGCTCGTGCACGGTGCTCGTACACCAACCATCCAATGCGCGTGCAGTGGGACTGTCAAGGTTTGCGGTAAGCAGCGTGCAGTGTACGTTTACACCATGTCGGCTGGCTTCGATCCGGAGACGGGGCTCGGGCCCCGGCTGCGCCTGGCCCGCGATGAACGGCAGTTGTCCGTGCGTGAGCTGGCGCGCCGGATCGGCTGTTCGGCCAGCCTCATCTCGCAGATCGAGCGGGGAGTCTCGGTACCTTCCGTGGGCGTCCTGTACTCGCTGGCCACCGAGCTGGACAGCTCGCTGGACCACCTGCTGTTCGGCGCGGAGCTGCGGCGGCCGGCCCCGGTTAGTGAGCCGGCTAGCGAGCCGGCGGCCCGGGAGCCAGAGTCCGGGCCGGGCATCGTCCAGCGGGCCGGCGCGCGGAACATCATCGACCTGGCCAGCGGCGTGCGCTGGGAGCGGCTCACACCGGGCGCGGACGCCATGACCGACTTTCTCGAGGTGATCTACTCCCCCGGCGGCCACTCGACCGACGAGCGCCGCCCGCTACGACACGACGGTCGCGAGTACGGCCTGGTCATCAGCGGTACGCTGCAGGCCAACGTGGGCTTCGAGAGCTACGAGCTCAGCGCGGGCGACTCGATCGCCTTCGACTCCTCCACACCGCACGAGTACCTGAACAAGACCGGTGAGCCGGTGCACGCGATCTGGGTCGTCATCCACTCCGAGCCCGGCCGCGCCTGATGCAATGCGGGTCGATGTCACCTCGTACCAGGAAGAGCAGGTACGTTGCGTCATCGACACGGGACACGCTCGGAGGTGCTGGGATGCGGTTCGGGGTGGCCGGTGGCAGGCCGAGCGGCGGGCAGGGCGGCGTCGTCTGGGGCGGCGGCGGGGGCGCGGGTGGCGTGTTCGAGCCAGCGGGCGATGCGGTCGATGAGTTCCGGGCTGCAGTCGGCCTCGGCGTGGCCCATTCCGGGCAGGAGCCAGAGCTCCTTGGGCTCCCGGGCCGCCAGGTAGAGCTGGCGCGCGTGCTCGGGCGGGAAGTACGGGTCCTGGTCGCCGTGCACGATCAGCAGCGGGACCGGCGCGATCCTCGCCGCCGCCTCGGCCGGCGGGACCGGGACCGGGTTCCAGCCCTCTGGGCTGATCCGCGTCTTCAGCCAGCGCCGGGTGACGAACCGGCCGAGCCGGTGCTCGACGGCCAGGTGTACGCGCCGCATCCGTTCGGTGCCCCGGTAGTACCACCGGCCCGGGCCGCTGATCGACACCACCGCGTCGACTCCGCCGATCAGGCCGGCGTACCGGAGTACCACCGACGAGCCCATCGAGAAGCCGACCGCGGCGATCCGCTGGTAGCCCAGCTCGCGCGCGTAGCCGACGGCCACGTCCAGGTCCTTGATCTCCAGGTCACCGAGGGTGGACAGCCCGCCGGAACGGCCATGGCCGCGGAAGTCGAAGGTGATGACGCCGGCCGTCAGGTTGAACCGGTTGGCTATCCGCCAGACCCGAGGGCGCTGCCAGGACAGCGTGAACCCGTGCGCGATGATGATCGCGAGGTCCTTCGGGCCGGGCAGGTGGACGGCGTCAATCGGCACGCCGTCCTCCGTAACCAGGGTCGTTGCCGTTATAACCGGCTTGGTCATGCTTCACCCCACACTCAGGTTACAGGACTAGCGGACGGCGGCTCCGATGGGGAAAGCTACCCGGTAGCCCAGTGAACGAAGGAGCACCATGTCCGTCCTGCAAGCCCTGACCGACGCCCTCCGTGACGGCTCGGTGGAGGTGATCGACCTGACCGCCCCGCTGTCGGCGAGCACGCCGATCATTCAGCTACCCGGGCCGTTCGGTAACACGGCCCGGTTCGCGCTGACCGAGATCAGCCGCTACGACGAGCGCGGACCGGCCTGGTACTGGAACGACATCGTGACCGGCGAGCACACCGGCACCCACTTCGACGCACCGGTTCACTGGGTGACGGGAAAGGACGGCCAGGACGTGGCGCAGGTCCCCGTGCCCCGGCTGATCGCTCCCGCGGCCGTGCTCGACTTCAGCGCCCAGGCCGCCGCCGATCCTGACTTCCTGCTGGAGATCGACCACATCAAGCAGTGGGAGGCCGGGCACGGCCCGCTGCCCGAGGGCGGCTGGCTGCTGTACCGGACCGGGTGGGACGCCCGCTCCCACGACCAGGAGGCGTTCCTCAACGCCAACGAGACCGGCCCGCACACGCCCGGGATCAGCATCTCGTGCGCGACCTGGCTGGCCGAGGAGGCACCGGTCATCGGGCTCGGGGTGGAGACCGTCGGCACCGACGCCGGTACCGCGCACTCCTTCAACCCGCCCTTCCCGTGCCATTCGGCGCTGCTCGGCGCGGGCAAGTACGGCCTCACCCAGTTGCGGAACCTGGACCGGCTGCCCGCCACCGGCGCGGTGGTGGTCACCGGGCCGCTGCCGATCGTCGGCGGCTCCGGGTCCCCGTGCCGCGCTCTGGCCCTGGTCGAGCGCAGCTCATCTTTATGACCGGCGGCATGCGGGTCGCCGACGCGGTCGGGCGAGGGCTGGCCAAGCTCGGCGCGGACACGGTGTTCGGCGTGGTGGGCAGCGGCAACTTTCACGTCACGAACGCGCTGATCGCCGGCGGGGCCCGGTTCGTCGCGGCCCGGCATGAGGGCGGCGCCGCCGTCATGGCCGACGCCTGGGCCAGGACGGCCGGCCGGCCGGGTGTGGTGTCCGTGCATCAGGGGCCGGGCCTGACCAACGCCATGACCGGTATCGCCGAGGCGGCCAAGAGCCGGACCCCACTGCTGGTGCTGGCCGCGGAGGCCCCGGAGATCAGGTCCAACTTCCACGTGGACGTGGCCGGGCTGGCGGCCGCGGTCGGCGCGGTCGGCGAGCGGGTCTACTCTCCCGCCTCGGCGCTGGCCGACGTGCAACGGGCCTACCAGACCGCGCTCGGCCGCCGCACGGTGGTCCTGGCCCTGCCGCTGAACGTCCAGGCCGCGCCGGCCGTCCAGCACGGCGAGGGGGCCACCACGGTCCAGGCCGCGCCGCGTACCTACCCGCCCGGCCCGGCCCGCGAGGCGGTGACGGCGATCGCGGCGGTGCTGCGCGGCGCGGACCGGCCGGTGTTCATCGCGGGCCGGGGCGCCCGCGGGCGGGCCGGCCGGGCGTCGGCGCGCGCGGACCTCGAGCGGCTCGCCGACGCGTGCGGCGCACTGCTGGCCACCTCGGCCGTCGCGAAGGGGCTGTTCCGGGGCAACCCCTGGGACCTGGACGTCAGCGGCGGGTTCGCGTCACCGCTCGCGGCCGAGCTGATCACCGGCGCGGACCTGATCATCGGCTGGGGCTGCTCGCTCAACATGTGGACGACGCGGCACGGCAGGCTGATCGGGACGGGCGCCACCCTCATCCAGGTCGACGACGACGTCACCGCGCTCGGCGCGCACCGGCCAGTCCACCTGGGCGTGCTCGGGGACGTGGCCGAGACCGCGCGCGCCGTGGCCGACGCGCTGGCCGGAGACGGGGAGGGTGAGCCACGGCCCGTTCGGCATAAAGATGGGTACCGGTCACCTGAGCTGCGCGAGCGGATCGCGCGGGAGGTGCGGTGGCGGGACGTGCCGTTCACCGACGACAGCGACGGACAGCGGATCGACCCGCGGACGCTGTCCACCGCGCTCGATGACCTGCTGCCCGCGGAGCGCACCGTGGCGGTCGACTCCGGGAACTTCATGGGCTACCCGAGCATGTACCTGTCGGTCCCGGACGAGGCGGGTTTCTGCTTCACCCAGGCGTTCCAGTCGATCGGGCTCGGCCTGGCCTCGGCCATCGGCGCCGCGGTCGCGCGGCCGGACCGGCTGGCGGTCGCCGCGCTCGGTGACGGAGGCGCGCTGATGGGCGTCAGCGAACTCGAGACCGTGGTACGGCTGGGGATCCCGATGGTGGTCGTGGTCTACGACGACGAGGCGTACGGCGCCGAGGTCCACCACTTCGGGCCGGACGGCGACCCGCTGGATACGGTCCGGTTCCCGCCCGCCGACATCGCCGCGATCGCCCGGGGCTTCGGATTCGAGGGCGTCACCGTGCGGTCGGCCGGTGATCTCGGCCCGGTCCGCGACTGGCTGGCCGGCCCGCGGGAGGGCGCGCTGCTCATCGACGCCAAGGTCACCTCCTCCCACGGGTCCTGGTGGCTGGAGGAAGCGTTCCGGGGCCACTAACGCCAGGACGCACCCGGGCACCGCGTCAGCTCGGTGCCCGGGTGCGTCCCTGGTTACGCTACGACCGCACGTAGCGCACAACTTTCTCCCTAGGAGTCGTCCTGCGGGGCGGTGACCGCCACCTTCCCGTCCACTGCGGACACCTCGTCGGCCCTCGAGCTGGCGCCCACGCTGATCAGCTCGTCGGACGGGTACGCCTCCTCGCCGTGCACCGCCACGTCGCCGATCTCCAGATCCGCCTCGGGCAGCCTGAGGTTCATGAACAGCCCGATGCCCTTCAGCAGCAAGAACGTGACCAACGCGTCCCAGACGATGATCGTGAGCGCGGCCTCGAACTGGACGAGCAACTGGTGCGGGTGCCCGTAGAACAGGCCGGCGCCGGAGATCGAGGAGATCTTGCCCAGGCCGATGTACTCGATCATCTTCGGGTCGGCGAACAGGCCGACCATCAGGCCGCCGAACAGGCCCGCGATGCCGTGGGTGTAGACCACCCCCAGCGCATCATCGACCTTCTTGAACGGCCACACGTATTTCGGCAGGTAGGCCCAGGCTACCCAGACGATCGCGGAGTCGATCACCCCGATGGCGATCGCGCCGAGGCCGTTCACGTAGCCGGCCGCCGGGGTGATACCCACCAGGCCGCAGATCATGCCGTTGACGCCGCCGAGGAAGGTCGCTTTCTTCTCGCTGCTCAAGAACAGGTCCATGAAGATCCAGGTCATCATGGCGCAGGCGGTCGCCAGGTTGGTGTTGATCACCGCCCCGCCCGCGTCCGCGGATGCGAAGTACGGGTCGCCGCCGTTGAAGCCGTTCCAGCCCAGCCACAAGATGCCGGCGCCGACCGCGATGAACAGCAGGTTGTTCGGGATGGCCCGCTCGCGGTCCCGCTTGAGCCTGGGCCCGATCACCCATGCGGCGGTAAAGCCGGAGACGCCGGCCGCTAGGTGGATGACATAACCGCCGGAGAAGTCCAGGGCGCCATTGGCCGCCCAGTAGCCGCCGCCCCAGAGCAGGAACGCGTTGACCGCGTAGGCGAACGTGATCCACAGCGGCACGAAAATCAGCCAGACCTTGAAGCTGATCCGGCCGATGACGCTGCCGATGAACAGGATCGGGGTGATTGCCGCGAACACGAACTGGAAGTAGGCCAGCGACGACTCCGGGAACCGGAAGGCCGGCATCAGGCCGTCCAGCAACGGGATGTTCGCCTGCCCCGTTTCTGCGGCGGCCCCGAGGATGGTCCGCGGGTCGCCGACGATCCCGAGGTAGGTACCACCGAGGGTCACGTGGAGCAACGGCGTGCCGAAGCCCATCTTGAAGGCCCACAGGACCCAGGTGATCAGGGTCAGGCAGAAGGTGCAGAACACCATCATCATGGTGTTCATGGCCCACTTCTTCTGCACGAGACCGCCGTACAGAACGGCCAGGGCCGGAATGGACATCAACCCGACCAGCGTGGCTGCTGTCAGCTGCCAGGCATTATCCCCAGCACTCAGCCAGCTAGGATAAGGAACCACTACGCCTCCAGGGGCTATCGGGGCCTTCTGGGGGCCAACCCTGCGCTGGCTCTACCCCGGCCGCTCCGTGTACCTGCAAAGGCATGTGTCCCATGCGCGAGTTTCGGTCGTATTACTCGGTTGTTACGCGGGCGGTAACGAGTGCGGCCGAGGTTTCCTCGATGTATCACGGCTGATCACCTGGTCAGCGGCACTCTGCCGGTGGACCCGCCGTCCGGCCCGGTGGGTTCGGGTTTTCCGGGCACGTCACGTTCCCGTAATAGTGGCGGCGATTGCTCATGAGATAAATCACCCGATAGCCGGACCCGGCGGGCATACGCGCCTTGTGAAAGAATTCACAAGGCGTCGCCGCGGAAACGCTGGCCGACGATGGCCCCTTAGCCGAGCTCGATCGTGGCGGTGAGCGGGAGCGAGGCGGAGGAGGGGCCAGCGGACAGGACGAACGAGCCGGGTTCGGTGGACCAGCCGTCGCCGGTCCAGTGCTGGAAGGCGCGCTCGGGGATCAGGACGCCGGCCGTGACCGTCTCACCGGGGTCCGCGTCGACGGTGGCGAAGCCGGCCAGCCACTTGGCCGGGCGCTCGATCGCCGAGTCCGGCCGGGAGGCGTAGACCTGGATGACCTCGCGGCCCCGGCGCGAGCCGGTGTTCCGCACCTGGACGCAGACCGCGACGCCCGCAGCGCCCGCCGGGGCCTGGTCCAGCGTGACCGACTCATGGGCCCAGGTGGTGTAGCCGGTGCCGTGGCCGAACGGGAACAGCGGTTCCCGGCCGTCGCGGTCATATGCGCGGTAGCCGATGAACAGGCCCTCGTGGTAGGTCAGTACGCCGTCGACGGGCTGGGTGGACGGCAGGCCTTCCTCGGTGGCGGGCCACGTCACGGGCAGCCGCCCGCCGGGCTCGACGTCGCCGAGCAGCACGTCGGCCAGCGCGTTGCCGTACTCCTGGCCGCCGAACCAGGACAGCAGCACCGCCGCCGCGTCCTGGGCCCACGGCAGCAGGACCGGGGCGCCCGAGTTCACCACCACCACGGTCCGGGGATTGGCCGCGAGAACCTGACGGACCAGCTCATCCTGACGGCCCGGCAGCGCCAGCGTGGTGCGGTCGAAGCCCTCACTCTCCACCTCGGCGGTGGTGCCGACCACCACCACGGCCGCGTCGCTGGCGGCGGCCAGGGCGACCGCCGCCGCGATCTCCTCGTCGTCGGTGCCGTGTGGCGTTACGAGGTTGAGCTGCACGAACGTGCCGAGCCCGGCGAACGGCGAGGAGGCCACGTCGTGCTCCACCACCACGTCGACCGACTGGCCTTCGGCCAGCTGGACCGGGGTCAGCTGCTGGGGCGGCCGCATCAGGGCCTCGGCGATGTCCGCGCCGTCGGCCAGGGCCAAGGTGGCGTCGAAGACCTCCGCGCCGTCGACCAGCAGGCGGTAGCGGCCGAGGCCGGAGACGCCCAGCCGGTATTCGCCGCCCGCGGTGGCCCGGATCACGCAGCGGACCTCCAGCCGGGCCACCGGCTCGGTGATGCCGGACGTCGCGAAGCCGCTCAGCCAGGTGAACGTGGCTCCGTCGCGCAGCTCCGACCCGGCTAGCTCGCCGGTTTCGGACAGGAAGCGGACCTCGGCGCCGGTGCCGGGGTCCGCGCTCTGGTCCGGCCGCAGCAGCCAGGGAGCCCGGGCCACCCCGCCGCGCAGGTCCGAGGTCACGCCCAGCGCGTACGTCACGTGCAGACCGGCGGTACGCAGGCCTTCCAGCGGCGAGATCGTGTAGGGCGGGAACACCGTGGCGCTGCCGCCGCCCATGGTGCGTGCGACCTCGGCGTTCGGCCCGATGACGGCCACGCGCAGCCGCCGGCCGAACCCTGTTCCCTCCCCGGGGCTGGACCGCGGCAGCGGCAGGAGGCCGTCGTTGCGGGCCAGTACGAAGCCGGCCGCCGCGGCGGCTCGCAGCTCCTGAGCGACCGCCACCGAATCCGGTGCTTCGAGGGCCAGCTCAACCGGGGCGGGGCCGTCAGCCAGGGCGCCGACCCGCGCGGCCAGGCGGAGGATGCGGACCACCTTGTCGTCGATGAGCGCCTCCTCCACCGCGCCCTTCCCGACCGCGTCGACCAGCGCCTCGCCCCAGGGACCGTACACGCTGGCGGGTCCGGGCATGGCTAGGTCGAGGGCGGCCCGGGCGGCGGCCTCGGTGGTGTGGGTGGCGGTCCAGTCCGACATCACCAGGCCGTCGTAGCCCCACTCGCCATCCAGGATGTCGCGCAGCAGCGGGCTCTCGGTCATCGGCGACCCGTTGACCCCGTTGTAGGAAGCCATCACCGCCCAGGCGCCCTCGTCCCGGACGATGGCTTCGAACGGCGCCAGGTATAGCTCCCGTAGGGTCCGGTCGTCGATGCGGACGTCGACCGTCATCCGCTGCGTCTCGGAGTCGTTGCCGACGAAGTGCTTGACCGTGGCGCCGACACCGCAGCGCTGCAGGCCCCGGACGTAGGCCCCGCCGATCCGCGCGGTCAGCAGCGGGTCCTCGGAGAAGCACTCGAAGCTCCGGCCCCCGTACGGGGTCCGGTGCAGGTTCACGGTGGGGGCGAGCAGGACGTCGACGCCTTTGCGTCGCGCCTCGCGGGCGAGCAGCGCGCCGACCGCCTCGACCCGTCCGGTGTCCCACGTGGCGGCCAGCGCCGTCGCCGACGGCACGTTCGCGGAGCTGTCCCGCTCGTCCCAGGACTCGCCGCGGACCCCGGCCGGCCCGTCGGACGTCACGAGCCGGCGCAGCCCAGCCGCCGGTTCGGAGTACAGCGCCCAGAAGTCGGCCCCGGTCAGCAGCCGGACCTTCCGTTCCAGCGAAAGACGGCCGACCCGGCGTCGCAGTTCGGCCTCGTCGGGGATCACCACACCGGTCACGGCGTCCACGGTCAGGACGCGGGCAGGTTGATCAGCGGGGCGAGCGCGGCCCGGTGCGCGTCGGGGGTGCCGAAGCCGACGGAATCCGCCTTGGCCCGCTTGAGGTACAAGTGCGCGGGGTGTTCCCAGGTGAAACCGATGCCGCCGTGCAACTGCACGCACTCCTGCGCGGCGTGGACGGCGGCCTCCGAGCAGTACGCCTTGGCGATCGCCACCGCGACCTTGGCGTCCGGGTCGCCGGAGGCCAGGCAGGCCGCCGCGTACCGGGACGCCGCGCGAGCCTGGCTGACCGCGACCCAGACGTCGGCCAGCCGGTGCTTGAGCGCCTGGAACGACCCGACCGGCCGGGCGAACTGACGACGTTCCTTCACGTAGGCCAGCGTCATGTCCAGGCAACGCTGCGCCACCCCGACCTGCTCGGCGGCTAGCACGCCCGCGCCCGCGGTCAGCGCCGCGTCGACCGCCTGCGAGGCGGCCGCGCCGGACGCGATCAGCCGGCCGGGGGCGTCGTCGAAGGACAGGTCGCACAGCTGCCGGGTCATGTCCAGCGACACGACCGGCGCCTTGGCCACGCCGGGGTCCGACATGTCGACCAGGTACAGGGCCTGCGGCACGCCGTCGGCCGGGACCAGCAGCACGGTGGCGGGCAGCGCGTCGGCGACCCCGCGGACCGTCCCGCGCAGCCGCGCGATCCCGGTCTGGGCGTCGCCGGGCTTGGGCCCCGCCACCCGGACCGAGGCCGGGAACGGGCCGCCCGGCGCGCCGGCGAACGGCACGGCCAGGGTCGCGGTCACGCTGCCGTCCGCCATCCGGCGCAGCAGATCCGGGACACCGGACGCCACGCTCAGCAGTGCGGCGGTGGCGACGACGGCGCTGCCGAGAAACGGAACCGGGGCGACCGAACTGCCCAGCGCCTCGGCGGCCGAGCACACCTCGCGGTACGAGGCGCCGGCGCCGCCGTCGCGCTCCGGGATGAGCAGCCCGGCCAGGCCCAGGTCGCCGGCGACGGTCTGCCATAGGCCGTCGTCGTAGGTCTCGGCCGACTCGGTGCGGGCCAGCACCTTGTCCAGGCTGCCACGGTCGGCGAGCAGGGAGCTGAGGCTGTCCGCCAGGGCCCGTTCGGTATCTGAGTAAAGGAGATCGGGGAGGTCCGCCTTATCGCTCATCGCGGCAGGTCCTTCCATGGGATGTCCTTGTCGACGCGCGGCTCGGGCGGCAGGCCAAGGACGCGCTCGGCGATGATGTTGCGCAGGATCTCCGAGGTGCCGCCCTCGATGGAGTTGCCGCGCGCGCGCAGGTACCGGTAGCCGGGCCCGCGGCCGAAGAAGGTGGAGTGCTCCGGGCGGCGCATGGTCCACTCGTCGTAGCGCAGGCCGTCACCGGCATTGAGCTCGACGTCGAATCCGGAGATCTCCTGGTTCAGCCGGGCGAAGACCAGTTTGGCGGCCGAACCCTCAGGGCCGGGCTTGCCCGCCGCCAGTTGCTGGCGCATCCGCTCCGCGGCCAGCCGGGCCACCTCGGCCTCGGTCCAGAGCTTGAGCAGCCGGTCGTGCAGGCCGGGGGTACGCAGCTCGGGGCGGTTCCGCCAGGTGGCGGCGACCGGGCCGATGGCGCCGGACTCGCGGGGCGCGGCCTGGGAGGCGCCGATGTTGACCCGCTCGCTCATCAGCGTGGCGTTGGCCACCTTCCAGCCCTCGCCGACCGGGCCGATCCGGTCGGCATCGGGGATCCGCACCTCGGTCAGGAACACCTCGTTGAACTCGGCCTCGCCGGTGATCTGCCGCAGCGGGCGGACCTCCACGCCGGGGTCGGTCATGTCCACTGAGAAGTAGGTCAGACCCTGGTGCTTCGGCACGTCGGGATCGGAGCGCGCGAGTAGCAGCCCGCGCCTGGCCACCTGCGCCAGCGAGGTCCACACCTTCTGACCGGTGGCCACCCAGTGGTCACCGTCCCGCACGGCCCGGGTGGCCAGCGCGGCCAGGTCGCTGCCCGCGCCGGGCTCGCTGAACAGCTGGCACCAGATCTCCCGGCCCGTCCAGAGCTCGCGCAGCCAGCGTTTCTGCTGCTCGTCAGTGCCGTAGGCGAGGATGGTCGGCGCGGCCATGCCCAGGCCGATCGCGTTGCGTTCGGCGTCGTGGCCCGGGGAGCCGACCGCGGCGAACTCGGCGTCGACGATCTGCTGCAGCGAGCGCGACAGGCCCAGCCCGCCCAGCCCCTCGGGGTAGTGCACCCAGGCCAGGCCCGCGTCGAACCGGGCGTTCAGGAAGTCCTGCTTGGGCAGCTCGCGCGGGTCATGCTCCGTCAGGAACGCGCGGACCCGCTCGCGGAGCTCTTCGGGCGTCAGCACGGTGTTGTCCTAAGCACAGTGTCTTCCTTAGCACAGTTTCCTTACGGTTAGCAGAGAGGACCGCCGGCCACGTAGACGATCTGCCCGGACACGAAGCCCGCGCCCTCGCTGGCCAGGAAGGAGATCACGTTCGCCACGTCGGCGGGCTGCCCCACCCGGCGCACCGGTATCTCCTGGGCCCTGGCCTTCTGGAAGTCCTCGAAGGAGACGCCGATCCGGGCCGCGGTGGCCGCGGTCATGTCGGTGGCGATGAAGCCCGGCGCGACCGCGTTCGCCGTGACTCCGAACGGCCCGAGCTCGATCGCGAGCGTCTTGGTGAAACCTTGCATGCCGGCCTTGGCCGCGGAGTAGTTGACCTGGCCGCGGTTGCCGAGCGCGGACGACGAGGACAGGTTGACGATGCGCCCGTAATGTTGCTCAACCATGTACTTCTGCACCGCGCGGCTCATCAGGAACGCCCCGCGCAGGTGCACCCCGAGCACCGTGTCCCAGTCGTCGTCGGTCATCTTGAACAGCAGGTTGTCGCGGATCACGCCGGCGTTGTTGACCAGCACGGTAGGCCCGCCGAACTCGTTGGCCACCCGCTCGACCGCGGCGTCGACCTGGTCCCGCTGGCTGACGTCGGCGCCCACCGCGACCGCACGCCCGCCGGCGTCGGCGATCTCCTTCACGGTCCCGGCACAGCCGGCCTCGTCCAGGTCGAGGACGCCGACGGCCATCCCGTCCGCGGCCAGCCTGCGCGCCGTCGCGGCACCGATGCCACGGGCCGAACCCGTCACGATCGCGACTGTCTGTGTCACTGAGTGTCTCCTTCTTTGTCCCGTTCTTTGTCCCGAACGGGCCGTGGCACGTGCTGCAGTTTCTTTATTCCGGACCGGCCGTGGTGCGCGCTGCCGTCTTCCTCAGCTCGCGGCGGGCCAGCGACCTCTTGTGTACCTCGTCGGGGCCGTCGGCGAACCGCAGCGAACGCGCGCTCGCCCACAGGTGGGCCAGCGGGAACTCCTGACTCACCCCTCCCCCGCCGTGAGCCTGGATCGCCTTGTCGATGACCCACTCGGCCATGGCGGGGGTCACGATCTTGATCGCCTGGATCTCGGTGTGCGCGCCCTTGTTGCCCACGGTGTCCATCAGCCACGCGGTCTTGAGCACGAGCAGCCGGGCCTGCTCGATCCGGACCCGGGACTCGGCGATCCAGTCCTGGATGACGCCCTGCTCGGCCAGCGGCTTGCCGAACGCGGTCCGGTCCAGGACGCGCTGGCACATGAGCTCCAGGGCCCGCTCGGCGGCGCCGATCTGCCGCATGCAGTGGTGGATGCGCCCCGGTCCCAGCCGCGCCTGCGCGATGGCGAACCCGTCGCCCTCGCCGGCGATGAGGTTCTCGCGGGGGACGTGCACGTCGGTGAAGTCGATCTCGGCGTGGCCGCCATGCGTCCCGTCGGTGTAGCCGAACACCCGCATGCCCCGCCTGACCTGGACCCCGGGGGCATCGGAGGGGACCAGGATCATGGCGTGCCGCCGGTGACCGCCGGCGGCCTCGCCGGTCACGCCCATCACGATGAAGACCTTGCAGTCCGAGCTGAGCGCACCAGATGACCACCATTTGCGGCCGTTGATCGCGTAGCCGTCCCTGGTGCCGCTGATCGTGGTGGCGATGTTCGACGCGTCGCTGGACGCGACGGCGGGCTCGGTCATGCAGAACGCCGACCTGATCGTCCCCTCGAGCAACGGGCGCAGCCAGCGTTCCTGCTGGTCCGGCGAGCCGAACTCGGCGAGCAGTTCCATGTTGCCGGTGTCCGGCGCGGCGCAGTTCAGTGCCTCGGGCGCCAGCGCGGGGCTCCAGCCGGTGATCTCGGCCAGCGGCGCGTACTGCAGGTTGGTCAGCGGCGGGTCGGGCAGGATCTCCGGGTCCAGCGAGCCGACCGCCTTGGCGGCCTTGCCGGTCAGGAAGAGATTCCACAGCCCGCGGCGGCGCGCCTCGGCCTTCAGGTCCGCGGTGACGGGCACCCGCTCCCAGCCGCGGCCGGCGGCCTCGGCTGCCTCCTCCTGCGCCGTGAACACCGGCTCGGCCGGGTACACCTGCTCGTCCATGAACCCGAGCAGACGTTCGCGCAGGTCCTGTGTCCGGTCGTCGAAAGCGAAATCCATGGAGCACAACCTTCCGTCCGGGTCGCGTTCCAGCCTATCTACTGACCAGTAAGCCCACCACAGCGCCCACCGGCCGCCGCTCCCGCAGCCAGCAGCTGGGCACCCCAAGCGGGGTACGTGCGCCACCGGCCCCAACTTGCGGGGCCAGGGTGCCTCGCGCCCCATCGGGTTGTGCGCCGTGGGTGGGGCGCGTGCGCCACCGGCCCGGTCTTGGGGATCGGGGTGCCACCATGCCCGGATCGCGCGTGCATCATGGCGTCGCCAGGTTCGCTTCCGCGCGCTTGGTGACCCCGCAGACCCCAGCCGCCCCGCAGACCTCCGCAGCCCCACCCCGGCCAGGACCGCAGCGGCACCAATGTTCCATCGCTGCCGCCTTGACGACACCGATGATCCATCGGTGCTGCCCCGGCCACACGGACCGGCAGCCCGGCGCCGCTCCGCTCACACTTCCACCGCGGCCTCGATGACCAGCCGCCGAACAGGCCCGGTCGTGCCAGGGTTGGCATGTCCCGCTCTACCAGTGCCGACATGCCCTCGGCCGGGTGTGCGGAGCGGCAGCGTCCGCGCCTACCGGGCTGTTAGGGGCTGTGGGGGTGGGTGAGGCGGAAGACGTAGACGTCGCCGGAGGAGAAGATCTCGGTATAGGTGTGGAGGGGGTACAAGCTCGAGATGAAGGCGGGGACGTCCTTGATCGCGGGGCTGTAGTCGCTGTCGAGGCCGTCGAACACGATGTACTGGGTCCGCGGATTGCCGCTGTTGCCGATCCAGTAGGTGTCGGCCCGGGCGGCCAGCGGCGCTAGGAGGTCCAGCGTGGTCAACACGGTGGCGCCGTCGGGCACCCGGGCCATGGCCGCCTGCGCCGCGGCGACGTGCGGGCTGATCCGGTAGGTCTGGGCGTTCCAGAGCTGGCTGAGCGGGAACTGGAAGGCGAGCGGGACCGCGATCGCGACCATCATCGCGGCACCGTAGCGCCGGGCTCCGGCCAGCGCCGCGGGCCAGGGTCCCTGACGGCCGCTGGCCCAGCCCGCCGGACCGCCGGTGGCGGGATCGATGTCCATCGCGGCCCCGATCCTGGCCAGCGCGTCGATGGCGGCGATGAACAAGATCGGCATCACGGTGGCGTTGTAGTGCCAGTACGTCCCCCAGAAGGCGCTGTTGGTAGAGATGAAGCGCAGCAGCAGGCTCGGGATGACGATCAGGGTGATCGGCGAGCGGAGCGCGATGAACGCGGTCGGCAGCAGGAGCATCACGAGCGTCTGCAGCTTGTCCGGCCAGGCGTGCAGGAGCTGGCGGATCAAGCCGAGAACCGACGGGTGCCCGCCGGGGGCCAGGATCCCGCCGTCGCTCCAGTACTGGTAGACATGCGCGGGGTTGAAGTGCGGGATGATCACCCCGATGGCCACCAACGACCACGCGAAGCCCCAGATCAGGAGGAGCAGCCCGGCCGTCATCCGGCCGCGGCCGTCCGCGTCCGCCGGGTCCCACGGGTCGGGGACCTTCGCGCGCAGGCCGGCCACGATCAGGTAGATCCCGATCGCCGCCACGGTGAAGCCCTGGTCCTCTTTGACGAAAACCAGGGGCAGCGCCCACCACACCGCGGCTTTGGTCTGCCCGCGGGCCAGCGCGGACAGTGAGAAGGCCAGCAACGGCACCGCGAACGCGATCTCGTGGAAGTCGAACTGGGGCAGCTGCTGCAGACCCCAGGAAAACCCGTACGCGACCGCGATCGCCCGGGCCGGACCCACGCCCAGCTTCTCGCGGGCGAGCTGGCTGACCGGGAAGACCGACACCGCAATCAGCAGCGCCTGACCGACGACCAGCGTGGCCGAGGAGGGAAAGACCCTGAAGAACGGGGCCAGCAGCGCGACGATCGGCTGGAAGTGATCACCGAGCAGGTTGAAGCCGGGTGCCCTGATGTCCACGATCGGCGCGCGCAGATCGGCGAGCTGCTTCACATATTCGGTGTAGATGCTCAGGTCCCACGAGGACGGGTTGAGCTCCAGCAGCCGGAACAGCGAGATAGCGGCGTACGCGCCGAACACGACGACCGCCGTGGCCCAGGTGAACGGATCGGTGTAGGCGCCAGACCGCGCGCGCCGAGCCCGCCGCAGGACTCGCCGCACCACAGAGGGCCGCGGGACTCGCTGCACCACAGAGGGCCGCGGGACTCGTTGCACCACAGAGGGCCGCGGCACCGCCCTCTGCGGCGCCACGGCCGACGGCGCCTCCGGTTCCCGTAGGGCCGGTTCGGCACCGGACGGCACTGATCGCTCCTCCGGCATCGCGCGCAGGATACCCGTTCCGGGCCAGGTCGAAGATCCGCCACTCCCGGGGATCACACGAGCAGGAGTTTTCCGATCCGGCGGCCGGAGGCGTACAGGCCCGCGACGCCCAGCGCGGCCAGGTAGGCCGCCCGCCACAGCAGGCCGGGACCGACCACGCCGACGGTCAGATCGCGCAGCAGCACGACCCCCTGGTACAGGGGCGTGCACTCAATCACGATCTGGGCCGCCCGCGGGTAGACGCTGAGCGGGAAGAACGTGGCGGAGAACAGGAACAGCGGCATGCTGGCCAGGATTACGTAGTCGAAGTCCTGCCAGCTCCTCATGTAGGTGGTCCCGGTCATGCCGATGGCGGCGAAGGCGAAGCCGATCAGTACCGCCACCGGGACGCTCAGCACCACCCACGGCGAGTGCGCCAGGCCCAGCACGACCATGACCAGCGTGAACGCGATCGCGTAGATGGTGCCGCGGAGCAGAGCCCAGCCGATCTCGCCCAGCGCGACCTGGGCGGGCCGCATCGGGGTGGCCAGCACGGCGTCGTACAGCTTGGCGTACTTGAGCCGGAAGAACACGTTGAACGTCGAGTCGTACATGGCGCCGTTCATCGAGGACACGGCGAGCAGGCCCGGCGCGACGAACTCCCGGTACGGGATGAGCTGCCCGCCGGGACCGGCTACCTTCCCCACCAGGACGCCCAGGCCAAGCCCCACGGACAGCAGGTAGAACAGCGGCTCGAAGATCCCGGAGATGAAGACCAGCCAGGCGCGCCGGTAGGCCCGGGCGTGCCGCTCGATCAGCCGCAGGCTGCCGGTGTCGGTGCCCGCCCGGCGGAGCCGGGCCAGCAGCCCGGCCGGCGGGAGCATCCGGAGCGCGACGGTTTCAGACATAGAGGCGCCTGCGGTAGGTGCGGGCCCCGGCCCAGGTCCCCACGACGGCCAGCGCGGCCAGGTAGGCGACGTGGCCCAGCATCCCGGCCGGGTCGCGGACCGCGGTACCGAGGCTGAACGCCCGGCACAGCGCCACGCCGTGCCACAGCGGCGTGGCGTAGGCCAGCACGCGCAGCCCGGCGGGCAGCTGGGACAGCGGGAAGAATGTGCCGGAGAACAGCATCAGCGGGGTCAGGCCGAACCTGAACACGTACGTGAAGGAGCTCTCCATCTTCACCGTGACCGCCCAGGCCGCGATCGGGGCGGCGAAGGCCAGCCCGGTGAGCACCGCGGCCGGGTAGGCCAGCACCACCCAGGCGGACCTGATCGCGCCGAACGCCCACATGACCAGCAGCACGAACGCGCAGTTCATCGCGATCCGCATGGCCATGAACATCAGGTGGCCGCGGAAGATGTCCGCGGGCCGCAGCGGGGAGGCCTGCGCTCCGAAGTAGATCCGGTTCCATTTGAGGGACCCGAATACCGGGAAGCTCGCCTCGCTCATGGCCGTGTTCATCGCGCCCGAGGCCAGGATGGCAGGCGCCACGAAGGCCAGGTAGCTGACCCCGCCCAGGCTAGCCGTGCTGTGCTTGTCGACCAGCGTGCCGAGCCCGAAGCCCAGCGCGCCGAGGTAGCACACCGGGCCGAGCACGCTGGACCAGATGCTGGAGCGCCAGATCCGCCGGTAGACGGTCAGCCAGCACCGGAACGCGCGCACGGACATGGACCACTGCTGCGCGCTGGAAGGAACGGCCAGGCTGACGGGCGCCATTAATCCTCCAGCCTCCGCCCGGTCAGGCGCAGGAAGACGTCCTCGAGCGTGCCCCGGCGGACCAGCGAGGTGAGCGGCTCCAGCCCGCTGGCGTGCACCGCGGCCAGGGCCTCGTCTCCATCGGCGACGTAGAGCAGGATCCGGTCCGCAAGCACCTCGGACCGTTCGGCAGGAAAGTCTTTGAGTTTGTCGGCGGCCGCCTCGTGCAGTTGGGGGTCGAAGCGAAGCTCAAGGACTTCCGGAGAGCAGTAGCGGGCGATCAGGCTCCGGGGCGAACCCTCCGCGGCGAACCGGCCGTGGTCCATCACCACCAGCCGGTCGCACAGTTGCTCGGCCTCGTCCATGTAGTGCGTGGTCAGGATCAGCGTGACGCCGCGCTGCTTGAGCCGGAACAGCCGGTCCCACACGACGTGCCGGGCCTGCGGGTCCAGGCCGGTGGTGGGCTCGTCGAGGATCAGGATCTCCGGCTCGTTGATGAGCGAGCGGGCGATGGTCAGGCGGCGCTTCAGGCCGCCGGACAGAGGGTCGACCTTACTGTTGGCGCGGTCCGCGAGCTGCACGAACTCGAGCAGTTCGGCGGTCCGCTCCCGGATGACGCGCCGGGGCAGCCCGAAGTACCGGCCGTAGACGAGCAGGTTCTCCCGGACGGTCAGCTCCATATCGAGGGTGTCGTCCTGCGGCACCACGCCGAGCCGGGCCCGGATTGCCGAGCCGTCCCGGACCGGATCGCGGCCGAGAATGCTCAGCTCCCCGCTGGTCGGCGGTGAGACGCAGCCGATCATCCGCATGGTGGAGGACTTGCCCGCGCCGTTCGGGCCGAGGAAACCGAAGGCCTCGCCGCGGTACAGGTCGAAGTCGATCCCGTCGACCGCCGTGAAGCTGCCGAACGTCTTGGTCAGGCCGCGTGCCCGGACGAGTACCTCGGGTTCGGATCGTTCCAGCACCTGATCCAGGTTAGCCGGGGGTTATGACATTCCCCGAACGGTTTTGCCGCCCTCCCGCTACCACACCAGGGGACACGATAGTGTCGGGTATATACGGGATGGCCCAAGTCAAGGGACGAAATCACGGTGAATCTCCTCCGCGATCTCTATACGCGTTTCCGGGTGCTGATCCACGAGGTCGCCAAGTTCGGCGTCGTCGGCAGCCTCGCGTTCGTCCTCACCGTCATCTTGTTCAACGCGTTCCACTCCGGTGCCGGGCTTGACGCGATTCTCGCGACGACGCTGGCCAACGCGGTGGCCACGGTGTTCGCGTTCGTCGGCAACAAGTTCTGGGCGTTCCGGCACCGCAAGGGCAGCCACTGGGGCCGCGAGACCATCCTGTTCTTCGTCTTCAACGGCGTCGGGATCCTCATCACCGACGGGGTCGTCGCGATAGCGCAGCACGGGCTCGGGCGCACCGACAACCTCTCCCTCAACGTGGCGAACATCATCGGCGTCGGCGTGGCCACGCTGTTCCGGCTGTACTGCTATCGCCGCTGGGTGTTCCTCTACGCCGAGGGGCAAGCGCCCGCCGCGGAGCAACTGGAGCCGGAGACCTCAGACACCTGAGCTTCGCGGTAACCGGCTTTCGCTGATCCACACCGAGACGTGGGCGGGTTCCAGCGCTTTTTGGACGACGCCGGCCAGGTCGTGCTGGACGGCCTCCAGGTCCACTGCGTCCTTCAGCCGGAGAGCGAACGCGGCCACGGTCTGGTCGGCGTCGTAGCGGGCCCGGTTGAACCGGCGGTCCACGGCCCGCTGGACCCGCCTTCGTACGGGTGCGAACAGGGCCGCCGCGGCCAGGGTGGAGATGGCCACCGCCACCGGCGACTTGATGGTGAGGACCTGCGTGGCCAGCAAGACCAGCCCGGCGTAGACGCCGACCAGCAGGCCGGTCACGATCGCGTAGGCCAAGGTGCGGCTGATGATCCGGTCGATGTCGTACAGCCGGTACTTCAAGATCCCCACGCCGATGGCGATCGGCATGGCGATCACACAGAGCTCCAGCAGGCGCGAGGCGGCCAGGACCGAGCTGAGCGCGCTGCCCAGCAGGCCGACGCACAAGGTGATCGCGGCGCCGCAGGCGAGCCACTTGAGCTGCTGGCGGCGCTCTCCGGTGGCGCGGCGCCAGCTAAGGACCTGGTGGCCCACGAACGACAGCCAAATCACCCCGATCGACAGGTAGGCGACGGTGTTAAGCGCCCCCAGCGCGGGTGCCAAGTGGTAGGTGTACGTGAGGTCGCCGGAGGAGTTGACCTGGATGCTGTTAGCGGCTTCGGCGGCCAGCGCCGGGACCAAGTTGACGGCCACGACGTAGCCGACGGCCACCGTGTAGCCGCACAGCACCCACCACCAGCGCCGCGACGTTAGCCGACCGTCCGGAAACAGCAGGATCACCAGGGGGAACAGAGCGAACGCGAGCGGCCACAGCGAGGTGACCGTGACGGCGGCCGGGCCGAGCGGGAGCCCGTGGTAACCCAGGCGGTAGCGGAGCACCGCGTAGAACCCTGCGTCGACCGGGATCAGGAACAGCACGACGAACAGGATCAGGATCCAGCCCACCGGGTTCCGCGGCTGGTGCCGCGCCACGATGACACCGACGCCGGCGTAGACCAGGGGGATGGGAATCCCGGTCGCGATGTTGAGGAACGTCGCCTGGTGGGCGAGTGTGCTCAGCGCCGCGGTGGCTCCGAGCAGGATCAGCGCCAGGACACCGAGGGCCGTCGCGGTCGCGGGTGAGGCCAGCGCGTGAGCCCTTGGCGGTCGGCTCGCTGGTTGCGCCTCGTGCACGGCGCTTACGCTACGCCCGGAGCGTTCCGGGAACGTTACCGCTTACGGGCTTGCTGGCTCACTGGCAGCCGCGGACGGCGGACAGGTCCAGGGGCGCCTTGAGCGCGGCGTCCTGCTGGGCCTCGGTCAGGTACCCCACGGCGGCCATCCGGTCGATGACGTGCACTAGCCGGGCCCGGGCGTGCGCCGGGTAGACCAGCGGGTCGTCGTAGCTCGGCGCGTTCACCGCGCCGGCCAGCATGGCGGCCTGCACGACGGTCAGCTGATCGGGGGCCCGCCCGAAGTAACCGCAGCTGGCGGCCTGCAGGCCGTAGTAGCCGTGGCCGTAGTACGCGATCTCCGCGTACATGCGCAGGATCTCGGACCGGCTGTAGGCCCGGTTGATCTTGACCGCCAGCACGACCTGCTCGACGATCTGCGGGAAGCTGCTGTTACCCGAGGTGTACAGGTTCTTGGCCAGCTGCTGGTCGATGGTGCTGCCGCCCCCGTCGGTGTGCCCGGTGATCCAGGAGGACGCCACCCGGACTAGCGCGAGCGGGTCCACGCCCGGGTCGGCGTAGAAGCGGTGGTCTTCGGTCGCGACCAGGGCCTCCGCGAAGTACTGCGGCACTGGCGGGCCGGGGTAGGCGATGTGGTGGCCGGCGGCCTGCGCCGCGGCCAGGGATGTGGCCTGGCCGGCCGAGGGGGTGAACGCGTACAGCAGGGCCACCGCGGCCGCGAAGACGGTGATCACGACGAGGAACACCTTGATGATCGTGAGGGCGAGCCGGAGCTGCCAGCTGCGCCTGTTCCGCCTGGGGAGCGGACGGGTTGGCCCGTAGCCGACGTCTTCGCCGCCATCATCGGAGGCTGAGCGGCGAGCGCCAAGTACCCTCAACGGCCCAGTGCCTCCGTCCGTCCGCATGCGGCTCCCTGTGTCTTTAACGAGCGGGCCACCCTGGCCATGCCCGGGACATCGTAGCTATCTACCCAACCTCAAGCACGTATGCCTGACGGTGCGGCGGTGCGGGGTTCGTTCCGGAGGGCGCCGCGGTTGCGCTAAGCTGACCGAGCCTGCCAGAGTACGGCGGGCGTGCACCACCACAAGCGGTACGGTGGCGCGGCGGGACGTGGCCCAGCTTGGTTAAGGCGCCTGACTGGGGGTCAGGAGAGCAGGAGTTCAAATCTCCTCGTCCCGACAACTTGAAGTTCGAATATGGTGACAGAAATGTCACTGCTACCGGTTAGCGTTCTGGTATGGATCAACTTTCCAAATCGGAACGCAGATGGTCTGATGCCCAGCTCAAAGACGCCGTCGCGACGGCCACGAACTGGCGTGATGTGATGCGCGCACTGGGACTGCACGCCAACTCCGCAGGGACAATCCGGATCGTGAAGCGACACGTTGCCCACCTTGGATTGGAGACGTCCCATTTCCGGGGAAAGCGGATTGGTCCGACGCTCAACTGCGGCAGGCGGTCATCCATGCACAATCCTGGGACGAACTGCTGACGACGCTCGGCCTCACGCTTCGTAGCCGGGACGGGCGGATACGGGTTAAAGCCCATGCCATGCGCCTGGGACTAGACATCGCGCATCTGGAGAGCCCCGTCGTGAACTCTCCGGGGGCTGCTGACGTAAAGCCGGACCTTCGGTATCTGCGCGATGCGGCCCCGTCCATTGCCGCGTCCTGGTTCTCGCTGTGCGGGTTCAAAGTGGCGCTGCCTCTGGAGCCTGCGCCGTATGACCTGCTGGTATCGACGCCGGAGGGAATCAAGCGAGTCCAGGTTAAGACGACGACGTGCTTCAGCAAGGATGGCTGGACGGTAGTGGTTGGCCGAAGACCCTATTCGATTGGCAATCGCGAGCGGCGGGTTCCCTATGATCCAGAACTGATCGACTGGTTCTTCATCATGGACGGCGAGCTCACCATTTACCTGATCCCGAGCCGCATCATCGCAGGACGGGTTGGCATTCTGCTGCATACCTACACCAAGTACGTTGTGGGCAGCGCCGCCGGGTTCATGACTCCGCGGCCCGGTGCCGCGTGACCAACCAAAGCGCTCGGAGTTCTTGGCCTCGGTAGCCTGCTACTGACACAGGTTCGATACGAACACCCTGCATCGATCAAGCACGCGGAAGCACAGGAGTTGGCCACACGTGAGGCGGCGGACATGAGGCGGGCTGACAGCGCCTCAGCGCAGCTCATCAGAGATGGGCTCGGCGGATTGCCCGCAGACCCGACTGGCCTCAACTGACGACAAGACCAGCAGCTCGCATACGCTGACAGGCGGATTTGGGAGGACAGCTTGAACCAGGGCACCCATCCCGAAGAGCTGCCGGCCGAGGTCCTGGACGAGACGTTGCGAGCCCAGAGAGTGGTCGAGCACATGCGTAGGCGCGGCTATCCCACCCCGGCCTGGCTCGGAGTGGGGGCCACGGCCACTCATGTATGGCATCTGATGGACTTCGTTGACGCGGCTCCAGTGCCAGAGCTGTCCCCGTCCCTCGTTGAGCAGCTGATGGAGATCATCGAACTCCAGGCTGGCCAAGCCTCCGAGCCCTACGACCACTGGTTGTACGCCTGGCGGGTCGCCACCGGTCAGGAATCGGCTGTCGCCGGGCTGGATTTCAACGAGACGCCGGAGCAGTCGCTTCTCCGCCAGTCCGTGGCCCGGCTCTCGGGGTATTCCTCCGTGGTGTCGGCCTTGGTCGAGCGTCTGCGGCTCGTGTGTGCCGACGTCCCGCCACCACGAGAGGCACCTGACATGGTCCATGCCGATCTCTCAACCCCCAGCAATGTCCTGGTCCGTGACGGAGCGGTGATGGCGGTCGTGGATATCGGGAACGCAGGTAGCGGCACGCGGGCGACTGATCTCACCACCCTCGTGTGGTACACCTTCCGGGATCCGCAGCTGGACGGTGTCCGAAGGCGGCTGTGGACGAGAATCCTCGTCCTGGTCGGCTGGGAGGGGGCGGCGGTGCTCGCAGCGACACAGATCCTCCTGCAGCTCGAGTGGCCCATCCGTCTCGGGCGCCACGATGTCGTTGCAGAGGTGGTCAAGCGCGGCCATCACGCCCTCGACGAGCTGAACGCGCTTCGCTAACTGTCGCCGGTCCGCTGCGGCTGCGAGGGCGTCGCACGCGACACCGTGATCCGGCGGTTGGCTCGGACGGACCCTGACCAAGCGTGCAGTCGACGTGCTGGCCTACTTCGACCGGCCAGGCACCAGCAACGGACCCACCGAAGCGATCAACGGCCGCCTCGAACACCTCCGCGGCTCCGCCCTCGGCTTCCGCAACCTCACCAACTACATCGCCCGATCCCTACTCGAAACCGGCGGCTTCCGACCTCAGCTACACCCTGGAATGCGATGAGCCACCAAAGTGCCAGACCCAAGATCTGCGCGCCCTCATACCGTTAGTGCGGCTGGTGAGGTGACGCGGGCCTGCGGGCGGTAGGTGTGCCATGCCTTGGCGAGACGGCGGGTGGCCTCGGTAAGGTCGGCGGGGGAGGCGAGGAAGTGGAGGCGCAGGTATTCCCCGCTTCGACCCGATGCGTCAAGCCCGTTTCCTGGCAGTACCGCGACGCGGTCGCGCAGGGCCGCCTGCGCGAACGAGGTCGCGTCGCCTTGTGGCAGGCGTACCCACAGGGTTTGCCCGCCCTGCACTGACGGTGCGTGCCAGTCGGGAAGGTGGCGGGCCAGTTCTGCGCGCAGGTGGTCATGGCGGGCTTTCAGCTCTGTTGCCCGGCGCTGCGACAACGACTCCAGCCGTGGCAGCAGGCCGGCAGCAGCCAGTTGACCGGGGATGTTCCCGCCGAGGTCGTGCACGGCCAGCAGTCGCCCGAGTCGGGCGATCACCGGCTCGGGAGCGCGCACCCATCCGATGCGCAGCCCAGCCCAGACGGTCTTGGACAGCGAGCCGACCGAGATCACGGTGTCTGCGTAGGCGGCCAGCGGCGGCGGGGCCTGCTCGCCAGGAAAACCAAGATCGGCCAGCACCTCGTCGTCGATCAGCGGAACACCGGTGGCTGCGGCGGTCTCCGCCAGCGTCCGCCGGGCCAGCGGGGACAGCACCGAGCCGGTCGGGTTGTGGAAGGTCGAGATCACGTAGGCGAGGGCGGGGCGGTGCTGCCGGGCGGCCATCTCCAACCCGCTGAGCCCGACCGGCAGCGCGCGAGGCACGGCCGCAGCGTCGCGGAAAGCCTCCAGCGCGCCGTGATAGGTGGGTGCCTCCACCAGTACCGGGGCACCCGGGGTGAGAAATGCGCGGGCGAGCAGTGACAGGGCTTGCTGGGCACCGTTGGTAACCAGAATGCGGTCGGGGCCGGTGCGGATCCCGTGCCGGGTGTAGCGCTCGGCGATCGCGGTGCGCAGCACCGGGTGGCCCAGTGGGTGGTAGCCGATATCACCACAGATCCCGGCCAGCGTGGGCACGATGCTCGTGTAGGCCTCTGCCAGTTCCGGTGGCGGCGTGCTGGGGGCCGCACAGGTGAGCTGGATCACGCCATCGCGCGGCTCCAGCAGATGCAAGAACAGCGGCGCGCCGGTCGTTGGCCGTCCTGCGGCACGCGCAGTCCCGGCGACTTGCGTGCCGCTGCCCTGGCGCCGGACGATCCGTCCGTCACGGCGCAGCAGGTCATAGGCGGCCACCACGGTGCTGCGCCCGACCGCCAGCGCCGAAGCGAGAGCCCGGTCAGGTGGCAGCGGCTCACCTGGCGGTAGCTCCCCCTCGTCGATCAGCCGCCGTAGCCGTGCGGCAAGAAGCACCGGCAGCGGCCCGCGGCCAGATGACCAGCGGCCCAGACGCCCGCCCAGCTCGATTGGCTTCATCTGCAAACCAATTTTGCCGCATTGGCTCTGGGATCGCCACCCGAGCGCGCCGAGCATGGTCAGGTTAACCCTCAGCGCGACGATGAGAGCCGAAGGTGCAGGATGGATGACCAAGAGCTCCGGCGGCGGTTTGCGGCGCTGACCACTGCCCATCTGGCGGATGCATGCATCCGCGCTCAGCTCCCGGTGCGCTGCGCGCCGGCGGGTGTGCACGCGGTCGTGCCCGGTAGCCGGCTGGCTGGGCGGGTGTGTCCTGCCCGGCATGCCGGCAGCGTCGATATTTTCCTCGAGGCGCTCGAAGGGGCCGCACCCGGCGAGGTGCTGGTGGCCGACAACGACGGGCGCCTCGATGAGAGCTGCATCGGCGACCTGGTGGTTCTGGAGGCTCAGGCTGCAGGGCTGAACGGAATCGTGATCTGGGGGCTGCATCGCGACACCGCCGACATCCAGGCGATCGGGCTGCCGGTCTTCAGCCTGGGAACGATCCCGGCCGGCCCGCAGCGTCGCGATGCCCGGGTCCTGGATGCGCTGGCATCCGCCACGGTGGGAGATTGGGCCGTGGATCGTGAGGACCTGGTCCTGGGCGATGACGATGGCGTGCTGTTCGTGCCGGCCAGCCGCGCAGGGGAAGTC
>Ga0302178_10000564_pt1 | contig 33381 bp, 31 predicted proteins | sample I_Palsa_E1_3_FD_198790 | JGI IMG/M metagenome (GOLD analysis project Ga0302178, IMG submission 198790) | Peat permafrost microbial communities from Stordalen Mire near Abisko, Sweden - I_Palsa_E1_3 | ecosystem: Environmental > Terrestrial > Soil > Palsa > Peat permafrost | place: Sweden... | reverse complement strand
GAATAGTTACGCGGCGGCAAAGAAAGTGAGTGCTGCCCCGCACAGGGGCGAATCTAATAGACCGATAACAATACAAGGAGAGGCCAACGCCGCAGGCAAACAACCGAACAAAGGCGCCGCAAGCAAATCAACCAAAACCGCCTGCAAGGCAAAAAGACCAAATCAACCCTCAAGCTCCCATCTTCAGCCATCCTAACCTCCCCAAGAGCCACATCCCGCCGATAGGCATAGCGCTAATCCACGTTGACGACAAGCGCTTCGAGTGCCGCCCGCAATTCGACAGGCAGTGCAACGGGCCTGCGTGTGACCCGATCCACATAGACATGCACAAAATGACCTTCTGCAGCCGGCTGCGCGTCGCCGTCCTTGAACAGACCCACCTCGTAGCGAACGCTCGTCGTACCGAGCCGCGTCACCCGCAGACCGGCTTCGACACGTTCGGGAAATACTAGCGGCGCGAAGTACTTGCATTGCGTCTCGACGACCAGCCCAATCGTCACACCGTGTTCGACGTCGAGCACGCCGGCACGAATCAGATACTCGTTCACGACCGTGTCGAAATAGCTGTAGTACACGACGTTGTTCACGTGGCCGTAGACATCGTTGTCCATCCAGCGGGTCGTGATCGGCAGGAAGTGACGGTACGCCGTACGCGGCGAGGGAGAGTGTTTGGTCATCGTCAGCGGTATGCGGGTCGTCGGGTGAAGAGGCGTGCTCAGAGCGATTCGGTCAACATGCGGCGGTAGTCGTCCGCGGTTGCTTCGCGCGGGTTTGTCTTGTGGCAGTGATCGGCGAGCGCACCCTTGATCACCTTGTCGAACACGCTTTCGTCGACACCCATCTGCCTCAGGCCGGTCGGCAGGCCGAGGCGCGCCGTCATGTCGAACAGCGCCTGGGCGAGATCGGCATTTTCCGCGAGACCCATCACGCGACGCATGCGTGCGTAGCGGCGATTCGCCACCACCGTATCCGCGTGCTCGTTAAAACGCAGCACGGCGGGCAGCACGACCGCGTTGAGCGTGCCGTGATGCAGCGACGTGCGTCCGTTCACCGGCACGCCGCCCAGCGGATGCGATAGCGAATGCACGCAGCCCAGTCCCTTCTGGAACGCCATCGCCCCTTGCATCGAGGCGCTCATCATGTGCAGACGCGCATCGCGGTCGCTGCCGTCCTGGGTCGCGCGTTCGATGTTGGCCCAGCCGCGCTCCAGACCATCGAGCGCAATACCGTCGGCGGGCGGATTGAAGGCCGGTGCGAGGAAGGTTTCGATGCAATGCGCGATGGCATCCATGCCGGTGGCAGCGGTCAGGAGCGGTGGCAGACCGAGTGTCAGACCTGGATCGCAGATGGCCGATTTCGGCAGGAGATGCCACGAGTGGAAACCGAGCTTGCGGCCGTCGTTGAGGATCACTATCGCGCCGCGTGCCACTTCGCTGCCGGTGCCGGCAGTGGTCGGAATTGCGATCAGCGGTGCTGCGGCGTCGGTGATCTTGCCGCTGCCGCCTTCGATGGTGGCGTATTCCGTCAGAGCCCCTGGGTGGGTGGCCGCAATCGCGACGCCTTTCGCGAGATCAATGGACGAACCGCCGCCCACTGCGATCAGGCCGTCGCAACCTTCCTTCTTATAGCGTGCCGCGGCGGCCATCACCATCGCCTCAGTCGGGTTGGATGGGGTGTCGTCGAAGACCGGCACCGAGCCGAGTTGCAGCGCATCGAGCGCGCGCTGCGCGACGCCGGCCGCCACCACGCCCTTGTCGGTAATCACGAGCGGCCGTTTGACGCCGACGCGTGCGCATTCCGAGGGCAGTTGCGCCAAGGCGTCATAGCCGAGATGGATGTGGGTCAGATAGTAGATATAGGCCATATCAGAGGTGCATTCCGGATGAGGGGAAAGAAGCGCATCGCTGGCGGATGCTCCGCCCGTCGACACGTGCCTGCATAGTGCACAGATCGTGCACGCGCGATCGATTCTGCCCGCAAGCGATCGCGTCCTATCTCACTATTGCCCGGGCCGCTCGACGAACTCGAACGGCAAGCCGCGCCGGCGCATCCACTCACCGAGCGCCTGCCCGGTACCCGCGCGCCATGGCCGCAGCTTGGCCGGCTCGACGAGCCGATACTCGAGCAATTCCGGCGACAACGCAATCGTGCCGTACACTCGCACGTGATACGCGATGATCAGTTCGTTCTTCTTCATGAACTCATAGACGCCGATCAGTTCAATCGTCTCGGCCTGCAGCGAGGTCTCTTCACGGACTTCGCGCGCAATGCCCTCCTCCGGCGTCTCGCCATTCTCGAGAAAACCGGTGATCAGCGCGAACATGCCCTCGGGCCACGCGGCATTGCGCGCGAGCAGAATCTTGCCTTCGTATTCGACAATCGCGGCCACCACCGGCAACGGATTGTTCCAGTGGACATAGCCGCACGTTTCATCGGGGCAGATTTGGCGTACGCGGGCGCCTTCGTGTTCGGGATCGATGCGTTCGATGAGAGGCGTAGCGCAGCGTGGGCAGAACCGGTAGTCACTCATGGCAAGCGGGGATCGTCTCAGTGTGTCGTTGTCGTGTGCGCGCATTGCTGCGCGAATCGGGTTGCAGGGCTCTCACCGGCTTCATGTCACGCCGCGCACAGTTCCCTCACCTCGCCCGCAAAGCGCTCGACGGTTTCGGGTTGCGTGTCCCACGCGCACATCAGGCGGGAACCGCCGGCGCCGATGAACTCATAGAACTTCCAGCCCTTCGCCCGCATAGCCTTCGCCACGTGGGCGGGCAATTGCGCGAACACCGCATTCGACTCCGTCGGGAACATGATGCTCACGCCCGGAATCGCCGCAAGGCGCGTTTCCAGCAATTTCGCCATGGTGTTCGCATGGCGCGCATTACGCAGCCACACGTCGCCGTCGAGCAAACCCAGCCACGGCGCCGAGATGAAGCGCATCTTCGACGCCAGTTGTCCGGCCTGCTTGAGGCGGTAAGCGAAGTCGTCGGCGAGCGCGCGGTCGAAGAACACCACCACTTCACCCACCGGCAAGCCGTTCTTCGTACCGCCGAAGCACAGGACGTCGACGCCGGCGCGCCACGTGATCTCGGACGGATGAACGTCGAGCGCAGCCACGGCGTTCGCAAAGCGCGCGCCGTCCATGTGGACTTTCAGATGGCGACGCTTCGCGATCGCGGCGATCGCGCGCACTTCTTCGACGCTATAGACGGTGCCGACTTCGGTCGACTGCGTGAGCGTCACGACCTTGGGCTTCGGATAGTGGATGTCGGCGCGGCGCGTCACGACGGCTTCGATCGCATCGGGCGTCAGCTTGCCGCCAACGCCAGGCGCGGTCAGCAGTTTCGAGCCGTTCGAGAAGAATTCCGGACCGCCGCACTCGTCGGTTTCGATGTGCGCGAGTTCATGACAGATCACCGAGTGATACGACTGGCACAGCGATGCGAGCGCGAGGGAATTGGCCGCCGTGCCGTTGAAGACGAAGAACGCTTCGCAGTCGGTCTGGAACAGGTCGCGCAGACGGTCGCAGACCTGTTGGGTCCAGGAGTCGTCGCCGTACGCGGGTTCGTGGCCGCTGTCATTGGCGGCGATCAGCGCATTGAGCGCTTCGGGACAGATGCCCGCGTAGTTGTCGGACGCGAAATGTTGCATGGCTGGCGACGCACCCGGCGACGGGCGCTAAAGAGAATGACGGAAAGCGGTCATTTTAGTGCGCCAGCCAATAAATTGTTTTCGCCTCGCGAGATTAAAGCGGGCTTGGCTTGCGCGGCACGTGCGCGACCCCTATCAAACCCAGCGCACCGAGGAGCAACGCGCCTGCCGCCAGCCACAGTGCAAGCGAGAACGAGCCGGTATGGACAGCAATCGGCGCGGCCACCAGCGGCCCGATGATCTGCCCGACGCCGTAGGCGGCGGTCGCATAGCCCATCAGGCCTGCTGCGTGATTGCCGCGCAGGCGGCGCGCCTCGCGCATCGCGAACAGCGTGATCGCGGTGAACGGCAACCCGATCAGCATGCTGCCGAGCCCAAAGCCGCCCGCGGTCGGCCAGACGATGCCCAATGCCACGCCGGCGGCCTGCAGCACATAGCAACCCGCGAGCAGGGTGCGGTTGTCCCAGTGGTGCGGCAGACGCGCCGCGCCCAATGCGCCGGCGATCAGGGCGACGCCGAACATCGGCCAGAAGAGGTCCGGCCACGCCGAACCCGGCAACGCATGGCGCGCAATCACGGGCAGGAAAGTCGCGGTGATGATGTAGCCGAAGCCCGGCACACCGTAGAGCAGGACGAGCCAGAATGCGTCGGCGCGATGGGGGTCGCGGTGGTGCGAAGGTGCTGCGGGGCCGGTTGTGGGCGCCGCATCGACGCGGGTCGACGGCGCTGCAGGACCCGTTGCAGGCGCCAAAGCCGGTTGCGTCGACGGCGTTGCGACAGGGCCAGTGGGCGGCGTGGCGGCGCGTGCGCTCGCATCTCCCGTCGCACCGGTCGACGTTCCAGCGACCGATCCTCCGACAAACACTCGCCAGACCAGCGCAGACAACACCGCTGCCACCAGCCCGAAGCCCAGCCAGCCCACCTTCGCTCCCCAACCGCCCGCGACACTCACGAGCAGTCCAGTGGCGACAATTCCCACCCCTGGGCCGGTGTAGACCACCCCGCTCCACCCGTGTGCGTCCAGTTCGGCAAGCCTCCGTAGCCCCCATTGCGAGGCGAACACGAACGTCCACGCGCTGACGGCGCCCGCGACGAAACGCACAAGCGCCCAGATCCAGAACTGGTTGGTCAAGCCCATCGCGAGGGTCAAAAGCACGGTGAGCAGTAGCCCGGTGCGCACCATCCGCGCCGGTTCGACGCGCAACGCGGCGCAGGTCACCGCCCCGACGAAATAGCCCGCATAGTTGAACGAAGCCAGCCAGCCGCCGTGTCGAATATCGAGACCACTGCCGTGCAGCATCAGCGGCAACAGCGGGGTAAATGCGAAGCGCCCGATCCCCAGCACCACAGCCAGCGCAACCATGCAGGCGATGGCCGCCTGGCGCGCAGGGTGGGAGCCAGTGGGGGCGACGAAGTGATGAGGTGCAGCGAGATCGTCCATACGGCGTCTAAATGGCCAAAGAGGGTGGGGAATCGAAGGCAACGTGGGAACGAGACGCGGTGCGGCGCGTGCCACAAGCTTTCGTAAGTATCGTAGCTTGACGATTCCATCACGTAAAATGAATAATAGAGATAGAAACGATCACTTAGAGAGAATTATGGATCTCGCCGCCCTGACAATTTTTCGTGCGGTCGTGCGCGAAAATGGGGTCACACGTGCCGCCGCGAAGCTGAACCGCGTGCAGTCGAACGTGACCACGCGTATCAAGCAACTCGAAGAACAACTCGGCACGGAATTGTTTGTTCGCGACGGGCGACGGCTGGTGCTCACGCCCGCCGGCGAGACCTTACTGCCTTACGCGGAACGCCTGCTCGCGCTTGCCGACGAGGCGCGCCACGCGCTGCGCGAAAGTCGCCCCAGCGGCCGGCTGCGCCTGGGCACGATGGAAAGCGCCGCGGCGAGCCGCCTGCCCGCACTGCTCGCGCACTATCACCAAAGTTGGCCCGAGGTGGAGCTGGAACTCGAGACCGGCACGACCGGGCGCCTGATCGAACGGGTACGGGAGTTCGAGGTGGACGCCGCGCTGATCGCGACCCAACTCGACCCGGACTGGGCCGGCGATCTGTTCGAGGCCGTGCCGGTGTTTCGCGAGGAACTGGTGATGCTGACGCCGCGCGGCCATCGCCCGATTCGCGAGGCGCGCGATATTGCCCTATCGACGCTGATCGCGTTCGAGCGCGGCTGCGCGTATCGCACTTACGTCGAGAAGTGGTATATGGAGCATGGCATCCGCCCGGCGCGGGTATTGGAACTCGGCTCGTATCACGCGATCGTGGCATGCGTGGCCGCCGGGGCGGGGGTGGCCGTCGCGCCGCGCTCGGTGCTCGAATTCGAGCACGACATGAACAACATCGCGATTCATTCGCTAGGCGATCTAGGCACGATCGATACGCTGCTGGTCTGGCGACGCGGGCATTTCTCGTCGGCGCTCAAGGCGTTGCGTGAGACCTTGCTGGCGAACAGCAACCTGGCGCCGCCTAAGGTGGGAGAGAGCGAGGTGGGGTTCGCGGCGGTGTAAAGCAAAAGAGCCGCGAGTTTTTACGCTCGCGGCTCTTTTGTTTTAGTCGCCCCGCTTCAGAAGCGGGGCAATCCCGGTGACTTACAACTGCGCTTCGACCCAGCCCTTCACGCCCGCCAGGGCCGCCGGCAGATTGGCCGGCTCAGTGCCGCCGGCTTGCGCCATGTCGGGACGGCCACCGCCCTTGCCGCCCACCTGCTGCGCCACAAAGTTGACCAGTTCGCCGGCCTTCACCTTCTTGCTCGCATCGGGCGTCACACCTGCGATCAGGCTAACCTTGCCGCCTTCCACCGAAGCCAGCACGATGGCTGCGTTCTTCAGCTTGTCCTTCAGCTTGTCGACCGTTTCGCGTAGCGTCTTCACGTCCGCGCCGTCCAGCGTAGCCGCCAGCACGTGCACGCCCGCGACTTCGACTGCCTGACCGGCCAGCTCGTCGCCCTGGCTCGAAGCCATCTTCGACTTGAGCGCGCCGAGTTCCTTTTCCAGCGCCTTCACCTGATCCTGCACCTGCACGATCCGCTGCGTGAGTTCCGACGGTTGCGCTTTCAACGCAGCGGCTGCCGCGTTGACGCGTGCATCGAGTTCCTGCACAAAGCGCACCGCGTTGTCGCCGGTGATCGCTTCCACGCGACGGATGCCGGCCGCAACGCCGCCTTCCATGACGATCTTGAAGAAGCCGATATCGCCACTGCGACGCACGTGCGTACCGCCGCACAGCTCACGCGAGAAGCCGAGATCGAGCACGCGCACTTCGTCGCCGTACTTTTCGCCGAACAGCGCCATGGCGCCGCCCTTCACCGCTTCGTCGAACGGCATCACGCGCACGATGCCCGGCGCGTTCGCCAGCACTTCCGCGTTGACGATGGCTTCGACCTGGCGGATCTGCTCATCCGTCATCGGCGCGTTGTGCGCGAAGTCGAAACGGGTCTTGTCCGGATCGACGAGCGAACCCTTCTGCTGCACGTGCGAGCCGAGAACTTCGCGCAGCGCCTTGTGCATCAGGTGGGTGGCCGAGTGGTTGCGTTCGGTGCGGGCGCGACGCACTGCGTCGATTTCCGCCTTCACGACGTCGCCGACCTTAAGCAGGCCCTGCTCGAGCGTGCCGTGGTGGCCGACCACATCGGCTTGCACCTTCAGCGTGTCCGCCACCGCAAAGCGTACGCTCGCGTTGGCGAGCACGCCTGCGTCGCCGACCTGACCGCCGGATTCCGCGTAGAACGGCGTGTGATCCAGCACGACCACGGCCTGCTGGCCCTGCGCCACTTCCTTGACCGATGCGCCATCCACATACAGTGCGATGACCTTCGCGTCGTCGAAGACGATTTCTTCGTAGCCGTGGAACGTGGTCTTCGCGCCCGAGTACTCGAGGCCTTGCGCCATCTTGAACTTGCCGGCCGCGCGCGCCTGGTCGCGCTGGCGTGCCATGGCTTCGTCGAAGGCCGCTTCGTCGACCGTCACTTCACGTTCGCGACACACGTCCGCCGTCAGATCCAGCGGGAAACCATAGGTGTCGTGCAGCTTGAATGCCAGTTCGCCGTCGAGCGTCTTGCCGCCCCTGGCTTGCAGATCGGCCAGCGCGCTTTCAAGAATCGACATGCCGTGTTCGATGGTCTCGAAGAAGCGCTCTTCTTCCTGACGCAGCACATCGGTCACGCGTTGTTCCGCTTCCTTCAGCTCCGGGTAAGCCTCACCCATCTGCGCGACCAGATCCGCCACCAGACGATGGAAGAACGAGCCCTTCTTGCCCAGCTTGTAGCCGTGACGAATAGCGCGGCGCACGATGCGGCGCAGTACGTAGCCGCGGCCTTCATTGCCCGGAATCACGCCGTCGACGATCAGGAACGAGCACGCGCGGATGTGATCGGCGATCACCTTCAGCGAGTTGTTGGTCAGATCGGTCACACCGGTTTCACGGCCAGCCGCCTTGATCAGCGCCTGGAACAGGTCGATCTCATAGTTGCTGTGCACGTGTTGCAGAACCGCTGCGATACGCTCCAGACCCATGCCGGTGTCGACGCACTGCTTGGGCAGCGGCGTCATGTTGCCCTGCGCATCACGGCTGAACTGCATGAACACGAGATTCCAGATCTCGATGTAGCGGTCACCGTCTTCTTCAGGCGATCCCGGGGGGCCGCCCCAGACTTCCGGGCCGTGGTCGTAGAAGATTTCCGAGCACGGGCCGCACGGGCCGACGTCGGCCATTTGCCAGAAGTTGTCCGACGCGTAGCGTGCGCCCTTGTTGTCACCGATACGGATGATCCGTTCGACCGGTACGCCCACTTCCTTCGCCCAGATGTCGTGCGCCTCGTCGTCTTCGTGATAGACCGTGACCCACAGCTTGTCTTTGGGCAACTGGTAGACGCCCGTCAGCAGTTCCCACGCGTAGTGGATCGCGTCGCGCTTGAAGTAGTCGCCAAACGAGAAGTTACCGAGCATCTCGAAGAACGTGTGGTGACGCGCCGTGTAGCCGACGTTCTCCAGATCGTTGTGCTTGCCGCCGGCGCGCACGCTGCGCTGCGCCGTCGTGGCGCGCGAGTACGGACGCGATTCCGCGCCGAGGAACACATCTTTGAACTGCACCATCCCCGAATTGGTGAAGAGCAACGTGGGGTCGTTGCCGGGCACAAGGCTCGACGAGCGAACGATCGTATGGCCCTTCGATTCGAAGAACTTGAGGAATTTCTCGCGGATTTCGGCGGCTTTCATAGCGTACTGGGGGACGGTCCTGGCTGGATCTGGCGACATCCGAGGGTGACCTCTGGGATGCGCCAACCGAATGTTGCTTAAACGACTGATTATACGGGATCGGAGCCCTCAAGCGGCGGCGCGCAGCGCCTGGCGGGCGGGATTAGCCATATGGCCAGGTTTTGGCCCCGGCTGCCGCGTTTGGGGCATGTCATTCGTCCTATGCCATCCGGCCGAATGGGCCGGTACGCGGGAATCGCTTAAGATTCTGGACATTGCCGCTGCGCCGGCAGCGGCACATAGCCACAGGAGACATCGAAAGAATATGGGCGCTCTCAGTCATATCCGCGTGCTGGATCTCACCCGCGTGCTTGCCGGTCCGTGGTGCTCACAGACACTCGCCGATTTCGGCGCGGACGTCATCAAGGTCGAACGCCCGGAAGTCGGCGACGACACCCGCCACTGGGGTCCCCCGTACCTGAAAACGCCGGACGGCGCGGATACCCACGAAGCCGCCTACTATCTCGCCGCGAACCGCAACAAGCGCTCGGTGAGCGTGGATATCGCCACGCCCGAAGGGCAGCGCATCGTCCGTGAACTGGCCGCTCAAAGCGACGTGGTGCTGGAAAACTACAAGGTCGGCCAGTTGAAGAAATACGGGCTCGACTACGCGTCGCTGAAAGAGGTCAAGCCGGACATCGTCTACTGCTCGGTGACGGGCTTCGGTCAGACCGGGCCGTACGCGCAGCGGGCGGGCTATGACTTTATCGTGCAGGGAATCGGCGGCTTCATGAGCATTACCGGGGAGCGCGACGGCTTGCCCGGCGGCGGTCCGCAAAAGGCCGGCGTGGCGATCGCGGATCTGATGACCGGCATGTATTCGACCGTCGCCGTGCTCACTGCCCTCACCCATCGCGATCGCACGGGCGAAGGCCAGTACATCGACATGGCGCTGCTCGACGTGCAGGTCGCGATGCTCGCGAACATGAACTCGAATTTCCTCGCCAGCGGCCAGCCACCGGTGCGTTGGGGCAACGCGCACCCGAACATCGTGCCGTATCAGACTTTTCAGACCCGCGACGGCTGGATCATCGTCGCCGTGGGCAACGATGGGCAGTTCCGCAAATTCGTCGAAGCTGGCAGCAGGCCCGAGCTCGCGGACGACGAGCGCTTCGCCACCAACCCGGAGCGCGTGCGCAATCGCGATACGCTAGTGCCGATCCTGGCGGAGATGGTCCGCGCGCTCGGTAAACAGCAATGGATTTCCGCGCTCGAAGCCGCCGGCGTGCCCTGTGGCCCGATCAACGATCTGGCGGAGGTGTTCGAGAACGAGCAGGTCGTCGCGCGCGGGATGCAGGTCGATCTGCCGCATCCGTCCGGTGGCACAGTGAAGCTGGTGCGCAACCCGATCAACATGAGCGGGACCCCTCCGCAGGCACTCGCTCACCCGCCGACGCTCGGCGAGCATACCGACAGCGTCCTGCGCGAGGTGCTGGGGTACGACGACGCGCGGATTGCGCAGTTGCGCGGGCAATCGGTGATCTGAGGGCGCGGTGAGGGGCCGGGGTGAGAGGGGTCGGGGTGATCGGCGCGCGAGCCTTCACTCGCCCGCAGCACCCCGCGCGAGCGACGCCAGCCACTGCCGTCCCTCGTCCCAATCGCCGAGCCCGCTGTCGGCATTGATATGGCCGCGCACACCGATCTCGCGCCAGCGGCTGCCCCACGCCGCCGCGCATTCCTGCGAGAGCGGGATGCCGCCATATGGATCGTCCGTACTGGCGACCACCACACTCGGGAACGGCAACGCTGCCAGCGGTACCGGCGCAAAATCGCTCGCGTCCTGTGGAAACGCATTGCCGGCCGGATCGGGCACCGCCACCAGCAGTGCGCCCGCCACTTTCGCCAGGCTCCCGGCGCTCGCGTATTGCGCGGCCCAAAACGCCACGGTGAGACACCCCAAACTATGCGCGGCAAAAGCAACTGGCGGCGCCGACGCAACCACCGCCGCCTCGAGCGTGCGGCACCAGGTGTCGCGCACCGGATGACTCCAGTCCGGCATCTGCACACGCTCAAAACCCGCATGCAAAGTTTCCCAACGCGTTTGCCAATGCCCCGCGCCCGAGTTCATAAAACCCGGCAACACCATCACCGTCTGCTCGATCATCGCGCTTCCCCGTCGCTATGTGATTACGCCTCGCCACTCATTGGAACACCTTCCCCACGCCCACGCCGCGCGGATCGGCGGCCGGCTGCGGCGTTGTGCCTTCGACCCGGATCAACTGCACATCGCCGTTGAACGACTGCCCCTCCAGCGTATAGCCCTTGGCCTTCAGTTGCTCGGCCAGATCGCCCGTAATCGGATGATACGGCTCCCAGTAGATCGTCTTCTGCGGCAGCAACTGATGGTGAAAGCGCATCGCGGCCAGGGAGTCCGCCGGCGACATGCCGAAATCGACCATATCCGTCATCACCTGGAAAATCGTCGTGAAGATCCGTGAGCCGCCCGGTGTGCCGATCGCGAGGGCCACCTTGCCGTCCTTGAGCAGGAGCGTCGGCGTCATCGACGACAGTGGTCGCCGGCCCGGCGCAATCGTGTTCAGCTCATCGCCCGAAGCGCCGTTCGCGCCCGGTGCAGTCGCAGCGCGCGGCGTGGTGACGAAATCGTCCATCTCGTCGTTGAGCAGAAAACCGCCGCCGTCCACCACTACGCCCGAACCAAATGAGCCGTCGAGCGTATAGGTATTCGAGACCGCGTTGCCCCATTTGTCGACCACCGAGAAGTGCGTCGTCTGCGGCTTTTCGGGCGTCGCATCGGCGAGACCCGGTTTGACAGGCGCCCCTCCCGGCACCTCGTCGGGGCTCACTTCGTCGGCACGCTGCGTGAGATACGCATCGTCGATCAGCTTGTCGACCGGCACCGGCGTCGCATCCGGGTCATCCATGTATTGCTCGCGGTCGGCAAACACCCGGTCCTCGATCTGCGCGATCAGATGGATATACGGCGCGGAATTCAGGTCGAGCCCGCCGAACGCCTGCTTCAGATCGGCCTTCATCTTGAGCATCTGGATCAGCCCCACCCCTCCCGAGCTCGGCGGCGGCGCGGTGACGATCTGATAGCCGTTCCAGTCGGCGCTCAACGGTTGACGCCAGATGGCCTTGTATTGCTGCAGATCCTGTTTGGTGACGAGCCCATGGCCGTACATCTGGCTCGCGATCAGATCGGATGTGTGGCCCTCGTAGAATTCACGCCCGCCGTCGCTGGCGATACGCCCGAGTGTCTGCGCCAGTTCGGGCTGCCGGAAATTGGCACCCGCCTTCAGGTTGGAGAAGTACGCGTCGAAATTGGTCTTGCCGGCGAAGCCGGAGGCGGCATCGTCGTGAGTCTTCTGCAGCCGCGCATCGACCTTGAAGCCATCCGTTGCATAGTGGATGGCAGGCGCCAGTACCTGTTTCCACTTCAGCTTGCCGAAGCGACGCTGCGCCTCCCAGAGACCGTCGACCGTGCCCGGCACGCCCACGGCGCGAGCGCCGACCTGGCTCATGCCGGGGATGGGCTTGCCCTTGTCGTCGAGGTACATGTCGCGCGTCGCCGCCTGCGGTGCACGTTCGAGGTAGTCGAGGAAATACGGTTTGCCGTCCACGTACAGCGTCATGAAGCCGCCGCCGCCGAGATTGCCTGCGTCGGGATAGGTCACAGCAAGCGTGAAGGCGATCGCCACCGCGGCATCCACCGCATTGCCGCCTTCGGCAAAGATCTGCTGCGCCGTGTCGGCACTGTACTGATCGGGCACCGCTACCGCCGAGCCGTCCAGAACCGGCTTCGGCGCCGTTTTCGCCAGCGCCGGCGGGGCCGTGACGAGACCCGCAACGCAGGCGGCAAACAGCACGGCGGCCGCGGTCAGTTTCTGCGCGATGGGGGTGGCCTTGCTCATGATGGGTTCCTTTCAGACAAATTTCAGGTGCTGCCAGGCGGTCAGTGCGGCGCCGCGACGGTCGCATCCTAAGGTGGCCGCTCATGCGCCAACAAAGCGATTTACGTCCTGTTACAGCGTGCAACGGCGCCCGAAAAACGCCCAACCGTTGGCTGGACGCCGCACTCGGTCTGCCAGAAGGGTACTCGTCAGGTAGAATTGACAGATATGTGAGCGCACCACGCGCCCTCGACCGACTTTCTCCTTTCGCATGAATACCGAACGCAACGACGCGCCAGCGGCATCCAATTTCATTCGCAACATCATTGACGAAGACAACCGCTCCGGGAAGTGGGGCCAGCGCGTGGAAACACGCTTTCCTCCCGAACCGAACGGCTATCTGCACATTGGCCACGCGAAGAGCATCTGCCTGAATTTCGGCGTGGCGCGCAGCTACGGCGGCATCTGCCATCTGCGTTTTGACGATACCAATCCGGAAAAGGAAAGCGTCGAATACGTCGATTCGATCATCGACGCCGTGCAATGGCTCGGTTTCGAATGGAAGAAGGACGATAACGAACATCTTTACTACGCAAGCAACTACTACGACAAGCTGTACGAGTTCGCCGAGTTGCTGATCCAACGCGGCAAGGCTTATGTTGATAGTCAGTCGGCCGAAGAAATGCGCGCCAATCGTGGTTCGGCCACGGAAGTCGGCACGGCCTCGCCGTTCCGTGAACGTTCGGCAGAGGAGAACCTCGATCTGTTCCGCCGCATGAAGGCCGGTGAGTTCAAGGAAGGCGAGCACGTGCTGCGCGCGAAGATCGACATGGCATCGCCGAACTTCAACATGCGCGACCCGGTCATCTACCGGATCCGGTTCGCCCACCACTATCGCACGGGCGACACGTGGTGCGTGTATCCGATGTACGACTACACGCACTGCATCTCGGACGCGCTGGAAAACATCACGCATTCACTGTGCACGCTGGAGTTCGAAGACCACCGGCCGCTGTACGACTGGATCCTCAACGAACTGGCCGACGCCGGCATCTTCACCCGCCCGCTGCCGCAACAAATCGAGTTTTCACGCCTGAACCTGACGTATGCAATCACCAGCAAGCGCAAGCTGCTGCAACTCGTCACCGAAGGTCACGTAAATGGCTGGGACGACCCGCGCATGCCCACCATCGTCGGCGTGCGCCGGCGCGGCTTCACGCCGGAGGCGATCCAGTTGTTCTGCGAGCGCATCGGCGTGACGAAGGTCGATTCGTGGATCGACATGAGCGTGTTCGAGGGCGCGCTGCGCGACGACCTCGACGACAAGGCGCCGCGCACCGCCGCCGTGCTCGATCCGGTCAAGCTGATCATCGACAACTTCCCTGAAGGTGTCACGGAGGAATGCAACGCGCCGGTGCACCCGCATCATCCGGAGCACGGCACACGCGTCTTCCCGATCTCGCGCGAGTTGTGGATCGAACGCGACGACTTCACCGAAACGCCGCCCAAGGGCTACTTCCGTCTGTTCCCGGGCAACAAGGTGCGCCTGCGCTACGGCTACGTGATCGAATGCACGAGTGCAGACAAGGACGAGAATGGCAACGTGATCGCCGTCCACTGCAATTACTTCCCGGACAGCAGATCGGGCACCGAAGGCGCGAACAACTACAAGGTCAAGGGCAACATCCACTGGGTCAGCGCCGTGGGCGCCGTCCCGGCCGAAGTGCGGATTTACGACCGCCTGTTCAAGGAACCGCAGCCGGACGCAGGTGGCCGCGATTACCTCGAGGCGCTCAATCCGGACTCGAAGCGGGTGGTGCATGCCTACCTGGAACCGGGCGCGCGCGACGCGCTGCCGGAGCAACGCTATCAGTTCGAGCGGCATGGCTACTTCGTCGCCGACCGCGTCGATTCCAAGCCGGGCAAGCCTGTATTCAATCGCATCGTCACTCTGCGCGACAGTTGGGGCAAGCCAGCGTAAGCTGGGTCTGCTGACCAGGCGGCTGACTGCAGCCGTAGCGCGTTTTGGCCGGACCGCGTGGGTGTCCGTGATTACTACGAGGTCCGGTCCGTTCGACGTACAACGGTCCAGCTAGAGTGACGGTGCGCGTACCGCTCCGGGAGGAACGATGAAGTTTGCAGCCCGCCGTCCGTCACGCATGCGCGCCACACTGGTCGCGCTGGTTACGGCATGGCTCGCATGCTCCGCGCAGGCACAGGAACTCACCGGCACCCTGCGGAAAGTCCATGACGACGGGGTCGTCCTGCTCGGCGTGCGCGAAGCCTCCATCCCGTTCTCTTACTTCGACGGCCACGGCACGGTGGGCTATTCGCAAACCATCGCCCTTGCGATCGTCGACCAGCTTAAAAAGACGCTTGGGCTGCCCGATCTCAAGGTACGCGAAGTCGCCGTGACCTCGTCGAACCGCATCCCGATGCTGCAGAACAGTCAGATCGATCTGGAGTGCGGCTCGACCACGCACACGCATGAGCGCGAAAGCGAAGCGGCCTTTTCCGACAGTTTCTTCCAGTACGCGGTCCGAATGATCGTACGCCGCAGTAGCGGCATCAGCGATTTTCCGGACTTGGCCGGCAAGGCCGTGGTGACCACAGCAGGCACGTCCGATGAGCGGCTGCTCCGTGAGTTGAACGCGGATAAACACCTCAATATGCGCATAACCAGCGTGCGCGATCATCCGGACGCGTTTGCCGCGGTCAAGGAGGACCGTGCGGTGGCCTTCGTGATGGACGAACCGATCATCTACGGTTTCAAGGCCACCGACCCGCACCCTGACGACTTCCTGGTGACAGGTACGCCGCTCGGCTATGAGGTCTATGCGTGCATGTTCCGCAAAGGCGACGCGCCGATGCGCGAACTCGTAAATGGTGTGATTGACCGGATGCAGACATCTGGCGAAGCGGAGCGTCTCTACAGCGTGTGGTTCACGCAGCCGATTCCGCCCCACGGGATCAATCTCAATTTTCCGCTGTCCGCGGCGATGCGCGCGTTGTTCGCGCATCCGAACGATCGCGCGCTCGACTGAGCGCGCCTGCACTTACAAACTGCGATGCAGTTCGGCCAGCGACAATGTGGTCTGAAACAGACGGGTCAGACTGCGGCTCGCATACCGTTCGACCTCCTCCGGCTCAGCCCAGCGATAAGCGTCCATTTCGGGAATCAGCGTGCCGTCCGAGCGGCGCGGAAACATCGACGTGCAGACGCAACCCGTCAGATCGAGTTCATCGTCATGAGCACGTGCGGCAAACAGATGCAGGTCCTTGTCACGCCGGTAGACGAACAGGCCGAGATCCTTCAGGCGCTCGGCTGCGATTACGATGCCGGTCTCCTCGACCATCTCGCGCAGCGCGGTGACGAGCGGCGCCTCGCCCTCCTCGCCATGCCCTTTCGGGATATCCCAATGGGACGTCTCGGTGGCATGCGCGAGCAACACGCGTCCATGCGGATCGAGCAGCACGACGCCGCAGGAGACGACGCGCGCGCTCACTGCGTGACGCCGCCGCGCGGCCGCGGCGCCAGGCAGACTTCAAGCAGCCAGGGCGCCACGGCAACGCTCCTTCTATGCCCGCTCAACGCTTCTTCTGAAGGTGCCACTTGCCGCTGCCTTCCCGGCAGAACTGCGGACGCAGCGTCACCGACTGCCCCTTCGCGTTCAGCACCACCGCCACGTCGCGACAGGTGCGATCGCCGTCCTTTGCGGTGCTCTGCGGGGTGATCGTTGCGTCGATGTGCACGCTGTTACCCGTGCCATCGTTAACCCAGGTGGCGGCTTCGCCATCCTGTTTGGAGTCGAGCGCGCTGAACACAGCAGTCTCCACCGAGTCGATGTCACGCTGCTTCATGTAGGCGATCGGGGTGTCGGTAAGGAAGCCGAGGTTCGCTGCGTAAGCGCCAACCGTTGCAGCCAGCAGCAGTCCGCCCACGGTGACATGAAACAGCACACGGGTTCGCATCGACATTGAGTGTTCTCCTCGAGAGATCGTTCGGGCGGTCACGAAGCGGTTCGTGATCTGGACCTGAAAAGGATAGCATGACGCCCGCGTGCAAGTGGGTCGGCAAGTCATCTTGAGGCAGGATTCGTGCAGCGGCGCACGGCCTTGGCGTTGCGCATCGGGCGCCCACCTGGCTTACCCAGACAGGTAACTCATTTCATTAACGCAATTTTCGGACTCGTCTCATATTCGTTGTCACGAGGACTTCATAAGATTGGCTGTTCAGCGCAAAACCTTTGCGCGCATTACATTCCGCCGCTCTCATGGAACTCTCCTTCGCTCTCAAATCTTTCTCGTTCGTGCTCGCGGTCTTTTGCATCGCGCTCGCGCCTTTCTTCGTGCGGCGCGACCCGGCGCCGGTGCCGAGCATCATCAGCATCGAGGCACTGCCGCGCCCAAAGTGGCCAAGCCTCGTGACCCGCGCGGGCACCGTCACGCTACTCGCATCGTTTGTGCTGCTGGTCGGTGGCTGCTATTTGCTGATCCAGGGCTAACGCTCAAGCGCCCGGACAGCAACCAGAATCGCCGCCCAGGCGGTCTAAGTACAACGTCTGCTCCTCCCCCAACTGTATCTGTCCGCCCTTACCCGTCTACCCTAGAATCACGCATGCCGCCACTCACTGGACTGCGCATGCTGCAACTACTTGGGAAAATCACATCGATCAACGTCCGCAAGGTCCTTTGGACCTGCGCGGAGTTGCAACTGCCGTTTAAACAGGAAGATTGGGGATCCGGTTTCAGGTCAACCAATACCGCAGACTTTCTGGCGCTCAATCCTAATGCCACGGTGCCCGTCATCAAGGATGGCGACTTCGTGCTCTGGGAGTCCAATTCGATCATTCGCTACCTGGCGTCCAACTACGGCGGCGCGCAGCTTTACCCCGCCGATCCGCAAATGCGAGCGCGCATCGATCAGTGGATCGACTGGCAAGCCTCGGAACTGAACCGGTCGTGGAGCTACGTTTTCCTCGCGCTCGTCAGAAAGTCACCTGATCATCAGGATGCCGAAGCGATCAAGGCATCCTCCGCCAATTGGACGAGGCACATTGGGATACTCGATAGACAGCTCGAAACGACGGGTGGGTTCATCGCAGGGCGGGATTTCTCGCTCGCCGATATCCCGATTGGCCTGTCGCTCAACCGCTGGTTCAGCACGCCGTTGGCTCACCCGGACTTTCCTGCGGTGTCCGATTATTTCGAGCGGCTGGCCGATCGGCCAGGCTTTCTTGCCTATTGCCGAAACGGCACGCCGTAAGCACCCACGATCAGTCCACCGATAATTCAAGCACCTGCGCCGCCGCGGCTTCATGCGGCGCGGTTTCCTCTGCGCTCACGAGCAACCAGCACAGCGCGGCTGCACTCAGCGCGATGATGCCCGCAGCCAGCAACACGCCTTCGTAACCGTAGCCCAGACTACTCCGCGCAATGGAGGCGGCGCCGTGATGCGCCTGAATCAGCCCTGTGGCCGACCCAAGATTGCCGTTGGCGATTGCATGCGTGATCGCCAGCCGGTCCGCGCCGGCAAGATTGGGCAAGGCATCCGCCACGCTCGCGCCAATCCGCGCGAACAGAATGGCCCCGAGTGCCGCGAAGCCGACCACGATGCCGCTAAAGCGCATCGTCCCGGATACGCCCGATGCCATACCCGCGCGCTCGACGGGAATCACGGTCATGCTGACTTTGGCAATCTGTCCGTTCAGAATGCCGGCGCCCATCGACGCGATCAGCATGCTTTCGAAAATCGCCGGGTAGTGAAACAGCGTGATTCGCAACGCCGTGAGCAGGAGCCCGGTGCCGACGCAGACCAGTCCGATCACGAGCAGTGCGCGGCCGGACAAACGCCGGTCTAGATAGAGCGCGACGATGCGCGGCACGACGAACAGCGGCACGGCCAGCGGCAGCATCAACAGCCCGGCCGTCAGCGGCGCATAACCCAGCGCGCTCTGGAAGAAAAACGGCAGATACGTCAGCATCGTCAGGAACGCAACGGCATAAGCGACGCCCGCAATGTTCGCCCCAAGATAGGTGCGTCGCAAAAAGTACTTCAGATCGACCATCGGTCGGGACTGTACCGTCTCGACGAACAGGAAGGCGACCAGCATGGCGGCAGCAACACCCAGTTCGACAAGAATCGGTTTGCTCAGCCACCCTGCCTGGTTGCCGGAAATCAGTGCCAGCGTGGTCAACCCAAGAAACCCGCTAAACGTCAGGACGCCAGCGATATCGACGCGCATGGCATGCGGGTCTTTCGACTCCTTCACCGCATAGAGCGTCAGCGCGATCATTGCAGCGCCGACGGGCAGGTTCACGTAGAAGGCCCACTGCCAGCCGAACAGTTGCGTGATCAAACCGCCCGCCACCGGCCCGAGCATGATGGCAACGCCAATCACCGAACCCCAGAACGCAAACGCGCTAGCGCGCTCGCGGCCCTGAAAACCATGCGCCAGGATGGCCAGCGCGGCGCTCAACTGGAGCGCCGCGCCCACACCCTGCAAGGCACGGGCGTAGTTGAGCAGCGTGGTGGAAGTTGCCGCACCGCAGATGCCAGAAGCGAGCGTAAAGATGGCCAACCCCAACACCAGCATACGCTTGCGCCCGAAGCGGTCGGCCAGCGCCCCAGCCGGCATGACGAGCGTGGCGAAAGCTAGCGTGTAGGCGCTGATCACCCATTCGATCGCCGCGAAATCCGCGTGCAAGGAGCGCGCGATCGACGACAGCGAGACCGCCACGATGTTGGCATCGAGGTTGATCATGAACGACGGCACAGACACGCACAGCAAGACCAGCAACCTGTTTTGCATTTCGACCACCTGTGGAATACATCGGGGTACTGCAGCAAGCCATGCCGCCATGCGGCCACGCCATGCCCGCTGCTGACGGAACCACTTACAACATCGATTCGAGCAGCGCAGTCATGCGCTGCGAAAAATCCGGCGACGCGATCAGATCGAGCGTGGCCCGCAGTTGCGCTGCGCCCGGCTTGCCGAAGGCATCGTCGAAGCTGATCTGCACTTTCTTCCAGATCACCCGTGCCTCCTCCAGCTTGTGGCGGCCGTCTTTCGTCAGGTGAACGCGGCGGCTGCGGCGATCTTCTTCGTCCACCACCAGTTCCACGAGGCCATCGCGGATCAGCGGCTTTAACGTATGACCCAGTGCCGACAGGTCCATCACCAGGTGGTCGGCCAGCACGCGCATGGTGGGGGTGCCGACACGATCGATCTGCACGAGCAACGAATACTGAGTCGCACGCAGCCCGCACGACTCGAAGGCATCGTCATAGATCTGTCCCATGCGGCGCGCGGCCCGGCGGATTGCCGCGTTGACGCAGACGCTAGGGTTTCCGTGACGCGATTGCCCAGCAACTCGACCAGTCTTCATGGCACGCTCAAATTACAGGTATATACCTCCATTCTAGCGCAATGACGCGAACGATCAAGCCCGCTGCAAAGTTCGCTTCTGCGAGGCATGCGCCCGAAACAGCGCCTCGGGCGTGTGAATTGCTATGCTCGCAGTTGTATCCTCGAGGTCCTGAGGAGCCTGAGCCTGCCCCGCCAACCAGATTGTCGCCAAAATGAAACTTTCGTTGCCGCCCCACGGACGGTCCAACCGCGTGTATCCGCCGGGCTCGCCCAGCCTGCACGGCCTTGCGTCGGTGATTACCGGTGTCGTGGTGGTGTGCGGGCTGTATTTCGGTCGCGCCGTCCTGATTCCGATTACGCTGTCGGTGTTGCTCAGCTTCCTGCTCGCGCCGCTGGTGGCGACGCTGCGGCGCCTGCGCATGGGGCAATTGCCGTCAATCTTCATTGCGGTGTTCTTCGCGCTCGCCATCGTGCTGGGCGCGGGTGCGCTCATTACGGCGCAAATCGTCCAGCTCGCCGCCGACCTGCCGCAATATCAGGTTGCCATCGAGCGCAAGATCGAGACCGTGCAGGAAAAGACCGTGGGCCGCGCCGATGTCTTCCTGGGCAGGGCCGCACTGACGCTGCAACGGGTTGCGCCGTCTCGCCCGGCGCCGCCGCGCAGTTTCGGCAAAGCGAGCCGGAACGCCCCGTCGGCGCCCATGCCCGTCGAGGTGCACGAGCCGGCGCTCACGCCGATGCAACTGGCCCAACGGGCGTTTTCGCCGGTCATCGCACCGCTCGAAACGACCTTCATCGTGCTGGTCGTGACCATTTTTATCCTGTTGCAACGCGAGGACCTGCGCGACCGCCTGATCAGCCTGTTCGGCTCGCGCGACCTGCACCGCACCACCACCGCCATCAACGACGCGGCGAGCCGTCTGAGCCGCTACTTCGTCGCGCAACTGGGACTGAACCTCAGCGTGGGCGCGGTACTCGCCGTCGGTCTCGCGGGCATCGGCGTACCGGGCGCGCTGTTGTTCGGTATCGTCGCCGCGCTGCTGCGCTTCGTGCCGTACATCGGCATCTGGATTGCCGCGTTGCTCGCGACGTGTCTTGGCGCCGCCATACAGCCGCAGTGGACCATGGCCGTGTGGACCTTCATCCTGTTCGTGGTTGTCGATCTGGTGGCGGGCCAGGTGGCCGAGCCGTACCTGTACGGCCGCCGCTCAGGCCTCTCGCCGCTCGCCGTGGTAGTTGCCGCGATTTTCTGGAGCTGGCTGTGGGGCCCCATCGGGCTTGTGCTGTCGACCCCGCTCACGCTGTGCCTCGTCACGCTCGGCCGCTATGCCGACCGGCTCAACTTCCTGACCATCCTGCTCGGCGACCAGCCGGCGCTGACGCCTGCGCAGACGTTCTATCAGCGGCTGCTGGCGGACGATCCGCATGAGGCCATCGTGCAGGCCGACCGGTTGCTCAGCGAAATGTCGGTCATCGACTACTACGATCAGGTGGTACTCGAAGGGCTGCGACTCGCGCGCAACGACGCGCTGCGCGGCGTACTGACTTCAGAGCAACTCGCGCGTTTTAACGAGGCGGTGGTCGATATCATCGAGAACCTCGAAACGGTGGACGGTCTGGCAGACGGCATCGCGACGCCAGAGGTGACCGACGCGGCGCATGCTGACGGCCGAACCGAGCCGCACTACGACGGCGGCGGCACAAGCGCGGACGCGCAGCAGCACGGCGTGGGCAACGCCATGGTGCTGTGCATCTCGGGACGCGGCGCGTTCGACGAAGTGGCTGCGGCGATTGCCGTGCAACTGCTCGGCCGGCAAACCATCACGACGGTCGCGACGACCTACGAGCAATTCCGTAGCACGCGCAACGAAGCGCGGGAAGCGGAGAACGCGACGGTTCTGTGCGTGGTTTCGCTCGACGCCGCCGAGTCGCCGCCGTATTTGCGCAACCTGCTCAGACGAATCCGCAATCAACCCACGCCCACGACGGTGATCGTCGGTTTCGGCGGCCTGTCGGAAAGCGCGGTGGATGACGCAACGCCGGCCAACACCCGCAACGCCACGACGTTCCGCGGTCTGGTCGAAGAGTGCCTGGCGGCTTCGCTCGCGACGCCGCGTCAGGAGCAGGCTCAAGGAGCCGTGTAAGCGTGCAGCATCTGAAATACCTCAGCGCGTATCCGGCCGGGCTACAGGACAAGGTTCGCCGGCTGATCGCCGAACAGCAACTGGGCGCGTACCTTGCCGACAAATATCCGCGCAGGCATACGGTGCAAACCGACCGCGCGCTCTACGAGTATGTCGCCGACTTGCGGCGCGAATTTTTGCGCAGCGGCCCCGCCATCGACAAGGTCGTCTACGACAGCAAGCTCGACGTGTTGCGGCACGCCTTGGGCCTCCATACAACCATCTCGCGGGTGCAAGGCGGCAAGCTGAAGGCGAAGAAAGAGATTCGCATCGCGTCGCTGTTCAAGGAGGGCGCGCCCGAGTTCCTGCAGATGATCGTCGTGCACGAACTTGCGCATCTGAAAGAGAACGATCACAACAAGGCGTTCTACCGGCTTTGTGAGTTCATGCAGCCGAGCTATCACCAGACCGAGTTCGACTTGCGTCTCTACCTGACGCATCGTGAACTCGTGCGCGAGCAGTCGGCCTCAATGCAAGTCGCAAAATGCCCCGGTCTGGACGTCGATCCATAGCATCTTCCCGTTCGTCCTGTGGCTGTACACGAGCGCGCGAGATTCGCGCTGGCTGTGCAGAAAGCCCAGCACCGCGTGCAGCGTATGTTTGCCGCGGTAACGCAAGGATCGCGTGGTCTCGCCGCTGCCAATGACGATCACGATCGGGTTGATACGCACTTTCTGTGCAATCTGATCAGGCGTTGCTGCAGACATATGAGCCTCCGGTGTGGGATGACACACGGGATAACGTCGATGACGCGTCAAGCTTGAGCTTGGGGAAGAGACGGTAAGGCAGCGGGCGCAGTTCAATCTCTGCGACAACAAATGGATGGCCCGCCCTACACGATTCGAACGTGTGACCTACGGCTTAGAAGGCCGTTGCTCTATCCGTCTGAGCTAAGGGCGGAAAATAAGAAGTGACAGCGAAATTTTAACCGACCGGCCGGCAAACGCCTCGGCTGATCAATAAGCGGCCGGTGTCGGCACGACCGCTGCGGGCTGCCCGGCCGCTGCCGCATGCGAGCACCAATCTCACGACGGCAAGCAGTCAATAACTCCGCACGGCTCAGCAGCCATGCAGGGGCCGGATTATAACCGAACCCGCCACGTAGGCCACGGCAGCCAGCCCGGCTGGCGCAGCCATCCCCGCATCACGGCCGCTACCCATTCAGACCGGTTGCGCGTGCAACATGAACCAGCCGAGACAGACGATCCCCGCGATCACGCAGTAGACGCCAAAGCTCGCGAGGCGCCCGCGCCCCTCGAAATAACGCATCAGGAAGCGCACGCTCAGATACGCGGCAATCGCAGTCAGCACGCCGCCGAGCAGCGCGTCGCCCAGTTGGCCCGGCGCATGAAACAGCTTCGGGACTTCGAGTATGCCGGCCGCAAAAATGATCGGCGTGCCGAGCAGGAACGAAAACTCCGCCGCCTTCTCCGCGCTCAGACCCGCCGCATTGCCGGCGATCATCGTCAAACCGCTGCGCGAAAAACCCGGAATCAGCGCGCCGATCTGCGCCAGCCCGACAAAGAACGCCTGGCGAAACGTCAGCTTCTCCGGCGCCTGATGCGCACGCGCGCGCTGCAGGCGGTCGCCGAACCACAACAGCACCCCGTTGACGATCAGCGCGATCGCCACGATGCGCAGATCGTGGAACAGCCGCTCGAGGCGCTTTTCCAGCACCAGGCCGACCAGACCGGCCGGAATCGTGCCGATGATCAACGCCCACATCATGTGGCCGTCGTCGTTGCGGCGGCCGCCGAGCGAGGCGAAGAAACCACCGATCAGCGCGACCCAGCGCTTGCGGAAGTACCACAGCAGCGCGAACGCCGTGCCGAGATGCAGCGCGACGAGGAACGGCAGCAACTGCGGCGCATGCGCGTCGATATGCATGCCGAACAGCGCGGGCACGAGCAGGGTGTGACCGAGGCTGCTGACGGGAAACAGTTCCGTCACGCCCTGCAGCACGCTCAGAAAAATCAGAAACGACAAGCTCACGCGGCGGTCCTTTTAATGAGTGAAGAATAAGGAGCAGCACGCCGGCCCGGTGGATCCGACGTCTGGAAGCGCACCGATTATGCCTGGCCGCTATGTCAGCGCCAAGCGTTTGAGCCGCGTTTGGGGAAATTTTGATGCATTGCGACACAACTCGAAACGGTTGTTACGCCGCTGCAAGCCATTTGGGCCCCCTTGCGGGACGCCCTTGCGGCAAACCTGTGCGAAGTGACGAACGGGACAGATCCGCGTCGCAGAACGCGGCGCGGCGGCCATCAGGACATCGACGCTCAGCGTTCGAGCTGGTGGAAGAAGTACACCGTGCTGACGGCAAACATGCCGAACAGGGCGACAGCCATTGCCATTGCGAGATCCATGACACCTCCGGAAACCGGTCAGGCCCGGCGCTTGAAACGGCCGGACGATCTGCCGGATTATGGTCACCCTTGCCGGTGACGCGAACCCGTAATTGCCCGAGAAGGGTTTCCCCGTAGCCCAAAGCAGCGCAAAATCGGCCTCGTGCCGCCCTTTTTGGCTGCGGCCCATGAATCCACCGCTTCCACACTGCTTCCAACCAGACCGTCGAACATGGCCCAATTCCAGCATCAGGACATCATTGAGATCGCGCAAGGCGCATCGCTCTTGCGCTTCGCGCCGCAAGCCGGCGGACGGCTACTGACGTGGCATATCGACGGCCAGCCGGTGATCCACTGGCCCGACGTGGCCGACTGGAGCCAACCCGCGAAAATCCGCGGCGGCAACCCATTGCTGTTTCCGTTTCTCGGGCGCCATCGCGTCGACGGCCAGATCGGCCGCTGGCGCGACGCAGCCGGCACAGTGCGCGATCTGCCGATGCACGGCTTCGCGCGCGACCTGCCGTTTGCGGCCACGGTCGAACCGGCCGCAGCAGCGGCTGCCGGTAGTACCGGCGAAAGCGCCATGTTGCGCATGACGCTCACCGACAGCGAAGCCACCCGCACCGGCTATCCGTTCGGCTTCCGCTTCGAAGCGGTCTATCGCCTTGCCGACGACCACACGCTCGACGTCGAGCTGACCACCACCAACACCGGCACCGCGCCACTGCCCTACTACGCTGGCCATCACTTCTACTTCTCGCTGCCCCACACGCAACGCAGCGAGACCGTGCTGGAGTTGCCGCGCACCCAGCGCCGCTTCCAACAGGCCGACGGCTCGATCAGCGCCGCCGAGCCGGGCGAGCTGCGCTATACGCTCGACGAACCAGGCATTCTCGACCGCTTCCACTGCCTCGACGGCGAGCCGGACCAGCCAGTGCGGCTCGTGGCACCCGGCCTGAACCGTACCATTACGATCGACCTGCAACGTCCGGGCTCGGTGCCCTGGTACTCGGTCACCACCTGGACCGAAGCCGCCGAGTCGGACTTCTACTGCGTCGAACCCTGGCTTGGCCTGCCCGATGCGATCCACAACGGCCTCGGCCTGCGCTGGCTCGAGCCGGGCCAGACCGAGACGGCGGCACTGCGCATCACCGTCGGCGCCCTGCGCTGATTCGCCACGCATAGGGCCGGCTGCGCCCAGCAGCGCAGCCTTGGTGTGCCCGCCATGCCGCGTGCGCGGCGCCGCCCCATTTCGCGTGCTGCGCTGCAAAACCGTTAGAATCGGACGTTTTTGCCCATCTGTCGCGTGATCGGGATCGGCGCGCGACAGCGCTTTGCGAGGTCCAATGTTGGGAACAAGAAGAATGAAACGGCTCGCTTGCGTGTCGTTGCTTGCAGTGCTCGCCGCGTGCGGGTCTGCGCCAGTCGGTCCGGGGTTCTATCGCGTCGAACGGGGCGATACGTTATTGAAGATCGCCCGCAGTAACCGGCAGTCGGTCCAGAGCATCGTGCGCTGGAACAATCTGTCGAATCCGGACAGCATCGAGGTCGGCCAGATGCTGCGCGTCGCGCCGCCTGGCGGTTCGGCGCCCGTGACGGCGGCGACGGCAAGCGGCGGCGCGCGTAGCAGCAGCCGTGGCGGCACCGCTGCCGCGCCGGCGCCGCGCAGCGCACCCACCGACGTGTCGCCGGCCCCGGCGCCGGCGACCTCGATTTCGCTCATCTGGCCGGTAAACGGCACGGTGATCCGCCGCTTTGACGGTTCGAACTCGAAAGGCATCGACATCGCCGCCGGCGCGGGCACGCCCGTCGTCGCGGCGGCCGCCGGTACCGTGGTGTACGCTGGCAATGGTCTGCGCGGCTACGGCAACCTGCTGATTCTCAAGCACAATGCGGACTATCTGACCGCGTATGCGCATAACCGCGTACTGCTTGTAAAGGAAGGCCAGAGCGTGACGCAAGGCGAGAAGATCGCCGAAATGGGCGACACTGATACGGATCGCGTGATGCTTCACTTCGAATTGCGCTACGAGGGCCGCTCGGTCGACCCGTCGCGCGCGCTACCGGCACGATAAATGCGTCTTTACTAAGTTGACCGCAGCCCGCACGGGAACCTCAGCTCCTGTGCGACGCTCCATCTGACATCGGACACGGCGAGCCGCCGCGTCCATCACCCACAGTCTGTAAGGAGCCTCCCATGAAATCTGGCTGGACCGCAACGGCCGTCGCCGTGGTGGCGAGCTGCGCCGCCTTGACGCTCGCGAGCCTCGGCGGCTGCGCCAGTTCGACCAAAATGACCTACCTGCCCAGTGGCGACACCGGCTTCGCCATCAACTGCAGCGGCAGCGACGCGAGCGAGAGTTGGGCCGAATGCTACAAACGCGCAGGCGAAGTCTGCGGGGCCTACGGCTATGACGTGATCTCGAAGGATGTCGACAATGGCGCCACCTCCGGCGGAACCGTCGGCGGCATCTTCGGTGCGAACGTCAAAAACCGCTCGATAGTGGTCCGCTGCAAGCAGTAGCCGCAAGAGCGCTGCCCGAGCGGGTAACCTCGCGTTCAATGTCAATTAAACCGGATTAAGCCGCATCAAATGCAATTTACATAATCGCCAGAAAAAAAGCCCGGCTCGAGGGCCGGGCTAACGGGGGTTCGGCGCATATCGGCAAAGGACCGGTTCACCATGCGCCAATAGGGAATCTATCAACGCTATGATGCGCATGCAATCGATTAATTTTGCGAAAAATGTGAGTCTGCGCACGGAATACGCATTCCGTGTACCAAAAATAACGAGATAACCCGAATAAAATGAGTCAAGCGACATGCGGTGGCAGCCTCGAACAGACCAGAAAAGACGCCATTTTAATAACGTCAAACCCTTATGGGCTTTGCCTCACAAGGCAGTCTGACGCCATAGGCATTTGGGCACAATCAGGTAAAACTGTCAAATGTTAAAACGCGCTATTTTCGAATATCCCGACCTTCTGCCTCTTGGTGCGAAAGCGCACCCTTCAGTGAAGTTAATCGAAAAACCGCTTCATGTCACCATCGGCTTTCATCAGATTTTTTGGATTTATTCGCATCGTGCGGAGCATTTTATCTGCTAAATATGTCGAGATAAACCGTTGAATGAGCGATGCCGCACATTCGAGATCGACATCGCCTGACATATCAGGCGCGCGCGAACGACGATCGGTGCAGTGCATCAATCGCCTGTTTGGCACGGTAGGATCAGAGAACGCGCAAACCCAGTTCGGTCACGAGCACGGCGGCCTGCTGATGCGAAATCGTCGCGCCCTTAAAGAGTCCCGCGTCGACGAGCCGCACGCCGCTCAGGTCGACGAGGCGCAAGTCCGCGCCATCGAAGCGGGCACCCTTGAGACTGGCGTTCTTGAGGCTGCCGCCTTCGAAGGTCGCCTCACGAAAGTCGGCGCCAGCCAGATCGGCATCGGAGAAATCGAGTTCCAGCAGGGTCGCTTTGCGAAATGACAGGCCGCGCAGGTAGGCGCCGATCAGCAGCGTCTCGACAAAACTCAGACCCAGCGTACTGCAATCCTCGAAATTTGCGCCAGTCAGCTTGCAACCGCTGTAGGTGGCCGAGGCAAGTTTGGCGCGGCGCCAGCTCGTGTTGTTGAGATCGCTGGACTGAAACACCGCGTCGACGAGGTCCGCGGCGGCGAAATCCGCCTGCCGTCCGCGGCAGCGCTGCCAGCGGCTTTGCGTCAACGCGGTGCCGAAAAACGAAGTCTCGACAATATTGCAACGATGGAATTCGGCACTGCGCAGATCGAGCCGCGACAGGTCCGCCCCTTCGAAATCGCAGTCTTCGAAACGTAGCGGCTGCTGGTTGGCGTCGATCAACTGCTGCACGTCTTCGCGTGCGAGCGTCGCGTCGGCGACGGTGTGAACGCCGGTCGCCGGCGTCGTAGAATGGATCGACATGAAAAGCTGTTCCTGTTCGGTGCCGGCGCGTGCCGGACCCAAGGACCGTGATAGCCCGGTGAAGTAAAAACAAAACCCCGAGCGCCGATCAGGCGCAAAATCCCAGGCGTACCGGAACCTGCGGCGGCCATGGCGGGCACGCTACGATGGTTTATAGTAACGGCCGCCGATCCCTACCCCTCTACTGCGATGACCTCGAACGAAGCCGCCCACAGTCCGCTCTACCTCTCGCTGCTCGCGGAAACCGCGCAGATCGGCTGGCCGGAACTCGAGCGCTTCTTTGCCCGCGGGATCCTGCTGCACGTCGCGCGCGACCTCGATCTGGTGAGCGTCGCCGAAGCCATCGCCAGCGACGATACAACGCAAGTCACCCAGTGGCTCTCGTCGGGACTGCTGGAGCGGATCCAGGCCGAGACCGCCGCCGATTTCGCCACGCGCGATCCGGAGCTCTGGGCGGTGGTGGTCTCGCCTTGGGTCTGCGTGCAGGAACGCGGTTGAACGGGACGGCGCCACGCGGATCCCGCTTGCGCCTGGCGTCGCGCCCCGTATCTCGCCCATGCACCTAGCCGGTTGAGGGCCAGTGCGCCCCGCTCTCCGAATTCCAGTTACGGCTTGAAACAAGCGCATACATATCTCGCGGGCCGCTCGCCCTAGAATGGGACCAGCCCGTGCTCTCCGCGCGAACAGTCTGCTCGGGTCAGAGGTGCCGGCGTGCCCGCGCCGGCACTTCGCCTCCCCATTCAACGGCACGGCCCATGAGGCATGCGCAAGCATGCCGGGCCGCCGTGAGCCACCACCCCATCAGCAGGTTATTGTGGCGCGGCTTGCTTCGGCGCGGGTTGCGCCGTATCCGGCGTATCCAGCATGGATGGCGGACGATCGTCGGTAGGCACGCCGTGATAATCAGGCGGATCTTTCGGGGGCGGACCATGGTTGCCGGAGGTAGGATCGCTCGAACAGCCCGCGAGGGCCACAGCAGCCAAGACAATCAAAAAGACGCGATTCATAGATTCTCAAAATTGAACGTAACAATGCAGGCGCGCCGAGAGTCTACCTGCAAAGACCTGGCCGCAGCAGTGACGCTTCCAGCGCCGCATCGTCGTGCCCCGCGCACGCCCCGTTTTCACGCAGTCTGAACTACTATGTACGCATGGCTGCAATCGTCAAAGGAGGCTGCCATGGACACCGAATCGATCGCGGGTTTCATCGGGCTCGGGGTGGGCCTGTTCGTGCTGATAGGCTTGTCGATTTTCGAATCGCGGACCTACCGGCGTGAACACAACGGTGAAGGGATGATGCACCACTGGTTCTCTGAGCATCACGTGCTCAGCCGGATACGGCGCAGGCACTAGCCCTTAGTGGCGTCGCGGCAACCAGGCCGCGCAACCTGCAAAGCATCTGTAGCGGCAACTGACCTTGCTGCCAGGCAGCGAAGCCTGGGCGGCAGGGTTTGGCGTTGCCGTTTGCATTAGCGCACAACGCGTTTGGGATGCGGTGCGTGCGCCCCGCGCCAATCATGCGCAGGCGTGTAAGCCGCTGCGGATACGCCGCGGCTTACACGCCTGCCTTCGCCAACACCACGATCGACACCCCTAGCGCCTCGCTCTGCGTATCCTCATTGCGATATGAATGCGGCACATGTCCGGGAAACGCGAGCACGTCGCCCGTCTCGAGTCCGCGCCGTTCCCCCGCCACGAAAATCGCGACCCGTCCTCCCATGCAGGTGAAGTACTCGCGCGTGCCGGGCAGATGCGGCGTGCCGCGCATATAGGCGCCTGGCGCGAAGGCCATCGTCTCGAGAATGCCGTCCGGCATCGGTTCCGGGACCAGCGGTCGGATCGTCAAACCGTTGCCGCGATTTTGCGCGGAGATATCGTCGACGGACCATTTGCGCACCTTGGCGCGCGGCGAGGCGAGCAATTCGTCGAGCGGCGCAGCGAGCGCCCCCGCCACCTTCATCAGCACCGCGAGCGACGGATTGCCCTCGCCCGACTCCAGATTCGCGACCGTCGAGCGCGGCACGCCCGACGCCTTCGCGAGCCCCTCCTGCGTTAGCGCGCGGGCATGCCGCAACGCCACCAGATTGCGCGCCAGATGCTGGGCCGCGTGTGCCGTATCGGGTGAGGTCTCGCGAGTGGGTTCGTAAGCGGTCTCGTCCATCGTATCGACTTTCTGACAAGGAGTTGGACATCGCACTCGGCCGTGCGGCGTGGGGTTCCTATTATCGGGCCATCGAGACAGCACAGGTGAAGCGATCGTCTCGCCCTGAACCGGAGAACCCGCATGAAAACGAATCACAAGACCCTGCATGGCATCCGCGTTGCACTCACAGGCGGCACCTCGGGACTCGGTCTCGCATTGCTGGACGAGCTGCTGGCGCGCGGGGCGAGCGTCGCCTTCGTCGCACGCCACCAGCGGCGCGTGGCCGAAGTGGCGGCGGCGCGCTCGCGGGCGGCCGGTATCGTCGGCGACATCGCGGACAAGCAAGACATCTATCCGCTGGCGACGCAGATCAGCGGCCTGCTCGGCGGCGTCGACGTGCTGGTGAACAATGCATCGGCGCTCGGACCCGTGCCGCTCGCGCTGCTCGCCGACACGGAGTGCGAAGACTTCGAGACGGCGCTCGCGACCAATCTGCTCGGACCGTTCCGCCTCACGCGGGCTTTACTCGGTTCGCTCACCGCCGCGGCGCGTGAACGAGGCGGCGCAGTCGTGCTGAACGTCTCGAGCGATGCCGCCATTGAACCGTATCCAACGTGGGGCGCGTACGGCGCCAGCAAGGCCGCGCTGCGTCATCTGAGCCGCATCTGGGACAAGGAGCTGGCTGCCCAGCACGTGCGCGTGCTGTCGCTCGATCCTGGGGATATGGACACGCCGCTCCACGCACTAGCCGCGCCCGGCGACGACCCCGCGACCTTGAAACGCCCTGCCGACGCCGCCCATGAATTCGCCGACGCCATCGAAACGGCGTTGCATGCGCTGCGGCAATCCGCCCCCGGGGCCATCACCACTGAGGGAGTACGAGCATGACGATGCAAGCTGCCACCCTGCCCGTTCAACGCCCTCATGACGCCCGGCTGCTGGTGATCGATCCGCGCGGGCACATCGAGCATCGTCCGCGGAGCGCGTTCGCAACCTTGCTGCGCCCCGGCGATTGCGTCATAGCCAACGACGCGGCCACCCTGCCTGCCAGCCTGCAAGGTATCCATTGTCGCAGCGGCGCGCAGATCGAAATCCGCCTCGCGGGACGCGCGTCGCTCGATCCCGAAGACGTCAAATGCTTTACCGCCTTGGTGTTTGGCGCCGGAGACTTCCGCACGCCGACCGAAGCGCGTATCGCCCCGCCTGCGCTCACTCCCGGCGACCGCCTGACGCTCGGGATCCTCAGCGCCACCATCGTGCGCATGCTGGATCACCCGCGTTTCGTCGAACTGCAGTTCAACGGGGATGCGGCCCACATCTGGCGCTCACTGGCGGAGCAAGGCAAGCCGGTTCAGTACTCGCATCTGCGCGAGCCGCTCGCCTTGTGGGACGTCTGGACACCGATCGCCGCGCAACCGGTGGCGTTCGAACCACCGTCGGCGAGCTTCGTGCTCGACTGGCGCACGGTCGATGCGCTGCATGCTCGCGGCATTCCATTTGCGACGCTCACGCATGCAGCAGGCCTGTCATCCACCGGCGATGCCGCGCTCGATCAGCGCTTGCCGCTCGACGAGCCCTACCGCATTCCTGCTGCAACGGCTGCACTGATCGCAGCGACCCGTGCGCGGCAAGGACGCGTCGTGGCGATCGGCACGACGGTCGTGCGGGCGCTGGAACATGCGGCGAGCCGCGACGGCATCGTCCATGCGGGTGACGGCGTCGCGACCCAGCGGATCGGGCCGCAGACGAAGTTGCGCGTTGCCGACGTGATCGTCTCCGGCACGCACGAACCGGACACGAGCCACTACAGCTTATTGCGCGCCTTCACCGATACCTTGACGTTGCTGGGGGCGAGCGAAGAACTCGAGGCGCATCGCTATCGCACGCATGAATTCGGCGATTCGGTCTGGATCGAACGGCGAGCCTGCGCGCTGCGCGATGGACACAAGCGCCCCGTCGATGCGCGAGAACCGGAGCGATGCCTCACGTGTTGAATACGATGGGCAAGCAGGCGTTTTAGTTTTTTGCATTTCGAGATTGACGCCGATAGGTCTGACAAGATATGATCTTTGATTCGTCGGAGCGTAGCGCAGCCTGGTAGCGCATCTGATTTGGGATCAGAGGGTCGTAGGTTCGAATCCTATCGCTCCGACCATAGAATCAAAGGGTTACACGCCTCGGCGTGTAACCCTTTTTCTTTTGCTCTGTCCGTGTAACCGCCATGTAACCGGATTCAGTCAACGGTGAGCCTGTTTATCGCCGGTCCTCTCGAGGACATGGGCACACCAGGATCTTCGCCGTTCGCCAATGCCGAAAGTCCGACTTTGCTCAAAGGATCGATCCGTGCGTAAATTCGTATTGCTCATCCTGCTTGCGGCATTCGCCGCAGCATTCGCGCCCGTCAGTGCCGTGGCGCATCCCCGTGTGGTGTGCAAACGCGTCTGGTATCGCGGCCATCTGGTGCGCCGTTGCCGCCAGGTGCCGCCGCCGCGCCATCATCCACACCACCAACCGCCGCATCGCCACCCGAACTACGTCTAGTACAACATCCCGTAAATGGGTTTAATAATTGTCTGGCTGCAAGTAGGGCTGCAGGAGCGTGACGACCAGCTGGGCCATTTCGTCGAGCGTGCCGT